>OFQX01000212.1_pt1 | contig 18222 bp, 18 predicted proteins | sample 1542951 | NCBI WGS metagenome assembly OFQX01 (sample SAMN07774215, study PRJEB24372) | wastewater metagenome | isolation source: WWTP Novara (Effluent) | place: Italy: Novara | collected 2015-12
CTCATGAGCTGCGACTTGCTCGGCTCGTTGCGGATCGTCGGAATCAGCGGCGTCTTGGGCGTGCCTTGGGGGACCTGCATCGCCAGCCAATTGACGGCATGGCTGCGCGCCTGCTGATACGCGAAGCTCGTCTTGGGGGCGACGAGAGGATCGGGCGCGTGCGGGTCGGTGCGGTTCTGCGGCGGCGTCGCGGCGTCCTGCTGCACCGCTTCGATGCGCCGCGCGATGCCGGCGAGCGTGCCGGCCTTCGCGCCCATCGTCGCGCTCTGCCGACTGAAGAACGACTTGATCGCCGTGTCCTTCAAGGCGTCGGTACGCATGACCGCGCGTTGCATGCTCTCGAGCGTGCCGGCCTTGCGAAGCACGGACGCGGCGATCTGGTCGCCGTAGTGCTTGACGCCGTACTGCAGGCCAGCGCCGACGAGCCCGGCGAGCGGGTTGCCGGTCATGAGCCCGCCGATGATGCCGAACTGCTCCGAGAGGCCGATGGTGCGATTCGAGCTCGAGCGGGCCACGCCCTGCTTCGTCGCGCGCGCGAGGTCGGACGCCTTGCCGAAGCGATCCTTTGCCCCGGTGTACGCGTCGCCGACTTGGCCGCCTGCCGTCTTGGCCGCGCCCTCGATCTCCGACTCGGCGAGCCGACGCATCTCCTTGAACGCGTCGTTTACGGCCTTGCCCTCGACCACGAAGTTCGTCTTGGAGTCGAGCGAGCGCCGCCAGTCGTGGAGCTTCTCCCACGTCATCGCGCCTTGGCGCGCCTCCACGTCAGCGACCTTCGCGGCTGCGGCTGCTGCGTCTTGGCTGCCGCCCGCGGCGATCTGGCGCAGCCCCGCGAGCGCCTCCGGAGATGTGTCGAGCCCGGCCGCGACGCGGAAGTCCGTGAGGAGCGACTGCACGCGTTTCGCTTCGGCCTGGAACACCGGGTTCGCTTGGAGCTTGCCAACGATGTCCGTCTCGGCGCGGTTGATGAAGTTCTGCACTCCGGCGATCGGCTTGAGCTCGGCGCGCGCACCGGCCACGGCCTCCGCGTCGAGACTGCGCACCGCGGCGCCGACAGCCTCCCCGGCTTCCTTCTTCATCGCCAGCACGGCCGCGTTCCGGTCGGCAGGGCTGGCGAGGTTCCATGCCTTGTCGCTGTACTTGCTCCAGTTCTCCTGGAGCCAGTTGCCGAGCTCGGCGGGGCTCTTGCCCATCGCCGCGAGCGCGTCGTACTCCGCCTTCCGCGCGCCGGTCGCCGCGTACGCGTACTTCCCGGAGAGCTCTCCGGCGATCTCGCTGCCGGTCTTTCCCTCGATGCGTCCCAGCGCCCCGCTGCCGAGCTTCGCGAGCCCCTCCCCCGCACCCCTTACCGCGCGGCCTGCGAGCCCGCCCGCGAGCCCGAGCCCGCCGCCAAGGGCGCCGCCCGCGAGCGCGCCGGAACCCGCGCCCGCCAGGAGCTTCTCGGCGGTCAAGCCCTCGTCGCCGAGAGCCGCTTCGGACACTGCGCCGCCCGCGCCCATGAGCCCGCCTTCGATGGCGCCGCCCACGGCCATGCCGCCGGCCTTCGCGAGCAGGCCCTCCCCCAGCGCTCGAGCCGCAATGCCTTCGCCGCCGCGAGCGAGCGCGCCCGAGAGGCCAATCGGCGTGTACTCGCCGGCCGTGAGGAGCGATGGGAGGATGACGCCGCCGACCTCGCCCACGGTGGAGGCGATCGGATTCGCCTTCTGGACCCCGGCCACGTAGTCCTTGCCGAGCAGGCCGGCCGCCGCGTAGTCACTGAGCCCGAGAGACGCACCGCGCGCGGCTCCGAGCCCCAGGGCTGCGGCTTGGTTGCCGATGCCTCCGAACTCCTTCTGGTTCTGCTCGTAGTCCGCGGTGGACGCCGACACGAGAGAGGCGCCAGCGCCGAGCGCTTGGTCCACATCCTCCGGACGGTAGGTATGGATCTCCCCACTCGGCGCGCGCAGAAGCACGCCGCCGGTCGCCTTGGGGGAGGTCGCGGGCTCGGTCATTTGATGGGCTTCGGCATCGTTCCCGCGTCTGGCGATTGGCCCGTGAGCTTGCCTGCCGCGTGCACCGTGCCCGTGCGGTCGGTCGTGTACCCGCGCTGGATCGGCTCCGCGCCGCGGACGGTGAGATCCTTTTCGAGCACGTTGGACTGGTTCGCGATGAAGCGATCCAGAACCATCGAGCCGTCACTCATCCACGCGTCGGTGTTGCCCTTCATCTTGTCGAGCCGGATCGCGTCCGCGTCGCTGTTGTCTTTCGGGCCCTTGACACGCATGACGATCTGAGCGGTGAGCGAATCGAGCTGCGCCTGGTCTTGCGGGTCGAGCGCGCGACCGAGCCTGCCCTTGTCGGTGATCGCGCGCACCTGGTCGCCAAGGTCACGGAGGACCGCCAGGTTCGCCGCCTGCACTGCGAGCGGTTCGCGGTCACCGGCCATGTTCGTCGTGGTGTAGTTGCGCCAGCCGCCCTTGCCGTCGGGCACACGGATCGCGCCCTTGATGGTTTCCGGGTCGATGCCTTGCCCGCCCACGAATCCGCCGCCGACGACGGGACGCATGGACGAGTTCAGCACCGCGCGCTTCATCTTGAGCGCGTCGGTCTGGATCTGCGAGTCGTTGAGCAGCTTGTCCGAGAGCGCCGCCAGGTGCGCGCGCTGCTGTTCGTCGAGCCCTATCTTGTCGTAGTGGGCGATCTGGTCCTGGGCGATCTGGTTCTGCTGGATGCGCACAAGCGCCTTCGCCGAGTCCATATCGCCAGTCGCGTTGAGTGCGCGCTTGAGTGCGGAGTCCGACGATGCGCGCTTGTTCGCGAGGTTCGCCTCTTGCGCCTTCATGTCGTCGGCCATCGCGCCCTGGATCATCTGCATCGAGTAGTTCGGCGTGTTTGTGAGGCTCGCGCCGAGCGCTCCGAGTCCCGCGCCGATGATGAGGGCGATCTGCTGACCCGCCCCGCGCGACGCGAAGAAGTGCCCTTGATCGACCTTGGCGTCCGAGGCTTCTTTCGCTGCCGCTGCCGCTGCCGACTGCGCCCAGTCGTTTGCATTCTGCATGGCCGCCGCGTGGTCCTGCGCCGCGCGGAGATCCGCCTCGTACATCGCCTTTCGCTGGAGGTACTGACCTTCAGCGAGCCCAGACCGGCCCGCGCTGTCCTGAATTGCGCCCTGAAGCGCATCGGCTTGCGCTTGACCGCCTTCTGCCGTGCGGCGGATCTCGTCGGCCTGCGCCTTGTCGAACTCGAGGCGATTCCCTGGAGTCTTTCCCAGCGGGTCGAGCACGTCCATCTGCCGCGGCGGAACGAACATGCCACCGCCTCCGAACATGACCGGGGGCGCCATGGGAGCGCCAGGGCCAGCGCCGGGCCCTCCGGCGACCGCAGCCGGTGGAGGCGCGTTGGCTGCGAGCGGACTGGAGTCCGTGACCGCGTCAGCGTGCGAGGCTGCCGCGCCGGGTGCAGAGAACCCTCGGTTGTGCGGGTCAGCGGCGCCGCGCGTGATGGTGATCGGCCCCACGTCGGGAATGCCAGAGTCGGCAGTGAGCGATCCGCCAGGAGGCGGCGTGTTTGGGCCCCACGACGGACCCATGGTGCTCATGGTGCCGCTCGGAATCGGGGCGGGAGCCCCTGCGCCCATCGGAGCGGGCGGAGCCGCTCCGCCAGGGCCGAACATGGACGTATCGGTGAGCCCAGGTACCGCCGCGTTCATCGTGAGATGCGCCTGCGCGTACTGCTGCAGCGGGTCTTGCGACTGCGCGAAGCGGTCGAGACTCGGATCCACGACCGTCGGCTGATTGCCGAGGAGGCCCATCTGCGCGGCGTAGGCGCGGAGTTCGTCGAGAGAGGGATCGTTGCTCATCGCGTCACTTTCGGGGGTTGCTTCGTCAACAGGTGCTCGTTCGGGCTCAGCCCAGGGTAGCCGGCGGGGGCGAACCCGGCGTGGTCTGTGCCGGTTGCGCCGGAGGCGAGCACGCGGTTGACGAGCCACGGCAACGGATCGCTGGAGCGCTTGAGCGAGTGCTTCGATTTGTCCTCGGGCACCACGGCAAGCACCGTCATCGGCGCCGGAGGCGGAGCCGCGGGAGGTGGCATCGGCGGGGGAGCCGACGGCTGCGGGGCTACGTTCGCGGGCGTGAATAGCCCGAGCTTCGCCGCGTACTCCTGGAGCGCCCGAAGCTCTTCCTCATTCATAGGGGTTCTTCTTCTGCTGGTTCGCGTCGTACGCGCCGTACGCCGACGCGACGCCACCGAGAACCTGAGCGCCGAGGCCAACCCCTTGCCGGTTTGCTGCCTGGTTTGCCATCCACTGATTCAGGTTCGCGTTGAGCCCGAACGAGTCCATGCCGAGCTTGCCCATGTCCATCTTCTGGCCCTGCGTCGCCGCCCAGAGTCGCCACTGGTCATTGAGGTCCCGCCAGTTGAGGCTGTTCTGTGCGTTCTGCGCAGCGAACGCGTTCTCGGCGTCGAGACTCTGCTGGTCGGAGCCTCGCAGCGCATCCGCCGCGCGCGCGGCAAGCGCTTGGCCCTGCAGCATGTCGGCCTGCTGCTGCGCGCCCATCTGCGCCGCGTTACCGGCCTGGTTCGCGCCGAGCGCGCCTTGCGCGACGCCGCGAGCGCTGGCGCCTCCGCGAGCTCCACCTCCGGCCATCTGCGCGCCGCCGAGTAGTGCAGCGTTCGCCGTGTTCTGCTGGAGCGCGAGCTGCTGCTGCTGCGGCGTGACTCCGCCATTCGCTTGCGCCATCGCGAGGTCATACGCGTTCTGTTGGTCGCCTCGAGCTTGCGCGGCCCAGGCTCGTTGGTCGTCGTACTGCTTCTGGAGCCACGGAGGGATCGGCGCTTGCTGCTGGCCGTTCTTGCCGAGATCGCCGAGTCGCTTGCGCGTGAGATCCTCGAGCGCGCCCCCCGCGCCATTCATGCCGCCGTAGGTGGTCGCGTTGTCCTTCTCGTTTTTGACGTTCGCTGCTGCCCAGAATCCCATGACGATCCTCCTATGCCGCCGCCGCGGCCATCATGCTGGCGATCGTGGCGAACGCTGCGGCACCGGCGCCGACGCTTTGAGCGTTGTTGTTCGCTTGCGCGCCCTGCTCCTTGATCCAGTAGTCGTACCAATCCTGAGCGGCCTTCGTCTTGGCAAGGTTCGAGTCCATCGCGAGCCCTTCGAGCCCCTGGACGAGCCCCTGATTACCCTTCGCGCCCTGGAGCCCGAGTGCCTGGTACCGCCCGAGCTGCTGGGCTGCCGCTTGCTGGCCTGCGAGGTCGCCGCCGCGGAGGCCCGTGGAGCCCGTGCCGTACGCGTTCAGTGCGTTGCCCATTTCGGTACCGCGAGCGAGCCCGCCTTGACCTGCGACCTGACCCAGCGCCGCGTTGCCCGCGAGCATCTGATTGCGCTGCGCGAGCGCGTTGCCCTGCGGCGCGTGCATCTGATTGATGCCTTGCCCGAGCCCGATCGCCGACTGCGCGTTCGCGTAGCTCGGGCCCTGACCCATCGCCGACCTGCGAAGATTGTCGAGCGACGCGAGCTGGTTGGCGCGCGCTGCAGCGACTTGCTGCGCGTAGGCGCTCGTGTCGGTGAACGCGGGAGTCGGTCGACCGAGGATCCCCGCGTTGACGAGTCGATCCGCATTGTCGCTCGCCGCCGCCTTGTTCTTCTGTTCCTGGTCCCAGTTCGCGTTGGGGAGACTGCTCTTCCCCTGGTCCATGGAGTAGCTCGACCCCCAGATTTTGCCGGCATCGGGGACGTAGTTCGGGACACCCATCACTGCACCTCGGGAAAGCGGTTGATGCTCGGCTTGACGCCGAGAGAGACGGTCAAGCCGTAGAGGATCGGACCCTGCGCGGTCGTGGAGCTCACGCCGGTCGGCGTCGCGTCGGTCACGAGGATCCGCATGGACATGGCCTTCTGACGAGCCCACTTCAGAGCGCCCTGCGCCTTCGGCGTGGTCCACGTGGCGACCGCCGACGCGAGCCACGTCCAGGTGTCCGCGCTGTAGGAATCCGAGTCATCGTAGCCGAGGCTCACGACCACATCGCACGGCGAGCCCTGGACCCAAGCCAGCGCACCCTCGCGAAAGCGGGAGAAGCCTTGCGCGCCAGCGGGGCGGATCCACGCGGTGCCGACCTGCAGCGTCACCCAGTTGCCGTCATCCTTGTACGCGGCGGTCGCGGTGAGGTTCGTGTTCTCCGAGTAGGCGATCCCGAGACGCTGCACGGCGTACCAGACGCCGTCGACAACGGCTTGCGACTCCCACGCCGCGTGAGCCGCGACTGACTGCGAGTCGTAGTAGTCGAACACGCTCCACGCGTTCGTGACGTAGTTCCAGTTGAGCACATAGCCCGTCGTGGAAGCCTCGGTCGCGCGCACGGTGAAGCGCACCTCATCGCGTGCAGAGTGCAAGCATGCGCTGGTGATCACCGGGTAGCTCGCAAGCGTGTCCTCGATGGGCGCGCCGATGTACTGCACCTCGAACGAGCGCGAGAGCACGTAGAGCTTGGAGCGGTTCTGGAACACGACTCCGAGCGGCGTATTCACGACGCTTCGCCAATCACTCGTACAGCCGATGTCGGTCACGAGGCGGCGCGGAGGCGCGAATCCGCCCTGCTGCCCGCTGTTGTCCGGACCTTCCCCGGCGATGACGTAGATCCCATCGCTGCGGAACACAACGAGCTGCCCGTCCATGCTCGCGAGCGCGGTGACCCGCCCGCCGTCGGGCATGTACTGCACGAGCGAATCGGAGAAGTAGGGGACCGTCGTGCCGCCGTCGAACACGGTGCTCACCCAGAGGGTTACGCCGTCATCGCCGACGCCGACGAGCCGCCCGCCGTGGGCGATCATGCACGTGAGCGAGGAGGGGCACCCCGGAGTGAGCCGCGACGTGTCGAGCGTCTCGTTGACGATGATGCTCGCGTCGCTGGCGCTGTCGATGTAGGTAAGCGTCGCGTTTTCCACGAGACTTCGGGCCGCTGTGGGTACCGCGCCGGTCCAGACGCGGTAGTACACGCCCGAGACGCCGGCGCCGATGGTGGTGCGGTAGATCGCCGCGGCCACGACGCGATACCGGCTCGTGTTCTGCCGCTGCGTCGCGTGAAGGCATCCGAGCGTGGCGGTTACCTGGAGGTTTCCGCCCGCGGTCGTCGCGCTGCCGAGGTACATCGGGACGGACTGCGACCGCTGGCCCTTGTCGTCGCGGTACTCGAAAACATACGCGTAGTAGTACGTGCCCGCCGCGATGCCTGCGCCAGCAGTGGCGGCCACAGCCCCCGTGCGCGGGTCATGGAGGAAGCCCATCTCCACGGCGCTCGAGCCATCGGCGACCTGCGGTGTCCCGCTGGCGATGTAGATCGCGTCGCCAACCTGCGAGGTCTGGTTCGCGTTGTAGGGCGCCTGGATGTCGATGAGGTCGATGCCGGTGCCTCCGCTCGCGGTGCGCTCGACGCTGCCGACGACGAGGTAGCGCGACGTCGACACCTGCGCTGCTGCGCTGGTCACGTAGAGCGTGGACTGAAGCCCGGTCACGATGCGCGGGGCGATCGTCGCGATGGGGCGCGGCGGGCGGTAGGCCGCCAGCGTCGCCGCGTAGCCGTCGAGTACGTCCACGGTGAGGTAGGTCGACTGCGTAACGCCGCTCAGCAGTGTGGTCTGCACCACGTTTGCGCAGATGCGTCCGTCGAGCGTAAACGGCTTGGACGCGATGCCGTAGCCGCGGAGCGGCTGGTACAGTCCCGACGGTCCCGACGTGGAGAACCGCGAGGAGTAGTAGCCGGTCGGCGCGGTCCAGAGCGACCCGGTGATTACGCACTGAGTGCTCGTCTCGTACGCGATGCCGAGCCGGTAGTACTGCGTGGCCACCTCGCTCCACGCGAGCGCGTCGGCGACGACGACCGGGCCGCTGATGTTGCCCGAATCGAGCCCACGACCACGGATGTATGTGTTCGTCCCGTCGTCGTAGGCGTTCGCGACCCACACCACCTCTCCGCCGGTGCCGATGACGGAGATCCCTCGGCCCTGCGTAAACCCGCCGCCGCCCGTGGTCGCCGCTAGCGTGGCCGTCGTCGTCGTCGTGAGCGTGGAGTCCAGGAGCTTCACCTTGACGTTTCCGGCGTTCGCTCCGCTGTTCGTGATGTAGCCGAGGATCCATGTGTCCGACTGCTGATCCATCGTGGCGATATCGAACAGCCCGCGGAAGCCTGCATCGGTCGCGACGGAGGTGGCCGCACTGAGCGCCCAACTCGAGACCGTGAACGCCTTGGCACGGATGGTCGCGGGAGCGCCCGCACCCTGATAGACGATGATCGCCTTCGAGTTGCACACGATGACGCGGCACTCATCGCCCGCGTTCGTGGTGTCGACGCTTATGGGGCCGTACACGACCGCGTTCTGCGCGAGGTTGAACACCACGAGCCTCACCGTATTCAATGGCGGGGTAGGGACCGGGTCGTACTCGCTGTAGACGATGAACGCGTAGGTGCCGTCCGTCGCGACGTCGTAGCTCGTGACCGAGTCGCTCGGCGTCGCGATGCTGTAGCGCTTGGCGACGACAGGGCGAACGTCGTCGATGTCGCTCCATGTCGGCTTCTGCGGGTCGTATGCCCATAGGCGATGGGACGAGAGCATCGCGAGGCCGCCGGTGGGGCCGCGAAAGAGCCGCTGCTTGCCGGGGTAGGTCTGGAGCCCGTTGCCTGCTGCGCTCACCGCGTTGCCGGTGAGGATGGTGGTCCCCGGGCGCTTTCGGATCGTGCCGAGCTTGTCGATGACCGCGTTGACCATCGTCGTCGCCGAGCCCATGGGCTGCAGGCGCGGATCGTTCTTCTGTTGGAGTCCCGTCGCAAACGGAACGTCGACGTTTTGGGCTTCGAGCGCCATCAGAACACCAGCACATCGAGCGTGCAGTCCCGCTCGGTCTGGAGGTAGATCCACTGGGACGACGTTCGGCCGGTGGGGAGGGGAAGCTCGATGGGGAGCGCCGGGTAGTCGCCCGCAGCGCCCTGGTATCGCGTGATGACGAAGCCGGTGTACGCGCGACGCAGGCGATGCTCGATGAGCTGGCTCACGCCGCCCACCATCGCGATGTTTCGCACGAGCACTCCGGAGCCGAACACGTTGGCGGCGGTGAGGCGCGCAAGCTCTTCGATGCGCGCGTCTAGCTCGAGCAGAAGGCGCGCGAGCTGCTCCGGATTCTTCGCAAGGTCCGCCGTGGCCCTCGGCCGCGCGATGCCGGGGATGGGCCGGGTAGGGGACGCGATGCGCCCGCCGTTCGCGACGTTGACGACCGTGACGGGTCCGCGGTTGTTTTCCGGCGCGGCCATTACGTGAACTCCCAGCCGGTGACCGGACCCCACAAGATACAGAGGTTCGCGCCCATGATGCGGAAGCGCGGCGTCGGCTGGAACGGCTCGCGCTCGGCAAGCTGCTCCACGTCCACGATGCGCGAAGGCCAGCCGGCCTCGCGGTCGGCGGCCATGGAGGTGATCTCCGCCTCGACGTCAGCGCGCTGGGCCATGATGACCGAGACGTCGGATTCTTCCTTGTTCAGCGCCTTGATGCAGGCGTCGAGGATGACCCACTCTTCCCATCCGTTGACGCCGTCGAAGGTGTCGGATCCCGACGTCATGCGCGCGAGCACGGGCGTGTAGATCATGGTCACCACGTAGCCAGCGGTGGGCGCGCGCTCGGACCATCTGGCGTACTCGTGCATCTCGAACGGACGCATCTCCTGGTTGGAGCCGCCGTTGGCCATCATGACCGTCTGAGACTCGAAGAAGTCCGACGGGAGTGCGTAGGTCAGCGAGCTCGTCGTCGTCCACGTCGTGGAGCTCGACTGGTACGAGTGCCCGCGCGACGAGGTGAACTTGTTCTGGCACCGCGCCGCGCTCTGGTTGATGTACTCCGTCAGCGTTGCGTCCGTGATGAACGTGGAGCCCACCATGTCGCATCGCTCCCGAACGTCGGCGATCAGACTCGTCAGCGTCCGGGAGCGTGCCATCTCAGCAGACCTTCATCATCGCCTTGAACGCGAGCATGAGAGCCTCGTCATCGCTGCCCTTGAGCGCAGCGCGCAGGTCGGCCGCGGCTCCGAGAGCGTCGGAGTCCTCGCCCTCTTCGTCGTCCTCGACCATGGCGAGCGGGGGATCGGACTTCATGCCGCCGCCGTGATGTAGAGCTTCAGGAACACCCCGTAGCCCGACGTGAGATCCACCGCGGTCGTTCCGTCGGAGGTCTTCACTGCGGTGAACGTCACGACGGTCGTGGTACACGCGGTGATCAAGAGCTGCAGATCCGCCGCCGCGCCGATGAGCGTGACGTCAGCGCCGCAGAGGGTTCCACCGGGCACGTCGGCGAGAGTTGCCGTGTACGTGCCGGTGCCGGTTCGGGCAAAGGTGATCCCTCGGCCCAGAACCTTGGTGGGGGCAGACGCGCTCGCGCCGGTCATCCGCCCGATGTACGTCTGTACATCTTGCTGATTGTTTCCGAGCCCCGGGTAGAGAATGCCTACGGTCATGGCTTACGCTCCGAAGCTCGTGAGGCGACCGCAGGCGAAGGGCGCGCGGCAGGTGAAGTTGTAGTAGCTGCCGATGCGCATCTCGTACGCGTCGTAGCCGTCGCGAGCGCGGACGAGCTGGCCGTCCTTCTCGAGCGGCTTGGGGGTCTTCCCCACGCTGATGGTCTCGCAGTGCTCGTTCGCGAGGAGGAACGCCTGCTGCACGGGCACGTTGATGTCGCCCTTGAGCTTGACCGGGCCGCTGTCCGTCTCGAACTCGATGAACTCGACGCCGGCCGTCGCGCTGCTCTTCTGGTCCGGGCGGATGTAGCGCGCGCGGGATTCGAGGAGCTTGACGAGCGACACCTTGTCGCGCGGGTTGACGTAGAGCGTCTTGTCCGATCCGTCCTGGATGCTGACGGTCGAGCAGAGCTCGAGCACGGCCGCAACCATGTCCTTCGACGCGCCGCTGAGCGCCGTGCCTGCAAGGGCAACGGTGTCGGTGGTCCGGGTCGCGCCGAACAGCGCGGCCGGCGTGGTGCCGCCGACGACCCATTGTCCCATTCCGGTACCGACGGCGTTGTAGTCGCCGAGCCGGTAGAGGAAGTCTCCGACGACGAGCGCAGTGATGACCGTGGTCCAGTCGACGCTGGTGCTCGTGAGCGTGCCCGCCTGGCGGTTGATGCCGGCGATGACTTCGGCCGCGCCGGAGTTTCGCGGCGTCGCGCCGTCGGTGGCCGAAGCGGTGACGCTCATGCCCACGTAGAAGTTGACGACGCGCGAGGGCTCGCTTGCGGCCGCCGCGGTGCCGAGCGTCAGCGTGACGGTCGAAAGGACCGAGACGATACCGCGCGAGCCGGTGCCGGTGCCGAAGTACTGGATCGAGAGCGAGCGGATCGCTTCCTGGTATGCGGTGTCGACGCGGTCTTTCCACGCATCAACGACGGCGCCATCGGAGCCCGAGAGCTTCTCGTAGTCCTCACCGTTCATGCGCGCGAGCGCGTAGTCGGTGACGGTGGTGACCGCGAAGCGCTCGTACTTCGAATCGCTCGCGATGCTGGTCGCGTTCGCGTACAGCGCGGAGCCGGTGGCCCCCTGCGAGTACCCGACCGAGAAGTTGTAGGTTGCACCCTTTCCTTGGTCGGTCTTCTTGACCGAATCCATCCATCCAGGGTTCTGTTTGTAGAAGGCGTGCGGAACGCCCGAGGGGAAGAGCGCGATGGCGATCTTCGAGAGTGCGGCTGAAATGCTCATGATGAAATGCTCCGAAACAGTGGGGGGTGGGTCGAGTGACTCACCGCGCAGTGCTGGGCGGTTTCATCGGCGCGAGCTGGCGCCTTGATTCAGTGTGCAGAATACAGGATTCGGCGTTACGCGCTAGCCTTTCGCATCTCGCGAAGGAGACGCATCGCCTCCGCGCGCTTCTCGGCGGGAGTCATGTCCTCCGGCGACTTGACGACGACGGCGGCCGCGGCCTTCTTCGGCGTGATGCCGTTCTTCGAGGCTGCGGGAGCCTCCGCGGGCGCGTCGTCGTCGGCGTAGGCTGCGCGAAGTTCGGCGTCGACGCGGCGAACGAGCTCGTCCATCGGCGGAACCTTGCCGCCGTTCTCGCGCTGCATGATTCCACTGATGAGGTAGCCGTTTTGGATGGCCAGCGCGGGGTTTTTGCGCGCCAAGCGAGCCAGATACGGCGAGGATTCGGGTTTCGCGAGGTCGAGGAAGCTCTGTTCCTGCGACTGGCGCGCTGCGGTCTGCTCGCGCTCGGCGGCGGCTTGCTTTTCTGCCGCGCGCTCGGCTTCCATCTGCTTGCGGAACTCGGAAAGCTCCCGCATCGCGCGTTCGGCGACCGCCTCGGGCTTGCCCTCGATGAGTTTCGCCTTCACCAGCCCGTTCAGGTCGACGCCGGTCTGTTCGAGGAACTTCGACGGGTCGTTTTGGGCGAGATTCCTCAGCGCGTTGAGCGATTCCTGAAACGTCGCGTTCTGCTTTTCGACCTGCGCGGCGCGCTCGTTCACTTCGCGCTCACGCTGGGCGATCCGCTCGTTGAGCTCGCGCTCTTTCGCCTCGATGTTGGCGAGTCGGCCGCGGATCTTGGTGGCAAGCTCCTTCTCGGGCGCGATCGCGACCTCGTGCTCGGCCTCCACCGCGGGCTTTTCCTCGGCGGCGGGCGCGTCTTTCGGCGTCTCTGCGGCAGGCTCGCGCATCTCTTTGAGTGCTGCGATCGCAGCGTCGCGGGATCCGGGTTCGGTGACGGGGGTTTCTGCGCTTGCGGTGGTCGTCTCGTCGCTCATTGCTCAGCTCGGCATTCCCCCGGGCGGTGCTGCGCCGGGCATCGGTGGCATTCCGCCGCCGGGAGGCATTCCCGGAGGCATCATCGGTGGTGCGCCTGGCATTCCGCCGCCCATGTCGGGCGATGCGGGGCCTGGCATCGGGGGCGGCCCTCCCATCGGGGGCGCCATTGGCCCCGGAGCTGGCTCTGGGTTCTGCATTCGCGCAGTCTCGGTCGCGAACTGAACGAGCAACTCGATCCGGTCCTGGTCCACGCCCTTGGCATCCGCGCGCGCCCATGCGTCGCCGACCATCGCCCGCACCATGTTGAGATTGAACAGCGCATGCGGAACGGCCGCATCGACGTCGCCTTTTTGCAAGATGCGATCGATGCGCATCCGGATGGCGTCATACTGCGCGGTGATCAGGCTCGTCTCGTCCTCCAGGTCTTGGATGTCGCAGAAGTTCGCGACGCGATCCGGCGGGAGGAGCCCTGCCGCTACCAACTCTTGCGCCTGCTCTACGCGCGCCGCGGCGGACCTTGCCTTGAAGCTCGTAGGCATTACGGCCCAGCGATACGAGCCCTCCGCGAGCTTCACGTCGTGGTAGCTCAGCATGCGCCCGGCTTGACCCTTGGCGCGCGCCATCGTCGTGAAGCCGTCGAGCCCGTCGAAGACCTTGGTCAAGAGCTTCGCGATGCGGACGAAGAAGCGATCGCGGTAGCGCATCGGCTCGCGCAGGCCCTCCGCGTCGGTCTCTTCCATGATGCGCATCGCGACGCCGGACTTGACGCCCGTCGGGACTTCGCCCTGCGTGGAGAGCAGCGACGTGCGCGCGAGCGTCTGCATCTCGCTCTCGATGCTCTGGAGGTACTGGAACGCTTGAGCGCTGATGCCGTCCATGTTGAACGCGACGACGTCGGTGCTGGGCTGGTCGACTTCGAGCACGCTGCCGATGTCGTTGTCGAGCTTGCGGATGTTGACCTTCGCGCCCTTGCGCACGAGCACGCGAGGGACCGCCATCAAGCGCATGCTCTCGTCGATGCGACGGGTCCACCGATCCAGCGTCTCTTGCGGCGTCGCGAGATCGGCCATCAGCGGATGGCCCCACATGCTGCGCTCGGGACGGATGCGCCAGCCCCACGCGAAGGGAAGCTCATCCTCGTCCCACTCCAGCGTGTCTTCCAGCGTGACGTTGGGAAGCACGACGCTGTAGCGCCCATCCTTCGCCTTCGGCCCGCTGCGACGGTGCCACGCGAACGTGACGAGCACTTGGTCGAGGTCGTTCGTCCCGCGGTTGCGGACGAGCGGCGAGTCGGACGGGATGCCCTCGGCGCTGAGGATCTTCTCCTCCGCATCGGGAAACATCTCGATGAGCACGTCGCGATCGAACACGCGCTGCCGGAAGATCGCCCGGCCGTCCGCATACTGCCAATCGGTGTCATCGAGGAGAATCTCGAACGGGTCGACGCGCTCGACGACGGGCTCACCGTCGTTCGGGTAGACGTGCGCGAAGAACGTGCCCTTGTTCGCGAGGTCGGTACACCACAGCGGATCCTGGTCGTACACGCCGAGGTCGTCGAACGCGCCTTCGAGAAACAGGTTGTTGTCGCGAGCTCGAAACGTGAGGTCGGTGTCCCCGTCTTTGACGACGACCATCGGCAAAACCTTCGCGCGGAGGAGCTTGCTCGTGTACGTCTCGATGAGCACTCTGGCGCGGTTGATCGTCAGCCGGCGCAGGGTCTTGGTGTTGCCGACGGTGGTCTTTTCCCAGTAGCGATCCTGATAGATCTCCTCGTACCGGAGCCACGCTTGCCAGCGCGGCGCGCTCGCGTTCGTAAGCCGCTGCACGACGCCCGAGATGCGCTTGTGCGCCTCGTTCTTCTCGGCGTCCCACCATGGCTTGCGAGCGCTCACTTGGCCTTAGCCAGCGGCTTGGCGTCTTCCGAGACGTGCCACTCGTAGGCGACGATCGCCCCAGGCGGGATGACCTTCTGCCACGGAGACTTCGGGTGCGTGATGATTACCGAGCCGTCATCGAGGCATTCGAGCCGGTGACCGGAGGTTCCCTCATGGTCGAGGATGGTCCCCACGTAGCCGCCGCTCGGCCCCTTGAGTTGGATCACCTTCACCACTTCGATGCTCTTGAGAACTCTCATCGCCATGCCTCCGCAGTCGTGTGCCGATGCCCTGAAGCCGAAGCTCGTCGGCGACGTACGTGTAGATCCTTGCGCCGTTGCGCCGCAGGTGGAAGCCCACGAGCGCGCCCGAGTCGACGTCATGCGCCACGCTGCCGTGTGCCGCGCTGACGACGGCGGACGCGAGCGCGCGAGAGATGCCGGACGCGCGAGCGAGGCGCGTGACGATGTAGCCTTCGTCGTCGGTGGTCGATGCGCGGTAGGCGAGTTTCAAGAGAGTCCGCCCGCCGAGAACGCGCGCCGCGCCTCGCACTTGAGCATGAACGCGCGGAACACCTTCGCGGGGATGCGCAGCTCGATTGCGCCGGGCACGAAGAACGGAATGGCGCCGATGGCGGCGACGCGGATCGGATCCGTCTGCGCCGCGTCGCCTTCCATGTCCCACTGCATGCCCTCGATGCGGACGACTTGCTCTTCGCCGTGACAGCGCGCGCGAATGTCGGTGTAGTGCTCACCGCCCGCGGTCGTCCCGCGGTCCGCCATGCCGTACTCCTCGACCGCGAAGCGCACGCCGAGACGGCGCGAGCACACGTCGCACTGCGGATGCAGGTCAGAGCCGCAGTCGATGCCTCTGGCGTCGCGCATCGACGCGTCCACGTCTCGCAGGGTGGATTCAGCGACGTAGAGCTTGGAGCGCCAGGCACGCATTGGCACAGCAACCGTGCCACGTTGTGCCAGCGGTGTCCAGTGTCAGGCGCTCAGTCGTGTGCTAGGCTCGCTCTGCCCGTCGGAACCCGTCGTCTAAATGGGCTTGCAAGTCCTAGGACGCCGTCGAGACGCACTTGCACTAGGAAATGTGGGTATCCACTCCCACCGGGACACCCCGCCGGGCATTCAATCCTCCCACGTGTCCACGTCCCCGCGCAGCTCCGCAAGCGCCTCGGCCTCCATCCGCGCCATGCGCTCGGTGTCGTTCTCCTGCCGCTTCTTCGGCGTGGTCATGTAGGCCCGGCACTCTCTCCAGGCGTACAGCGTCGCGTCGGCACAGTGGTTTGGCACACCCGTGGCCTCGTTGCCGTTCCGCATCCGCACAAGCTTCGGGTACTCGGCGAGCAGATCTGCGCAGCCTTCGGCGTGAAAGAGGATCTTCCCTCGCTCCAGCGCACCGTTGAAGAGCTTGATGTGCCCGAGCTTGTCGGCCTTCTGCGCTTGCTGGATGGGCACATTGTGCCGGTACATCAACTCGGCGGCGAACGCCTTGCCGAGCCCACCGATGTCGCCGATGGTGCGGCCCACCTCGTAGTTCGAGCACAGCGCCTTGTGCTCGCGCGCGACGTCGTCGGCCATGCCTCGGACGTAGAACGAGCGCAGGATATGCACCACGTCGGAGTGCTGCTCCCACGCGGCGAGAGCGATCGCGTTGGAGTCGACGATGCCGTAGTCGTGCGCCACCATGTACGTCCACGAGCCGACGCGCGTGAGCGGGAGCTTCAGCACGTTGCGCGGCGTGACGCGGTACACGAGCCCGGTAGGGTCCTGCTCCCACACGCCGTCCTCGAGCTGCCGGCGCGTGATGCTGTCGAGCTCGCTCAGCGATGCTCGATACTGCACGCTGTCGAGTGACGGGTTGTCGCTCATGAGCGCAGGCACGAACCGCCGCTGCGGGTCGCCGCCGGCCACGAAGCGCTCATGCACCCAGTCGTGACCAAGGCCGCCGGGGTTCGACGCCGCGCGCATCCTGAGCGGGACCGCGAGACCGTTGGGAGCTCGTAGGCGCGAGAACAGGTACAGGTAATCGCGCGAGTCGAACTGCGTGAGCTCGTCGAACGCGACGAACTGGAACTCTGCGCCCTGGTAGCGGTAGCGGTCGTTTGCAGTCTGCAAGTAACCGAACGAGATGCGCGCGCCGCTGGGGAATCGCCACTGCTTGCGCACGCCGTCCCAGTGGGCTTTCGTCGACGCGAGCCACGAGTGCGCCCGGTCCATGATGGCGCCAGGTAGCGCGAGGTCCGAGTAGGTCTTTCGGAAGATCGCCGCGTTGTAGCCCGGCTTGTCGACGTGCTGCAGCGCGGCCATGAGCAGCGCGTCCGACTTGCCTCCGCCAGCGGCGCCGCCGTACAGCGCCTCGCGGCAGTCGAGCGCGAGGAACTCCGCTTGCTTCGGGTGCGGACGGTGCGGACACCACGAGGTGCTGAGTGCCCGGTCGAGCGCGCGGGAGAGGGACGCGCTCACTCATCCCCCATCGCAGTGGCCGCCGCAAAGGTTGCACGAGTCGGCATCGGGCTGGCGTCCTGGCGTCGCGGGGCAGATGTCCCACAGCGTGTCGCCGATGCACTGCATGCACCCGCCCGAGTCGGGGACGACGGTGACCGGGAGCACGGTGGTGCTCGGCGGCGCGACCGTGAGCGTCACGTCGTGCGTCGTCGGCTCGGCGGCTCCGCCGCAGGCCATCAGTACCAGGAGAATTATCGCTCGCATGTCCAGCCTCTCCGCCGGAGAAACTCCAGCGCCTTGGTTTCCGTCTCTTCGTCGTTGCTCTCGTCGCCGCCGCCCTCGGCAGAAGCCAGGCGTTCTTTCTCGAGCATCTCCGCCAAGGCGAGGCGCGCCCCTCGCTCCGTGTTTCCCAGGTTGGCCAAGATGGCTGGGTCTGTCCCCACCTTGAGGTCGTCGCGCTCACGAACCAGCCTGGTTATGAGGCTAATTAGGCCCCTTTTGTTGCCTTTTGCGTCGTTACGTAGCCGCCTTGGGGCAGTCTTCTCCTTACCTTCCGCTGGCTTATGCTCATCGGCGGGGGGGATGTCCGGGTCAAGAGAGGGCAGGGGGGCGACTTTGCTCACTCCCGCACCCCCGCTTTTCGCAAGACCGCCATCAGCGCGCAGTCGTCGTCGTGCTTGACCTCCTCGCACTCGGGACATACGCCATCGACGGCGTACGCCTCCCACCGGTTGAGGATCCTCAACGCCTCGGGCGCGCAGGCGGCGATGCGGGCCTCTTCTTCGGTGTACCCGATGGCAACCGGGATCCCGTTGTCGGTCTCGCAGCTAACCTCGTAGCTGCCATCAGCGATCCGACGGCTGATGCCCCACGTCTCCTCCGCCACGATGCGCTTGGCTTCGTCACTCATCGCTTCTTCCTCCCCAGCCGCTCGACCTCGCGCGTGAGCCGGCCAATCTTCGCGTACGCCTCGTCCAGCTCCGTGCGCAGGGTGCCGCAGGTGTCGGAGAGCTCGTTGGCCCGCTGCTGTGCCAGCCTGAGCGTGCTCACGAGCGCGGCGCGGCTCTCCGGTGACTCGGGGGCTACGGACGCGTCAGCTGGGCGCTGGGGGGCGGGGATGGGGCCGTACAGGTTCGTCCGGAGCATGTC
>OFQX01000213.1_pt1 | contig 18204 bp, 31 predicted proteins | sample 1542951 | NCBI WGS metagenome assembly OFQX01 (sample SAMN07774215, study PRJEB24372) | wastewater metagenome | isolation source: WWTP Novara (Effluent) | place: Italy: Novara | collected 2015-12
CTTTTCTTTTTTCTCCCACCCTCTTTTTGATTAGTTGAATATTAGTTTCTTCTTTATCAATAAGAATGTAATTTCTATTTAGTTCTTCACATACAACACCAACTGTCCCGCTACCAGCAAACAAATCCAATACTATATCACCTTCATTGCTAAATGATTTTATAAAGAACTCAGCAAGTTTTTCTGGAAACACAGCACTATGTTCCATTTTTGAAGTGAATTGGTTGGTTACATTGTTAGCGTTTATCACATTTGATGGTCTTGCTAATTCCAAATTCTTAAAGTTATCTCTATCTACAACCATTCCGCTTCCATTTGTTGGTGTTTTACAGTTCTTTCTGAATGCTCTTGATTTCGTTTCTTCACTTACGGGTGTTCCACAAGCAAGTGCGTTAAAAGTTATGTTTTTAACTTCGCCTTTCGTAAAATGATATACAGGTTCAAATCCATTTTTAAACCTTCCGTATGTTCCAGTTGGAAATGCATTTTTAGTCCAGCAATATTCTTCTACAAAAAGAAAACCTAACTCACGTTTCAACATAATCACCAAGTCAAAAACATATAAACTTCTTTCACCTTTATTGGTGTGTGGTTTAATGTTCAGAAAAAAACTACCTGTTGGTTTCAACACTCGCTTTACTTCAACAGCAATAGGTTTAAACCATTCCAAATATTTATCTTCTGAAATACCACCATAGGTATTCTTTCTCCTATCTGCATAAGGAGGTGATGTAATAATCAAATCCACACTATCATCTGGTAGTTTCTTTAATTCTTCTTCTGAATATCCGTGTATAATCATAATCTATTTTTTTTATTTCCCACCGCACAAAAAGGAAAAGAAAAAGGTTCAGTTCTTCGATTGATCATTTGTGGTTTAAATCCGTACTACTGCTAACAGCGTATATACAAGATACGCCTACAAGCATTTGTTTATAATTTGAAATTTCGTTAAGGCGTACCTCGTATATACGCAAAACGTTATAGGTAATGCTACTTTTCATCTCCGAATAAACTTTGTGCAGGAAAAGAATGATTAAAAATTTCCCCTCCTTTAGTTTCAAATTTATCTGTTTCGTTACCCCAAGCATCCCATCCTTCGCTTCTCATTCGTGCAAACATTTCAAGTTTTGGAATATTTGGAAATATATCCGCTATCCTATTTCTGATTTCGTTTGGCTTTTTTGAGTTAATGGTTCTTTCTGCTTCAACTAATTGGAATGTGTTGTTTGATTTTTTATGTTTGAGCATATTCCCCTTTGTTCCTAATATACATATTTCACAATTCTTCATAGTCCAAGCACCCACAGTAGCACAGGTATTTCCTTTGTTAGTAATTTTCTTCCATATAAAAGCAATAGTTTTATACTTAAATCCCCAACTTTCAATAAGTTCAATACCTTGCTTCAAATGGCTATCTGTTACCCACATAAAACAAGCACAATCTTTTTCAGAAATAGAATTTACATCTAATAATTTCATTTCGTCTAAAGTCATTGTTTCGTATGGTAATTCTCTTTCAATTCTTGTTTGTTTCCTTTTTGGGAATGTTTCTTGATGCACACCCCTGTTATATTTCCAAGCAGGGTCAGCATAAATAACATTGTATTTTTTGCCCTCGCACATTTTTAATAATTCTTTTCTTTCGTGTTCCATATCAAGTTTATCTCTTAATTAACCGCACTACCTATAACAAGGTATTTGCAAAATTGCCCATCAACATTTGTACTTAATTTGAAGTATCTGCAAGGGCAACTTCGCAAATACCCAACCGTTAGCTGCAAGCACTACCGTACTGCTTCGATTAAACATTGTGAGTGAAAAGTTTTTAAAATTTCCCCAGCCCGCTTTTGTTTTTTCAAAACAATAAAGTATGAATGAAACTTCCTTGCGTGTTGTTGGTTGCTGTGGTTGTGTCCTATTATCCTGTTTTTAGCAAGTAGAATAAAAAGGTCTTTGTTGTAAAACCCAATTCGTTCTGCCTCGTTCATAATGTATAAATGTGAAAACCATTGCTTACCACTACTTACAGTATCTTGGCATTTAATTATCAGCGTTCCATTTGGCTCAAGTATTCTATAAAACTCTTCTAAGCATTCTGAATACCATTTCCAAAGGTCTTGAATGTATCTAAATCCGTGAAACCTTTCCCCAATAATTCCAGATGGTTTTTCCTTTGTATGCCCTACCACAAACGGGGGGTCAAACATTATTGATGAAATGCTATTGTCCAAGTGTGGCAAATCATTTGCGTTTGCCTGTAAAGTATCATCTGTTTGTGGGAACAAATCAAACTTTTCTAAAGGCTCATCAATACCAGCTTTGTTGTAAAAATTACCCTTAGAATATGTCGGGTCTAATTCAATCCCTTGTGGGCAATGAAGTTCTACTATGTCACGTATGATTGCGTGTTGGTCATAGTTTATTGTTGATATTACTTTTCCTTCGCTCATTTTAAAAACTTTTATTTAGTGCTTCGATTAAACATTCTGGTAAATTGACCGTGCCAGCAGCTAACAGCACCTATACTCAACCTTGCCGCAGGCGCAACACAAGGCTGCGTATAGCTGCATCCCGTTACCTGCAAGTGCTACGATACTGCTACTATTGAACATTTGTGGGAGAAAATTTAAAAAGTTTTTCCACCGCCTTATGTGTAGCTTCATCTCTTTGACTTGCAAAATTTGTTTTTACCTCTCCTTCCCATACACAAATGAAATCGTCAGGTGCTTTATATTCGCTTACAAAAACTAAGTTCTTTTCACTCATCTTTCTACACCAATCCCAAAATTTAGGGTGGTCAAAAGCACCTGTTTTATAAGAAGTAGTACCTTCGTATGGTGGGTCACAATAAATCAAACAATTTTCAAAGTCTGAATATTCGTCATAACTTCCATTGATAAATTTCACCCCTTGTAAGTTTGGTAACTGTTTTAGTATATTATTTTTTGATTGTCTACAATAAGATTTTGTTGTTGAATTTAATAGTTCTGCATTTGGTTTATCTTTCTTAACATTTCTTGCATAACCACCATTCCAATCCGCACCAAAACTACAACCTAATCTAACAAATCCAATGTAGTGTTTTTCATACTTGCTATCCATTTGCTCTCTTACATCTTTCCACTCTTCCTCTGAAACAAAATCTGGTGGAATCCACCCATCCATTATTTTATTCCACATAGCAATCAAATACTCATTATAATCTATTCCAATTCTTTGAAAATTGTTTGGAACTTTATCAATCATATTTGCCCCACCAACGAAAGGTTCTACCCAAGTAGTTATTCCTTTTTCATTTGCTTCTTTAAGCATAATCGGTAAAACAAATTTTGCTATCCGATTTTTACTTCCCATATATTTCATACTCTAAAACTTTTTAAATTTTCTATTCGTTTTCAAATTAAACTCCTACTAAATTAACCGCACCAGCAGGTAACACGTGTTTTGTGCAATAGGGGTTGTGGTGGTTTATTAAAGTTTATACTTCTATTCGAGGTCTGTGGTAGTCTGAAAGTTTCGTTTTCAAAATCCCCTACTGCACAAAGCACCTTAACGTTATACGCTATTTTCCCTCCCCTTGCCACACATCCGTTTCCATATTGGGCAGACGTATCGAATTTTCAACTTCGTTTCCAAAAACATCCCATCCATCTGTTTTTATTCTTGCAAATAATTCAATTTTAGGTAGTTCATTGCCAAACATCTCAATTATCCTATCTCTTATAACTTGCGGCTTCCTACTGTGTATTGTTCTTTCTCTTTGGGCTTCTTGTAGCTGCCTTACTTTTCTACTTTTAAGGTATTGTGTCATCTTGCCTTTTGTTCCAAGTAAAACAATTTCACTTCCTTTCATAGTCCATTGCCCCATAAAGCAAACTTGTTTCCCACTTTTCTCTTTTTTATTCCAAATAAAAGCAACCGTTTTGTATTTAAAGCCCCAAGCCTTCATTACCTCTATTGCATCGGGTATATGTGCATCAGTAGTCCACATAAAGCAAACGCAATCATCGGCAGTAATATCTTTAATTGGCAATTCACAAATATCTTTTGTTTTCATTACAGAATAAGCCCTTTCAATTTCTCTGTGATGGTCGTTTTTATTACTACTATACATTCTGTTTCCAAAGTCCCAAGCGGGGTCGGCATAAATTATATTGTACTTTTTATTCATTCTTCTTTTAATTTTAAAAGTTTAAAAATGCTCCGCAGCACAGGGAAAACAGCGTATAACAAGCAGTTTTGCAATATGTGGGCTGACGTAGTTTATTCATCTTTTTTTCTTTATTGAGCAGTAGTGCAAGTGCTGAACTTTTGTATTTCAAATTCCCACACATCGCAAAGCCGCAAACGTTATCGGCTATTTTGGAACGACCGCAATAAACCGACAATTTTATCCTTGCCAACAGGGTTCATTGAATGACAATAGTAATTTGGTAGTTGCAAATTGTTGTCAATACAATAATCAACTAACCACATTGCACACTCATAACCAGTCTTTTCTTTGTGGACTTGTTTATCTTGCCATTCTTTTGAAGCATTGTAATCAGTCCATAATGGCTCAGGTGTATAATGAGTATCAGCCAAATCGTGGTCAAATGAAATAAAAGATGGTATTCCATTTGTTTCAATATGGCTTTTGAACTCATCAAAATTCCTTACAACTTCCCATTTTTGTTTTAGGAACATTTCTTGTTTCGTGTATTCAAAGGCGTGTTCAGGTTCACGAATATCATCGAGAAAAAGAAAAACAGCCGATAACACGGGTTTGGCAATATTGCCGTTTGGTACTACTATTGACATTTTTTATAAATTTTAAACATTTGTAATTCTATTTAAGTTTAGTAATAATTTGAGCGTTTCGTTTTCAAAATCCCCAACTTCGCCAAGCCGAGAACCGTTAGCGGTCATGCTAAGACGGCATATACCCATACCTTCGCTCAAATTCTTTATCCTGAGCGTATTTTATAGACCGCTCTTCTCTTTCAATTTCAGAATGGATAGTTTTAGTTTTCCTTCCATTTTGCCAATCAGAATAATAAGAGTAGTCTATTTTATACTGAGTATTACCCATTGTGATTAAATGCTCTCCGAAAGCAAAATCAATGTATGTTCTTTGCAGTTCATTAAGTGCTTCCATTTGTAAGCTTGGGTCGCCCGTATTTCTTGCTACATCTAATTTTTCCAATGCTTGTAATTCTTCACTTCTAAGCGTATAAAGCCATTGAAGTTTGTCATCTGATATTTTTCTCCTTGCCATAATTTGTAGATTTGTGAAGCACGAACCGATAACAGCAGATACCCAAAAAAAGGGGTTTAGTGCTATGTTCAAGTTCAGTGCTTCGATTATACATTTGTTTAAGTTTCAAGTTTTGTGCTTCGATTTCCCATTCTTCGGGTATCTGCAAACCGTTATAAGCAAGTGCTACATTTCGTCTCCGAATAGAGTTCCTGCTTGTAAATCTTTTTCTTTGCTTTTTTCTTCCCACGCTTTTTTAATACGTTCTTCAATGATATTGCAGTATTCAGAAGATATTTCACTTCCTATCCAATTTCTATTATTTAGAATACTCATTTTAGCAGTTGTTCCACTTCCCATAAACGGGTCATAAACCAAATCATTTTCATTACTCCAGCTTATTATATGGTCTTTTACCAATTCACAAGGAAAAGGTGCGGGATGCCCTTTTGCTTCTTGGTCTTCTCGTCTTTTTCCTACAACATATTCCCAAATATTTCCTTTTATTTTTTTGTCTTTTACAGGCTTTGCAAGTTTTTCTCTTGTCTGCTCGTTTTTTGAATAGTTTTTATAAGTTGTTCCGTTGAGTTCCAGACCTGCGTGTAAACAATCTATTTTTATTGGATTGTGTGTTTTGACTTTTCCTTTGCTGAATACAAACATATATTCAAATATTCCATTATATCTTTTTCTGTAAATTTGAGGGATAGGGTTTGTCTTTTGAAAAATCATTGTATCGTGAAGATTGAAGCCTATCTCATTAAAATATAATGCTTGTTTAAAACTTGTACCTGTTTCACTTCCTTTTACTGTGGCATCGCCCACAACCCATACTACAACACCACCCTCTTTAGTAACTCGGTATAATTCTTTTGCGACACTTTCAAAATCAAAACTATATCCGTTATAAGTTCTTAATCCATCATAAGGCGGTGAAGTAACTGTTAAATCTATAAAATTATCAGGCATTTTAGCCATTGTTTCAAGGCAGTTTTCATTATGAATTTTGTTTATTAAATCCGCACTAACCATAACACTCGTTTGGCAAGATTGCTGTTTTTGTAGTTCATTCACGTTCACGTTTCGCATCATATTTATTTTTAAGTTGAAAATTTATCTTTCCGAAGTCCGCAACCTCGCCAAGCGAGATAACGTTATGTGCAAGGCTACGAAACTGCATCTAAACGAGCATTTGTTATTTCAATAGCTTTTGGATTAATGTCGCAACCTATAAAATTTCGGTTCAATTCTTTACAAACTATCGCAGTTGTTCCTGAGCCTAAATAGTAATCAGCAACCACATCTCCCTCGTTGCTTGAAGCTAAAACAAAGTGTTTTATTAATTCAATTGGTTTTTGTGTGCTATATCCTGTTCTTTCTTTCGATGTCGATGTTAAAAAAGGTAGACTTATAACGTCTGTAACTAATTTATCTATTGATACAATTGTTTCCATTTTTCCGTTTTCATCTCGTTTTCGCATATTTTTACCATCTTTCCACACTCTCTTACTTTGATTAATTGGAAAGGCTCTTAATTCTTTTTGTGGATTAAAAGTGTAAGAATTAGATTTTGAATATAAAACTATTATATCGTGCGATTTTTTAAAATAAACACTTCCTTTTGTCATAGTATTTGCATAATGCCATACTATTTCATTTTTGAAATTATCATACCCAAAAACATCATCCATTAAAACACGCATCCAATGATTAATACGTGTATCCATTTGTAAATAAATACTTCCTGTATTTTTCAAAACTCGATTCATTTCAATAAGTCTTGGTAGGTAGTGGCTTTCAATTTCACTTCTAATCGGTTTTAAGTCTTGGTAATCCCCAAAGTTTCTACCAGTTCCATAAAGAATATCACAATAAATCAAATCTACACTTTCATCAGGTTGCGACAAAAGGAGTTCAAGGTTATCAACCGCACTAACCATAACACGGGTTTGGCAAAATGGCTGTTCAGTAATTCTATCAATCATTCGTTTTTAATTTTAAAGTTTTGTAATTCTATTTAGCTTCGGGTTCAGCCACTTCGCCAAGCCCAAAAACGTTAGCAGCAATTTTTAGAACTCTGGTATTCGAGGGTCGTCAATCACTTCATACATATCTTTCGTTAAGTCCTTCCCACAGCAGGTTCTAAGGTCATTACTTATCATTGCAATTTGTGTCCATAACAAAGAAGCTACTTCTTCCCTTGTAAATGTTTCTGAACCTGCTTGCCAACGCACATCACAGTTATCGGGTGGAATAAAACTGCTGCTAACATCGGTTTTGCGTAATGCCTTAGTTAGTTTTTCAGTGATAATTTTTACACTCATTTTAAATTTGTTTTAAGTTGATAATTCGTAGTTCTAAGTCGGCACTACGCAAAGCCGTTTACTGTTATAGTAAATTGTTTTAAAAATCCCTACGCACGAATTAGACCATTGTCGTTTAAGTATCTTATGCCAGCACCAGTAATGATTTGAAATCCGCAACTTCTTTCAACAAATCCCATTTTTACAAGAATGTCTCTGTCGCTTTTTGAAATTAAATCTCCATCCCAAACTATTCTAAGTAGTTGAAGAAGTTGCTCCGTTGGAACTGGTGTTGGCGTTTCTGTTTTGTAATACTTGTTGTAATCAGCCATTTTGTTTATTTATTAAAGTTTATGTCCCGCTATTTTTGAAACAACTATCCTATAACAAGCGGTTGGCAATATGCCACAGGATAGTGCGTGTATTGAAGTTCAGTACGTTGAAGTGGCACATCGCCAACCGCCTCAACGTTATAAGAAATAAAAACTATGGTCGGAGATACCCCTCTGGAACATAGTCCATTGTTAATCCTGTGTAACCATCCATTTTATACGTAAAGAAATATTCATAAATGAACCATTTTGTTTTTTCTTCATATATGGTTTTGCGCAATAGCTGTGATGTTGTCTCTTTCATTTCACTTGTCTTGTGTAAAAGATGCGTCCATAATACTTTTAACCTCACTATCTTCAATTTTTTGAAAAAACAGATTACTTTGATTAAGTCTTTCTAAGAAGGGTTTCATTTCTTTAGCTAAGGAATGAGCCAAAGAGCATATATTATTTATCATTTCCTCGCTTTTGTTTTGGCTGCAAAGCAAGTCCCAAATAGCGTTCTTAATCTGTTCATAATCGCCCATCAAAGTCAATGCTTCGTCTTGGGTAAATTTTGCTGGTATTCTTCTTTGTTCAACAAGGCAATATTCTTTTACTCGTTGAGCTAGAACATCTTTTCCTGTATGTAGGACCTCATTTCTCCATTGGTGGAATCTGCCATAAAGAATGTCTTTATTATGCGTTGGTTGGGCTAATAAGGACTTGGTAATAAAATTATCAGAATTCTTTTCGAGAGCTAGTTTTCGGAATTCATAAACCGAAAATACTTTAATCATTTTTACAATAGCTAAAACTTGCTTGTGTGAAACTCTCTCTCCTGTTTCTACTTCCTTTGTTAGTTTTACAAGTTGATCTCTAATTTCATTCCCTTTTGCGCTTTTGGAAACCATGCAAAGTTTCTTTGCGCAATCAATATGGATATTGAATTCCTGTCTAAATTGACCTCTTGCTCCTGGTTTTGCATTACTATGCATCCGAGCAGAGTAATGCTTTCCGATGTCAACATGCACAGAATCAATGAGTTCTCTTTTAATAAAGCGACTATAGTCAGCCCTTTTTAATCCTAGATAATCATATAATTCAGTCATTCTAACCGATTGACCTAGTTCACTTTCAAACGTTTCTATCATTTATTATTTGTTTATAAACGCACAAATATATAATATTAATCTGAATTATACTACAAGTAATAAAAATATAATTTATTCTTCTTTATCTGCAGCACAATACTTCTCGATATTCCTCCTTGCCTTCTTAGCGTCGATTTTGACCAAAGTATCTTGCACAAACGGCTTGCCCATGATGGTCCTGATGGCGCAAAGGCCTTCGATCTCACATGGGGTGCATCTTAGGTTCTTCGGGTAGCAAAGTTGGTACATTATGTTATATGCCTCTTGGAGCCTATCGGTAATAGCTCGGTCTTTCCGGATTTCGTAATAATCTTTGATTTCGGCCAAATCCTTGAATTTTTCAATATGTGGACGCAAGCGATCAAGAAGCTCGTTTTCCTTTTGGTCGTTGACTTCGAAATAAGCGCTTTTGTTGGCGATTAACCAGGTTCGGAACTCATTCATTTGTACAGATATTCAGCACCTTCTAAATAATTGAAAGAATATAATGCCATGACTTTTTTGTACATTTTGTTTATATCGGACAAAGTGCATCTTATTGCTTCTTTTTGCAATGAATCTAAAAGATCAATAGTATTGTCTTGAAACAATTTAGCTCCCATTAAATGATATCGCTCATTAATAACGACTTGTATTAGGAACGGCATATAATTGTTATCCCCTGTTAAATTAATTGACACCCAAGAGTCAGGCAATTTATCATTAAAGTGATCGCAATAAAGAGTATCTAGATATAAATTAAGTCCATCTTGTTGCATGTAGTTAGAAAGCTGTCCATTGTTTATACCATTTGTGGATAGCAACAATCTTTCTTCTGTAACGAAATTATCTAAGTCGAGTGCATTTGCAACAGCGTATAACCCACAGCCAAAGTTTTGTGTTTGAGTTAGCATAAATAGTTTTTTTTAATATTCAATATTTTCGTCCCAGCATATGACCTGCCCTTTAAATTCTTTAGGTTTATTATAATTAGGCATAAACCAAAAATGCATATCGGGTTCTGATAAACCATCGTTAGTGGCTAAATCAGCATCATTTTGTTCGCTTGTATATTTCCCATCAATAGAATAAATGCCATTTATATCCATCTCAAAATCCCAAACCTTCTTTACTTCAATATCAGGTGCAATAATGATCTGCTTTGTATGGTATGGTTTTCCACTCCAAACTCTAGGGCTGAATTTATCCCCTACTTTCCAGCGATTGCCTGCCCTAATTGTATGGAATTTGCATCCATAATTTGAAAGTGGCAATATGCTCCACATAAATTCATGTGAAAAGTCTGAATTCTTTAGGTGAGGCAATCCTAATTGTGTTATGCCGTTCCAGATTTGCTCTACGAAATGTGTTTCCTCTCCTGCTCTTGGATGGTATTTTGGAAACGTTCTTGAAAATGTGATAACTCGGCTCATTTCTTTGGTTTTAATGCCCCATGTCCTAAATCAAATTCTATAAATTCAAAAGAGCAGCATTCTTTCTCGGAGCCAAATATGGGATATCCTTGAACATTATAGCCCATGTGTTTAAAATCATCTGGCTTTGTAGGAAATAAAAATGATGCCGATGCAGCGTATAGGTTAAGTAAGTTGTTCTCCATTTTATTGGTTTTTAAACATTTCATTAGGAAGCAAAGGGTATTGCATTGATCTAAGGTTCCATGTAGGCGGAAGCCCATTTCTCATGAGTTCACAATTTTTGATAATAAAATCATGCTCCTCCTGGGTTGCTGGTTTTTTGGGTATTTCGTTGCCATGTTGATCAAATACTTTGCAATACTTGTTGTAAAAGTAAACAGGGTCTTTTTCACACCTTTCAAGTTCTTCAGGTGTGAAATCTTCTTGTTTTAATTGGTTTTGCATCTTCAAATTTTTTTTGGTTTGCTTTTCTGCTTAATATACCACTGTTTGCCTAGGCATCGATAAAGGTTTTTGCCGTCTAAAGCAATGTCGTTGTATTCAAAAAATTCTGAACTCATTTGTATTTTTACACAATCCTTTGCATTAAACAATCGATTGTAGCTTCTATCAAAGAAAGCTAAGATGTTAGTAATATATTTGGCCATGTCTCTTTATTTCTTTTAGTTCGAATATCTTTTCTTGAAGCCACTCCATGTCGGTAGGCCTTCCGTACTGTTCGGCTAGTGGATCGTGGGTTCGTGGTTTAGAATTTTCCCTCCCTTGTTTTACAGCGATCCGGAATTCGGCTCCTCGGTTTTCCAGGTCTTCCACGGCTTCAGATCCGTATATTTTTACCATGGTTTGGCGCATTTCAAACTTAATTAGCTCTAAGCGCTTTGGATTGTCTTTGAAATCGACATTACAGGTCTTGCATTGTGGTAATCCGTCCATGGGATCAAGGCTTATCTTCCAGTGGTTGGCTTTATCTAGGAAGTGACCTGCATGAGCTCCAAATAAGCCTCCACGAGTTTTTACTTCTTTGGGGCAAGTAGAGCATATTACTGTTGGCTCGTCACCTCTTACGATTTCGGACCATATTTTTAAGGCCTTTTCATAAAGTTTTTCTGCAGTAGGAATTCCTCTTTCAGCTTTTGAAATAGCCTTTTCAAGCTCTGTCTTTGGTTTTTTGGTCCATTTTGAAATCTGCTTTGTTTTTTTACTTTGCAAAGCTTTAAGCTGGCAATTAGGACATGTATTGCCTTTGGCGCATTCATTATAGCAGCCTTCGTTAATGCAAATCCTTGGCTTTATTTTTGGGTCCATTCTTCTTTTATTCTACTGAGTTCTGTCTCCAATTCTTTTTTTGAATTCTCAATGTGCTCTACAAGCATTTTTATAATACTTGCGGTTAGTCTTGTAGGAATAAACAATCGATCAATTTCTGGCTTATTCCTTTGCATCATCGGGCCTTGATTCTGAAATGCATGTAGAAGAGCTTCCAGGTTAAATGTTTCTGCTTTCAAGAAGGCAGGGGCTTGGTTTATTTGCTTTTGTTCCGCTGGAAGAGGAATAAGCATAAGGCTAAGCTGAACATCTCTGTCGTTTATAAGAACATGCTGAATATAGCTTTTTATTAATTCTTCTTGACGTAGGATAACTTCGTAATCGAAGTAAATATCCTTTAATTGTCTTAGTTCTTCTTGTATTTCCATTTACAAATATAGCTAATTTTGAATAGAAAATATTTCTTTTACGATGTTATAGCCATATTTTTTTGCCCTATTGATTCGGTTTTGGTTGACCTTGCTTAAGTCTTTAAGCTCACAATTAATCACAGCAGTACGCTCTTTTGTAATAACTTTGAATCCTCCTTTGCGAAGTGCTAGATTTAGGTTATACCGAGATTGTGGTTTTAATTTTGGTTTCATTTTTTTTAAACTCATTTTCAAATAAATAAATAATATGTTCCCGTCTTACTGTCTCTTTGGTTCCAGATGTGTTATCTGAAATTTCCTTTAGTTTGGCCATGCCTACAATGTCTCTGATGAATACAAAGCCATATTCATACAGTCTGTCTGTGTACAAAAATGTGTTCTTGCTCTTAAAATCTTTGTAGGCTTCATCGAGCATTTTCATTCCTTTTAATTGGTCTTCTAAGCTAATCATGATTGCGATTGTACTTCGACCAATATTTTTGGTACGTCAAACCAATTTGAATACTTGGGGTGCTTTATTTGGTGATTGCCAATCGTTCCATCTTTAAATTTTACAATTCTGCCATCAAGTTGTTTTTCCGTTCCAACAAATCCATTAAATAACCAATGTGGATTTTCGGATTGTCGTACTATTTTCATTTTTACGTATTCAAACATTGCTTTAAGTTTAGTAAATTACGATATGGTCACTACAGGCAAATCGCCACCAATAGTTGACCAGGTTTCGGCTTCATATGTGCCGCCATCAAAAGCATCTCTAAAAGTTTCCATTTTTTTAGAGCCTTGATCTAATTGGCGAACTGAAGAAACGGCAATGAGTACGCCTTCTAGTTCAAAATTTGGACTTGCTGCAATCACTTCTGCCTCTGGGTTTAGCGCTAGCAATTTTTGTATTAATTCTTTTACTTTCATTTTTCAGTTATTTATAAGTAGCTTCAAGATGTTTTCTAAATTCTGCCACCATTTCATCAATGGTAACTTCACCGCTTTCAATAGCTTTGTCAAGCTGATCCTCGGTTAATTGCTCACATTCTTTTCTGTCGTAGTAAGTAAAATTCTTTACGAGGTCTTTAATTAGTCCTAAAATTAATTCTTTCATGGTTGTTTGGTTTAAAAAGGTAATTCTTCTAAATATTCTTCATTTTCAATCCCATTTATAATTTGATTGGTGACAGTATTTAGGGTTTTAGAATATACATATCCTATTTCACCGTACTTAAATCCATTTCTAAAAGGATCATATTCCATATCAAATACACTTGGTCTGCCGACTGTTTTTTGGTCACGTATTTTATCAAACTTAACTTTAGCCACGCTACTTGGGAATCCATTATTGTCTAAGGTGTATTCCCGGTGATAAATAATGACGTTATCGACTTTATTTGGGGTCATCGCTCCCCCTGCTATATCATACATGTTCATCATTGGAATTGAACCAGATCTTGTTTTGGATGGTTTGGCAGGATGCATCAATAATAAAAATGCATCAAATTCGGAAGAGTGCTCTAGGCATAAGTCTAGCCAATCATCTAGGTAAACATCGTCACGCATATTTCTGAAATCATGCTTCATTTTATTAAATGTGTCTAATATTACTCCATTTATTCCGTGCTTCTGCTTTAAAAAATTAACTTTTTCCATGATCCACTCCAATGTAGGTTTTTGGCCTCGTTCCGGATAGACCAAGTAAATATGATTGCTTATAAACTCTAAAGCTGCCTCATATTCCTCTGGAGTTGCGCACCCATGTATTGGATTTCCTTTTCTGTCTTTGTCCTCGATTGGTTTTTGGAGTATCATTGCCGCAAGATCTTCGAAATATCTGTCCTGCGGATGTTGCTCTCCTGCGAAGACAACCCATTTCCATTGATACTCCATAAGCATCAAATATAATAGGTTCATGGAAAACAATGAATTATGAGTTGGTATAAAAGCTTTTGTGCATAAATATAAATTATTTGGGCTATCTACTGAAATGCATTTTGTTGGAGTGCTCTCTATTTTCTTAAAAGATGTAATATGTCTGTACTTGCATTTTGTGACTTTGCTTTGTATTCTTTTTTTTCTATAAAGACCAAATACATCAAATGTGGCTTTAAAAACTATTCGATATCTTTTTGATATTATTCGCCCATATAATTTAGCGTCAGATTCCTTAATAGTTGCCTTTATTCCAAGCCCACAAATTAATTCATACACTTGATACGCTAGTTCTTTTTTAATAGAGCAAAACTCACACATTTTACTTCCTTTTTTTGCTGTATGTCCATCTGAATCCATTAAGCCCATTAATAATTTTTTGCGCTGCTCTATTGAAGCAAAAAGATATTTATGTGGAATGTGTTTATTATTTAGCAATGCTTCTCTTCTCAGTGTATTTGTAGTAAGTCCTATAATAGTGTAGCGATACTTTCCTTTCCTTTTAAATGTTTTGTATCCAAGAGAATTTATAATCTTTATAACCTGCTTATCGGCTGTTGTTATTCGCCCTCCTCCGCTATCACCGTCGCCTAGCCAATACCCAAGAACATATGGATCTATCGGCAATTCTTTTTCTCTAAAGCAAACTGGTTCGGCTAGATTAATTGTGTGTTGTATTCTTCCTCTTTGATCAAAAAAATTATTGACAATTTCTTTGGTCGTTCTGATTTGTGGCTCTAAACACTTGTGTCTTTGGTCTATTGCCTTTGAAGATGTACTTTCTTTCCTTTTCTTTTGTCTAGCTTTACTTGTTCTCTCAGCAGACGTATATGTTTCCCATAAATGCTCTTCATCACAAATTACTTTGTTTCCGTCCGAGAAAACTAACTCATAGCAATTTCTATCGTTAAATATATCGCTAGTTGCTGTAACGTTGCATTCTTTTCCTGTTTCGTCAAATACTATATCTCCAACTTGCAGGTCTTCCATTTTTTTCCAACCATTTAAAGTAGGAATGTCTGTTTTAATACATAGCGCTTTCCCGACATTAGCGAAACCTGAAATAACAGTTAGGTCTCCGCGTTTAAAACTAAAGTTGCCTTCAAATCTCGGAATTGGAACAGCAGGAGGTCTGCCGTATTTTTTATACGACATTAATAATTCTTTGAGCTTATCTGTTAACTGAATTATTCCCTTTACAGGAAATTCTACAGCATTGAGCATCATTTCTTTGAGGATGTCGTTGTTTTGCTTGGATGTAAATTCTCCACGTTTGTTGCGGTTGATTATATCATCAGGATCTTTGCAGTCCTTCGGGTATTGAATGATTTTACATTTGTGCTCACCTAGATATTTGATTAGTTCGTTCCCGGTGTAAACTCCTGCCTGATCATCATCTAAAGCAACAATCCATGATTCAATTCCTTGAAGTTGTTCGTAACAATTACGAAGGCCTGCAAATTTACCATCTACACTTCCTTCCCTGGATGCTCCATTCTCCAAAGATAATACAGCATATTCTTCTTCAAGCCCTGCCTGAATACAAGCTAGGACCGACATTTCGCCTTCTACAATTATTGCTTTAGTTTTGCCTTTTGCAGAATTAATATTATATAGTATTTTTTCTCCATCTCTTTGTTGAAAGAATTTTTTTTCAGCTAGGCTACGTGCTTTATAATTAATATATTCGTCTCCCCTGAAATAATAGAAAACAAATCCATCTCCTTTTGGAGATGGAGCTATTAATTTTCGCTCTATGAATGTGTCATATGTTGCGCCTTCTATTCCTCTACTTAGAAAATATTCTTTAACTTTATCGCTAGGCTTATAGTCCTGCATAACAGGTTTTACATAGTCTTCTTTTTTCTGATATATTACATTCCCTTTCCAGGCACATCTATGACAAATGTATCTGCCGTCAGTCATGTTAAATGACATATCCGTTGCCTTGGTCTTTTTCTCTTCACTACATTTCGGGCATGTGGTACGGTTCCAGAAAGGCTTAAGTGCTTTTTCTGTCCCTATTTCTAGCTTTAGAAATTTTTCGTATAATAAATCATTCATTGGTCTGCTTTGTAATTGAAGTTATTTTAAAATTGGGGTATAATTCCTCAAAAGTTGTTCTAGCTTCTACTTCGTTTGTTGCTCTGTGGAACATAAAATTATCTTTGTCTAAGAATCTAAATTCAATCAGATAGGTATTTATTTCAGTCTTTTCTTCTGTTACAAATTTAACATGAGATGGAATGGCCTCATGCATAGTTCCGTCTGCAAGTTCGATCAATGCAACAGTAAAGTTCCCAAATCCTGCAGAGCTTTCTTCGTAGCTGTTGGCCCATTGGTGAAATAAGCCTTCGTGTATAAAATCGCTAAAACAGTTGGTCCCAGGAAGTGCATTTTGACAAGCATCAATATCTCCGTCTTTTACTTGACGAGGTATCCATTTTTTAAATAAAACTTTTTTTAAATTGCTCATTGCTCTGATTTTTGTTTTCGTTGATATTTTTTATTTTTCTTCCTTTTCTCATTATAATAATTCCAGCCTTTATTTGTAGCTAGATCAATACTAGGATCAAAGCAAAACCAATTTTCATTAATTCCTGATATATCAAAAGGTTCTATAGGCTTAAGCCATCCAATATGTATTGGTATAATTATTCTTCTTTTTGGTACGCTTCCATTTCTGTGTCTAACAATTAGCACTAAACATCTCCCATTGGGCCACTCTCCTAAAATTATTCCATCCCATTTTGCATTATAATTAGACTTCACAAATCTATGTCTAGTTTCAAACACAAACTCTTTGTGCTTGACGTATCCAAAACACTTAAGAAATCTTTCAATTATTCCCATCTTGTTTTTTTATATAAGCTAACCAAATGATTTCTTTGCTAATTCTTCGCTCCAATATAACTTACATGCCCAATATGTCAAGCTGCTTGGGTCGTAATCCCATCTACCTGGCGTTGAATATTTTTCATATTCTGGTTGGTTCTCTTTTTCCATAAATTCCAAATGTTGCTTACACATAAGAATATGACACGCCTGAGCAAAGCTTCTTGCCTTTGTTTTACCGACTAACTGCGCTCCTGACCTTTCACCTGTGACGGCATATCCTTCCATCCATACCTCGTATTCTTTAAGTTCTGGAAAATGGTTTATTGGTGGTATTGTTCGTTCTATTCCATTTCTATCTGTGTAATAATTTGTATCAGCCCTTCGCTCTGCTAAGTCTCTTAAATAAAATTCCTCAAACTCATCAATTGATTTCCAATATTGGGGTTTGAATTTTTCTTGTATTGATTCAAAATATGTTGTAATTGCCATTAGTTATATTTTGTTTTCCTTTAGCGATTTATAATAATCTTCCACCGTTCCAATATTATATTGTTTCTTTTCCTCCTCGGTTAAATCCCTTTCGTCTTCGCAATCTACGCACCTCATTGTGCAAAAGCAATTAGGATGTGTTTGGGTGAGCTTATAGTTATGTTCGGCTCCATTTAAACAATCTGCCTTAGATGGTTCGTAGTAATATGAAATAGATGTTTGAAATACGAAATTCTTTTCACATTTTTCACATTCCATTTGATGGCATACATTTTCTTCATAGCCACGCCCATCGTCGTGGTTTATATCTTGAGGATGGCCGCAGTAAGGACATTCGATATCTTTCATTATTAACTATTTTAAAATAAATAAATTATCTTTACTCCATTCGCCTCTAAAATACTGACATCCTTTGCATCTTTCGATGCCGTGTATTTGTTGGCTTTTACAGCCTAAACAGCCACCATGAAAGATAGTATTATCATTTTTGCCACAAAAAACAACAGCATCTGGCAAGTGTTTTTTATACATTGCTTCTTGATTTTTACCAGCCCATTGTGTATAGCATATATATTCATCATCATCTAGGCGCTTGATTGATTTATAATCGCCATTTACATGTAGGGAAATCCACATTAATTCAAATCTATCTTCGTCTTTGTTTTGTGATTTTTCAAATAATTTTCCTTTTGAGTCTTCTCTAATATCATGCAGTAATTCGTCAAAGTTATTTTCTCCTGTAAGCTGGAAATTTCTTCCCGTCTCAAAGGCTCGTTTCATGTCTTCTTTTGTGTATAACATAAGTTAGGATTTAATTTGGTTGTTAAGTTTTTCTTTT
>OFQX01000214.1_pt1 | contig 18186 bp, 18 predicted proteins | sample 1542951 | NCBI WGS metagenome assembly OFQX01 (sample SAMN07774215, study PRJEB24372) | wastewater metagenome | isolation source: WWTP Novara (Effluent) | place: Italy: Novara | collected 2015-12
ATAGTCACAGAGGATTTAGTCAAGGATATTGATATACTTTTTTTCAATAGGTTAGTACCAAACAATTCAATAAATAATGTAATTAGTTGGAGGGCTTTATATGGTTTTAAAATAGTTGTGGACTTTGACGACCATTGGGATTTAGAACCGGATCATTATTTGTACACATCGTATAAGTTAACACGGATGCCTCTATTTATGAAAGCATGGATAGATGAGGCTGATGCAGTAACAGTAACGCATGAAAGATTAGCCGAAGAGGTGATGTCAATAAATAAAAATGTTCATGTACTCCCAAATGCTATTCCTAAATTTGGGCAGTTTGATACAAAAAAGATTGAATCCGAATATACGAGATTATTCTGGGCGGGAGGGATTACACATCAAAAAGATATTGAATTGCTTCGTTACCCGTTAAGATTGCTAAAGGACTTAAATATTCAAATGGTTCTTGGTGGCTATTCTAAAAATAAAGTCTTTTATAAAATCAGGAACGACTTTACAAATTACGGAAAGTTAAACCATGTGTTACTGGAAGGGTTGCCGGTTGCTGAATATTATTACATGTATTCTCGTTGTGACATTTCATTAATCCCTTTGACAGATACAAAATTTAACACTCATAAGTCAAATTTAAAAATATTGGAAGCTGCTAATATAGGGGCTAATGTTGTTGTATCAAATGTCCATCCTTATAAAGATATTCCCTTTGTAAATTATGTAAATGAGCCGGACGATTGGGCAAAACATGTAAGATGGTTAATTAATAACCCGGATGAAGCAAAAGAACAGGCGTTGCAATTGCAGCAATATTGTTCGGAAAGGTTTAACTTTAACAATATAAATAAGTCACGAAAAGAATTATTTGAAAAGATATGCGGCAAGAAAACAGAGAATCACTCGAAAAGTATAGAAGCCATTACAATCAATGGGTAGGTTCTAAAAATCTATTACCTATGAATGGCGGTGAGAATGAAATACTGAGGATTATAAGGGAAGAGTGGGACGCTAATTATCATGTAGATATGTGGTGCGGTCATTGTCGAGCGAAGATGTTAGTATATGCTTTTGAAAGAAGTAAAACAGACGTTGTAAAAATTAAGTTATGACATATATTCATCCAACAGCTATCATAGGGGAATTTGTAACAATAGAAGATAATTGTTATATCGGCCCTTATTGTATTATTGGGTTCCCTGCCGAATGGAAAGGAAAAGAACATAACGATTGCGGGGTTTTAATAAAGTCCGGTTCAAGATTAACCGGATTGGTAACAGTTGATTCAGGGGTGGAACAAATGACAATAATAGGAAATGATTGTTATTTAATGAAGCATAGCCATGTTGGGCATGATGCGGTGATAAAAGATAATGTTACCATAAGTTGTGGTGCTAAGATTGGCGGTCATTGTGTGATCGAAAGTAAATGTAACATCGGATTAAATGCAGTAATACATCAAAAGGTAAAAGTGCCTGAAGGTTGCATGATTGGTGCATCTGGATTTGTAGGCAAGAAAAGTGTTTTAGATACTTATTGTAAATATGCTGGTGTGCCTGTAAAGTATATCGGAATAAATAATATACGATGAACGAATTTGACAAATGGAGGCGGGATTATGACGTCTTATCTTTCAGCAATCAGGTAATTTATCACAACGACCTGGAAAGAAGATATCCGGAGCAAAACCATTTTAATTACGAATTGGTTAAGTCCGCTTTACAACTTATTGAAAACCCTGTTGTGGTAGAGTTTGGAACATGGAAGGGCGACCTTGCATTAAAAGCATTTAATGATTTTGATATAAAGCATTGGTGGGGAATAGAAATATGTCAATCGGCTATTAACAAAACAAAATGCAGCAAGGTTAAATATATAATGCCAGATAGGTTTGACTGGTTTACAGATGAAAGAAATATTGAAGCTGATATAATTATCGCTACTCATTTTATCGAACACCTGAGTAATACTCATTTTGAACAGCTTGCAGAATATTGTAAAGGTGTTCCTGTTGTTCACTTTGAATCACCTTTATCTAAAGAAGGTAACGAATGGAACGGTTATGAGGGAACTCATAAGCTTACCTACGGATGGGATAAGGTAGAAAGTATAATGCTAAGTATTGGTTACAGATTAATGTATTCATATCCAGAAGCAAAAACATTTATCTATGAATATTAATATTATATTTTTAGATTACGAAAGGCATCAGTTTACAAAAGAAGTAAAGACTACTAATTTTAAAAACGCTGGTTACCCTTACAACTTTACAATAGTTGACATGAAGGGAATATCAGCGGCAATAAACGAGGGTATAAGACGTTCAAAAGGATTTGATGCAGTAGTTACAATGGCTAATGATATTATCATGCCGGATAACTGGTTGCTTGATATGGTGAATGCTTATAAAGCTATTCCCAATACTGGAATGTGTGGTTTACATTGTGTAGAAAAATTAGGGGAACCATTAAATATAAATGGCATCCAGGTATGTGTTAACCATGTTGCCTTTGGTAATGTCCTTATCCCTATGAAAGCAATAAAAGATATAGGAGGGTTTAATGAAGATTACGATCCCTATGGAATGCAGGACAGCGATTACGGCATGAGGTTAACACAATCGGGTTATATCTGTTATTATCTTCACGGGAAAAAATCACAACACATAGGCCATGATGTAGGACAACCATCGGATTACAGGCGAATGAAAGATGAGGGGTTAAGTCTTTGCGGTGAAAAGTGGGGAAAATGGAACCAGTATTATAGTCAGAATGGCTATACTATAAATCAAATTGAATGGCCGGAATAAAATACAAGCGGCCTGTGATGACCACTTACCAGACCGAAATAATGGATTGCCACGAAAGGTTTGCTTGTATAGAAGCAAGCACAAAAGCAGGTAAAACCGCTTCAATGATTGTCTGGTTATTGGAACAGGCTTTAAAGTGTGGTAGAAATCAGTCTGTTTATTGGATAGCCCCTGTTTACTCTCAAAGCAAGATAGCTTTTGACAGGATGAAGTTTCAGGTAAGTGAAAAAGATTTTTTTAAAGTCAATGAAAGCAGGTTAACATTAGCCCTGCCGCATGGATCGATAATAGAATTTAAGTCAGCAGACACACCGGATTCATTATACGGAAACGATTGTTATGCTGCCGTTTTGGACGAGGCTTCGAGGATGAAAGAAGAGAGTTGGTTTGCAATACGGTCAACGATAACTAAAACAGGTGGCAAGTGTAAGTTAATCGGTAATGTAAAAGGGAGGAAGAACTTTTTTTATAAGATGTGCCAGAAAGCTAAGTCTGGTCAGGAAAATTACTTTTATAAAAAGATAACTGCCTATGATGCCGTTAATGCAGGGATTTTAAGCATGAGCGAGATTGAAGATGCAAAACAATCATTACCCGAGAAAGTCTTTCAGGAGTTATATTTAGCGGAAGCAAGTGAGGACGGGACAAATCCGTTTGGGTTACAGTTTATAAGACAATGTGTTTACCCGTTAAGTGATTTACCGGCGGCGGCATTTGGTGGCGACCTTGCAAAGTCTGTGGATTGGACTGTTGAGGTAGGGCTTGATAAATTCGGTACGATGTGCCACTTTAAAAGGTATCAGAAAGATTGGCGGTCAACGATTGCCTCTTTTGTTTCATTACCACCAGCACCAACTAAGATGGATAGCACCGGTGTAGGTGATCCGATTGTAGAAGCGGTTCAGGCAGTCAGGCAGAATGTAACGGGCTTTAAGTTTACACAATTTTCCAAACAGCAGATAATGGAGGGGCTGGCGTTAGCCATCCAACAGAGAAAGATAACTTTTCCCGAAGGTATTATTGTGGATGAACTCGAAGCCTTTGAATATGAGTACACAAGGACGGGAGTAAGATACACCGCTCCTGAAGGAATGACAGACGATTGTGTATGTGCTTTAGCCTTAGCTTACGATCAACTTAAATCCGGTGGAACGGGTGTAATTAGCTGGGCGTAGAACAATTCCCCAAAAAACAACACTTATAAATATGAAGTTAACAGTTGGTCAGTATCAGCAGTTATATGCTATTGCTAAATCTGAAGATAGTTTTGAAGAGAAAGCTATCCAGTCAATATCGGTAGTAACCGGTAAAACCATTGATGCTGTTGAAAATATGCCTATCAATGAGTTTAATGCTTTAAACAGAAAGATAACCAGTTCTATCAATGCACTCAGATTGAACAACAAGTCGGTGTCTTTTTTAAAAGGCGGTAGTAATTTATATCAGGTGAATTACAAAATAGGAACATTAACAGCGGGACAGAATACCGAAATTCAATATTTCATAAAAGACAAGGATTGGATTTTAAACATGGATAAGATCCTTGCTTCAATCGTTGTTCCTATTAAAAAGTATTTATGGGTAAAGTTGCCAACGAAAAGAAAGACACATGAAGAGGTGGCAGAGGATATGCAGCAGGTAGATTTTTCAGAGGCTTATGGTTGTGTTGTTTTTTTTTGCAAAATCTTCAGCGGTTCTGTTATCGGTATCCTACCCTGTTTGGAAAAGGAGATGCTGAAGAACGGGAGGACGAGGGAGGAAGTTCAAACTTTTCGGACGGGTTTAATGAAAACTTTGGATGGATTTACAACACCACAAGAGTTGCTGAATTAAAAAGAATACCATTAAGTGAAGCAGAAGATTTAAAGTTGGTGGAGTTTTTTAATTATTTGGTTTATATAAAAGAAAAAGATAAGCATGACGCTTTGAACTTAAAGAATGCCAGGAATACAAAATACTAAAAGCACACTTGATTATCTTGATAAGATAGGTAGTACAGATAGGGGTGATGATTTAATTTTAAGTAATTCAGCAAAAGCCTTAGCTACATTAGCCGGTATTATTATCGGCGAGGCTACTGATAACTTAGAAAAAGGCGGTAACACAGCAACGGGTAACACCGCTTCAAGCATGAGGGCTTTAGATATTGTTACGAGAGGGACAAGTTTTGAGTTGGACATTGAAATAGCAAGCACATATAAATTTATTAATGACGGTGTAAAGGGTGTCGAAAGTGGAAAGGGGAAGTACAGCTTTAAAACAAAGTATGCTAATAAAAAAATGATGCGGTCTATTTTGTCGTGGTTAAAAGCAAGGTCGGCATCTGGTAAGATAAAATACAAAGCGGTTTCAAGAAACGAGAGGAAAGACAAGCGGATAAATAAAATAGTTAGTGAAGCTAAGAGTAGAGAGAGTTTAGCATATGCCGTTGCTACTAATATTAAAAAGAAAGGAATAAAACCAACAAAGTTTTTTACTAAAGCGTTGGCAACAGCGAGAAAAGAACAAAAGAAATTGTTTGCAGACGCTTTAAAAATTGACATAATAGAATCGTTAAATCAGAATTAAATGACAATCTTAAATTCACCGGGCAACCTTTCAAGCGTTTCAAATGAGATGATATTTGTTGTTGAGGATGCAAAGTCGCTTGACCCGGTAACATATCCAAACTATAAATATATAGCTGATGTTTATGTAGATGGAGAATTAAAAGCAAGATTAAGGGCAACACCTGATCCTGCTTACAGTTTTGGACGTTTTGACGTATCTGTTATATTGAGGGATTACGTACCGGCTTACGGGTTGAAAGCTAACTATGCGAATGTAACCGAGGAGTACGATATTAATATAGCCTATACCTGTAAATTAGGAGAGGAGTACGGAGATACATTATTTACTAATATAGTTACTGATTCCGAACGCACGGCGTATAAAACCTATGCTCAGAGACCTTTTCTCACAAGTGATGCGATAGGTGTAAAATTAGGGTTGTCGGCCAGTAATTATCCTGTGGCAAGCGTATCTAAAGGGACGGCGTATAAAACAGAAAAGTGGCTGATTGTTCCATTTATTCAGGATTCGTCCGGGTCGTTTGTTAATATCGCATTGCAAGATGATGACAATAATACTGTGGGATCAGTTTCTTATCAATATCTAAACCCTTTTACTATTTTTCAAGTTAATATAGGATTCGATAAAATATCGGCAGAAATGGGGTTGTCTCAGATTCAAAAAGATAGTGTTACTAAGATTAGATATGACTTTGACGGCACGCCGCCGTTGTCGCTAACATATAAGTGCTCAAAATATACACCCATAAACCTTGCTTGGCTTAATCCTTACGGAGCTTATGAATCACAATCTTTTGGCTTAGTGAGCAAAAGGACAAATGAGATTACAAGAAAGGATTATGCACAGTTATCTTACCAGATGAACTCTTCTGGTGTTATTAGCTATGATAGTGACGGGGTGATGTATGGAAGTAAAAAAGGTTATGCCGCAACTACTAAAGCGTCAATGGCTTTAACCTCACATTTATTAACTGATGCAGAATATACATGGTTGGCTGACCTGTTTAGTTCACCGGATGTTTATTTCTTTTCAGATACTATTGACAGGTGGGTTCCCTGCACAATACAGGATAACAACTATGAGTATCGGACGTATAAGAACAGCCGGTTAAAGACTTTACAGTTTACAATAAATTACACAGACAGTTATAATTCTCAATATCTATGATAAGCGAAATATTTATAGAGAATAAGAAAGTTGATTTAAGCGAGGGGCTTAGTAATTTGCTTACGTTGGCTATTGACGATATTAAAGATATTGGCAGTAGGAATACAACCTTTAGTAAAACTATCATCTTGCCTGGTACGGCAATAAACAATTCTTTATTCGGCCATATATTCGATGTTACCGCAATGAATACATATAACCCAGCTTTGCCTAATCAGGGTTATAATTTCAATGCAAGTAAGCAAGCCGCCGTTGTTATCTTTCAAAATCACATACAAGTAGCAAAAGGAATTGTAAGACTATTAAAGATTGTTATAAACGATAATATCCCCGAATATGAAGTTGCGGTTTTTGGGGAGCTTGGCGGGTTGATAAACGCAATAGGAAACGGGAAATTACATGATCTTGATTTTTCTGAATATGACCATATTTATAACACAACGAATATAACCGGAAGTTGGGATAATGTTACTGGAGGAAATGTTTTTTATCCGCTTGCTGATTATGGCAATGTATCGGTTAATAAAGTTGATTATGATATAAAAGCATTCAGACCTGCACTCTATGTTAAAGAATATATTGAAAAGATATTTGAAGATGCAGGATATTCTTTTGAAAGTGATATAATGGAAACAGATAGGTTTAAGTCTTTAATAATTCCGCACAATCAAAAGATATTTACAAAGAATGAGAATGTTTTTATAGACGCTTTAAGAGATAATACAGAAGCACCCGGATATGACGGGACCGTAATTGAAGGGGCGGCAGGTAGTGGTAACCAAACGGAGTTTGTTTATTGGGATTCTGCAGCACTTATAAACTTCTCGTTTACTTTAGCGGCAGCACAATACCAGGATTTTACTTACACACCAGTTCCCGATGGTATTGCCGATGTATATGTAGAGTTGGCGGGCAATTATTCAAACGATGGCAGTAATATTTTTGCCGAGTTTAGAAAGAACGGATCAACAATAGCATATATTTATTTTGGTGATACAGGCGGGGTATCACAAGATTATTCTTTTAGTGTATTATTTCCGGATATGCCTCTTGCAACAGGCGATGTGCTTGATGTGAAATTATACTCTGATGGAGTTGGTGCTTACAGAGTTGATGTTAATACTGGTATTTTTCGTGTTACTTCTCTTATACCTTCAGTTGTTGAAATAACAAACGGGGATAGTATTCAAATTAATGACACTATACCTCGTAATGTATTACAAAGGGATTTTCTTTCATCCGTTTTAAAGTTGTTTAATTTATATGTAACTGAAGATAAATTAAAAGACAAGTTTCTGTATATAACTCCTTACGTTGATTTCTACAATGTTTCGGGCATAGTTGACTGGACGTATAAACTTGACAGGTCAAAGACTATTGAGTTAACTCCAATGAGCGAGTTAAACGCAAGGTATTATAACTTTAAGTTTAAAAGTGATGTAGATTATTACAACGAATTATACAGGAAAAGATATGGTGAAGGCTACGGTGATTATTTATTCGATTCAGAGTTTGCATTTAGTGGTGAGGTGTCTGATATTGAGTTGGTATTTTCCGGTACTCCTTTAGTTGGTTATGCGGGAGTTGATAAAATAGTTTCGACTTACTATAAACTTAACAATGCAATTGAAGATGCCTTAGATGTCAACATTAGAATACTTCTGGCTAAAAAAATAACAGGTGTTGGTTCGTGGGCTATCAAAGACGGGGTGTCAACTTTGCAAGCCGGATTAACAACATACGGTTATGCAGGTCACTATGATGACCCCGATGCACCGGCAAATGATATTCAGTTCGGGGTTCCAAAAGAGTTGTTCTTTACTTTGGTTTCAGGTGGAATAAATGTTACTCAATTTAATGTTTATTGGAGTACCTATATGGCTGAAATTACAGACAAGGACAGTAAGCTACTAAGAGCAACATTCAAGTTAACTAATTCAGATATTTATAATCTTGACTTTGGTAAGTTCATTTACATAGACGGTTCATATTTTCGGTTGAATAAGATAATAGACTGGAATGCTTCAGAGCCTGATTTGTGTCAATGCGAATTATTAAAAGTCATTTATCCGGTTTACTGATGGCAGAAAGAAACATAAAATATTTTGATACATTGACGGGGTTGTGGACTGACTTTACAGCAAGCGATACAATTCTAGTAACGGCGGTTCCGGGCGACGTTGAATTTTTCCCGGTTGGGTATGTTGTAATTAATACAGATAACTCCGACCCGGCAACAGCATTAGGTTATGGTGATTGGCAAAGTTTAGGAAGTGGAACAATAGGGGTTACAACGGTTTATTATTATGAAAGAATAACACCAGCTTAAAAAAACGTAAAATGGCAGATACTACAATAGGTGCGAAATTAGTCCTCGATTCAGGGGCAGCACAAAAATCGATGAAGGAGTTTAAGGCTGAGATTAAAGATGCCAGGACTGAGCTATTAAATGTATCTGCTGCATTTGGGTCTACTTCAAAAGAAGCATTAACCGCTGCAAAAAGAGTTGCTGAATTAGAAGATAATATTAAAGATGCAAGTGAAACGGCTAAATTATTTGACCCCGGTAATAAGTTTCAGGTATTAGGAAATGCGGTTCGTGGATTAGTTGGAGGATTCACAGCCTTGCAAGGTGCTTTGGCTTTAGTGGGTGTTGAGGGTGAAGAGGTGCAAAAGACTTTATTAAAAGTTCAGGGTGCTTTAGCATTAACAGAGGGATTAAATACGGTTGCTGATGTTGCAAAAGATTTTAAAAGGTTAGGATCAGTTTTAGTTCAAACTCTTGGAAAATCAGGATTAATAGGAGTGGCCATTGCCGGTGTTACTGCATTAGGATTAGCACTATCAGGTGTGTTTAATAGAAAACAAGAAGCAGCTCTTCAAGCCTACAATGATACGTTAAAGGATTACACCAGGGCGGCAGCGACTGCAAGGCAAACGGTTACAGAAGTAAAGGTTGCATTTGAACAAGCGAGGGAGGGTGTTATTACCAAAGATCAGGCACTAAAAGTTTATAACGAAACATTGGGTGATGCTTTCGGTAAAACAAATGATTTAACAGAAGCAGAAAATTTACTAACTTCTAAGGCAGACGATTATATAAAAATTACAGGACTAAAGGCACAGGCGAATGCTTTATTTACAAGAGCCGCTGAATCGTCTGTGGATGCTTTAATAGCACAGGACGAATTAATAAAGTCAGGAATACTAAATGAAAACGGCGTTGTTGGAACGGCAAGCAGGAAGTTAAAAGAAAGGGCTGATACTGCTATTGCCGATGCAAAAAAGATTGAGGAGCTTGGTGTAAGTTTATTAAAACAAGCAGGTCAATTATCGCAATCATCGAATATAAATACAGGCGGTGTTGTTGCTCCAGGCGGATCAACGCTATCACCCGCTTCACAAGCGAGGGTACAAGAAGAGGAAACACTTGAGCAGTTTTTAGAGGGTATCAGGGAAAAGTACAGACAACAAAGGAATGCAACGGAAACGGCTGCTGAACGGGCAAGGAACGAGGAACTATTAAGAATAAAAGATGTCAGTGCTTCAGATATTGCAGCCATTGATAATAGAATTTTTGAAAACAGAAAGAACTTATCTGATTTATCTTTAGTAGTTGAAAAAAATAATGCACAGGCAAGAGTAGAACTTTCAGAGTCAGAGGCTGAAGCAAGAATAAAAACACTTGAAGCGGTGGGAGGTGCTTTAGGTGCATTGGGTGATTTAGTAGGCCAGGAGACAGCTGCGGGTAAAGTCTTGTCAATAGCACAGGCGGTTATAAATACATATACTGGAGCAACGAAGGCTTTGGCACAGGGTGGCATTTTAGGTATCGCAAGTGCTGTTGCTGTAATTGCGTCTGGCCTTGCTTCTATTAAAAAAATAGTTTCGGTAAAAGTTCCCGGACAGGGTTCAACCGGTACTATACCGGGTGGTAGTTTGTCTGCACCGCTTCAGCCACAAGCACCGGCGGCAACAAATACATTTTTAAATCAGGGGCAGTTAAATCAAATAGGCAATGCGACTGTAAGGGCTTTTGTAGTTGAATCCGATGTTAGTTCAAGTCAGGAGCGGATAAGAAGATTGAACCGGGCGGCAAGGATTTAGTGAACAATTTTACAAAATAATACACTTGTTTATATGGAATTACCTGTTTTTGAAATGACGATAAACCCCAATGAGGGTTCAGATGTAGAAGTTTCTTTTGTTGCACTGGTTGAAAAGCCTGCGATAGAAAAAAACTTTATGATGTTTAAAAACCAGCAATTACACTTTACTGTTGACGCTGATAAAAGAATTATTAGCGGCCCGGCAATGGTGGCTGATACTTTAATTTACAGAAGAGACCAAGGCGGCGAATACAATGTTTTCTTTTCAGCAGATACTATAAAACAGATTGCTTTAAAGTTTGCAAAAAAGGGTTACGCAAAGAATTTAAACCTTTTCCACGATCCGGCAGCACCGGCAGACGGTGTAACAATTTTTAATTCGTTTGTCAGTGATGAGGCCATTGGTATTTTACCAATGAAAGGATTTGAGGACTTACCAGACGGCAGTTGGTTTATTTCGGCTAAAGTAGAAAATGAGGAAATCTGGAAGAAAATAAAAGCAGGTGATATAAAGGGTTTTTCGGTAGAGGGTAATTTTTCCTTTAAAGAAAGTGAACAATTACGAGAAAAAGAACACTTACAAGAAAAGGGACTTATGTCAGAATTAAAAACTTTGGTTTCAACGCTTAAAGCAGCGTTATTTAATACGGATGTCACACCACCAGTCACACCACCGGCAACTCCACAAGCATTAATGGCAAAATTGAAAGACGGTACAGAGGTATCTATTTCAGAGTTGGCAGTAGGTGGAACGGTTATGGTTGGTGATGCGCCGGCTCCGGCAGGTGAGCATGAATTAGAGGACGGCACTAAAGTAGTTGTTGGCGAAGGTGGTGTAATTACTGAAGTAGTTGCAGCACAAGCAACACCAGATGCGGTTGATTACTCAAAAGAGTTTGCAGCGGTAAATGAAAAGTTTGCAAACTATGAATCTAAGTTCGCTGCTTATGAGAGTAAATTTCAGGAGCAAGCTGAAGCTATTAAAAAAGCACAGGCTATGAATGAAAAACTTTTTGCTATTGTTGAAAAATTAGCAGAAGCACCAACGGCAGATCCGGTTACACCTCCAAACAGTTTTCAGTCACAAAAAAAGATAGACAGAGCAGACAGGTTAGCAGAATTAACACAATCATTAAATAAATTAAAACAAGCATAAGATGGGTTTTACAGTATCAAGCTTAACGGATTACGTTAACGAACAATCAAAAGAGTTATTAACGGCTATTCACTTTGAGGGTGCAACAGCCGAGATGGCGTATGCCCATCCAGGTATTAAAAGTGCCGAAGCTATTCAATTGCTTGCTTCGTCTCCTGTTCCACAGGATGCGTCTGCATGTAGTTTCAATGCTTCAGGTGATACTACTTTTACACAAGCTATCCTTGCGGTTGCCGGTGTTAAGTGGGAAGATATCTTATGTTTGAAAACACTTGAATCAAAGTGGACACAACTACTTTTAAAAGCAGGTTCTAAATATACAGAGGCAGACATTCCTGCAATGATTATGTCTGACATTGTGGAAGTAATTAACGAACAGCTTGAAACTGCCGACTGGCAGGGTGACACCGGTTCGGGCAGTGCTTATCTGAACAGATATAACGGATTGAGAAAGATAATCAAAGCTGCAACCGGTACAACTACTGCCACTGCATCGACCTGGAATCTTTCCAACGCAAGAGCGATAATGAAAAACATTATCTCAAGCATTCCTACAAGATTGAAAGGCAATCCAAAGGTTAAAGTAATCTGCGGTTATGATGTGGCTGAAACATACAGACAAGCATTGATGGATGCAAATTTATTCCATGTAGCTGCGGGGTCTAAAGATCAGCAAGGCATCTATGTCGAGGGGTCTGTACATGAATTAGTTCCTGTACATGGTCTGGACGGATTGGCTACTTCAACAGGCGATAACCCGTTCATCTTCGCATTAATTCCTGAGCGTCACTTACATTATGGCTTTGACCTTTTGAATGAGGAAGAAAAAGCGGAAATGGGAATGGATCAGTACAAAAAGAATGTCTGGTATTCATTTGAATTGAAGAGAGGATGGCAGATCATCTATCCAAACGAGATAGTAGAGTATTCAAATAGTTAATTAACAGGGCGGGTTAACCGCCCTTTAAATATATTTTCATGGCATGTGCATTAACAGCAGGTTATAGTTTAGATTGTCGGGACGGCATGGGTGGTGTTAAATCCATCTACTTAGCCAACTACGAAAACGTTTCAGGCGTTACCAGTGCAGACGGGGTTATTACGGCTATTGCAAAAGCGAATGGAGGCCGGTTTTACAAGTTCAATCTAACCAGGGCAACGGCTTCGGCGATTGAAGATTTCCAAGATGACCTTGCAACGGGTTCAACGTTTAACAATCAGACGATAACTTTAATATTTAATAAACTACAAGCAGCCACAAGGAATCAGATCGCTATTATAGCAGGGGCAACTTTGGTAGCTGTTGTGGAAGATCGTAACGGTAAATATTGGTATTACGGAAAGGAAAGCGGGTTAATGAGAGCAGGTGGTTCAGCAGCAACAGGAACGAGTGGTGCTGATCGTAATGGTTATGAAGTTATTTTAACAGGCGAAGAAAGGGAGATGGCACTTGAGGTTAATAGTGCAACGGTAGCTTTGTTGGAGACACCATAGATTTTGGCTTTTGGCTTATTTTAGTAGCATTTTGCCGCCGTAAAATCGGCGGCTTTTTTTATGATAGTACTTACAAAAGGAAACGCAACGCAACAAATGATAGTAACGCTAAACGAAAAGCGTACCCTATCTTCTGGATATTACTTGTTTGTATTTACTAACTTTACTACTGGGGGATCTGTTAACAAGATATACAACTTTACGGAAGATAACAGCTCTTACCAAAACAGGTTTAACGACTTCGATATTGCAACAGATACTTTATTCGGGGATTATTCAGTAGGGCAATGGTTGTATGTAGTTTATGAACAGGAGAGTTCAAGTAATACAGACCCGGCAGGGTTAACAATAGTTGAGCAGGGTGTAATGGTTTTAAATCCGGCGGTTGAGTTTTCAAGAGATGAATATAATGTTGCCAAATCAATAAAGCAGTATAATGGATAATAACATAATATATTTGGGTTTTGCTGATAATAAAGTTCCTGAATTTAAGGAGGTAAAAAGTAAGGAATATATATTATTTGGCAGTGATAATAAATTCCCTGCACATCTTTTATATCTATATAACAAGTCAAGCAATCACAGTGCTATCATTGGTGGAAAGGTGAAGTACATCTTTGGTAAAGGGTTGCCAATCGAGGGGACGAAACTAACAAAGGTTAACAGGAGAAACGAAAGCCTGAACAATATTTTAATAAAAGTTATTTCAGATATTGAAGTATTCGGAGGTTTCTATTTAGAGGTTATCTGGAATAAATCGGGTTCTGGATTTGAGGTGTTCCACATGCCGTTTAGTTGTTTAAGAAGGGCGAAAGATGAGTTAGGATGGTTCTATAAAAAAGATTGGACTGACTACAAAGAAAAAGAAAAGTTTATCCCTGATTACGATTCAGAGAAAAAAACAGGGGCTCAAATATTTGCTTATAAAGAATACAGGGTAGGGAATGATATTTACGCTTTGCCTGGTTATATGGCTGCATTGAATGATATTGAAACAGATGTAGAGATTTCCAAGTATAATCTATCTACTATTAAAAACGGAATGTTTGGCGGTAAGATGGTTACATTTTTCAATGGCGAACCATCCACAGAGGCAAAGGCGGATATTGAAAAGGGGTGGAAGAAAAAGTTTGGCGGCTCTGAAAATAGTGGAACTACGATGTTTGTCTTTAATGCCAACGGCCAACAAGCACCAACGGTACAGGATTTATCCTCTACTGATTTGGATAAATTATTTGACCAGTTAAATAAAACAACACAATCGGAAATATTCACAGGGCATGAAGTTACCAGTTCGACATTATTCGGTGTAAAGACAGAAGGCGGATTAGGTGATAGGGCTGAAATAGAAACAGCTTATGAAGTTTTTAAAAATACTTACATAAATAACAAACAAGAAGCTGTTGAAAATGCGATAAGTTTTATTTATCCTTACTTCGGTGCAACTAAATTAAAGTTAATACCCGTTGATCCTTTAGGATTTAAAATATCTGATGAAAAGATGTTAGAAATTATGCCTAAAGAGTGGGTGTATGAGAAATTAGGTGTTGATATAAATAAATACCCGTCTATAAATACAACGGGAGTTACCGAACAGGGAATGGTAAATGAGCATTTAAAAAACCTAACAGGAAAACAAAATCAGGCATTACAAAGAATAATCAGGCAGTATAATAAAGAGCAGATAACAAGAGATCAAGCGGCTAATATGCTTCGTAACTCTTTAGCAATGGATGAGGATTCAATTAATATCTGGTTAGGCACAGAGCAATTTGATTCTGATTACACAGAAGATGAAGTTGCAATGATGTTTGAGGCTATTGGTGAGCAAAAAGATAATTACACATTTGTAAAAAGCACCCCTTATACCTTTTCTGTTCACGAAGAGTTTTTAGATATAAAGCAAACGGATAGCGAAATTCTGGATTTGATAAGAAAAGATAAAAGGATTACATCTGAGGTAATTGCCGAAACTTTAAACTTAGATAAGAATTACATTACTGCAAGGATAAAGTATCTTGAAGGAAACGGGGTTTTAATCCCATCAAGAGAAATAATAGGCAGTGATACTATTATCGAAAGATCTATAAACAATGAAAATATCGACACAAGGGCAACGCCGGAAACAATGGATGTTTATGTAAAATATTCTTATGAACCAAGAACGGGGTTAAAGCCTTTGATTGAAACGTCCAGACCTTTTTGCAGGAAATTAATATCGCTAAATAAATTATACACAAGGGCTGAAATTCAGTCTATCAGTCAAAGGGTAGGTTATTCGGTTTGGGATCGTCAAGGCGGTTGGTGGGGAAGAGAACCGCATTGTAGACATGAGTGGAAACGTCATATAGTATTAAAGAAAAAATAATGAGCTTAAACGTATTACTAATATCTGCAGACATGGTAAAGGATAGAACGGCTATCCATACTAATATTGATGAAAAATTATTGTTTCCTACAATAAAAATTTGTCAGGATATGTATATCCATCCTTTACTTGGGTCAACGCTTTATAATAAGATAGTAACAGAGATTGAGGCTGAAAGTATAACAGGTGATTACAAAACCCTATTGGATGACTATATCATAGATTGTCTTTGTTGGTATGTTTTATCTGAATCTATTTTTGATACTACATATCAGATTTGGAATAAAGGAATGGTAAAAAAGTCTGGTGATAATTCAGAAACTTTAGGTGTGGATGAGTTGGAGGCTATGAGAAATCGCTACAGGATAAGGGCTGAATGGTATGGAGAAAGATTAAAGAATTATTTACAAACAAGGTCAACGAATACTTTTTTACCTGAATATACAATGAATACAGCTTGTGATGATATTCCGCCTGAGAGTAGTTCGTTCAGTATGCCGGTATATTTAGGCGAAGATTACGATTGTAAAACTCATCCAAACAGATACCCATGAAGATAAAAAAAGTAAGTAAACATAATTTAGAAAAGTTACGATTATATTTATCAAAACAAAATGACACTAAACCAGGTAAAAGACAGGATAAAAACATTAGCGTTAAGTCATCTACAAATAAATAGTTTTTATTTTGGTGACTTATCAGAGTTTGATGCCAATGGTGAAATAAATTACCCTGCTTGTTTTTTAGAAATGCAGCCTGGAAGATTTGACAGGACAGAGCATTTGCAGTATTATAATTTCAGGATTTACTTACTTGATTTAGTTCCTGAAAGCACAGAAAGCGAAGTAAACGAAACTGACGTATTAAGCGATCAGCATAGTGTGTGTGGTGATATATTAGCGATGTTAATGTATAGCGATTATCAGGACGATTGGGTTATCGGTGATTTATCTATTGTAACCCCTGTTACAGAATCTTTAAACGATCTTGTTGCCGGTGTTTATGCGGATATAGAGATTGGTGTTGATTTTCTGGCTGACAGATGTCAGGTTCCTTCAACGGATGTAACTTTTGAAAATGATTTTGATATGGCAAGGACAAAAATATTAACATACGAGGGAACGGGTGAAGAGGGTGAAACTTTCTCCCCTACTGGTTTGGCCGGTAAGACTGTTTTAGCGATTTACAGGGCGGGAACTTATAAGAGAGCAATTACAACTACACCAACTGATTTTGATACCTTACAAGTAGTTGGAACGGACTTGGGAAGCTATAAAGGTATATTATCAACTACTGGCGAAGTGGGTTTAAGTTCTGGTGATTTATTAGTTAACGGTGAAATTTTAGACTTTTTAATATATGCGTAAAATTATTATTTTGTTATTGGTTTTAATGACATTTGGAGCCAATGCACAGCGGATTCAAAAGATAAACAATTACGGTTATGCTTATAACCGTTTTGGTGTAGATACATTATTTTATCTGCCGAGTGATACGTTTTCTGTTCCGGCCTTTTATCAGTCTTATCCTTTTATGGCTAAGAAAGGTAGTAATCTTTATTTATGGAATACCTCAACTTTTATTTGGGAATTGTTGAGCGGGGGCGGCGGTTCAGGAACAGTTACAAGCGTAGCAACCAATAATGGAACAGGGATAACAGGAGGTACTATTACAGGTTCAGGAACATTGGCGATTGATACTTTAAACATTGCAACAAGATTACAGGTTCAGCATAGGATTGATTCATTGGCGGGAACGATTACAAGCGGAACATCTACCCCAATCTACACAGGCACAGCAAATCCAGTAGTAAGAGATACAACAAGCTATACGGCTTTTCCGATGGTGTTGATGTCAGATAGAAATGATACAGCTTATGTGTTAGCGTTGGATGGTGCTACACATACAGGAGCCACACAATCAATGATACTTTATAAAACTTTCGATGGCGGCAATTCATACACCGAAAAAGTTACTATTGTAGATTCTGCAATAGCCATAGCAGGGGCAATGGGAGAGAATAATAGAATATTATTATCATGGAAACAACAGGGTGGCACTTATACTCATTTTGGTTATACCGACGATGGGAAAAATTTAGTGGAGGTAGATTCATTGCCAAGGGATGCGGCCTTTACCGGTGGCATTCCATTTGGCAGAGGTATAAGACTTCCATCGGGCAAATCATTAATACCGGCATACGGTGTAAGTGCAGATAGTACATGGGCATACCTGTATGAAACAACTGATAATGGATTGACATGGGCAGAATGTGCTATTGTAAAACGTAGTTTAAAAGCAGGTGTAGCCCCACAAGGGAATATAAATGAAATGGCTATTGAAAAAATAAATCTTGATGCAGCAAGTGATGGTACGCAAAAAATATTAGCCGTAATAAGAAATGATAGCTATCCTGCATTGCACAATCAGGCATATAGCAGTGATGGCGGTGCTACATGGACACAAGTGACTATTGCTTGGGCATTTGGTAATTATTTAGATACCGATTTTGGTT
>OFQX01000215.1_pt1 | contig 18186 bp, 13 predicted proteins | sample 1542951 | NCBI WGS metagenome assembly OFQX01 (sample SAMN07774215, study PRJEB24372) | wastewater metagenome | isolation source: WWTP Novara (Effluent) | place: Italy: Novara | collected 2015-12
ACCTTTCATTGGGATATACCAATTCAGCGCAAGCAGCGTCAAGGGCTACTCCAACAGTATTGCCAATTGGTAAAACAGCAGCAAGTAATAGTCATATCCTTTACACGGGTGCAACAGGTACGGGTAAGTATAATTACATGATGCCGTTGCAATCAGGAGATAGTGGTATTGCAGAAATAAATACCATTCAAAATTCAGTTTCTTATGTATCGGGAACTTATACCGTTGCATTGGTAAAAGAAATTGGACGATTCCCATTAAGTACATTAGGTTTGGCAAGTGAAAGAAACTTCTTATTTGAATATCCTTCCATGCCAAGAATATACGATGGAGCAGCTTTATACTTTGCATTAGGTAGTGGTGTAGCGACCCCCGCCAATAGTGCCATAAGCGGGATGTTATCATTTGTTTTTGGATAAGATATGCTAATAACGAACTATTCATATATTAATCAGATTTGCGGCCATAATCATAGCGGCATAACAAATCCATGCCAATTTCTAAGACCTCATGTAATGAGAGGCTACTATGGGAAATCGCAAACAGATTCTAATATTGAACAAATAAAAAGAGATGGTTTCCCGACAGGAACAAACCCGCCATACAGTTTAGTAATGGGTGATAAGGGTGCTTTATTGAGTTCAACAAATACTATTAGCGGTTCATCTTCAGTAACATCTTCAATGGCAAAAGGGCTTGCTGCTCAATCTGCATTAACTGGAAGTGGAACGATATCAGGAAGTTTATCATTAATTGTTAGACTTGCTTGTAATATACTTGCTTCTGGAAATATTTCAGCAAGCCTTGTGGGTAAGTTAGAAATGGCTTCTGCATTAGCGGGTCAGGGACAACTAACTGCATCTCTTAATTTATTAGCATTTGTTGTTTCCTCTATAACAGGTAGTGGTACAATATCAGGTACATTCAAGGGTAACGCATCTTTATCCGCAGATATTAGTTCTTCATCAACACTAAGTCCTGAAAATCTTGCAGCAGCAGTATGGAATAGTATAGCAGCAAGTTTCAATACAGCAGGAACAATGGGTAATAAAATGAATAGTGCGGCAAGTGCTGGCGATCCGTGGAGTACATCTCTTCCCGCTTCATATACTGGTACACAGGCAGGAAATATATTAGCGCAGATACAAACATTGGTGGATGAATTACACCAGTTAGAAGGGCTTAAAAATGGTGTACCAATGACAGTAACTCCAACAAATAGGTCGGTAGGTACTATTAATTTAGATATAACAGGAGATGGAGAAACAAGTACAACTGTAACAAGAAATGATTAATCCGTTAAAAGTAGCTTCATCAGGTTATTTAAAAAAAGGAACAAAGGCAGTTCTTATTATTGCCGTTGCTGGTTATTTAAACTTTGGTGGTGCGCCTTTAATTAATCAAAGTGGTGACGGAGTGCGTAAGCACGAAAAAGTACACAGAGCCGATTGGAGAGAAAAAGTAAGAAGGGAAGACGAAGAAATTTTAGCGTTCATAAAAATGTTTATAGAATGTCAAGGATAGACTGCTTCACCAAACACGCACCAGAACTTGAAAAACAATTCAAGAAAATGGTTGACGATGGTATGCCAGAGATGGAAGCCGCTAAGAAATTAGTGGATGAAAAAGCCATGTCGGTAAGCAAGGAGCTGAATGACTTTAAGAAATCATTAGACCCAACCGGAAAGAAATTAAAGAGAAGTGAGTACACACCAACCGATGTTTCTAAAGAAGTTGAAACTAAAAAAGCAGAATACCAAAAGCAAATTGACGAAATAAAAAACGCACAACTTGACGCAATAAGAGACGATAAGCAAAAGGAGCAGATTAAAGACTTGATCAAGCGTGCGCCAAATGTACAAGCAGAAAAAATAGCAAAATCTATTTCAGATAAAGCTGGTATTCCAATCGAAGAAGCAACTAAACTTGTTGAAGAGGTAAGGGGGAAAGAACCACCGAAGAAGGGCGAAAATGATGCTGTCCAAGACGGTGAAGAAGACAAGAGCGGTATTACTCATGCGGCTGTTGAAGAATTGCGCAAAATCATTGGTTTGCCAGAATACGAAGGCAAGCCAAAGGAAACACATGAACAGTTAATCGCAGAGGCTAAAGGAATAATAAGTAAAAATCCAAAGGCCGCTAATGAGGTTCTCCGAAAAATGGAGCAAAATGAAGAAATAACAAATAAGGATAATGCTATAATTGCAATACATAAGGCAACAATAGATGCAGAGTTGGCTAAAAATCCAACACCCGAACTATTGAGTGATGCAAGAAGGTTAGCGAAAGCGTTGGATGTATCTGGAACCAAATTGGGTAAAGCCCTTGAAAGTAGAAAGCTAATCGGCCAAGAAGACAATATCACTAATTTCTTATTGGACAAAGAAGCGGCACAAGGAACAGCACTTACCGAAAGCCAAATAAAAAACGAAGCCGCTAAGTACGAAGAATTAAAGACAGCAAAAGAATCATTAGAAAAACAGTTGGAGACAGAAAGGGAGCAGCATAAAAAAGATATTGCTGAACTTGGATTTAATAAAGCAAAAGCAAAGGCAAGGAGAGAATCCAAGAAGTCGGCAGAAGAGTACAAGGCAGATAAAAAAAATATAGTAAATGCTGCAAGAGAAGCATTGAAAAAAATAAGGGACGAGGGGCTACATTCTACTATTCCGGGGCTACTTGAATTAAAGGCATTGGCCCCGCACATTAAAGAATACCTGAATGTTTTAGGTAGTCAGGCCGTAGATAAATTAGACATCGCCATTTCTGAAATACACGCAGAATTTAAGGATTTGGTAGATGGGTTAACCAAAAAGAACGTTCTTGATATTCTTTCGGGAGAGTACGATGAGCCAGTTAAGCAGCAAACACAAAGCCAGAAAGCCAATACCATTAGGTTATTAGAAAGGGAGGCCAAGTTATTGAAGCAGCTTGAAAACGAGAGAAAAGGGAAAGAATCGCTAAAGAAAGAGAAAGATGTAATTGCATCTAATAGGAGAATTGATGAGTTAAAGGAAAAGATAAAAGAAGTTAGGGAGGCAAACAAGAAAAATATAGACGAAGAACCTGTTCGGGAATTATCTGGCGAATCAGGCGAAGATCAAGTTAAGTATCAGAAATCTTTGTTAGCTAAGATAGAAAAACTAAATGCGGACTTAAAAAGCAGAAATTTCCTAAAAGAACCAGACCCCAAACCAGTTTTTAAGAAATCAAGAAAGACTCAAATTCTGGAAGACCGTGTCATGGACTTAGAAAATAAAATAAGACATGAGAGGTCGAAGGATGAATACGAAAAAAGAGGAACAGCAAGAAAGGCATTTGATAAGGTCATGGAGGTTTTGGGTATTAGAAGGCTTGTGCAATCTTCATTAGACATGTCCGTTCCTTTCCGTCAAGGTGCTACATTGATTAGCCCAAGAAATATAGATGTTTGGGCTAAAGGGTTTAAGGCAAACCTAATGAGTATTTTTAGCCCCAAAAGATTTGATAGGATAATGCGAGAAATAAGAAATGATAAGATGTACCATGAAATGAGTAAGGATGATGTGGTGTTTAACGACTTAGGCTCTGCCGACCCTAACCTACATAACGAAGATTTTAGAAAGAGTTTTATATATGATATTCCAATTATAAGCGAACCTCTTAAGGCATCTAACCGCTCGGCAGATGCTTTTCTAAATGTATGTAGGATTGAGTTGTATAAAAAATTTAGAGCCAATTTAGAGAAAAGAGGGTTAACGAGAGAAAGTGACCCTAAGGCATTTAAGTATGCAGGGAATTGGGCTATGAGCATGACTGGAAGGGGTAAGATGCACTCTGCGCTTGAAAAACCAGCCATGAACGCAGTGCTTGGGAATACTTTTTATGGCGCAAGATTGATGGCTTCAAGGTTTAACCTTCTAAATCCCGTAACATACTTTGATCCAAGAATACCCAAAGAGGCAAGATACGAAGCAATGAAAGACATGGCATCATTTACTGTAACTATGATGGCTGTTGGGTATGGGTTATCTAAAGTAACGGGAGCAAAAGTTTCATTAGACCCAGATGATAGCGATTTTCTGCAATTAAGATATGGTAAAAATGTTTATGACATTTCTGGCGGGTTGGCGAATTACGTAAGAACCGGACTTAGAATAGGAAAAGCCGCATATACAAAAGTTAGTGGAACAAAATACGAAGGTAGGGAGGCGACAGACAATGCGGGCAAATCCGTTCTTAATTTCTTCAGGAATAAACTTTCTCCAAATACATCGTATGCTGTGGATGCTTTTTTTGGTGGCAGGTATGGCAATGAATTTGACCCAATAGATATTGCCCGTATTTATCCAATGTACACGGATGATTTTATGAAAGCAATTAAGGAGGACGGCGGATTAATGGCTATATCTACTGTTTTACTACCAAATATACTTGGTATTGGATATGGAAGTTACGCATCAAAGGGACAGATAGATGCAACCGTTGAAGATTTGCTTCAAAGAAACATGAGGTCGGATGAAATGAATAGCTCTAAAATACACAATTATAAAGACGGTGGGAGGGAAATTAATAGAGAAGAATTTGATTCTTTTGCCGACAAAAGAGATGAGAAGATAAAAAAAGATATTGAGGCTTTATTCAATAGTGGTATTGGTGGTACTCCGTATAAAGATTTAACAAAAGAGCAGGTTGCAGACGAGATTTCATATATAAAGGCAAATGCTACGAGAGAGGTAAAACAAGAAATGTTCGGCAAACAAAAAAAGACAACAATAGAAAGGCAGGAAGAAGAAAGGCTATCAAGAGAGCGTAAGATTAAATATAAACTTAACTAATCATGTCAGAAACAATAGAAGAATTAAAGGATAAGCTGAAAAAGTACGAAGAAAATGGCGTAGCAAAATTGTATTATGCTCTTACCAGAAAGGCGTGGGAGATGGCCGATATTCTTAACAAGACAAGTTTGGCGGGGGTTAGTTTGGACGACCCAAAGGATAAGACATTTGACAGGCTAAAGGTATTGTGGAATGATAGCGCAAGCCTTTCGACAGCTATCGAGACATTAGGTAAGTCGGCAGGGCTAATAACAGGAAACGAAGAAGAAGATGTTTCAAAAACACCTTTTGTAAATCAAATAGCAGAGAATAGAAGATAGTGGCTACAATAGAGATATACGGAACCCTTGTAAAACTACCCGAACCCCCACCGCATATAGAGGATTGGGGAACTGATATTGACACAGAGCAGTATTGGAGAAGGAGGCCATTGCCAGAATATTTTGACTTAGTAGAGTACGATAATGAAGGGAACGCACTATTAACCCCACAACAAAGAGAATACGCATTAGAAGAAGTCCGTAGATGTAAAGAAGGGTTTTGGTTTTATAATAATGGGAAGACTACATTCATTACGGGTAAAAACTACTTCTATCTGCAATGGTGGAAGCTGGAAGATGACATTTACCCAGACTACCGAGATACAGACCGCCGCTATTATCTGTTTTTAGATAATTGGGAAAAGGTTTCATGGTGTCTTGGTGTGGTGCGTGGTAAGAAAAGACGGGAAGGCGCAAGTTCACAAGCAACCTCCAACTTAATCTATGAATGTATATTCTACCGCAATAGCTTTTGCGGATTGGTGAGTAAGACGGAGAAAGATGGTAAGTCAACCTTCACAAACATGGTATCTTTTGGGTATAGGCAACTCCCTGTATTCTTAAAGCCCAAACAATTAAATAATAAAGACAGCGTAAGCGAATTGGTATTTGCACATAAAACAGTTTCCGTAAAAGGAACGAAAGGCGGAGCAATAGATACCGATACGGGTCACAGGTCATCTATCAACTATCGTGCGCCAGGGAAAAACTCATACGACTCCGGGCGGTTAAGTCGTGGTCTTTTCGATGAAGGTGGTAAGTGGGATAAAGAAAATCCATTCTCTACATTTATAGCCATCGTTAGTAAAACAATGGTAAAGGGTGTTAAGCGGGTTGGATTTATGGAGTGCCCCTCCACTGTAAATGAAATGACTAAATCAGGTGGTGATGAGTATAAGAAAGTATGGGATAGTGCTGACCAATTCAAACAAAGCAGAACAGGTAATAGGTTGGTAAGATACTTTACCCCTGCCTTTGATGGATATGTAGGTTTTATTGATAAACATGGTATGAGTGTTATTGATGCACCCAACGATGAACAGTACAAATATCTGGTTGAACATTATGTTGGCGTTGGCGACCTTACAGAAGAAGACATAAAACTTGGGGCAAGAGAATACCTGCTAAATGTAAGAAAATTAAAAGAAGGAACAGAGCTGGAAGAAGAAATAAGAATGAACCCCTTTGATGAAAAGGAAATGTTCTTATCTTCTCTTATTGGATGTCTGTTTAATTCGTTTAAGATAAATGAACAGTTAGATTGGTTGTCATGGAATAAAATGACTGAAAGAGGGAGCCTCGTATGGGAAGACGGAGAGAAGTATTTTAAGTTAGACAATAACGGGAATATAGTACCCAACAAATTAAAATGGGTTGCTAATGAAAGAGGGCTGTATGAAAAGGTTATTGGATGGGAACCTAAAGAAATGAATAATGTGTATGAGAGAAATGGGTTCTTTTTTCCAAACGGTAACTACGCAATACGAATAGGATGCGATCCATTCAAATACGACAAAACAAAAGATAATAGAAAATCAGATTGTGCGGCCTATGCTTACCAAATGGAAGACTTGTTAGACAAGGAAAATATACACAATGATATGTTCGTAATGAACTATGTCAACAGGGCTTCCACCACTGATATTCAGTATAGTGATGTACTTAAAATGGCATGGTATTGTGGTTGCCAAATATTATTTGAGCGTAACGTAAACGGATGGAAGAAATACCTTGAAACAGAAAAGTGTAGCGGGTTCTATATGTGGTTGCCTAATGAAGTAGAGCCGGGGATTTATACCGATGGTCAAGGTAATACCGTCCAAATGATTTGTGATTTTACAGAAGCGTATATAGAAAAGGATATAAAGAAAGTATATTTTGAAACATTGTTATCACAAAAAAGAGGATGGCTTGGCTTTGCAGTAGAAGATACGCAGAAGTTTGATGATACAATGGCGGCTGGCTTTGCTCTTATCGGGGCAAAAGCTAAAAAATACACCATACCAACGGATAGTAAAAGAAATATAGAATCCATAATGCCCTACAAAAAAGCGATATAATAATGAGATACACCAATGAAAGCGGAACTACTTACCCGTACCCAGACAATAACATTGACCCCGCAAAGAAAGGAGGGGAATGGTGCATGGCCTATGCTAAAGCTGCATGGAATGATTGGAATTTCAGTTACCCCAAAGGAGTGTTCTATAACAACAATGGGGACTATCAAAAGTTCAGGTTATACGCCTTAGGAAAGCAACCCATCACCCAATATAAAAAACAATTGGGAGTAGATAATGAAACCGACAATACATGGTTAAGCGTGGATTGGAGTGTCCGAAATATCATAAGCGGGTATAGGGATAAGGCTATATCAAGATTAATGAAGCAGACGCATGGTATCGTAGCCACTCCAATAGACATGACCGCCAAAGCAGAACTCGATACCTACTACGCTGAAATGAAAGCTAAGTTGGCGGTTCGTCAATTAGTTCAGCAAACTAATCAGGAGTTAGCCAACCATCCATTAATATCCCTTGAATCAGGCGACCCAATGGATATAGAAGAACTTGAAATGAGAGTAGAGTTGGGGGAGCAATTCAATAGGGCTAAAGATGCAGAACAAGCTATTCAATTAGGATTCTACGAAAATGGTATTGACCAATTCAGGAGAACAATATATGAAGACGCATTTGACTTTGGGGTGGGTGGGTATAAAGAATGGTTAGGAGATGATAACCATGCCAAGTTCAGAAAAGTAAATCCAGAGAATGTTATCATCAACTTTTGCCGTCACTCCGACTTCAGGGATTTAGTTCATGCCGGAGAAGTTATTGATGTATCATTGGTTGATTTAGCCTTAATAAAAAATGAGGACGGTTCACAGAGATTTACAGATATAGAGTTAGAAGAATTTGCCGGAAGCATTGCGGGTAAATTCGGTAACCCTATGTCAATGGGCAGGGGATTTGCATGGTTTAAGCCATACGATAAATTCAAATGTAAGGTTCTTGATATAGAATTTTTCAGCTACAATGATTATAATTACAGAGACGTTACCGATGAAAATGGGAATGTAGATTTCAGAAAAGCTGATTACAACAGAGGTAAAAAAGCAGTAGAGAAATACACCAGAAAGAAACTTCAGGTAGTATATAAGTGCAAGTGGATTGTAGGAACAGATAAGTTCTATGATTACGGACTTTGCAATGATATGAAGCGTTCTCCCAACAGCAAAAAGAAAGCATACACAAAATTATCATACAAGTTCTATGCCTATGACTTCTATGAAATGAAAGCAAGCGGTATGATGGAGCGTTGCATACCTTACATTGACGACTACCAATTAACAATGCTGAAGATTCAGAACTTTAAGAATAGGGCTGTCCCTTCTGGTTGGTGGATAGATTTGGATGCGCTTGAAAACATAGCATTGAACAAGGGCGGTAAAAATATGGAGCCAAAAGAATTGCTTCAGATGTTTTTTGAAACAGGTGTATTATTGGGAAGGAGTCAAGATGCCGCAGGAAACCCCATGTCACCCAACTGGAAACCAGTTATACCCATCCAGAATACAGCAGCTTCAGAATTGGCTATGTTCTATCAGGACTTAATAGGTACTATTCAGGCTATCGAAAAAATAACAGGGTACAATCCAGTAACAGCAGGGGAGGCTAATCCTAAAATGCTTGTCCCTGGTTACGAGAGTGCCAACATAAGTACCGATGACGCTCTTTACCCAATGGCATTTTTAGAGCAGCAATTATCCATCTCTTTGGCTGAAGATGTTCTATGTCGTATGCAACAAGGGGTGAAGAAAGGAGAAGTTACTGGTTACGCACCGTACACCAATGCTCTTAATATAAATACACTTTCATTTATAAAGGTATCACCATCCATAGCATTAAGGGAATATGGTATCATGCTTCAGGAGAAAACAAGCGACGACCAGAAGGCATGGTTATTCCAACAGATGCAGGGAGATATAGCCAATGGGTATTTGGATAGCAGCGATGCCATCATGCTACTCAATACGCATAACGCTAAAGCCTGTCAGTTACTATGGGCTTACAAGGTTAAGAAAAGTAAGCAGGCTATCCAGCAACAAGAAATGGCTAAGATACAAGAAGCCAACAACGGGGCAATGCAAAATAGCCAACTTACCCATCAACAGAATATGGAGAAGTTGCAGGCCGAAATTCAGGGCAAGTATATGATAGAACAATTAAGGATTCAGGGCGAACTTGAAAAAGAAAAGATTAGATTTGCAAAAGAAAATCAAGTGGCCAGTACTAACGTACAAGGAAAAATATTAACTCAAACAGTAGCCAACGAAGGGAAGGCTCAATCACAATCAAATCAATAATAAAATGGCAAAAGCTAAATCAGTAGAGGTAGAAGAAAAAGAATCTTCGCCAATCGAAGCACAAGAATCTGTACAGGAAATCGTACAACCCGAAGTCGTTAAAAAAGAAGCCCCTAAAGAAATTCATCCTTTCCCACAATTGGATGAAAATGTTTCTTTTGAAGACAAGATAGTAGCGTTCCTTAAAAGCAGGCCAGCACAAGGTCACGGGTTTGTGTCTATCAGTTCGTTCCTAAAGTCAACCTACCCATTGCCAAAATTAGGGGAGCCCCCCTTATGGACAAGGCAACAGGAAAGCAAGGCTCTAAAGGCTAAGATAAGTGATGCAATAAATTCGGGGAAAATAGCAGTCAATGGGGAACACTATAAAAAATTAGGGTCGTTTTACTATGCGGACGGGAAGCCGGAAACCCAATACCACAATTTATCCACAATTCAAATAGAGGCTAAATTGGTTTAAAAATATTTTTTCATAATTGCAATTTATTTCTTTACTTTGTAAAACGATTAATTCATGTCTTTTACTACTACAAGAGTGTTTTACAACACCGATGTTCCCGATGCCCCATCCATTGCGTCTTTGATGGCCAAGCAGGGAGTCAATACAACAGATGAAACGGTAGAAATACCGAATATCATAATGGCCGAACCCGGTCAAGAGAAGAAGGATGTACCGCAAGCAGCCGCAGCCGCAACACCTGTCGAGACGACAAATGTGCAGCCAATAGCTGAAGAAGGAAAGCCGGAATCTCCCAAGCAAGCAGAAGCACCAGCACCGTCCACCCCTCAAAAAGAGGAATCGGCTAAAGTTCCAAGTTTGCAGGAAGTTCTTAAAAGTCAACAACCCGACACAGTTTTAAAGGAGTTGGGGTACGATGACAAAGTGGTAAAGTTGCTCAATACAGTAAAGGAGAATCAGCAAATGCTGGCTTTCTTTGAACACTGGATGAACAACGGGAATACAAGTGATTATTTGAGGGAATTGAACACGGACTACTCAAAGATGTCTGCCGAAGATGTGCTGAAACAGCAACTAAGGCAAGAATATCCTAAAGCAACCGACAAAGCCCTTAACGCACTGTTTAAAGCAGAAGTGCTGGAAAAGTATAAGTTAGACCCCGATACTTATTCGGAAGAAGAAGTTGAGGAATCAAGGCTGCTTTTGGAAGCAAGGGCAGACAAGTACAGGGACACTCTAACAGCCAACCAGCAAAAATTTCTCATTCCCAAGCCACCGGAGCCTAAAGCTGCCGAACCCGATATTAGGGAACAGCAAGCTATTCAAGCGTTGGAAGCATATAAATCGCAGGTCGTAGAACACGAAACCTCGAAAAACATATTAGCCAATAAGTTTATAACGATTGGCGAAGGAGATGATAAAGTGAACATTCCTTTATCAAATCCACAAGAAGCGATTGATCTTTTATTAGATGCTGGCAAGTGGGCTAAATCCCTGCAAAACAGCAAGGGCGAAAACGATATTCAAAAGCAATTATTAGTAGCTGCTTTTGCGGCAGACCCCAAAGGATTTTTAAAAGAACACGCTAAACACTTCCTTTCGCTTGGTGGTAAAAAGGCCATCGAACCCATAGAGAATGCAAAAGTACCGGAAACGGGAACACCTGCGAAATCTGATACTTCTCCTTCTTCCCCTGCCGCAGCAATGGCTAAGTCAGGAGTAGTTCGCTAACAGGCGATTATATATTGTGTAGGGTTGTGAAAATAAAAACAATTTTTATTCACTCACAATCCGTATAACAATGCCCGTAACACAAGGAACCGTCGTAAAGTCGTTCGTATCCGCAATTGACTTTCTCGACCAAAGGGAAATTGACCCTAATATTTACGATCAATCCCGTGATAGAGCCTTCACCGATATTATTAAATTGGTGAATCGCTACAAGGCAACGTCGATGCCAACATATCACAACTTTGTAAACAATGATGTTTATGAAGTAGGTACAATCAGCGCAGTAACATCTACCGGACTTGCGCAAATTCAATTTACAATCAATACAGCCTCTACCTTCCCACGTGTAGGCGACCTGATTAAAACTTCCAACACAAACAACAATGGCCGTCAAGCACGTGTACAAGCCGTAACATTCGGTTCTGGTACTGCTACATTGACTGTTCGTTCAGTTGGTGGCAACTCTGCTCCGTTCTTCGCAACAGTGGCAGATACCGTTTCTTTCGGTTCTAACGCATTTGCTGAAAAGTCCGATGCTCCAACCAACCGTAGGTATGGTGTTACCAAATACCTGAATAAAGTTCAAATCTTCCGTGAGGTTGATGAGATTTCCGACATTCAGAAGGTATCTAAAATCGAAGTTCAGGTTAATGGAGACTACCATATCCTTCCTTACCAACACATCCAGAAGGTAATTAAAATGCAAGGTGACATATCTGTGCAAATGTTTGCTGGTACTCAATCTACCACTGACTTCGCAGATAGTAACCCATTCCTGGCTGACCCAACAAGCGGTCTTCCAATTACCACTACCGGAGGTCTTGATTGGTATGTTACCACTTATGGTATCTCTGATTCTGCTGCCGTGTTGGGAACTTTCGGTTTCACCGAAATTGACGACATGGTGGACAACTGGATTGCCAACAAAGCCCCTACTTCCCAAATGGGATTCATGGGTAGCCGTGCATACGGTCTGTTGAGCAAGTTCCTGAAAAATCTGGGTTCTTCTGGCGTAACCTCCGTTCGGTTGGTTATTGACGGACGCACCTTCGATTTTGAAGTGGAGCAGTTGAAGTATCGTGGGTACACTTTGGATTTCATCCATATCCCACTGCTTGACCATCCTCAATTGTTCAGTGCCACCCTTTCCGCAGACATCAACGGTTCTATCTATTGGGTTCCAAAAGACCAAGTAGAAACTGTTGATAATGGTCGTGCGCCTCGTTTGCAAATCCGTAACATGGCATCTCCTTTCGGTGGTGGCGTGAACGGTTTTAACAACGGTATCATGGCAGAGTGGAGAACAGGCGCATTGGCTGAAATACCAACATCAAGTGTAGCACAACTACATACTGACTGGTATTCTATACAAGGTCTGGAATGTATTGCTGTTAAGCACTTCCAAAAGTATCGTGTTATCTAATCAATACGCAGGGGGATGAAACACTCTCCCTGCTTTTTCTTTTACTAATTAAATCAAATCAAAATGTTACATCAAGTAAAAAATTACAATGACTTTACCTCGAAGTTCAGACAAGAATTAGAAGATAAAGTTCTTTCATTCGGGAAGTCTGTTCGATTCAAATTCAATATATCCAATGACGACCCACACCCAGATAACAGGGGCAAAAAAGTTTGGCCTTTTATATATACTCTCGACCCTGCCACCTTTAGAATAGTGGATAAACACGAGACAAGAGAAGGCCACCAGAAAATGAAGTATGTAGGAATGGTGAAAGATGTAAATGATGAGGGATTCCCCGTATCATTTCATAAAATTAAAGTGACAGAAAGCAAGCAAGGCACTTTGTTCTTTGACTTAAGTAATCAGGATGATATTGGGTTCGTAATGTATCTATTGCTTCACCCTAAATTGAAAGGTGGAGATTTCGCTGATACCACAAAGCAACAAATGTTTGAGAGAATAGACGAAAAACAACTATCTACCGATAAGCGCAAGGAAAGAACAGCTAAGTTCCAAGCGTTAAAGATAGCAGAAGAAATGAGCGACGCACAAGTTGTTCAGTTCGCAGATGCTATGCTTTGGGATAGTGCCGAAGATTTAGATATACTAAAGAATAAGGTAGAAGAAATGGCTGAATCTAATCCTGATTTTTTCAATGACTTGGTAGCAGGTAAGAACCTGGAATATCAAGCCTTGATTAAAAGAGCGATGGATAAGCAGGTTATTTCTTTTGACCCTGCGGAGTACCGATTTGTATGGAGAAGCAATAATCAACCGTTGGCTATTTTGCAGCAATCATTAGATAAGAATGAAGTTCAGGCATTAGCCGAATATTTCATAGGAGGAGGACAAAAGGCAGACGAAACATTGAAAAAAGTGAAAAGCCTTATAAAGTAAGTTTTTTGATTTGATAGTTAGTAAAAGACCGGAAGTTGGCTGCGTTCGCAGTACTTCCCTTTATTTTTAAACAATTTTAAAAAGTAAACATGGCTTTTACCGGATCGTTTTCAGTATCACAAGGGGGCAACGCAAATAACTTGGTACTCACAGATACCAGTTCGGGAGGAAGCGACCCCAACCTGACAGAAAGGAATATATATCTTGTGAAAAAAGATGGCACATTCCTTACTCCTGAAGGTTCTACTACTGATTATATAGTATGGGCTATCGGGGACACATCCAAAACGCTCACCGATATATTAGACAGGGATTACAGTCTTAATATAGTCGTGAATTGGATAACCACCTTACCTATTGGTGGGGCTGTCTATACCTATACAGTATTATATACTACTACTGCGCTGTTGGATATATTTTATTACTCGCTAACAAGGCGGCAGTCTTCTAATCCAGTAATGGTTAATGATAATAATTATTTTACTAACAAATCAAAACTAAGAACGGAAATAGATGCAGCTACCAATGCTTCTACGGTAGGCTCTGACCAATATGCAGCGCAAAGCTGCTTGGATAGGGCGTATAACTATCAGGTAAACGAAACAACCTATTTCTAATGCCAGCACTACCAACCGCAACGGTTATCGAGATAGCAAAGGTTAGCGAATATCTTGCCTTGCAGGATATAGAAAGCCGTAAATTTTACAATACGCAAGTAGTGGATAAGTTATTGCCATATCTTTTGTATCTGGAAAGAAGGGCGGTGGAGTTCATGTACACTTATGACCCCGCAGACCCTTATCTGGATGCCACTACTAATTACTTATTATCCCTATGTGGGGGGTATGTTACAAGAGCGCAAGAGATTATTGACGGTGCAGCTTGCATACCCCCATTTTTTGTTGTTCAACCAATTTCACAAACTACTACTTCTGGTAATAGTGTAACATTTAGCGTTATAGTTGGTGGGTCAACAGCTATTACCTACCAATGGTATAAGGATGGAGTTCTAATGAGTGGTAAGACATCAACTTCACTTACCATAAATCCGGCAACAACGGGAGATACCGCCAACTACACAGTAATAGCCACCAACTCATGCGGTACTGCTACATCGGCTATTGCCTCTTTAACAGTAAATGCTTTAACCTTGTCAGGAGATTACTATTACGGAGATGTGGATTATTTCGCTGCACTAAGCGGTGGAACAGATGCTATTGTTTATAATGGTACTTTCTCGATAACAGACGGTCAACCGCTTGAAGTTCCTTTTGGAGTAGCCGCTTCCGTAAATAAATATAATGTAGTAAGATACCCGACATCACAATTGGTAAAAACGGCATGGGAAAATTCCATAGCCAATAATGGTAGCATACCAGATACCGCTTACCAATCCATTGTAACAATAGGTAGTTATTATTATATCATTTCAAGGAACGCAATGAGCCTTGACCCTAATTACACAGTAACATATACTTAATATGAAGAAAATATTTTTTTTATTACTACTTATCATTTCAGGGTTTATTGCGAAAGCGCAAACCTATAATCCAACAAAGGGTGTAGTAGTAAATAAGCCAATTGGTCAAGCGCAAGCATATCCTGTTGATGCGAGAAGTTATTATTATGATGGCACTAACTTTATTTGGAGGCCATACCAATCTACTGCTGAAGTATTAACTTATCTGAACCTTTCAAAATACAGAACGGGTCAATTTTCAATATACGTAAACTCCGGTGGTACACTCAACGGTAACGGGACATTTACAGGTGGAGTTATTTTAGAATATTGGTTCAAAGATGGAGTTGCAGATGGTAATATAGCATTAAAAACAACAAGCGTTACGGGCGGGTTAGGAATAAATGTAAATGGTAATACCGTAAAGGTGGACACGGCTACATTCAGAAAAGTGGATAGTGCCTATGCGCTTAATGATTCAACACTTCGCATTTTAATAAATGGAGTATCAAGTAATATTGTCATAAAGGGTACTGGCGGTTCTGGTGTTGATTCTATATACGTTAAAAATGTTGGGGATAATGGGATTGAAACATCTTATGTCCAAGCAGACACATTAAAAACAAAAAAACTATACCAACAAGAAGGTTCTGTTCTTACAAGAGAGAATGATAGTTCCATTTCCATCAAAACAAAAGTTACCCAATTAGCCTCCTATACCGCCATGAGGGCATTGCCTACTTCTGTATTAGATGCTAATTATACTTATATCGTTAGGGCTTCCGGTGTGCAAGGCAATTTCAGATACGACGCTACCGATACATGGAGTGCCGATGATAGTGCAATGGTTATTGTCACAAGTTCGGGAAAAAGGTTTAAAAGGGTTACAGATGGATATTTGAACGCTGCATGGTTCAAGGCTGAACCCGACGATGGAATTGATGATAGTTGGGCATTTCAGAAGATGTTCAATTACATAGATACTGCAACGGTATTGAGGGATTACAAGTTATTTATTCCAGGGGGAAAGTATCAGGTGGCTACTTCCGTAAGACTTCCTCAAACGATATATAATCCTGCGGGTGGTTCAATTCCACGTGTGGAGATAGAGGGTTACGGTGCGGTTATATTCGTTACAGGGGCAATTACAGGATGGAAAAGAACGGTGGCAGATATGACAGAGGCTAACAATGCACAAAGTTCTGCTGTATGGACTATTAAAGGGTTAGAATTTGCGGGTGATGCTACCACAGGGCAAAAAGGACTGGAATTTCATGCTACTTCAGGAGCAAATTTTTCAGACTTGCGTTTTACTGGCTTAGATACCGGATTAGTAGTTAGGTTTATGCTTAACTCTAAAATTGATAATATATTTTACACACAGAATAAATCAGTAGGGTTATTAGCCGGTTCTCTATACAATGTGGCTTCAGGTGCTACAACTTCAAATAGTGCTTTCAACGCAAATGTAATAACAAGGAATAGGGTTTATTCTGCTTCTGGTTCGTATGCTGGGATGATGGTACTTGCGGCTGATGGTATTCATGTTTGGAATAATACATTTGAAGGCAACAATCCCAGATACGATATTTATTGGGATAGTGAGGCTTCAAGTGCTGTTAATGGAAATACTATCGAGGAGGTTTGGTTTGAAAGTTCTGGGGGAACATATACCGTTAATACATCAATGAAGTTGAGGGTTAATGGATATATGAATATAAAAGGTATTCAGAATGATAGCCCTGATACCTTATTTGATTGGAGCAACTCAGCTTCCGGTGCTGCCTTTAATTTAGATGGTGTTTATTATTGGAACTGGCCGGGTAAATACATCAAAGGCACTCCTTCAAGCGGGTTGTCATTGACAGTTAAAAACGTACCAACAGCGCAAGTACAGAATTTTGTAAACTCTACTTACTATAATGACGGGATGCCACAAGATGTATCTATTCCGGGTACTCAATTGTCGGGTGGTTTAGGAGTAGGTTATTTGAGTTCTATTGACCAATATTTCAGGCCGAATCCAAACGGGGCGGCTAATAATAGGAAACTATTTATAAAGGGCAATATTTATCCAGAGGATGATATTACCTATGACATAGGTTCTGCATCTTTAAGATATTCTAACATATTTATTAATACTAAAGGATATTTTGCTTCTACTGCTAATGATGGGAGTGGATCTAAATTACAGGTAGGAGGTGCAATATCATTGACTGATGGAAGTCAGATATTCGAGCCTACTGGGGTTTCTTTCTTTAAAGTAAGCACTTCAGCGGGAACGGAAATAGGTTACGGTTCAGGTGGGTCATTAGGTAAGATACAAATGAATCCTTCTTTATCTTACTTATACGGAGGAACGGAGAAATTCAGGGTATCAAGTGCTGGTGAGGTATGGATAAATCCGGCAGGAGTTGCAGACTTAGGCGCATACACTTTACAAAATACCGGAGGACACTACCAACAAGGGGTATTCAGATTAGGCGGTCAGGATGCTGCTATTTCAACCGATACTAAATTACTTGTTAAGGGTACGGATAGTATTGTTAGGACAATGGAATTTCCAATTGTGGAAAGTAGTTACACACCAACAAGAACGGACGTTACCAATATCGGAACTTCATCCGTATCTACTTGTTATTACAGAAGGTTAGGCAATACTATTGAAGTGTGGGGAGAAATAACTATTGACCCAACAGCCACCGGAGATACACAGGTTGACCTTAGCCTTCCAATATCTTCAGCGTTGGGAAACAGTTACGATATTTCCGGTTCTGCCACCACTTATGACAATGGACAAGCATTCAGGATTTACGCAGATACAACTAATGACAGAATGATAGTAAGGGGTAACGCTTCCGTTGATGCTTCCTCACACCTTTATTCATTTCATGCTTACATAAAATATATAGCACCATAATGTTGACTTTTCTATACATATCAAATAAATATAGTTCATTTTGAGGCTTTTTCTATTCATATCGCTACTTTTCGGTTCCCTGATTTCAATTGCGCAACCCGGTGGTTATACTGCCGGAACTTTTGTCAATTGGAATTTCGACCCCGGAATTGCAGGGGCGAGAGACCACGGATTCTTTAAAGCGGTCGGATTTGATGCAGCACCCGATTCGTTAAGAAGGGTATTGATTCATTTTGAAGGAGACGGAGAAAC
>OFQX01000226.1_pt1 | contig 17662 bp, 28 predicted proteins | sample 1542951 | NCBI WGS metagenome assembly OFQX01 (sample SAMN07774215, study PRJEB24372) | wastewater metagenome | isolation source: WWTP Novara (Effluent) | place: Italy: Novara | collected 2015-12
GCGCCGGAAACTGAACGGAAAAACTACATCGGCAATCTGAAGTATGCTGCGGCTAACCAAACGCCGGTAACGGCTGAAGAAATACCGGATGTAGATTCTTTGCCGTTTTAAAATGGTAGTATTTTAGTTGCCGTTTTAATTATTTTAGATTACATTTGAAATAAAAAAGATGGCAGCTAAAATTTGTTTTAAGTGCAATATCAAAAAGCCGTTGAGTCAGTTTTACAAGCATAAGGAAATGAAAGACGGCCATGTGAACAAGTGTAAGGAATGTAATTTAAAGGACGTAAAAGGCAATTATATTGACAATGTAAAAAAGCCTGGATATATTGAAAAAGAAAGAAAGAGGGGCAGGGAAAAGTTTCATAGACTTTACACTGGCACTAGCAAATCAAACCCTAAAGCCCTTAGAAATTGGGAGAATAAATATCCAGAAAAGAAGCCAGCCAATAAAGCAGCTGAAAAAATAACAAAGCTATTTGATGGTGCAGAAAAACATCACTGGTCTTATAACAAGGAACATTATTTATCTGTTATTCAGCTTAGTAAAAAACACCACATGAAAGCTCACCGTTTTTTAATATACGATCAGGAAAGAATGATGTACCGCCGTTATGATACAAATGAATTACTTGATACTAAAGAGAAACACCTTTCATTTATTACTGACTGTATAAATAATCAAGAAGATTAACCCAATCCCCTGCCTGGTGACGGGCGGGGGATAAAATTAAAGCAATGAATATTCAACCAGAAAAAGACAATCAGCATAATGAATTATTGGAGTTAGTAAATCCTTTAATTGATTTTATGAATAATAATGGGTTTAGCTTCATGTTCGTTGCCGGAAAAGACGGGACTTGCACCAGACATCTAAAAGGTTCTTATGATGATATTGAAGCAATGCTTTCGGGTATGGCTGAAAAGAATAAACAGGTAGATGCTATTTTTAAAGGGATTAATCTATGACCCTCCACGAAACTAAATTAGCCATCTGGGGGCATAGGAAGGTTAGCCGTTGCCCGATCAATCTGCAGTCCTACGCTGATAAGGCTAAAGTTAGGCTGCCTATTACGCAACTGCATGAAGCGGAGAAACTATTGAAGCTGCTGAATAAAGGGGCGAAGAAACGAACAGTAGTAATCAGTGACGAAGCCTTTACCCGTTACCGGGATGCAAAATATAATCACCATGCAAAGCAATATCCAAAGTGGGTTGCAGACGGACATTTCATTGAACCAGACCGGCCTGACATCGGTACGGCAAATGGGTTGCAGTCATTTATTCAGGACCATGCAACTTGGATGGGTTGTCATGCTAACAGGATTAATACTTCAGGCCGCAAAGTTGGTGACAAGTGGATTACAGGCACCACAAAGAAAGGGACGGCTGATGTTGCTCTAATTATCCAGGGGCGATCTATTCACCTGGAAATAAAGTCTGGAAAGGATAAGCCGTCTGATCACCAATTAAAACAGCAAGAGCAAGTACGAAACGCTGGAGGGGTGTATGAATTTATACATAGCCCTGAGGAATATTTTGAGGTTTTTGATAGGTATTATTCGAAGGTTCTTAGTATATTTGATTAGCTATTTGAGTGGAACCGGGTAGCTGTAAATTTATTCATTAAAACCCTGACGGGAGTAGGTGTGTTCCACACTAGCCGAAACCGTCAGGGTTAATTATTTTATGGAACGTAAAAAATATAATATAACCAAAGAGCAGCAAGAGTTTAGAAATAAAATTCTAAATAAAAAATCAGTAATTCCAGATAAACCAAAACTAGTTTACCCGCCAAAAACAACTACTATTCAGTATATGGAAAATTGTATTTATTGGATTAAAAATTATATAAGTTCAGGCGAAAATAAAAAAGCAATTCAATCTGCCGAGTATTTACAAGTTCATTGTAAAAGCATTATTCAAGAGTTAACTAATAATGCTCTATGATAACCAACACCGAAGAAATACGAGCCGCCGCCGACCTTGTTGAAATCGTTTCTCAATATGTAAAGCTAAAGAGATCCGGGAATAATATGCTTGGCCTATGTCCTTTCCATAAGGAAAAAACTCCATCATTCAATGTCAGTAAGCAAGGGTATAAATGTTTTGGTTGTGGTAAGTCTGGAACCGATTCCGTTGCTTTCCTGATGGAGCATGATTCTATAAACTACATTCAGGCATTAAAGATAATATCTGATAAATATAATATCCCTTTCAGTGAAACGGTAAAAGAGTATGAACGACCAATACCAAGACTTGAGAAACTCCCGGAAACAACAATACAATACTTTGAGAAACGATCAATAAGTAACGATACTCTTTTACGGTTCGGAATCACTCAAATAAATGAATGGATGCCACTTGCAAAAAAAGAAGTGCCTACGATCTGTTTTCCATTCATAAGAAACGATGAATTAATTAATATAAAATACAGAGCAAAGGATAAGGACTTTAAACTACATAAGAACGCTGAATTAATATTTTACAATATCGATTCCATTAAAAACGAAACCACCGCTATAATAGTGGAGGGAGAAATAGATTGTCTTTCATTGCATGAATCCGGTATTTATAATGTTGTTTCCGTGCCTAATGGTGCAGGAACTGGGCAATTACAATTAAAATACCTGGATAATTGCTGGCAAGAGTTTGAAGATAAGGAGCGTATAATTTTATTCACTGATAACGATACCGTTGGCCTTGCACTTCGTGATGAACTAGCCCGCCGGTTAGGGAAGGAACGCTGCTATAAAGTTGATTATCCAGAAGGCTGCAAGGATGCTAATGAGATACTTATTAAGCATGGAAAACCAATGCTGCAAAGCATGATAGATCAGGCTAAAAAGTGGCCGTTGGATGGTATTGTTATAATGGACGATATTTTCGATACGGTTAAAGATTATTATATAAATGGGTACCCTGATGGGGCTAAAGCTGGTATCGGAGAGTTTGATGAATTACTTTCTTTTTCAGGTGGGCAAATGACAGTAGTTACCGGGGCTCCAAATATGGGCAAATCTGAATTTATTGATTATATTGTTACCTCACTTGCTAGAAAACATAATTGGAAATTTACTATGTGTTCGTTTGAAAACCCTATACCATTCCATGTTACTAAATTAATGGAGAAATTTGTAGGGCTATCCTTTAACTTCAGGAAAGACCCTGCACATAGAATGAGTACGGAAGAATTTGAACATGGTATTTACCTTACTGATAATTACTTTTCATTCTTAAATATATTACAGGTAGAGGTAAGTATTGAAGGTATAATACAGAAATTAACTGAAGTTGTAAGACGGACTGGAATTAAAGGAGTTGTTATAGATCCCTGGAATTATATTGAACATAAGGTTCCTTATGGCTACACCGAAACTCAATACATAAGCGAAGCTCTTACACTTATTAAAGAGTTTTCTGTTAGAACCGACACTCATGTTTTTATTATTGCACATCCCAAAAAACTAATGAAAGATAGTAAAGGTAAATACCCACCAGCAACTATGTATGATATTGCAGGATCAGCACATTTCTTTAACAAGGCTGATAATGGCATATCGGTTCATCGTGACTTTGAAACCGGCATAGTTACCGCCTACGTTCAAAAAGTAAGGTTTTCATGGCTCGGGCAAACAGGGTTTGCTTGCTTTACATACAATACATTCACCAGACAATACAACTCAATATAGTTTTATTTCCTTATCTTTACTTTATGAAAATAATTAAAACAAATTACCCCGTTAAAGAGTTGGCTAGGGGCAGGGAGCCGAAATATCCTTTTAAGGAACTTTCGCCTGGTAATACATTAGTAATAGAGGTACGAACCAACGAAGATATAAACCGTATCAAATCCGCTTTTTACCAATGGAAGAAATATAACAATCCAGCTTATAAGTCACGGACGCAATTATCAGGTTCTACAATTTTAATACATGCCATATGAAAAAAGAAGCCTACTATTTTTCCCACGATTCAAACGCTCAAGATGATCCAAAATGTATGGCACTAATTGATGAATTAGGTTGGCAGGGTTATGGCATTTTTTGGGCTTTATGCGAACGCATGCGAACGCAATGCGATTTTATGCTACCGCATTCTGTCATAAAACCGCTCGCAAAAAGATGGAATGTTGATGAAATTGTGCTACAAAAAGTTATTTCTAATTTTGGATTATTTGCTTCAGATGATACATTTTTTTGGAGCGAAAGACTAAAAAGATCAATGGAATTAAAATCAGAAAAGGCAAGAGAATCAGCAAGTTACAGGTGGGGGAATACGAACGCAATGCGACCGCATACCAATGGCAATGCGAACGGTATGCGAAATGATGCTATTAAAGGAAAGGAAAGTAAAGGAAAGGGGGATTTGCCTTCCGGCATGGTTTTGTGACATGGGTATAGGCTATTTTTCTGCCTGGGGTTATAACCCCATTTGGCAGTATCAAAAAATGTTGTAGATTTGGGGTATGGCAGAGGAAACTAAGCATGCAGGAGGTAGGCCACCAAAATTTGAGACACCGGAGCAACTTGAAACGGCTGTAAAGGAGTATTTTGATGACGTTACCAATAAGCCGTTTACGATAACAGGTGTTGCTTTATGGCTCGGGTTTGCTGACAGGCAGAGCCTTTACGATTACCAGGAACGGGACCAGTATTCTTGCATAATAAAAGAATTGCGCACCAGGGTAGAGAATGGGTATGAGAAACGCCTGTTTGAGAACAACCCCACCGGCGCAATCTTCGCCCTCAAAAACATGGGATGGAAAGACAAAACAGAAACCGAACTATCCGGCGGTTTAGAAGTTAAACAAATAACTGGAATGGAAATTAAATGAAACATTTAAAAGCTATATTCGTTATTATTGCAGTAGTGTTGCTATCGCTGTTATTTTCCTCCTGCAAAAAAGACTCAGGCCAATGTTACTACTGTACATTCGGGCAGATCAACGGTACTACACCTGCCCCGCAGAGTTATTGCGGAGAACCTAACAGGCAATTCAGGGATAGCCAGGGAAATAGTTTACCGGCGAGTTGTGTGGCGAAATAGTTTTGTTGATACGGAATTAATAATTACTTTTACAATCGCTGATCGTGAGCAGCTAAAGAAGTTAACCGCCGGACATTCTCACGAGTGCGAGGCGGTTTTTTTAATTTAGATTATATGAGTAAGGAGGAATTTATAATACACATTCTTTTAAATATACTACTGATCCAGTTTTTTGATAACCAAAAAAGGAAGCTTTTTTTCACAGTTGGCTTTTGGCTTGGGGTTATACTATATAAATTAATAAAAGTGTAAATGCACATCCACACCGTAATACCATACAGAGAAGACCGCAACTTGGGCAAAGCGTATAACGATACGTTTACTTTAATACCCGATGAAGACTGGCTTTGCATCACAGACTACGATGTGCTTATGTTGCTACCTGATACCATACGGCAACTTTATAAGTATATTGAGCAATTCCCCGATGCCGATATGTTTATTTGTTGGGCTAACAGGACATTCGCTACCAATGCGCAGATATACAACGGCGCTGTTAATGACGATAGCGATATCCGCAACCATATTAAAATAGCTAAAGAGTTATCTCAGCAGCCGATATCGGTAACGCAGATATTTCAAAATGTATCCGGCTTTTTAATGTTGATACCTAAACGCACATGGTTACAGATTAAGTTTGTTGAGGACCTAAAATGTTTAGGAGTTGATACAATGTTTTCTCAAGCTATGTTGGCTGCTAATAAAAAGATTTACCGTATGAACTCAATTTATGTTTTCCATACCTACCGCCTTGAGAACGGCGTACAGGATAAAACGCATTTGCAATGATTTGGAGAAACGACGATATCTCATACAAAACCGAACTCGGCCAATTCGAGTGTGTACATAAACTATTTAAGAAGTACACTATACTCCACACCGTTGCGCTAATCTGTAAAGACATTGAAAAGAACCCCGAACTTATCGAATACATTAATGCGAATAATATTGATGTGCAGATACATTGTTGGGAACACTACGATTTTACCGAGAACACCAAACGCTTAGGTGGTGATTTGGATTTATGCAAACAGGCTATCTATAAAAATTTTAAGCATGCCCCAACAATACTCTACCCACCCTGGAATAAGTCAAACGATCAGGTAGAGGCTATAGCCTACAGTAAAACATTAACCGTATCTAACAAAAAAATATCCCTATCCCAATATATCCGTATGGATGGAGATGTTGCAGAATCGGTAATTAACTTTCATTCATGGTCCCTCGATGAGATTAAAGTACTTGAGGAGGCGATGATAATTTATAACAGGAGAAGATGAAAAAACTATCATTAAAAGAAAGATTGAGGATATTGTTTACCGGAGTTATTATTAACAAGCCGAAACATCTACCTACAGATATCAGTAGAATGTATTTGGTATGGTATAACCAAGAATCAAAATGGTTTGATGTGTACGATGAAAATAAAAATCTTGTCCCAATGCTTAAAGATGTGACGCTTTCAGATAATTGGCAGGATAATTTAGAGTGCCGTGTGTTAGATTGTGTTTTTCATGTAAATGCTATTCTTGTAACCGATAGACCTGTTAAATGAAATCAACCGACTTCGCCCCCCGCACCTCAGCTTTATGCGCTATGCTTAACGGGTATAATCTTATTGGTGTAGAGGTTGGCGCTGATGTTGGAGCTCATGCTGAATCGCTGCTTACTTATTGCGATATTCGATTACTCACCCTTATAGATCCCTGGCTAAACCCTATTTGTGAGGGCTACTGCGCAGGCAGACTGTCAAGGTGGGTACATAAGGTTAAGATGCGTAAACAACTATCCCGTGAATCGGTTGTAGCCTTTGATGACGAGTCTTTGGATTTTGTGTATCTTGACCAGGAGCACGATTATGTTAGTGTTAGGGAAGACTTAACGATATGGTGGCGAAAGATAAAACCCGGCGGAGTATTGGCGCTAAGAAACTACGCCCCGTCAAACACCGGGATAATAGAAGCTGTTAAACAGTTTCTACACGGCGGTAAGCGGTACGAAATTGATAAATACCATGCGGAGATATTGATATTTAAACCCGTTGTTGAGTAATGGATAACGTCTGCTACACCTGCATATTCAGCAACTATGAGGAACTTAAAGAGCCTACTGTAATAACCCCAGGTTGGCGTTACATCTGTTACACTGATCAGCCGCTAACGAGTAAAGTGTGGACTATTGTGCCAATGCAGATACCAGTGTGGGCAACGCCTCAGCTATTTGCCCGGTACTTTAAGATAATGGAGTTTGTTGATTGGGAAAGGTCGTTTTGGATTGACGCGTCTTTTGTTATTGATACAGACCTTAACGAGTGGTGGGATAAGTATTTCGCTAAAGGTATTTCGGCACCTGCGCACCCCTGGCGAGATTGTGTTTACGAGGAGTGTATGGACTGTATAATATCAAACCGGGGCAACCGTGTGCAGATAGATGCGCAGATGAATGAGTACAAGGCTTTGGGTATTCCACAGCATAACGGTATCATATCATCCGGCCTGTTGATGCGAGAGAATACACCTGCAGTTATTGCATTCTGTGAAAGGTGGTGGAAAGAATTGAGCAGCCATAGTGTAAGAGATCAAATAGCTTTTGCCCGTGTTTCGTGGGAATTAGCTACCTTAGATGTGGTTAATACATACAGGTTTGATTACCGGCAGGAGAAGGAGTTTATTTATAAACATCATTACAACCGAAGATGATCTGGCTAATAGTTATAATACTTGTTTATATGCAGACGCTGATGGCTAAAGAACCACGCTTAACACTTGAAAGATATGTTAGAGATTAAAAACCATACGCAGTTAATTCAGGCTTTGATTGATAAGCATAATCTTAAAAGTTATTTAGAGATTGGCATTAATGACCCATTTGCTAATTTCAGAAAAATAAACTGCGAAATGAAGCATGGTGTTGACCCTGCTTTAGAATGGTCAAATGATATAAGCAATGAAACAAGCGATGCGTTTTTTGAAAGGTATTACAGCAGAGTAAACAACAGAACTATATTTGATATTTGTTTTATTGATGGATTACATCATAGCGATCAAGTTAAGAGGGACTTTGAAAACTGTTTAAAGCAGCTACCAGATAACGGCTTTATCCTCATTCACGACGTACTACCCGAAAACGAAGCCGGTACAATCGTACCGAGAGAAACTAAAGCTTGGTGGGGTGACGTTTATAAATGGGCTATGAATATCCGGCAGTATTGGGGGATAGGTTTTAAAACATTCAACATTGATAATGGCTGTATGTTGGTTTGGAAGACCGGGGAACTACTAACGCTAAAGCCACATATTGATTACACATGGGCCGAATACAAGACCTACGGAGGAAATATAATGAACGTTACTGATGAAGTTAATATTTGATACTCGTGGTAATGATAAACAAAAGGATTGCTGCCGGGCATGGGTTGACCCTACGATAACAGATATCTATTACGGTGGTGCGAAGGGTGGCGCAAAATCATTCACGGGTATTAATCTCATATTCGGTGACGCAAATACCTACGACGATACAAGATATTTTATAGCCCGTAAAAAACTTAATGACCTCCGAAAATTCACTATCCCCACAATATCAAAAGTATTCCAGTCCTGGAATAACAGTCACAAAGAGAAGAACGGAGATTTTATAAAGCTATCTGACCTGTGTATAAAACTTGGCAGAAAAGATAGGTATATAAATCAAGATGACATTTTCTCATTCAATGGGCAGGATAACTTCTTTCAGTTTTACAATGGGTCAAAGGTTTTATTACTCGAGGCTGCGTATATGCCAAGTGATCCACTGTATGAACGTTTTGGGTCAATGGAATTTAGCAGGGGTTTCATAGAGGAGGCTGGCGAGTTTGATTTACCCGCCAAAAACAACCTTGCCGCTTCAATAGGTAGATGGAAGAATGATTACTATAGCATGGTAAGAAAGTTGCTACAAACGGGCAACCCTTCAAAAAACTATACTTACCGGGACTACTTTATACCGTTTGAAAATGGAACGCTAAAACCTCACCAACGTTTTATACAGGCATTCATACAGGATAATAAAATGATTGATAAAGGGTACTATGAGCAGCTTGAACAAACATTGAGTGTTAATGAAAAAAAACGGTTACTATTTGGAGACTGGCGGTATGACGATGACCCGGCCTCTTTAATCCAGTATGATAAAATACTTGACTGCTTTACAAACACGCACGTTGAACATGGGCGCAAGTGTATTACTGTTGACGTTGCCCGTCTGGGTGGCGATAAGATAGTAGTTATTGAGTGGGACGGATGGCGTGGTAAAGTAAAGCACTACACTAAACAAACTCTTGACATAACAGGATCTATTCTTGAATCGGCCCGATATGCTATGGGCATAGGCAATAGCGATGTTTTGGTAGATGAGGATGGTATGGGTGGTGGTATTGTTGACTTCTTAAAATTCAAAGGATTTGTAAATAATTCATCTGCGCTTCCATCGCCACAGGGGCCAGTTGACAACAATGGCAACCCGATAAAAGAGAATTTCGATAACCTGAAAAGTCAGTGCTATTTTAGAATTGCTGAAATAATTAATAAAAACGGTTTATATTTGGAATGCGAAACGGAGGAAGTTAAGCAATGGATCATCGAAGAACTGGAGCAGGTTAAACAAAAAGCGTTGGATAGTGATATGAAAAAAGGCGTTGTACCAAAGGATAAAATAAAAGAACTAATCGGCAGGTCTCCCGATTTTTCTGATACTATTATGATGCGTGCTTACTTCGATCTAAAACCTAAAAAGATACTGGCATGGGCTTAAAAAATTGGCTGGCTAAAAAACTAGGCGTTACAAATATTATGCAGGCCCCCGTTGCCGTTCAATCCGCCTTTATTCGTGGTTTCCCCGTTTACAGTCAAGTCAATACAATAAGCCAGGTTAATGCTTATGCAAACTCAGAGGACTTGTACGCTATTGTTAGGCGAATAGCAAAGACGGTAAACATGATACCGTTAAAGGTGTATAAAATTGTTGATGATAAGGCGTTCAAAGAATACGAATTTGAATGCAGCAAAAAAAATTACTCACCGGCTGCGCTTATTAAGCAGCAATTTTTAAAGTATAAAGCCCTTGAACTTGTTGATGATAAAAACCCGTATCAGCAACTCTTAGATAATCCAAACCCTACATACAGCAAAACGGAATACAGGGAGGGGTTTCATACCTTCTTATTATTAACCGGCAATTCCTACGTTTACGCGCCGACCCTGGAATACGGTGTTAATGCCGGTACGCCGGGCGAAATGTGGTTAAACCCTTCGCAGTTTATGAGCCTGCAGGTTTCCGAAACATACCCACGCAGGGTAATAGGGTACAGGCTTCAAATAGCCGAGATCGTTTATTACAAGCCGGAGGAAATAATGCACACACGGTATTTCAATCCACAATACAACTACGTTGGTAATGAACTTATCGGGTTGTCGCCATTAACGGCCGGTGCCAAAACGCTTGATCGTGGAGATGCCGAAACGGATTATAGTGTTAGTGCTTTTCAGAATAGCGGTATCAGTGGGTTAGTGTCAAGTGAGAATTTACAGACAGGGGATATTGAGCAGGGCGCACTCGGTAAAATGAAAAGCGATTTTTACAACGAGGCATCAGGTGTAACCAACGCCCGTAAACTGTTATTCACTGCCGGCAAATGGGTTTACACAGCTATTGGACTGAGCCCTGTTGATATGGATGTGTTGGCCTCAATGAAGCTGACGTTTAAAAAACTTTGCAACCTGTACGGCGTTAGCGATATGTTGTTCAACAATGACGGTATAGGCAACGGGGTTGGTGGTAAGACTGATATCGTTTATAAGGATCTGTACACAAACGCTGCATTGCCTGCCGCATTCCTTGAGAGGGATAGCTACAACAGGCATATAACGCCAATGTTTAATAAAGGCAAAGAGAGGTATTTTGTTGATGTTGATATTACCGGTATTGCTGAGTTACAGGATGACATGAAGGATATGGCGCAGGTTTATTCTCAGTTGCCGGTTATGAATCCAGTAATAATTGCAAAGGCTTTCGGGTGGGATACTACCGGAGTTGAAGATAAGTGGTTTATGAAAAACGGGTATCAAACTATTGAGGATGCAATCGCCGGAATGAGTGCGCCTGATATACCAATAGATACGCCGAATGGAAATTAAAAAGATTATAGAGGATGCTATCCCACTGGATATGAACTGCGAATTAAAACGCAGTGCGGAAATAAAGCGCCGGGCTAAGCTAAAGATTGATATTGAGGAGTTGTTGCGCAATAACAAAACGCCGTATGAGCCGCCGATGCAAGAGCACTATAAACCCGATCTGCAATACAAGGATGAATTAATTACGGGGTAATGTTATGGGCAAACTTCAATATAGACAACAATTCCATAAGTTTCAGCAGTCCCGTGAGGCCGCCTTTGCACCTAAATTATTTGCCGCTTTAAGAACCCAATATCAACAATTCCTTTCGTCTTACCGTTCCACAAGAAACGAAACAACGGCTTTAATGGCTATATCGAGCCAGCCGATTGTTGCCGTATTAAGGCCACTGTATTTAGATGCCGGTGTTCATTGGGGTAGTTGTGTTTATTCAACACTACCCAAAGCGCCAAAGCGTACTAAGTCGTATATGTCCATGCAGACTAAGCGCCGGGCACCGATAGGATTCAATGAGGAAATGATACGGCTAATCAATGCTTATTTTGAAGGGTCGATACTCAACACATCCGAGGGTATTACAGATACCACCCGTGACCTTATCCGTACCGTTATGCAAATAGCCAACGAGGAGGGTAGAGATTTAGACTGGATAGAGGAGCAGTTAGTAAAGGAATCTTACGACCTCACCCGTAACCGGTCCCGTCTTATTGCCCGTACCGAAACCGTAACCGCTACTAATCAGGCCGCATACCTTGCAGCCGCTAAGACAGGGTTACTTATGCGTAAAGAGTGGTTAAGCGCATCTGATAACAGGGTACGGCTCGATCACGCTGAGGTTAATGGCAGTAACATTGGGTTTGAGGATTATTTTACGGTGGGTGGTACTAAGATGCTATTACCAGGGGCGAAGGTTCAGGAGAATGGGCTGCCGTCTGAGGCCCGGGAAACTTGTAATTGCCGTTGCGTATGTCTGTATATTCCTGTGAGAATAAACGGCAGATTGGTTGAACATGATTACGGGTTGTGGCCTGTAATGGTAGCTTAGTAGTATTTATACGTGGCTATACAGGTAACTTCGTTTTTAACAAACCCGTCTTCCCCGTAACCCATCGTAACAGTTGGTAGTTTCTGTATAGAAAAAATAAACTTGCTTTCCGCCTTGTAGAACAAGTGTTTAAAATCATCCCCTTCTCGCTCTATAAACTCAAAATTAGCCATAATAAAAGCCTTGTCGTTTATATCAACACCAAGCGAAGTAATACGCTTTTTAATTTCTTCATCAATTTGGTTGCATAAATCTGCTGAAATCTTTTGAGTGTGCTGTTCAACAAACCCTTTGTATTTTTTTAATTCTTCATCTAAGTTCATAACTTTTCCTTTTTATTTTTATAGTCGTTCAATATTTTCAATATCCAGTAGTGCAGACTGCGATCAGCCTTTTGCGCCTCTGCTTGCAGGAACGGTTTTAAATCCCCAAGTTTTACCGGAAATGGATTATTGTTATTCGGTGTAGTCATGGTATAAATGTTTATATAAAGGTATAAAGATTTATTGAATAAATACAACCTTGTAACAAAAAAGTATCTTTACGATGTGAGCGATAAAAAGCACTTCATAAAAAAGGTAATAACCTGCAAAGCACTGGATATTGACACGGTTACAAAGTCAGTAAAAATCGCCATCGGGGAATGTGAAACAAAAGATTATGACGGTGATTTAATATTACCAACGGCAGCACTAAAAACAATTAAGGAGAGAGGACCAGAGGGAACAAATGAAATATGGCATCTTTTAGATCATACTCCTAAAAGTTTTTCAGCCCTTTCGAAGTTTGCCGAGATGGGTATGTACGGTAAGTACATTGGTGGTGTTTCCAAATATAAAGATTCTTTTGCATGGAGAGAGGTCGCATGGCCTCTATACGAGTCAGGAGATTTTACTCAACACAGTTTAGGATTCCAGGTTGTTGATGAAAAGAAGCAAAGTGATTACAACGAAATAAGAGAGATAAAGATATTTGAAGGTAGTGCTGTTTTGTGGGGAGCAAACCCAAATACGCCAATGTTAGAGATAACAAAGGCGCTCGGATTCAACCCGGCTAAAGACGATATTATCCATAGGGTTGAGCGACTTATAAAGTGTATAGCTACGGGGAAGTATGAAGATGAAAGCCACAAAGAACTTATGGTAATCGCCTTACAACAAATTAAACAAGATGTTTCTGATATTGTAAAAGCCACAGGGCCGGAATCGATTTCCACTCTGCCGGTTGAAATTAAAGAAGCATTTGCAATATTTAAAAACTCATTAAAAAATTAATTATGGACCCAATACTCACAAAAGAAGACGTTCTTAAAGAACTCGGCGAAGTAAAAACGTCGCTTGAATCCACGTTGACAAAAAAACTGGATGACAGCAAAACCGAAATGATGAAAGCCGCATCGGAAGAGGTTGACAAAAAGATCAAAGAGATCAGCCTATTACCGGACGGCATTTCGGGCGACGACCTGGTAAAGATGAAAGCCGACCTGGCTTTAACAATAAAAGATTTTGATGTGTTCCAAAAGCGCAGCAAAGACACACCACTCGGACAGCCGCAGGCTAAGTTCGTTGACGAGGCTGTTGCAGAATACATCGCATCGGACGAAGGTAAGGCTAACCTGGAGCAAGCGCAGAAAACAACAAAAGGCAAGATCATCATGCCGTTGAAGGGTAAGATCATCATGGCGCAGAAATCAGCCATGACCATCGCCAATACAATAACTGTTGGCGATCCCGTTGCGACGTATAACCAACGCCAGGCAATACTGCCATCGCAGGCCGTTAATTTCCGTGACCTGATACCTACAGCCATGAGCGAAACCGGGCTGTATGTAACTTACAAGGAAACCACAGCGACGGCGAATAACATCGCCAAGCAAACGGAAGGGTCAAGCAAAGGAGAGAACAATTACACCCTAAGCGAAGTAAAAACTGTAAACAACTACATTGCCGGTACAGTAACATTCACTAAGCAGTTGATGAGATCAGCGCAGTGGATGCAAAGTACATTGGTGCGTATGTTGTTAAGGGATTTTTACAAAGCAGAGAACGCATATTTTTTCACAACCGTTTCCGGCGCTGCTACCGGTACAACATCGGGAGGTACTGCGCCAAACGATATCACACAGTTGATAACTTTGATAGGCGCTATCAAAGACACAAACTTCAATGTGAGCTACGTTATGGTGAGCAACACCCTTTTGGCCCGCTTGATAAACGCAACATTCACCGCTGGTTACTACCCTGGTGCCGGTGCTGTGTATCTTCCAGGACAAGGCCTTTCAATCTGGGGCGTTCCGATCATCGGCGCATCATGGGTTACGGCCAACTATGCCCTGCTGATCGACGCTGACTACCTTGAAAGGGTTGAAGTGGAAGGGTTAAACCTTGCATTCAGCTTTGAAGAAGGTAACAACTTCACTAAAAACGAAGTAACAGCCAGGGTTGAATGTTTTGAGGAAATCAATCTGATGCTGACTCAGTCTGCGTCATACATGAACCTCGGTGCATCTTAGTAATTGATGGTAAATGATAAATAAAGGCCTGTCTGTTTGCTCAGGCAGGCTTTTTTAAATTTCAAATCAATGTTTACAGTACAGAATACTACTGAGCAATCAAGAAAAGCAAGATTTAATGCTTCGCAGACTACATTCAGCGCAGAGAGTTCAACAGAGCCAGTAACAAAGGATGAGGTTAAGGCGTTCTGTAAATTATCTACAGGCACAACAGAGGACACTGTACTTGACTTGTTGATTGCCGCAGCCAGACAAGACTGTGAATCCTATTGTAATATTAGTTTCATTACCCGCACTGTTACGGCTTATATAAATAATTCCTGTGGGGGTATTTTCCTACCATACGCTCCGGTGGTAGCAATAACGAGTGTTACCGATTTTGATGGTAATGCACTTGTTGTTGACGAAGGGTATAAAACTTTCGGCACTACCTGGATGCAGTTATTAACGCCAGAGGTTGACGGGTTGACTGTGGTTTATACAGCAGGCTATACAACATTACCAAAGGATCTAAAATTAGCCGTCCTGCAGCAAGTATTCTACCTGTACCGCAATCGTGGCGAGATATCTGATGTTACCCGTAATGATCAGTCCACACAACTTTCATTATCTCCGCAGGCAAAGGCAACTATGTCACGCTTAAAAAGGGTAGGATGAAAAATATAAGCCCATCTGAATTCACCATACAGGGTACGATGAAGGCGTACGGATCGAGTGCGGCCGGCACGTATGGGGGCGTAACCAAAGAGTTAAAAGAATCCGTTACAGTTTGGATGAAGTTTGAAAAGTTGTCAGGTAACACTGGCCCCACGCAGGCGCAAATGATGAGTGACGATACCTGGAGGGCTACGATGTATTACAACCCTGCATTTACAACAAACTGGCTACTTGAATATGATGGACAGGTTTATCAGATAAATTCATGCAAAGCAGACGATCCGGCGTACAAAAAATTCAATATTCTTGAGGTATCTACATCTATAACGCAAACGAGTTGGTCGTGAGTTTAACGCTAAACATACGCAACCTGGATAAAGTATTAGCGGAAGTTAAGGCATACCCACAGGACGTTGAGAAGATAATTAATAATGAGTTTAAGGCGTTTGGACAAGGGACGGTCAGCGATGCGCAAAGGTTGGCTCCGGTTAATGAGGGAAGACTAAGGCAGAGTATAAGCAGCTTGCAGAATAATCTTGAGGTTAAAGTATCGGTCAATGTTGATTATGCGGCCTACTTGGAATTCGGGACAAAATCATTTGCGGCGCAATATGTATCAAGCCTGCCGAGTGATTGGCAAACATTTGCTGCAGAGTTTAAGGGTAGCGCAGGCGGGTCGTTTCAGGACCTTGTTATGAAGATAACTAAATGGGTGCGACTTAAAGGGATACCGGAGAAAGCGGCTTACCCTATCGCATTAAATATTATAAGAAACGGCATAAAAGCCCAACCCTACCTATTCCCCTCCTTTGAAAAAAACAAACTTGAGTTAATTAAAAACCTGAAAGCGCAACTTCATGCTAAGTCCTAATCTCACCATAAGACAAGCCTATCAATCGTTACTTAGCACGATAACATACCTGAGCGTACCGGTGCCGGTGTATTGGTCACAGTTGCCCACTGACATTGCGCCGGGGTTATATATTATTTTCGGGCAGATCAGAAATAACGACGACAGCAATAAAAACGCATCCGTAACCCAAACGAGCGTAACCGTTTCGGTATTTACAAACTCGGTTAAATATAACGACGGGGTAGCGGTTGACACAGTTGCCAATGAGGTTTTAAACAGGCTGTACCTTAACCCTCAGTTTAAAATACCGTTGGCAAATAGTTGGTTTCAGGTTGTTAAAACAACCCTACAAAGCGACCAAACGCAGGACTTTGCTCAGGATAAGCAAAATATCTATATTGACAGAATAATGATATTCAGTCATACTATTTTTCAGAATCCGAGCTAAGTGGCATTGAACGGGTAATAAAAAAAATGCAACAATGTATCAAAAAATAATTATCTTACAACCTAAAACAAATTAACATGGGAATACGCAGAGAAGTTTCTGGCAAGGACATGGTCTTTAAATTCGATCCTGCCGGTGGAACAAACTACTATCTTGTGGTTTGTCAGCTTGACGGTTCAATAACCAGCACTACCGCCGTAATAGATACTGCGAGTAAGTGCGGGCCTGGTAAGTTGCCTGGTCAGCTTGACAACAAAGCCAATCTTCAAATAGTTGATGTACTCGATACAGACAACGGGGAGATTAGTTCAGATATATTGTTCACGCTTCAACAAGCCAAAACAATATTTACATGGACTTTCGGGCCTTTAGTGCCAGCCGCAGGGGACCTTACCTACAGTGGTTCGGCGTTCCTTTCAAACTGGAATTTAACAGCGCCCTTAACAGACGCAGTTAAAACAACCTGTGACCTTGAAATAACAGGCACAGTAACACAAACAAGAACCGGGTCTTAATATGGCTTACATACAAATAAATATCGGGGGCCGCAATCGTGGCATGACCTTTAATTTCGCTACTGATGAGGAGTACCGTAAAAAGTATGGCGAAACCGAAAACTCAACATTCGCATCTTACTGCCTTGTTTGGGCTGCACTTATTTCTGATTGTTTTGTAGAAGGCACTCATCTCACTCATACGGTTGATGGATTAGAAATACCGGCATCATTCAGGGATGTTATAGAGTGGTGTTCAACATTAACAGTTGATGATCTAAAGGCTATACAAACAGCCCACGACGAAGCTCATGCGTTCCTTAAAGACATTCCAAAGGAAGACGAAGACCCTACAAAAAAAAACTTAGTGCAAGAGAATACAGAGCGCAGTGTAGAAGGATTGCCCTCGGACAGTTAGGTTGGTCTGAAA
>OFQX01000227.1_pt1 | contig 17637 bp, 31 predicted proteins | sample 1542951 | NCBI WGS metagenome assembly OFQX01 (sample SAMN07774215, study PRJEB24372) | wastewater metagenome | isolation source: WWTP Novara (Effluent) | place: Italy: Novara | collected 2015-12
ACTGCTGCTGACAAGACGCTGTATACCACTGGGGTTGATGCATGGGCCGAAACCCCGCTGACGGCTGCCGGTAGGGCTCTGATCGATGATGCTGACGCGGCGGCACAACGAACAACGCTTGGACTTGTGATAGGCACGGATGTCCAAGCCTATGACGCAACCCTAACGAGCATCGCATCGAAAGGCACCGCTGCCGACAAAATGCTGTATACCACGGGTGTTGATACGTGGGCTGAGGCTGCGATTACGTCGGCGGGAAGGGCGTTGATTGATGATGCCAATGCCGCTGCGCAACTCGCCACACTCGGGACCGAGGCGCTCAACACGTTCGTCAGCACGGATCAGACGATCACGCTGGCCGGGGCGTTGACTCTGGCGCACGGGTTGGGTGTGGCGCCGCGATTCCCACAAGTGATGCTCGTCTGTCAAACGGCGGAAGCGGGGTACTCTGTAGGCGACGTTGTGACGATCTTATTTCGTTCGCCGACCGTTCGACCGGATGCAACAAATCTGAATATCCGATACAACGATGCGGCAATAACTGTAAACCACGGCAGCACCGGCACCCAAACGTCGATCACCTCTGCAAACTGGAAAGCGCGTTTCATCGCAATCAAATAAGGGTTTGAAAATGGCAACGTCACGCACAGCAGAGTCGCTCGAATCTCGGCACTACGTCGGCACGGATGGGAAATACTGGGGCGCCGTCGGCGGGCTGCGGATCGTTGAAATCGAAACGCCCGATCCTGTCGAGGTGCCGGTTATCGATGGCGACGGCAAACCCGTGCTGACGAAGGACGGCTCGCCGGTGGTGCGCGTTGAGCAGCCGGAACCGGTCGTGATTGAGCGCGAGGAATGGCCCGAAGTCCCGGTGGATGCGGTTGAAGTCCCTGCCCCACCAGCATCGCACCTCGAAACGTGGGATGGTAAAGCGTGGGTACAGCCGTCACCGGAAGTAATCGCGGCGGATAAACGCGATCAGGCCCGGGAAAGGATCGCCAGCAACCCGGAATTCGCGGCACTAATCGATGCGGTGGCGGCGCGGCTGGCAATCACCAGCGAGGTGTTGCTGGCGGATGTGGCGGGCAGGATGGCCGCGCAGACATCCAGGTCAGCCCGCTGAGCCTCCAAGCCGCGTTAGCCCGCCTTCTGTTCGGCACGGGCTCGCTTCCTCGCCAGCTTGTCAGCGTACTCCGTCAGCGCTGGCACGTCGTCAGGGTGAACCCAGCGCTTCCACTGCACGCGGCCTGCGGCTAGTTCGCGGGCCTTGCGCTCGGCCTGGCGCTGGGCTGCTGTCTTGGCGGTGGTCATTGGCTGCGCGCTTGCATCATGGCGTCGGCCAGTGTGTAGGCGTCGCGGGCGTACATATCTGGCCCCGACTGCGGCTGCACCGGGCAAGTCAGCAGCCCCTGCAAAGCAGCGGCAGCAAAGTAGTCTCGCATGCTCATCCCGTTGTGCCCGTCGTTCGCGTGGTCACGCGGGAGCGCCGGTTCGTTGTTTTGGTTCTGAGTTACCACGTACACATACTCCCCAAGTTGATTGCACAGTTCTACGCGCCGGTAATCGCTCCGGCGCATCACGATCAAGGGTGCGGGCCTTCGCGCCATGTCGTTGTGAGCGTGTCCCATTTGAAGTCATCTACCCTTGTGTGCTGAACTGCGCCGCACTTGCTGCATTTGCGCTCAAAGCACCAGTACCAGCGGTTTACCTTGGTCGGCTCCCAGCGGTGCCTGTGTATCCGCGCTAGGAGCCTGCGGAATGGGCTCACGCCCACCCCAGCCGGCGCACATGCGCCAGGGCCTCGGCCTTGGTGTCGTAGATCACGTAAACGTGACCGCCGTCGTTCCAACGAATGTCAACCCGGAAGCACGGGTCAAACCCGCCAAACTCGGTCATGCTGATGGAATCAGCGGTGGAGTGGTTACGACCGAGGGAGAGTTGGTTGCCGTTCATGTTGCTTGCTCCGGGTTGCGTGTTGCGATGTAGAGAATGTACGGCATCGTGAGCACTCACGCAAGCGCTATTTGCACTGTTACATTTGCGCGCTTCGGCCACAGCGGGCTAACCCCGTATTCGAGCCGACAGCCCCTAGCGGGTCTGCGGCTCAATACGACCGCTATTTCCCGGATCTCGGTCGCAACATCCGGCGGCACCAGGACGGTGACCACCACCCAGTCCGCCGGCGCGCCCTGCTCCGCGCGCAGGGCGCTAGCGATCACCTCCAGCTTGTCGCGCACGGTTTGCGGTACCACCCCCATCTGCCGGGCAACCTCGGCGGGGCGTATGCCGTCCACCAGCACCCGCCGGGCCATTTCGCGTCCGGCGGGGCCAAGCCTCGTTTTATCAACCAGGCGGGAAAACATGCCGGGCGTCATGGCATGCCACGTAAGCTATCCAGCACGTCAGATGCCTTGATGTATTCGGAGAGCTCGCGCAGCTCGGCGAGATCCCTGTCTTCGTTCATGATATAGGCCAGCGCCTCGTTGTAATCCTGCTCCAGACGCTCGGCGAAGCGCGCGTCCAGTCGCTTGAGCGCGGCAAGCTCGCGGACCATTGATGCCCCTTGGCGGAGCAGGTGGGCTATTTCGACCTGTTGTCTGTTCATGGGCAACCCTCAGTAGAATTTGTAGCAGGCGGCGAGCACCGCCAGCAGGAGCCAACCACCGCCAACGATGGCGATGGCGTTGACGATCAGGGATGCGATGCGGGTCATGAGCGACCCGCCTTTATCCACTCGCAGTCCGTCATGAGCCGTTCCCGGGCTGCCCTTTTTGTGGCGCTGATCAGTATTGACGTGGCCATTGCCTTGCGCGCCATTTGTGCCCGCTCGGTTCTCCCGTCGATCATCTCTAGGGCGAACACCTGGCGTCGCTGGTGCGCTTCTGCAACGGCCTGCTCCATCGTTTTCCCGTCCAGTCCGCCGTGCGCTGCGATGTCGGCTGCCAGCTCCCGGAGGTACGCTTGCACGTCTGGAGCATTGATTGATATGGTCATGGTGTGCCCTCCCCGGGCTGGTGGTGCGCCGTCCGTGGCGCTGGTTGGTTATTCACCGAGCGATTTTATCGCGTCGATTTGCAACCCGGCGTCAACATGCCAGCCGTACTCGGCGGCCCAGTTGTCTCTGTGGTCGTGATCGTGGGCGCGTTTGGCGCGTTTCAGGTTATCGCCTGACAGCCTGGCTCGTCGGGCAAACGCTATCGCGTCGGCGCGATTCGTGAAAACCTCGTGATTATCGCAATCCCCGACGTGGATACCGGCTGAGTCGGAATATACGAACGGGTCACAATGTCCGCCTGAAATCAGATTTTTCATTTCCTCGCCCTCCCCGGGCTGGTTGTCGTGGATCATTCCCACGACTCAAACTATACCAACACCCGGGGTGTAACGCAAGCGGTTTTTGCAAGCGGTTAAGGTTTCCGACAAGCGGTAGTTTCCCACCCCTATGTGGCGACCTCCCCAGCCTCGACCCAGTGGGCCGCGATTGTCTCCGGCAACCCCCCGGGGGCCGATTTCAGGGTGCCGAACAGCAGCGCCGTGTCGATCTCAGCATCCTGGGCGAGGCCGTCCAGCCACCCCAGCAACTGCCCGCGCCCCGCGAGGTCGAGCACATCGAACCGATCGAGCACCAGCAGCCGGAGCCCGGACAAATGCGCGATTGCCTCGGCGATCACCGCCCCGACGCGCCACTGTTCTGACTCGGACAGCAGCCTGTAGTCGCGCCACGGGTCCACGTCGCCGACCAGCGCATCGATGGACATGTCGGCGCCGATTGCGACGCGCGCCCAGCCGGTGGCGTCCGCCGAGACCGATAGCCGCGCATGGATCGGATCCAGCGCCTCGCTGAGCAGATCGCCCGGTATCCCGTCGGGCGCCAGGGCGTCGGCGATCTTGAGCCAGGCCGATACGCCGAGGTGCGCCAGCGCGGCGCGCTCCGTCGCCCCTGCGGCGGCTGCGGCGGCCTTTTCGGCATCCTCAAGCGCCCGGAGCCCAACAGCCATATCGGCGCGCTGGCCCTTGAGTGTCGCGTTGCGATTTTCGGCCGCTTCCAGATCCTCCGCGCTGGGCGCCGCGTCGGTTGATTTGCCGAGCTCGGCGAGCGCTTTCGCGGCATCGTCCGCCGCCGCCAGGTCGCGCTTATCGTTCGCGACTGTGCGCTCCAGCATGGCAAGGGCGGATTCGAGCGCCGGCAGTTTCGCTACCGCCTCACGGTCGGGGGTGCGCGCCGGGGGTGTGTAGATTTTGAGCGCCGGCCCTTTGATCACCAGCGCCGCGCCGCACTCGGGGCAGGGTGTGGCAATCTCGCTCGGGCCACCGGCCGCCGCTTCTCTGGCCTCGGCAACGGCGGCCGTCTGGCGGGCAAGGTCAGCCTCATCAACCGCCAGCTTTTTCGCAATCGCCGCATATCGCCCGGCCTCGGCGCGCAACTGCTCCATGCGCTTGCTCCGGCTCGCGACGTGCTCCGCCTGGGCGCGCAACCCGCCGAGCCGCGTCGCCGCCTCTTCGAGCTGGGTGTCGATCGCTTCCATCTTTGCGCGAGCATCGGCCAGCGCTTGCGGATTGAATACGGGCGCGCGCTGGTCGGCCCATCCCTCGGCTTTTTTCTCGCCGTAGGTCTCGCCGGTGATCGATTTCCACACGGCTTTCTGATCGCGCGCCTTTCCCTGGGCCTCGGTAGCCGCCGCTTCAAACCCCAGCTGCAGCGTGGGTTCGATTTCCGCGATCATCCCGGGATCGCACCCGCGCTCGGCCAGCCGCTCACAGATCCCCGCAGCCGTGATTTTTACGCCCATCAATCCCATCAGAAATGTCCGCCGCTCTTTTGGGTCGAGGTGCAGAAACCGCTGGGCGTCGAGCACGTAGGGCAGCGCCGTGGCGCCGCAGTGATTCCCCTTGCCGTTCGGCAGCGCGATGGCGTAGGTCTCGCCGGTGTCGGTGGTTACCGCCGCGACCCCGCCCTCGGCGCCATCGGCGACCAGTTGCGGGTAGTCTTTTTTGAGCGCGACGCGGACACTCTCGCCGGTGAGCGCCATCCGCACGGCCTCCTGAATCGAGGATTTCCCCGATCCGTTCGCGCCGGCGAAGATCGTGATGGGGGTGTTGATGTCCACCGCGATATGCCGCGCGCCGAGAATGTTGTCGATTTCGATTCGTGCGAGCTTCACAGATCACCCCCATCGCTCAATTTCATTGCCCGCTGATCTGGCTCCGCGCGAACCGTGCCCATGCCGCCGCTGAATTCCTCGGGGTTCGCGAGCACGATCACGCACGGCTGGCCCTGGGCGTCGTAGAATTGCTGGAGCGTTTCGTGGCCATTCTCCCGACTCACGATCAGAGCCGCTTTAATTTCGCCCTTGATCTGAATCGAATCGATTTCGCACACCACGCCATCGAATCCGCGCGAGGAAATGATCCGCACCGCTCCGGCAACCGCATCGATCACGCCTGCGCGCACGCGGTCGATCACCTCCGCCTGCTGCCATTCCGGCAGTTTTTCCCACACGTCGGGGAGTGCGCGGATTTCCTGGAGCGTTCGCTCCAGCAGGTAAAGCCCGAGTTTTTCTGCTGCGACATCCGCTTTGTTTTCCATATCACATCACTCCAGGTTCATGGTGGCGCGCTCGGCGCGGGGTTTTTGCGGGGCCTGCGCGGCCTCTTGTTTCTCGCGCTCGGCGATAGCGGCGGATTCCTCGGGGGCCGGCTCCCATGGGGCGGGGTCTGTGGCCGTCGGTGATGCTGGCGCGGCGATCGATTGCGGTTCCGTCGGCGAATCCATATCGACCACAACGCCGCCCTCAATCGTCACGCCGCGCCCTTCCTCGGCGGCGTGGCTCACGGCAACGGCGTTGCTCACTTCGATTGAGCACGGCATGTATTTCAGCACTTGCAGCAGCGGGATTTTGCGCGCGTACATTTCCCAGTCGCGGTGGCTGTAGTGCTGTTTCCCGACCTTGTTGTACTTGTCGCGGTGCTTTTCGATCTTACTCACGCGCCACAGTTCGATGATCGGATACTCGGCGCCCTGGACCCAGCCAATCGCGAATGCGTGCGTGATGTCCTGCGGGGCGTCGAGGTCGGTTTCGTTGTGGATCACCAGATCCCGCCGCGCGCCGTCGGTGAACGTGTAGCGCTGGTCGCGGAAAATCACGCCGGTGAAAACCGTCCCGCGCCCGCTGCGCGCCACCAGATCCACAAGCCCGCGCCAGCCCGGCACGAATGTGCATGTTGATCCGTAGGGCACCAGGTAGCCGGCGCCATTTACTCCGGGCTCCAGCCCAAGCTGGGCGGCCGTCATGATCGCCCCGGCGATGCTTTGCGGGCTGCATTGCTGCAACTTCGGGCTGGTGGAGAATGCGGTCATCGCCAGCCGCGCCATGCGATCCGCAGACAGATGCTTCGGCACCGCAAGATCAATCTGCGGTTTCAGTTTCTCCAGGAAATTCCCGAACGCCACGATAGGCGTCGGTTCAGGCTTCCCGGTGGCCGCTGCTTTCAGTTGCTGTGTGCTCATTTTCGCTTCCTCAGATTTTCAGGAGAAAAGGGCGTGCGCCCGGTTGTGATTTCGTGAACTCGCGGAGATGTTCGGCCGGAGCGTGCAGGCTCAGGTAGGCCGATTTCCAGTCCGTTTTTTCGCTCGCCTTGTTGTTTTTCCACGTCGCCAGCACCTGGTCGCGATGCAACAACGTCGCCGCGTGCCCCATCCGCAGCTTGATGCGCTGCGCGAGAATCTCGACGCTGTTATCCCACGTTTTCGCCGCCGCTTTTGCTCGCGCCAGCTCCGAGCAGAGCTCGAGCAACTCAGCATCCGCTTCCATCGCCTCTCCGGTGTCGGTGCGGTAAAGCCACCGGATGTCCGCCTCGGTTTCGGCCGGCGGCGGGTTGCCATCCTGCAGCCGCTGCCAGAATTCCAGCTCCCGCGCGCGGATCGCGGCGATTGTTTCTTCGTCGCGCTCAACCCAGTGGATGCGCAGATCGTCGAGCCCGAACAGCGGCGCCACCAGCGTGCGGCGGCACGGGCGGACCATGAGCCCGTGCATCACCTGCGCGGCGTAGCAGATAGGCACATCGTCCGATCCCTCCTCTCCCCAGCCTTTCGGGCGGCGGTAAAAATTGTTCACGGACTTGATTTCCCCGTTGACCAGCTCGCCATCGACGACCAGTTCCACGTCGATCTCCGCGCACAGGAAATTGTGCTCGGGATCCTGGTAGCGAGCATTCCGCGCCACCACCTCGACCGCATGGCCGCGCCCGCGCAGTTCGTCGAGCAGCATCTCGACGATCACCGGCTCCCATCGGTGGCCACGGTCGAACACGCGCTGCTTCTCGGGCGTGATTTCCTCCCGGTACTCGCCCGTTTTTTCCAGGTACAGCTGGAGCGGGCTCTTCCAGGGCGAAACCCCGAGAATTGCCGCCACGTCTGATCCGCCGATAAAACCTGTTCTGTCCATTGTCGCCTCCCTCAAAAAAGCATTTTGAATCCACGATTGCTCATGCAGTTTTGCACGAGCTGATCCTGCTGGCTGAGCCCGCGCGCGCCGCTTGCCCCGGCAGCGCCGAGCCCTCCAGCAAGGGCGCCGAACTGCACGGTCTGCCGGTCGCTGTGGAGCATCGTGCCGACCGCGGCGCCAGCCACCAGGCCTATCAGACCGCTGGCTAGGGCGTTGCCCGCGTCCGCGCTCTGCTTGTCCATCAACATCGCCGAGCACTGGTGCAGCGCCGCCTGATAAGCGCCCTGGTCAGTGATGCTGATCGGATCGACCTTCGCCGCGATGTCGCGCTCGACGCTCTGCTGCGGCGTCAGCGCCGGGCCTGACGCGCACCCGGAAGCCAGAACCGATAAAACGATAATCGTGATTCTTTTCATGATTCCCCCCTGCCTTTATCCTTGCTCTTCTTCCGCCCGATCCGTTCGGCAGTAGATCGGACATCGCCGAAATCAACCATTGCACCAATGGCCCGGGCTCGACGTTCCCATCTGTCCGCCGTGGCCTGAATATCAGCGGCCAGTTGCCGGCACAAAAACTCGTTATCGATCACGTCGGCGAACCGGCGATAGCCAGCCCCGTTCTGCCGATCCACCGGCAGCGAGACGAATGCCCGCACCGACACCGGGACGGAATCGCCTACATCGATCCGGATATTCCGGATCAGTTGCCGGGCCTGTTCCTCGCGCCACTTCGCCGCCGCCGCCGTATCGTCCCACTCAAAATGGGTGTGCAGCGGCGATTCAGGATCGCGCGCCGCCTCGACAACATCTGCCGGACGAAGAAGCCCCTCTCTAAAAAGCCTTTCCAGTTCAGCCTTGATAATGTCCATCGAAATTCTCCAGAGTTGAAAAAAATACCGTGCCAGCCTTTCCAGTCCATGCCTCGCCATTCCTAGCCTTGCCTGCCGTGCGTTCCGTTCCGTGCCATTCCGAGCCCCGCCTTGCCTGCCGTGCTTACCTTGCCAGGCCCCACCCCGCCGAGCCGCGCCGTGCCTCGCCTGCCATGCTTACCTGGCCTTACCTATCCAATCCTTGCCTGCCGTGCCTTACCCATCCGCGCCCAGCCTCACCCATCCTAGCCTGGCCTGCCAAACCGCCATCCATGGCGCCCCTTTCACTTGATGCCGTAAAGCGCCCGAACCTCGTGTTCACGATCCGCACCAACAACCGCGAACGTACCCCAGCCACAACCCGCAGACGCTTTGCTGTCAGGCCGTCCCGCACCGATGCCGACCTGCCCGCCGACGCGCGCGATCAGGTTGATGATGTCGGTCGCTGAAAATTGCTGCTGATCAAATTTCACACGCAGCTTGCAAGCCCATGACCTGTACTGCGGGCGCGAGCGAACATCCACCACGCCGGTCGCGTTTCGGGTGTGTGCGGTGAACGTCTGCGACTCCCCGTAAATCCGAACGATCGGCAACCCGTCGGCGGCGTCGAATCCGTCCGCCTCGACGAAAACCGAAAGTTTGGCAAGGGTCATCTTGAATCCAACAAGGCGACACGCTGAAATCATGCCGGCCCTGAAAGCCGCAGCGTTCGCGCCCTCCCATCCATCCTTGTGCCGATACCGCGCTTCCTCGGCGTCTTTTTCGTAGTCGCGAGCCGTCCGGACCTTTTTCGATTTCGCCTGCTGGCCCTCCTGCATTTTGGCCATCAGCTCCGCTTTTTTGCTGAATCGCTCAATCACCAGGGGCGCCGTGCCCTCGATGATCAACTCCAGAATCCCGAAATCGGGCGCGCTGATCAGAACTTGCTTTTCAATTTTCGCTTGTGCGTTCATGTTTTTTCCTGTTGGTAAATCAGTTCATTATTTTCGGCGCCGAATTTAACCCCGCTTGCCGCAGCGGTGACATTTTTTACCGACTGGCGGTAATAACTCGGCTTCAGTTCAACCCCAACGCCGCGACGGCCAAGCAACACCGGGCTGTAGACCTCGGACCCAACTCCCATAAATGGCGTAAATACCGTCTCGCCGGGATTGCTGTACAACTGGACACACCGATCGATGACATCAAGTTGCAGCGGATGAACGTGCTTTTCATCTTCGCTATCCCTTGCTTCGCGGAACGGCAAAACGTTGTGCATTCGGATGTCGTCCCACATGCAATCAGCGTACTGGCGCCATATCCAGTGCGAAAACCTATTTTCGGTTTGCTTTCCGGTCCATCCGCGATAACTCATCACTTCCGCCGGAGGGGTCCGCTCGCCGGCATAGTCAAGCATCCCGACCGGGTGCTTTACCGGGATAGGGTTTTTCCCTTTTTTCCGGAACGTCAAAAGCTGATCTCCAGCCGCAACACCGCAGTCGATGGAATCCTCGACGAGCGACTGGTGCGCTAGGTTTTTCTGCATCGTCCGAAGTCGTACCGCGAGCGGTTCCTTCCAGATCATTCGCCGACCAGAAAACAACCATCCCTCACGTTCATGCAACCGTATGATGTCGCCTGGCAAGTCGAGATAGCTGTCCGTTCCGCTGTTGCTTCTCGGCATATCCATGCAATGCACGGCTGTAATTCGCCCGGGAAGGGTAAGACGATTCAACTCTCGAACGCAAAACGCATATTGCTCAAGAAATGTCTCGTAGTCGTCGCAGTTCGACAAATCCCTGTCGTTGCTGCTGTAGGTGTACAGGCCTCCGAACGGTGGTGAGTAGATAGACAAATGCACACACTGATCAGGGAGGTTTTTCATTACCTCAACGCAATCACCATTGAATATGGCGAATTTGTCGGTAATCAATTGGCCCATTACAGCCATGACGGCACCTCTATTTTCTTTTCGTATGATGATGATCGGTCTACGGAATGCGCGTTATTCATTTCATGGACCAAATTAGAAAACATATCGTCCGCCTGTTTTGCCTTTCTTTTAAGGTTTTTCAGAACATCCATCTCTCCCTCCGTTGTAATCACATCTACCGTTACCGGTCGTTCCTGCCCAAATCTCCAGCAGCGTCGAACGCCCTGGTAATACTGCTCGAAGCTATGCGACGGGAAAAACGTCACATGATTGCAGTGCTGGTAATTCAACCCCCAGGCGCCTATCTTCGGTTTCGTGATGAGCACCCTTGCGCAGCCTTCCGCAAAGTCGATCAGCTTCCGCTCTTTCGCATCGTCGCTATCGGCCCCGCTGACCTCGATGGCGTCGGGAATAAGCTCGCGCAATTTCTTCCCTTCCTCATTCAGGTGGCACCACACCAGGGCCGGCTCGCCGGTGTGATTTACCAGGCTCGCGACTTTCTCGCATCGCTCGGTTATCGTCCGACGCCTTTCCTCCCGTTGTTCGGCTAGGCCTACCGCCGGAAGCGCAAACAGCATCCCATCCGCAAGGGTGTTTGACCTCACGATATGCTCCATCTCGCGCAACTCAGGGAGGTCATATCTGGCATCCGAAAACCCTAGATCAGATGGCTTCCGTATCGCGCGCGCCCACGAACAAACCCAGCGCCAGAACGGTATCTCCGCGTGGCCCTTTAATCGCCACTTGATAACCTCGCCGCCGATCCTTCCCTGCGCGCTGTTGTTCAGATCATTTTTAAAAAACCGATTCAGCATATCAACGTGGCCGAGATAACCGAGCGCCTCGCTAGACGTGCCGAGCTCAACAAAATCATTCGGGGCCGCTGTCGCGGTCGCCAATAAACGATAGGGCAGCTTCCTGGCAAAGCTCGTTATAACTCCGCGCGTCGCGCCGGCGTAGTTTTTTAGGATGCTGCTTTCATCGCATACGACGCCAACAAACTGCGAGGCGTCGAACAAGTGCAGCTTCTCATAGTTGGTTATCGTTATTCCTCTGTGCGGGATTCCGTCGCGGGATATTTTCGCATCGATCCCAAATTTTTCAGCGTCCCGCGCTATCTGGTGCGTCACCGCGAGAGGCGTAAGCAGGATGACATTCTGTCCGGTTTTTTTAACTACATTATCCGCCCAAGCTAACTCTATCGCGGTTTTGCCAAGTCCGCAGTCCGCAAAAACGGCAGCGCGACCTTTGCGCAATGCCCATGCCGTGAGTTCCGCCTGGAAGTCGAACATCCAAGGTGGAATGTCTGCCGGATCAAATCCGAAGTCACCGCCAATCTGCGATTTTTTCTCAATGAACGATGCGTAATCGTCTTTATCTTTCATGCCGCTCCGAACCCATCAATTAATGCCGCTCACGAGTATACGCGGCGAGTGAAAGCAAATTACACCGCCCGCGGGCCGATGTCAACACCCCCCGCGTATTTTATCGGTTGACTGGCGCCCGCCTAGCGTGTACAAATGGCCCTTGTTTACCGGAGGTAACCATGGCCAAGAAATCCACCCTATCCCTGATCGATCTGATAACGGAGATCGGCGACGACCGGGCTGCGGAAATGTTCCGCGTCAAGCGCCGCACGGTCGCGAGCTGGCGCCGATCTGAGCGCTGGCCGCTCGCCCGCGACATACCGCACCTGATCGAGCTGTCCGGCGGCCGGCTGTCCCTCGAATCGTTTTTTTACAGGAGCCGCACCGATGCCGCATGATCGAGAATCAGCCGTCTATCTGCACCCCACATGCGCTCGCAACGTCGCGGCTATCGTCGCGCTGGAGCATCGCACCGACATGGTGGCAGTGGTTCGCCCTGGCGACCCGGCGCCGCGCTTGGAGCGGATCAGGAGAGGCCCTGCGGGTGCTGAAGATCGAGCGGGCTTGATGTTTTTGCCGCTGCACGGCTGGCCCGGCGGCTGGCTCGACGATGCTCCGATCGGGCCGGGCGCCGCGTGACCCAGCCCATTGACACCCCGCGCGACGGGCGGTAATGTCGGGTTTCCGGGGTGGTTCCCGGAACCGCACAGCGGAGAATCAGACATGCAACGAATCAGTGTTTTCTCGCATGGGGAGCCGGCCAACGCCGCGTGCCCGCTTCGCGGTTTTGCGCCCGCCGGGATTAACCACCCCGGCCCCCAGCCGAGAAAACACTGATGAACCAGCGCACTGGCATCTGGATGCCCCTCTACGTCGCGGACTACCTCGCAGACACGATGCACCTGTCCACGGTGGAGCACGGCGCCTACCTCCTGTTGATAATGGCCTACTGGCGATCCGGCCCGCTCCCCAGCGATCCCCGGCGCTTGGCCGCAATCACCCGGCTGTCACTGAGCGATTGGCAGGAAATAGAGGACGCCATGTCGGCGTTTTTCGACACCTCATGCGGTCAATGGGTCCACAAGCGCGTGGACAAAGAGCGCGAAAAGGCGGCCGCATTCAGCGCCAAACAGTCGGCCAACGGGGCCCGCGGCGGGCGCCCAGCGAAACCCAGCGAAAACCCAAACGAAACCCAAACGAAACCCAGCGAAAACCCAAACGAAACCCAAACGAAAGCCCGCGCGCGTGCGTCACAATCACAATCACTATCACAATCACTACAAGAGATAGAACATCACTTCGTAGATGTATTGGTTGGTCAACATTCGGACGTTTCGCCTTCGGCTCAACCCAACGCGCCAGCGGGCGATAGTCCGGAGATCGATCCCGCGCCAAAGCCAAAGCAGCCACCAGGCGGGACACGATTGCCGGTCGACTGGTATCTCTCGCAAGAGCTTGGCGACTGGGCGCTGGGGGAGGGGTTGACGCGGGAGCAGATCAGGTTGGAGGCCGAGCGCTTCCGTGATTACTGGATTTCAAAGCCCGGCGCCGGTGGCCGCAAAGCGGACTGGGCGGCAACGTGGCGAAACTGGATCAGACGATCAAACGACCCCGGAGGTAATTCCCATGGAAAAAATCAACCACCTGACCGGCCGCGCAGTGCAGTCGATCGAGTCAATGCAGCGATCAGCGCCAGAGCCCGCGAGCGCGACCAGCGAGAGGCGGTACAACGTGGGGGGCGAATCCTTGACGGTGATGGAGTTACTATGGCGCCGGATGACGGAGATTTACGGCCACCGGTGGGCGAGCGCCTACGGTGAGCAGCCAACCGACGGATGGACAACGGCGATCAGCGATCTGTCGCCCGGCATGATCCGGGCAGGGCTTGCGAAAATGGCGAAGCAGGGCAATCACAACGCATGGCCGCCGACCGCGCTTGAGTTCCGCGCGATCTGCATCCCGAGCGGCGAGGATCTTGGATTCCCGAGCCTCGATGAGGCGTTCCAGCAGGCGATCGGCAATCGCACCGAGAAACACCCCGCCGTGGTCCACACGCTGCGCCGGCTCGACAGCTACGCACTGCGGAGGATGCCGGGGGCCGATGCGCACCGCCAGTTCGCCGCCGCCTGGCAGAAAACCATCGACGAGATCGCGGCCGGCGGCGAGCTTCCGGCGGCACCCATCGGGCTGTCCGACGACACGGTGGCGAAGGCTAAGCGGGAGCGGTCGCCGGAGGAAATTCAGCGCTGCGCATCGATGCTGGCCGGGATCCGGGGCGAGCTTTTCGGGGGTGCGGCGTGATGGACTCTCGCCACATTGCGCCGTCGATGGCCGAGCAGGTCGCGGTTTTCAGCGCGCTCAGATCCATGGCGCTGACGGAGCGGGAGATCATGCTGGGCCTGAGCTATCCGCCGGGCGAATTCGAGCGCTGGTTGATGGATGAGCGCGACAGCGAATCCCATGCAATCGACAGATGGGGCCGCGGAGGTTGATGTGCCGATACGACCAGAGAACAAAGCGCGATACCCGGCAGATTGGAAGCTGCGGAGCCGGTTCGTGCGGTTCGTGAGGGCACGGAACCGCTGCGAGTGGTGCGGTGTTGAGAATGGCCAGCCGCACCCTACGACGGGCAGCAAAGTTGTTCTGACAACGGCGCATGTGTTTGACCATCGGCCAGAAGCGGCGAGCTTGCTGAATCTCGCGGCGCTGTGCCAGAAGTGCCACAACTCGCATGATGCAAAGATGCGGCACGATGGCAGGAAGCAAAGAGCGGCAATGGATCGCGCCAAGGGGCAGGGAACGCTGTTTCCGCCAGAGTCCGAGCGCGAATTGGTGCAGGAGGGTCTGTTGTGAAAAACCCAGCGCAATCTGATTCCCGGACACTGATCGGCATCGACCCCGGCAAAAACACCGGCATCGCGATCTACCGCGACGGCGCGCTGTGCGAGCTGCACACGCTGTCGCCGGACATGATCGAGGCGCTGCTGGTTCGGGTGCGGCCGGATCTGGTGGTCTACGAGGATTCGCGCCAGCAGAGCCACGTATTCAGCCGCGGCGTGAGCGCCCGCGCGACACTCAAGATCGCGCGCAACGTCGGCGAGATAGACATGCTCTGCCGGCAGATCGAGGACATGTGCCGGCGGCACGGCCTGGACTCATTGGGGGTGTCGCCGCTTCGCAAGGGTGCCAAGGTCGATGCCGGGCGCTTCGCGCAGATTACTGACTGGACAGCGCGCAGCAACCAGCATGAGCGCGATGCCGCGATGGTGGCGCACCCGTATCGCCGTGCTGATCTGGGAAAAATCAGGCCGGCTATAAAATCGGGCAGCGGCGAGGGCCGCAAACCGACGGCGCCGGCGTGGTAGAGCCCGGCGGCATGAGGCGGTATGCTATGGCAGCGCGCGACGTTGGCGCGCACGTCACGGTCGTGCCGGCCCATGGGTCCATGCGCAGACCACCACGAGGCAGAAGTGACTGGAACCGGAGTGATGAGCGATGAGCTGGAGCGCGCGGCCGAGCTGGGCGCGGAAAAAGCGCTTGCGAAAATGATGATGATCCTGGGGGTGGATATTGAGGATATGGCGGACATAAATGCGCTGCGTGCCGACCTGATCAACGCGCGGAAGGTGCGGATGGCTGGCGAGCGGATCGGGGCTGCCGCCATCCTGATCGTGATCGGCGCCATCATAACCGGCGCCATGAGCTTTCTGTGGGACGGGCTGAAATCAGCGATTGGAGGTGGCCACTGATGATCGAAACCCTGAAATCCTACGTTATCCCCGCCGCACTGGCACTGTTGCCGGCGAAGATGAATTCGCCAGAAGCAAAAGCGCTCCTCACTGCGATTTGTTTACAGGAAAGTGGGTTTAAGCACCGCAAGCAGATTGGCGGCCCCGCGCTGGGGTTCTTTATGTGGGAACTGCCGCAAGTCGGACTGGTACTCCGGCATGAAGTCATCGGTCCTATGGCCCTGAAAGTCCTTGCCGATCTGGCGTACTCGGTTGGCGCACCCCCATTTGAGAATATCCACGCCGCCATGCAGCACAACGATGTACTGCAATGCGCATTCAGCCGGTTGATGCTTTGGCCGGATGCCGCGCCATTGCCGCAACAGGGTGACGTTCAGGGATCGCTCGCGACGTACCTGAGGGTATGGAGGCCAGGCAGGCCGCACCCCGAGAAGTGGCCGGCAAACTGGGCGCAGGCGTGGGCATGAGCGTAACGGCGCTAACCGACACACTGGCAACCGTGAACTGGCCATCGGTTTTGTTTCCGATGCTGATCGCGGTTGCCATTTCCTACCTGCTCCGGCTGGACGCTGACCCGAGGTCAAAATTCAAAATTGTCCAGTTCATCACAAACCCGGATGGCACAGGCAACAGTGCGTCACTGGCCTATTGCGTGGTGCTCATGGTGATGACCTGGGTTTTCTGGGCGCAGGTAACATGGCATGAGCTGAGCGACGGATTCGCGGCGATCTACGCGGGCACGTTTGTCGCCGGCGGAGTTTTTCGAGCCGGAATCAGCGCGAAAGAGCGGACGGCGGCACTTCAACAGACAACAGCGGGGCCGACAACGTGACAGACCTATCAGCACCGGAGTGTTGCGATAACCCAATGCGGCCAATAACCGCCGGAGGCCACGCGGCCTATTTCTGCCGGGAGTGCTACCGATCAACGGTAGAGGCGGAACCCGCGCACAGTTGCCGGGCGATGGCGTTTGTGAATCGGCTGCTGGACCCGGAAGATTTGGGACACGCAAAGCGGGATGAAATCATCAAAATTGCAGCGGGGTTGGTGGGGTGAAGACAGCCCTATTCCTGCTCGCCATGATCACCACGCTGTACGCAATCGAGCGCGGCACGGTTGGGGCAGTTGCGCAGTTGCACCAAGCGCGGGAATCCGAAGCCTATGCGTGGCAGCAGGTGGCGCACCTCGAAGCCGAGAACGCGCGGCAGAATGGGGTGATAGCCGATCTTGATTCGAGCAGGTGGGGGTATTTCGTGGCTTCCGAGCGCAAGGAGTTGAAGCGAGCGGAGGGCCGAAGATGCCGAGCACCAAACTAATCCAGGCCGGAATCATCATTGCCGCAGTGGTGGCAATCCTCGCGACGGTGTACATGCGCGGTCGGCATGACGTGCAGGCCCTATGGGATGCTGAGCGAGCTGCAACCGCCGTGGTGGTGGCAAAGGTCGTGGCCAGCAACAAAGCCCGCGAGGCGAAGTTACAGGCCGCCGTGGACACCGCAAGAACCGACATGGTGAGAGGTATTCAGGATGTGGAATCGAGGCTTAACGGCACCATTGCTGATCTTCGTGCTGGCAACCGTAAGTTGCGCGCGGAATACACCTGTCCCAACACCGTGCCCGGTGCTGCCGCCGATCCCCACCGAGTTGCGGGTGCCTATGGAGCCGACCCTGCTGCGCGACTTGCAGAACTCTGTTTTAGAGCCGCAGCAGCCGGTGACGCCGCCATCATCCAGCGGAACGCAGCCGTCGAAATACTGAAGGCGGAGCGCCAACCATCATCACCCTGAACACCGGATATTTTCACACTAACTAGCGAGGAATATCGACATGAGCAATTTTGGAAGCAGGTTGAGACATGCGTTGGGCGCGTTTCTGTTGTTGGGCTTCGCGCTGGGGGCTTGGGCAGTGACCATCACGCTCAATGGTGGCGTCAACGGCAGCGTGACCTGCACGGCTACGAGCGACATAGCCGTCAGTGCAACCGGCGACGTAACCGCGAATGTTATTTCTGGGACAGATGGCTGCAATCTACACGGAACCCCCAGCGCGCCCACTGTTCAAACCGGCGGCGACCCGGGGTCTGGGGTTTGGATCAGTGGTAACAACTATGTCCACGACCGCGGAGGGCTGAGTGAACTCTTTGTGCCCCGGTGCGTGCCCAGTCAGTACACCAACTGCCGATATGCTGGCGGATCGTCCAGGTTCGACACCGTGAAGGCTGGCCAGGTGTGGGCGATGCGCATCCCGACCGCCACTTCCGGCTTTGCGGCGACGACCTACATGTTCGGGGTCCAGCG
>OFQX01000231.1_pt1 | contig 17537 bp, 15 predicted proteins | sample 1542951 | NCBI WGS metagenome assembly OFQX01 (sample SAMN07774215, study PRJEB24372) | wastewater metagenome | isolation source: WWTP Novara (Effluent) | place: Italy: Novara | collected 2015-12
CACGGACGCGCAACTGGCCAGCGCCAAGACGGTCGATGCAAAGCAGGCCATCATCGCCAGCGCCGCCGCGCAGAGCGCCGCCTTCCATGACGCGGAAAAGAGCCTGATCCTCGCCGAGATTGACCTGCAGCAGAAAGCCCTCGAAGCCAAGCGCGCGGCCTATGTCAACGAACTCGCGGGCGCGCAATCGGGCCAGTACAACACCACCACCGATGACGAACTGGCCATCAAGCAGGCCATCCGCGCCGTCGATACCGACCTCGCGCAACTCGCCGAAACCAAGCGCCAGGCCGAGATTAGCGCCGGGGCGGCGGTCAATCAGTATGGTCAGCAAGGCGTCGATCTCAAACGGCAAGAGGCTGGTTATATCGCCGACGCCATTGCTACTTACGAGCGGCAGGTAGAGGTTTTGAACCGACTGACCGCCGCCAAGGAAGCTGGGGCATCCAAGGAACAGTTAGGGATGCTCAATCAGTATTACGGTGAGACTGGCGCATTGCCGGACGCGGTATCCGTCGAACAATTGGAGCGGATGAAACAGTACAAGCTGTCCGCGCTCGCGATAGGCGAAGCCATCAAGAGCCTGACCAGCGACATGAAAGACCTCAAGACGCCGGAGCAGGCTGTGGCGGATGAACAGCTCCGCATGAACAAGGTTTGGGAAGACGCCACCCAGCGCATGGTCGAATATGCGCAAACGTTTGAAAAGGCCTTCGGCAAGATGGGTAAAGCCGTCGCCGGATCCGCCGCCGCATTAGCGATCTACGAAAAACGCATGCGGGATATTGCCATTCGTAAAAAGGAGGCATTGGAGGCGGCAGGTACGGATGTTGCCAAGCAGGAACAGGCCGCCAACGAGGCGAACCTGGAAGTGCTGATGAACACATTCGACACCCTCGGCAATATCGCCGGGGCCATGCAGAATATGTTTGACGAGGGGACGGCTGGTTATCAGGCCATGGCCATCGCCCAGCAGGTTTTCACCATGGCTACGCAGGTGGCCAATATCGCGCTTGGTATTCAGGCGATTCTTAATCAGGGTCAAGGCGACTGGTACTCCGCCATCCCACGCATGATTGCTATGGCCGGCATGGTAGCGGGTTTAATCGGTTCTGCCGTCAGCATGATCGGCATGGGTGGCGGTAGTAGTGGAACCGATAACGCTGAATCACGGCAGGCCGCCGCCGGCACCGGCACAGTGCTTGGTGATGCTAGCGCAAAAAGCGAATCCATCTCTAATTCACTCGAAATCATCCGCAACAATAGCAGCAATGATCTGAGCTATAGCGCAAAAATGTTGCGTGCACTAGAGGGTATCGAAGCCGCTGTGTCAGGGGCCACCAGTTCGTTGTTTTTGTTTGTCAACAAATCCCTGGCAGAGATGCAGATTCCTCAATCAGAACTCAAAAACAATAAAGACTTGGTTGATTGGGGCATCACCTTCCCGGCTAAGGAACTGATGAAGATCATCAAGGATGGATTAGATGAAGGGTCGATCTACGCGCAGAACGTACGCCAGAAAAAGACGACTTATACCGTGGCAGACATTGCCGATTTCGGGATTTCCGATCAGTTTAGCAAGGCGATTCGCGGGATTGCTGAGGCGTTGATTGAGGGCGGGAAAGCCTTTGGTTTGTCAGCGGCTGACTTTAAGGAGCGTTTGCGTAAGTTTGTGGTTGATTTGGGGATTATGTCTTTCAAGGACATGACCGGCGATGAGGTACAGAAACAGATTAGCGCTGTTATGAGTAACCTATCAGATCGGATGGCTAAAGCCTTTATGCCGGGTCTACAAGCATTCCAGAAGGTAGGCGAGGGTTATGCTGAGACATTCTGGCGTGTCGCCGAAGGCATCAATCGCGCTAATGGCGAAATGGAGCGGCTTGGGTTCACAGCCGTAAATTATAAGGACATCCTTAATAAACAGGGTGATGTAGCCGCCGAGATCGCCCGTCAGACTATTATTGCGCAAGGGCAACTAGCCTATGGCGTGCGGCAGTATGTTGACGAACTAACTGGCAGCGCCGAAGACATTATTGACGCTTACAAGCAGTTGGTGCAGGCATCCGCCAGCATGAATACCGCCGGGTTTGGGGACACCTATCTCGACCGTACCATGATTAACGCGGCTGGTGGCTTGAGTGCCTTTGTGGATGCTATCCAGAGTTTCAACGACGAATTCCTGACAGAAGCCCAACGGCTTGCCGGGGATAGCGCGTCATTGACTACAGCGTTCGCACGGCTGGGTCAGCAATTCCCAGAACTATTTAATGGTGCCGTGCCAGCCACCAAAGACGCATTCTATGCGCTCATGCAGGGCATCGACCAAACTACCGAAAGCGGAAAGAAACTGTTCGGTGCGCTATTACAACTCAGTCCGGCTTTTGCCGACATAGCCAACCGGATAGCCGACATCCAGGCAAAATATGAGGACATCCTCAATCCATTCGGAAAGTTCGGCGCGCAGATCAAGACCATCGGCGACGACTTCAAGACGCTGATCGATGACGCGCTGGCCAAGATTCAAGCCACCGGGCCGGAAGCGCAGCGCATTACCAATCTGACCGGGCAGCGGGATACCCTGATCAATGGCGCGGGCGGACAGAAGGACTTGCTAGGGCAGCAAGCCGTAAACAGCAAACGCATTACCGAATTGGAAGCCCAGATCACCGAGGAACAGAAAAAGGGTAACAAGGCCAGTAAGAAAAAAATCAAGGAATGGCAGGCTGACATCAGCCAACTACAAAGCGCCAACAGCATGTTGGGTCTACAGCTAAACGCTGTGGTCGGCAAGTTGCAAGGACTGAACGCTCAGATCGCCCAAGCCATCAAGGACAATGACGCGGCCCTCGCCGGCCAGCTGACGGACGAAAAGAACCGCCAGTTGCAGGACGCGGCGACTGTAATGGCCGACACGCTGGCGAACGTGTTTGCAGAAATACAGGCCACTCTCGATGCCGCCCAGCAGCGGCTTAAATCGGCCTTGGATTATCAGCAATCCCTAGCAACCCAAATAGCCAATTTACAGGGCCAAACCGCAAGTGCCGAACTGTTTAGTACCCGCGCGGCACAGGCGAGTAAAGCGGTTAACGATTATTGGGCCATGCTACCCGCGGCGCGCACACCTGGCGCAACTGGTGCAGGTAATGCTCGTGATACTGAAGAGGAATTGCGCCTTCTCGGCGAAGCGCAACAGGCCATCATGGACGAATACAACGCGCAAGTCGCACTGGCCCAGCAAGCCGCGCAAGAGCAAGCGAAGGCGCTGCAAGAGGGTTTACAACGCCAGATAGATGCCATCAATGCCGCTACGCAGGTGCAGGTTGATGCTATTAACGAACGACTACAGGCAGACATTGAAGCTATCAATGCCGCTACGGAAGCTGCGATTAAATCTCAGCAGAAGGCCGATGAAGCAGTTATTAAGGCCCAGCAAAAGGCATTTGATAAAGAGTTAGACGCCATTAAGGAGGCCCAGGATGTCAAAATACAGGTATTGCAGGACGAATACGACGCTGCCGTAAGACTGCAATCCGCTATTAAAGGGCTGGCAGAATACGCGAGATCACTAAAGCTCGGCGCACAAGCTACGTTATCCCCAGAAGCCCGCCTCGCAGAAGCGCAACGTCAATATCAGGAGCTGCTTACCAAAGCTAACGCTGGTGATCCTGAAGCTATGGGTAAGCTGGCCAGCGCGTCAGACACTTACCTTGAAGCAGCAAAATCCTACTACGGATCGTCTTCGCAGTACCAAAATATCTTCGGGGGTGTGCAGCAGGCCATGGAAAGCCTGGGGGCCATGGATGCGACGGACCCGGATTCTATCCAATCCCGGATCGACGTTTTACGGGAAGCGCAAGCAGAAGAGCTTGATCGGGTACGGGAACTACAGCAGGAAGCCATTGACCAGGTGCGGGAGCAACAACAAGCGAATCTGGATACCATCCGCAAGTCTGCTAATGACCAAATTGAAGCAGCACAAAAGGCCGCGCAAGCGCAAATCAAGGCGCTACAGGACGCCGCGCAAGCGCAAATCAAGGCGCTACAGGATGAGATTGCTGACCTTAATGATCCTACTAAAAACCTAGCTATCGCGGCTCTGAAAGAGGCCACCATTGCGAAGCTGCAAGCCCTTGCAGAAAAGGCCGAAGAAACGCGCCGCGAAGCCGCTATCCAGTACGAAGAGGCTAAGGCGAAAGCTGCCGAGGATATGCGCAAAGCCGCGCAAATGGCACAAGATCAGCTATCCGCTATCGGCTTAGTCGCGGGCTTCAATAGTCAGCAAGTCTTCGCCTTGAACGCTATAGCGCAGAGGATGGACCCATCTTTCAATATGCCAGCACCAGTCCAGGCGTATGCCCAGGGCGGCTACGCGCAAGCTGGCATGGCATTGGTGGGAGAGCAAGGGCCGGAACTAGTGCGCTTCGAACGCCCCGCGCAAGTGCTGACCGCCAGCCAGACCCGCGAAGCATTGAATGGCGACAGTCCGAAAACGTTCGCCGCCCTAGAGGCCATAAAAAACGAACTCAAAGCGATCGTAACTACGCAATCCAGTGCCAACCCGCAACTGATCGACCGACTAGCCGCGATTGAGGATAGGCTAAACAAAATGGAACGGAATCAGAGACTACAAGCATGAGGATATTCCTCGCCGAACTCACCGCCTACGATCCAGGCACTAGCGCCGTTATCACGTGGCGGTTCTCGTCCGGGCTAGGCTACAGCGACGGAAGCGGTAATTTTTATGCGCCACGCATCGAAAATCCTGCCACATTCAGCCGCTCGCTCGGCGGTTCCAGCACAGGAGGACAATCCTCTATCAGCTACGGCGAATTAACGCTCATCAATAACGATGGCGCCCTAAACGCGCTGGCAGATGATTATTTTGACGGTCGGACGCTGACCCTCAAAATCGGCGACGATGCCGCGGCTTATGCCACATTTCAAACCGTCATCGTAGCTACGATAGAAACCGCCGCGATTGAGCGCGAACGCGTATCCGTGCGGCTACGTGATCCGGCAATCACACTAGATAAACCATTCAGCGAGGCGAAATATGGCGGGACCAATGCCTTGCCTTCTGGAATTGATGGGACCGCCGATGACCTAAAAGGGCAAAGTAAGCCGCGCCTATTCGGTCGTGTCGCCTTAATGGCGCCGCCGATGGTCAACACTTCCAAGCTTATTTATCAAGTTAATGCCGCCGCCATAGCTAGCGTGGTCAATGTCTTCGATGGTGGCGCGTACCTGCAAGATTCCGGGCCAGACTACTCGGATCAGTCCGATATGGAGGCAAACGCCCCAGCCGCCGGATGTTTCCGACAATGGAAAGCGGGCGGATGCTTTCGGCTTGGTGCCTCGCCAGTAGGCCAAGTCAGCGCGTCAGTAGTTGAGGATTGGGATTATCTAGATAATACCGCTGCCGGCTTGCTGCAACGCATCCTGACGGAAAAAGGGTATACCTCCGCCAATTGGGTTGCGGCCGATTTTACCGCGCTGAACCAATCTGTCGCATCCAGCATCGGTATCCTGGTTGAAAATGAAACGACTACTGCTAACCTAATTGATGGTATCTGTCAAAGCGTTGGCGCGTGGTGGGGATTTGATCGGCTAGGCCGCTTTCGTGTCGCCCGACTGGACGCACCCTCGGGGACACCTACCGCCGCATTTACCGATCAGGATATCCTCGAATTAGAGCGTCAACCCGCCCAGGAACCGCCTTGGTGGCGCGTAACTTTGACATGTGACCCATCCTATGCCGTGCAGGATAAGAAAAGCCTTGCCGGGGTTGTGCCGGCAGATCGGGCGGCGTGGTTTGAGCAGGCCGCCCGTGAACAGGTGGCAGAAGATTCCGCTATCAAGACAACCCGGTTATTAGCTCAAGACACGCCGAAAGACGATACCCTACTAAACGGCATAAGTCAGGCGCAAGCCGAAGCGAGTCGCCGTCTTAACCTATATAAGACTCGCCGCGATACGGTAACGCTGACGGTAGCCGATCCGCTTAGCCGCTACAGCACGGTCGATTTAGGAAATGTCATTAGCCTAACAACAAGCCGACTCGGATATGGCTCTGGAAAACCATTTACTGTAATTGGACTAGCGGCTGATTATCAGCGAAATACGCTAGATTTAACTCTCTGGGGATAACCATGGCGTGCGTACTTGGCTACAGCAATCTCATTGATTCGGCTACCCTCAGTGGAACGTGGACGAATACCGCAAACCTCAAGACCCGCTACCTCGCCCAAAAAGCCACCGCCGGTGCAGGTGCCTATCTGGATATTGACCTTGGCTCTGCACAATCAATTGGTCTACTTGCGCTGGTATCTACTAGCATTACCACCGGAACCATCACTATCACGGCGGGCACCTCGCCTGGCGGATCAACGCTCTATAATTCTGGCGCATTGTCGATTTATACCGGGACGGATTTTGCCAAGAGTTTTACTGTTGTGTCCGCGCGATATTGGCGTATTGCCACATCGGCAGGCGGTACTATCGGCAGGGTTTTTATCGGACCAACTTTCAAGCCGACCAATAATATTGATTGGAATCCGAGCATCGCTGTCGAATCAAAAACCGGGATATTGGAAAGCCTTGGTGGACCAGAATACTTCGATGAGCGCCCGAATCGCCGCATCATGACTAGTCAATGGTCGTGGTTAACCGATGCCGAAGCCTACAATGTCTTGCTAGCCATTCAGCGTAGTCATGATGTCAGCCGGGAGGTTTACCTTATCCTAGAAGATACCGATACCAGCTATCGGGGATCGACTAATTTTCTGGCGCGATTCCGCACGCTGAGTCCGGTAGAGTGGCCTTATTTAAGCATCCACTCGTGCGGCATTGAATTGGGAGAATTGCTCTAATGGCTCTTTATCGCCATACCGCATCGGGTTTTTTGCAGGAACACGCGGTTAATCCCGGCGCGGGTTATGTAGCTATCAGCACCCAGCCGACCGATACTCAGGTAAATCGTGTTGCGTGGTGGCGAGATTTGGATACCTACGGTCAAACGTCAGCATGGCATCCGTCCGTCTACCGCAGCCCAGAAGACCCTGCCGAAGCCGCTCTAACCATGCGGTTTTCGCGCGAAGCCGCGTTTATCAGCGCTGATCCTGACGGCGCAGTGACCGATGCGTATCTGGCCGCTAATACCGAAGTGCGTATCTATCGTGGCTCTACCGATGTCACGATCACCGAAGGCTGGCAGCTAACTAAAGTGGAGGATGGGTGTACCTCTACTCTTACCCAATCTGGCGGGGTTTATACCCTGCAAATCACTAACGTCCCACTGTTAGCAACCCGGCAAGGGTATGTGCGCATTACCGCCGCACGGGTAGGTGTTAGCGTGGTGCAGGATTTTAGTTTTATCAAGGTTCTGCAAGGTAACGACGGCGCAGATGGCGGCAGCGGGGCAACAGTCGTATTAACTAACGACTCGCACACAGTCCCATTCACGGATGGCGTTGGTGATTACACTGGTTCTGGTACAGGGGTTAGCGTCTATTTAGGCGCTACGCAATTAGCCGCGCATGCTACCAACACCACCAACTGTTACCGCATTACAGCGGTTTCCGCATCCGGTATTACCGCCGGCTCGTTAGCCGCTGACAAAGGCTCGATAGGTACGCATAGCGCCATGACGGCCGCCACGGCAATTGTGACGCTGACCATCAACATCTATAACGCCAGTGGATTATATGCGACGCTGAATAAACAGCAAACCCTATCGCGCAATAGTAATGGGTTGCTGGCCACGATTACCGCAACCGCGCTAGTCGTTAAAAAAAGCGCCGCCGGGGTTTTCACGCCAGCTAGCGTTGTGACCTTTTCCGCTATCACCAAAAACCTACCACCGGGGAAAACGACAGCGGATTTGATATGGTGGTATTCATTCACCGGCGGGTCAGCAACAACTACGGGATGGGATGGATCGTGGGCTAATGCAGGGCCATTAAATCTCGGCATTAACACTGATTATGCTGGCAATCCGGTTTGGTTCTGGTTACCGGATTCGCAACCGCCCATTACTATCGGATTATCCATTAGCGGTGATACCAGTATTCTTGATCGCCTCACCCTAGCCTATGCCAAGGACGGCACAGATGGTAGTACTGGCACCCGTGGCAGCCGACAAATCCTTGTCACTACAGCGGGTGGAACATGGTCCGATCAGACCGCATGGCAAGGGATCGTCAGCCAAACAGGCACCAATCCAGTCCCAGCTGATTTGGTGACTATTGCTAAAAGCGATGGCACCACCGCCACAAGTAAATTCTACGTATCCGGCGGCGATGGCATCACCACATGGGGTACGTGGTCTACACCAACAGCCTATATTAACGGCAACCTGTTAGTAACGGGTACGGTTGGTGCGAATAAGATCACCGCTGGATCAATCACCGCCACACAAATTTCTGCGACCGCGGGTATTACTGCCGCGCAAATTGATTCAAGAGGGTTGTCGATTAAAGACGACAGCGGAAACATCATTCTACAAGCTGGTTCGCCCCTGAATCCTGCCTATCAGAATAATTCTGGGCAAAACTTTTGCCCATCGATGCGGCGCTGGGCTATCGGCGCTGGCCACACATTCTCTACAACTGAAACGGCAGCTATCGACGGCTGCTCCATCACCTCGCCGCCAGCGAATGACCAACCAAGCTATAGCACTCCATTTAGCTTGCAGCCGTATCAATATACAGTTAGCTTCAAAGCGTTGATGTATGGCGGGGCAAGCCGCACAATGACTGTCGTTTTAATGAGGGTATCCGATAGTGCCGTTCTTACGCAGTCTACCATTAACCTTACCACATCAATAACCAGGTATAGCTTTACCTATACGTCAGGCGTTGCGGTATCCGCACGCATTTTTGCTTACTGCAATACCGGCGCGGCGTATGGGCAGATTTGGGAAGTTCAAGTGGAACGCGGTTCCGCCATGACCCCGTGGATTCCGGCCATACCGGATGCAGTCACCATAAATAACCCGCTAACCTCTAGCAATGTTTCAACATATATCGCATCAGCCGCGATTGGCAGCGCTTATATTAGCGATCTGGCCGCTAACAAAGTATCGGCAGGGACTTTATCGGCTGGGGTTATTTACAGCGGGACCATTAGCGCCAGTAATATACTAACTGGCACACTCACCAGCCAGACCCTAACCCTGAACGGCGGGGCGATAAAAAGTAATAACTTCAGCACTGGTTCAACTGGCTGGAATATAGATGGACTCGGTAATGCCGAGTTTAATACCGTGATGGTACGGACCAAGAATATCTCCTCAACGGAAGGCGTCACGGCTTCTGGCGGGTTTTATTCTGCTGACACCAATACCAGCATACCAAATTCTATATGGCAAACTTTCTGGACACCCAATCAGCCAGCCGTGACCTATGGGCGCGGCAGCATCGTATTCAGTGGCGTTATGCAGATATACATCAGCGTTTTTACCAACAATTTCGCCAACGTCTTTATCGAGTTCTTGCGCAATGGCTCTACCGTGTATCAGAGTGGGCTAATTGCCCTGAACGATAAAACCACCATGCTAATGGTGCCATTCATGTATATAGATTCCACTAAGTCATCATCAGCTACAACGTATGAAGGGAGAATACAGCGCAGCGCCACCTCGGACGCTTGTAAAGTAGGCTCACTCTCTGAATACTGGGTAGAGTATAAACGCTAATGGAAATGTCAGATTATGATCCGCTAAACGGACGCATTTACGGAACTTTCTTCGGTCAAGACGAAGATATAATACGACTACAGCTTTTCCCTGGGCGGGAATTGATAGATGGGCGCCATTCAGGGTCAACCCATTATGTGCTGAATGGCGTGCCAGCCGAACGACCCAGCCAAGCTACCACATTGACCGGCCAAACCCTGAGCGGACTACCCTATCCATGTACGCTATGGATTGACGGCGACAGTTACACCGTGGATGAAGCGACGGTGGAACTGGATTTGCCGCTAGCTGGAACCTACGCCTTGCGCGTGGAAGCGTTCCCGTATCTCGATTGGAAAGGAAGCATCACAATCCCATGATTATTTCGCACCGCCCCAACCTCTCACGGCTCGTTGTCAGCCGCTTTCAGGCACGCGCCGCGCTGCAAATGGCCGGCCTGCTGGATATGGTAGAGGCCGCCATGCAATCGCCTACGGTCGATCCCATCGTCCATCTAGCGTGGACCGATGCGCAAGAGTTCCGCCGCTCCTCGCCGTCGATAGCCGCCATGGCGGCGCAGTTCGGCTGGAGCGACGAACAACTGGACGCGCTGTTTATGACAGCGCGAGGGATCGAGGCATAAACAGCTGGCAATTATCCTTTGGCGGATAACTTTGGATAATTGGCATCTTGGCGAATAATTAACGAGTACAGGTTAAATCATAAGAGTCAGTAGTTTCATACGACGAGTACGTTCCGCAATAATATTCCTGATTTATATCAATTGAAACCCTTCTACCTGTTGTATTCTTAAAAGCCCAGCCATATTGGGACATTCCTATAATTTGGCATTCCGATCCGGCCTGCTTATATTTTACATTGTCTCTTGATAAGACAATGGAGTTATAATCAGCGTCCGTATCAATCCATCCTATCATGGTATTAGTCCATCCTGGCGTTTTAATGGTGATAGTAATTTTCCCAGGCTTCGCTGTCATTTTTCCTTTTACGTTTGCTGACTGACTACCAGCACCTATTGCACCGATCGATATCTTTTTGGTAGAGGTTCCTTTGCAAGAATAAGTGCCCTTTATAGGACCACCAGCCGCATACGCTGCATTGGCAAAGATGGTCAGCAGGATAACAACAGATTTCAGTGCGTTCATGATCGTAGCCTATGGTAATGCCGCGTGCATGCGGCTTGGTTATGGGTCTAGTCCAGTAGAGATTGCCCGAATCAGGCGCTCGATCACGCCAGACCGACTCCCATCTTGAGAATCAAGCCACGCTAGCGCCGCGCGCGATAACCTGACCTGCACGGCGACCCGTTCATCCGGTTCCGCCAATCGCGGCCGCCCAGCGCCGGGCCGGGGGCCGCCGTGTTGGGGCTTTATAGGTAATCTCGCCACTTGCCGTTCTCTTTGATTGCCAGGCGTTGGCCGTCGATTTGATTGGCGTATTCGATGGTCATCACGGTTCCCTGGAAAAGCTGCTGCTTAGTGGCTCTCCGCTTTGCGGCGGTTAGGTTCACCGCCTCAACTACCTCACCCTGCCGCGTATCGTTCGGGTGCTGTAGTTCTCGAATGATGTAAGTGCTCATGATGTCTCTCCGGTTGGTGTTTCTTGCTTGGCTTGACTTGTATTATAGCCTTTATTTGATTTAATGCAAGCGAAAAACAAGACAGTGAGACAAGTTTTTTTAGCCTGGGCGCGCTTACGCCGTGAGTAAAACGTGAGTTCCAGCCCGCTCAAACTTACTAAAACGTGAGCAAAAACCGCCGAAAACCGCGCAATTATTTTCATAAACAATTGATTTATAAGCAACCGCCATGACTGGTTCGTTCATTGGCGAGCTTTGCTATCACTGGGTTTGCGGTGCATCGAATCACTCACGTGAGATCACGCGCAAAGCGGGCGGCGCATCGAGAAGGGCAGTCGCGTCGCGGAATTGCTCGGGTGACAAGTGCGCATACGTGGAGTGAGTGATAGCAATATTCGAGTGGCGCAACAACCCGGACACGGTCTGGATAGACACACCAGCCTGCACTAGATGGCTGGCAAACGTGCGGCGCAAATCATGCGGGTGCGCATCCTTTATACCGGCAATTTCACAAGCGCGATTAAATGACTGCCGAATGTCTGTCACGCGCCGGCCGCCCAAAGTCGTGATTACGTAGCGCGAAACAACCCCGCGCTCGGACTGGATACGCTGGCGTGACAATAGCGCCAGTCGGGCCGTGGCGTTGATCGGGATGGACGCGGGTTTGCCGTTCTTCGAATCGATCTCGCCAAATCGGATAATGCCGCGATCCAGGTCAACGCGCTCCCAGGTCAGACTCATCCATTCATCCGGCCGCATGCCGGTATTGAGCGCGAGCGTGATGCCATCGGCGAGATAGGTAGCATTGAGCGTGCTGGCGGCCGCAATCAACCTAGCGCATTCATCCGTGGTCAGCCAACGGCGACGCGGCGGCGGTACGCGCTGTGTGCGACGATCCCAGATCGGGTCAAGCTCAAGTTCCAGTTCATCGACCGCCCAGCGCCACAGCCCACGCATCAAAGCAATCTCGGCGTTGATGGTAGCTGGGCCGACCGTGAGTAAGCGGTGACGGATATAGCACTTAACCTGCTGGCGGGTAATGCCAGCCATCGGCAGGCCGGTGAACGCGGGATACAACTGCCGCACCGAGGCATGGTAGCGGATCATGGTCTTGGGCCGGCAGCGGGTTTGTTGATAGTCCAGGAACGCATCCACACATTCATCGAACGTCGCGCCGGGTTCAATGACCGGCGGCGGGGCCGGCGCCGATTGCCGCATGAGTTTGTCACGCAGTGCGGCCGCATCTATACCGTGCGGATCATCATCTAGCGCAATCCCAGACGAGCGGCGAGCCGGGCGGCCGCTGGCGTCCGTGTACGTGAGCCACCAACAACGGCTGTCGGGTCGGCGGTAAAGTCCGGTGGGGTTTTTGTCCATGCGCCCGAAGCATAATCCAAAAGTGCTGCCCGCGAAAACCGCCATGATTTACCTACCCGGCAACAGGGTAGATCACCAGACTGGGCGAGTGCGCGCAACTGCTGTACAGATATCCGTAACAGTTCGGCGGCTTCTGGTGGCGTGAGGATTTCCACGGATTAACTCGACCGCGCTGCTGTTAAGGCGACCAACAGCACATCCAATTCCTCCCAACGCAAGCTAAACGCTGTGCGTTGCGCCATGCTATCTTCAGTATTGTGGACGATGCAGCAAGTGCCCTCGCCGTTGGCCCACTGATAGCAGGTAACGTCTACCCCGTTACCCGATAGTTGAACCTCTGTGGTTATCTGCCTAATGGTTTCCAATTTCATAGATATAGGGGCTTGATAGTAAGGCTGGGAAAGCTACGAATGGCCCATGCAGCACCTTCAGGGGTATAGCGTTCAATGCCGACAATCCTGTAATCCTGGTCAAGAATGGCATAGGCTACCGGAGGTTCAGCGAGGGCGGCTTTGATTTCTGCGATCAGTGGTTCATACTTTTTGATATCGTCACGGAGTTTCCATTTCTGCTGGAAATAGCCATACGCATAAGCGCCCCAACCCATAATAGTTTGGTGGGCGTCATCTAGCGCTTCTAGGCAACGCTCCAATAATTATCTAGTCATTCTTCCTCCCACTCTATTTTCACGGTGGCTTTACAGGGACAGCTTCGCAATTTTTTTGCCTTTTCTTCACTCTTATGGACGCGGCCGGAATAGTCACCAATAAACGTGTCGTGATAGATATTTACCCACCCCTCGCGCTTGACGGGGGCCATAAATAAATCCATACCTGATTCACTGTTGTTCCCCCAGAATTTCCCACAGACGGTAATGCTGTGGATGCAACCGTCTATTACTGCCCTTATCGGGTAATTGTCATCTACCTCATTGAATAGCACCAACTGCGTTACTGGTTTACCGTCTTTCGTTTGAACAGGATCGCCAGCTAACGCACGCTCGAGATTAAAAGGTTGCATTTGTTAAGTCTCTCCGTTAAATAGGTGACGCGGGTGGGAGTCGAACCCACTGTACCCAGTTAACTGGTAAACCAGGCGGCGCTTATTCCCGTTCTATTCGCGCGATCCAGATCGGTCGTCCCTCTGGACCCTTTCGCTTGCCTAGCCATCCGTCATACACTACTTTTCTATAAGGATTTTCGTGTACCGGCAGAATGTCACCGTCCATTTAGCCGCGTCGTAAATAGGTGCCGGTCTTTCCTGGCTGTCCCCGTCTGGCATGCGCTCCCGGTGGGTCCGTGTCTGACGCATCTTGTATCCCGCTTAAAGTCAGCCACTGCGGTTACCAGATATACGACTGAAGCGTTGCATGTTTGACAGTTCAATATCGAATATCTAGTTCGTGCCGGATACGCTCCGGCGGGCGACTGGCAGCGGCAGGATTTGAACCCGCATCCCAGCCACCACAGGCCGGTGTAATACCATTATACGACACTGCTAATAGGTGCCCCTCGGTCGTTTTGCTTGAATCCAATTAAAAGGATTCCCAAGAGGCATAAAGGGTGGCCGCACTATCGTTTTCCCGACGAATCCACCGATTGAAGTGAATGGGTGCGGCCGTAAAACTAACGAATACCGTGCCGGTTTTCGGCGAAGGCAATGCCGGCCAAAAATGCCACTGGATCAAGGTTGGAATTATCCAGCCAACCGGCGTAAATCATCGCGGCGGATAGGGGTTTGATTGCCGCAACAGTGGTTTTTACATCATTCAGCGGCACGCACTGCGGCGACCATTCCGGTTCCCATCCGGCCGGCGTTTCCTTCTTGCTAGGCGGGCGAGTATCCAGCGCGTCAGTTGTCCAGAGTTCTGCCGTGTCGCTGGCCATTTCCTCATCCGGTTCATCAACCTCATCCTCTTCCGGTTCCAGTTCCAGTTCCAGTTCCGGTCCCGGTTCCGGTTCCGGCTCCGGTTCCGGCGCCACGGTGGCCGCGACGGTGGGCGGGATGGTGGTCAGCGTCCAGGCATTGATGGATTGCGGCGCGCGATCGGTTTTCACCTTGGTGGATAATACCTCCCCGTCCGCCTTGCAGCGGCTCAGAATTTTGGCGACGCGCTCAGCGGCTTGCACCTCGCTGTCTTGTGGGTAATAGCCTAAGTCCTGCATCTTCTCAGCGATGCCGTGCGAGGTAATGCCGGGGTGGCGTTCGATGATGGTTAGAATGTCGGATTTGATGGTCATTAAAGTAGTGCCTCGGCTCGCAAGTTAAAAGCTGTCAATAAAATCAAATTGGTAGATTATCTCGCTTGGTATCTGTAATTTTCCCAGGACCACCTTATCCGCATGAGCCTTGATGGCTCTCTGTGTTTTTAGAAACGTTTCCCGCCGTGTCGTGTCGTTTTCACCAGACGAGCGATTTAACAAAAACTCGCGCAACCGGATACAGGTTAAGTCATGCTCAAGCTCAGGCATTCCAGAAAGCAGCACATGGTAGAACCGGGTTATCTCTGATTTATCCACGCCATTGACTAGCGCCGTGACCATGGCAGCACCCACGGTGACTTGAGTCACTCCGCGTCTTTTTGCTGAAAAGAATGGGTTGAGAAACAGGAGGTGGGTTTTTATCTGATCAGCGTAAAACACCATATTGTTATTGCTAAGCCGGGTATTTTTTGCGCGAGAAATCCGGTACAAGTAATTGACAACAGCAATGTGTGATTTATTGATCCAGTCACACATCTCGCCTATCTTTATAGAGTCAATCTGGCTTCTTGGGCGCATTACATCAATACAGCCACCTGTCGCCTTGGGTAGGCCGGTAGTCAACATCATCAATACGGACCTACCAGAAAGCACGACGGCGGCCAGCCGGTGCTGCCCATCGGCTACCGTGCTGTCGTCATATAAAGCAATGCCTTGATGGGTCAACTGCCAGTTATTGTTGGCCATGTCTGACGCATACTGCTGCACCAGCTTGTCTGATAACGATCTATTCCTCGTGTTATTGCTTAACAGTTGCGCGGCCTTCTCGGGCGTAAAAAGCACTGTTTCTGTTTTTATCCGGGCAATACTCATGATGGTTTACTCCACCCCCTCCAAAACCACCCCCGTCGCCACATCCACGTCGGCCGGTTCTTCTTCCGGTACGCTGTACTGCCCTTCGGCGTCCACCACCGCGAACGTCCCATCCAGCACGTCGCCCATGTCCTGCCCTTCGCCGCCTTCGGCCTTGCCATCCAGTGCCGCCAGGGTGGCGAACTCGATACTCAGCGGCAGGTATTTGGCCAGCCGGCGGATGACGGTCTTCCGGCCCATTTCGGTGTAATGGTCCTTCCATGGCCCCCACTGGCCGCGTGATTGCGTGGCCTTCATCACTTGATCCACATCCGCCCGCGACATCACCTCGAAGGCATGCGCGCCGCCTTTCAGCTTGGCGACGGCGTAGAAGGCGACGATGGGGCCACGGTCGGCGCCCATGCTGGGGCGATGCGTCAGTTCCTCTTGCAGCCCATAGCAGAAATCAAACTCATCATTGGCGTGGACCGCATGTGCCGCGATGCTTTCGATCTGGCCAGAGCGGCGGGCGAGATCAATCAAACCCTTGTAGCCGGCGATCAGTTGCACATCCGCCGTGCCGGTTTTCTTGTTCTTGAAGGGCACCAGATAGGCATGGCCCAGGATGGTGTTCGGCTCCAGTCCCAACTGACTCGCCTGGACCACCGCGCCAAACAGGCTCTTGGCGGTACAGTCCTGCAAAGCCGGCGTAGTGCGGATGGCATGCAAAGCCACCTTCATCAACCGATCCGGAGTCATGTGCTTCGGCAATACGGCGGCGATACTGCCGCGATTCGCCTCAAAAAATGCGGCGACATTCCCGCCGCCCATCTGGCGCGCCGGCAGGTTGGATTGTTTTCTCAGTTCAGCGATATTCGCGGCCATGGTGGTGCTCCGGTTAGGTGGCTATAAATAGTTGTTGAATGATGTCGAAAAAGTTAATGCAAGCCTTCTCTCCTGGTCTGTGTTCATAAGCAAGATATAAACCCATGGACTCACTGATTAAATGCCTACATAAGCTGTTTCTGCTATCCAAAAATAGCATTTCAATTCCATATGAGTTGCGAACCCACCCTAGTATTCGTCGTGGATTCATGTTTAATACATACGAATAACCAAGACCAGCATCTTGATATAAGGATAATTGTTTTTTTGTTATCTGATTATAAGTCGCCTTTGTCATCTTATGCCCGTCAACCTGTATCACCTTGATGGTGATGGTTGCCGTGGCAATCGACAGATTTTTATATTCCGTCATGACTTAAATCCAGGGTAGTTCTAAAGTTTGGATGGCTTGGTCATAACCCGGCCACTCGCCGGCCTTGACGCATTCGGCATACCGGGCCACCAACATTTGGTGACGTTCGGTGTAGACGGCCAGTTGATCGGCGTTCAGTTCATACAGCCCCACCAAGAACGGGGCGGATTTTTCGACAGCCAGGAATACCATCGTGTCCACTGCCATTCCGGCCGCGGCGAAACCCTGCCGATAATGGGTATCCTGCAAGCCGTAGCCGAACTTGGCGAAACTCCGCGCAAACTCGCGGGGGCTGGCATCGACGGCGGTTTTCACATCCACCAAGACGGACAGCCGGGGATTGACGGCATCCGCCCGCGCCTTGCACGGCAGGCCGGTGTCCGCGTCATCCCAGAACACGGATTGCTCAGTGAGCGCGCCGGTCAGGAGTTCGGCCGCAGCGGGGTTGGCCCAGACGCTGTCGCGCATCCTGAGCGCAGTGTCCCAATCGGCCAGCTTCACCAATTCGCGGCCGGCGGCATTGGCTTCGGCTTCCGCCCAGGCTTTGGTCCCGCGCCGGTCAAGATCGGTGGG
>OFQX01000234.1_pt1 | contig 17480 bp, 16 predicted proteins | sample 1542951 | NCBI WGS metagenome assembly OFQX01 (sample SAMN07774215, study PRJEB24372) | wastewater metagenome | isolation source: WWTP Novara (Effluent) | place: Italy: Novara | collected 2015-12
AAAATCTTGAACTTCACTATCACCCACCAATCGCTTCATAATCGAAGGCATGGTGGTGTCGTAGGCTAGGCGCATTCCGCCTTCTTGTTCGACTTTTGTAGTAATGTCCTCTAACGTGGCTTTTCTGAGCACATAGCCATCACGCACATAAGAGTCTAACTTATCTGTAGAAGACTCTGCTTGCGATACAGCTCTACCGTTTCTGTCAATAGCAAAGTAGTCACCAACTTTTGCGTTTGTGATTACGGGGTGCGCCTCAGTATCATGCCGTTCAGTCATCATCGCAGTTTCACCATCACTCACTGCGACCTTGGAAATACCTTGTTTCTGAGCTTCCTTGATGACAGCTTTGAGGATGAGGTTTTGATGGATGGGGAGGATTGCGTGTGGTGGAGCTTGCTGGTCAATAAACTTTTGTGCAACTTCCTTTGGCACATTAGTCCTCTTAGAAACACGCAGCAGTTCTAGCCACTTAGACGATACCTTTTTAGGTTGCCCTGTTTCTTTATACATCACTTGCACACCACCATCCGTTGCAGGCTCGATAGACCATCGGCTTCTCTCTTGACTCCACCTACTCTGTGCTTCCCCCACAAACATCACCTTCTCTCCCGTCACTGGATGCGGGACGATCTGCACCATTGCCCAGCCGAGGGTGTTTGGGAGGTTTTCGTGGAGGTTGTCGGGGTGCCACAATGTAATTTCTTTGTCTTTATTGCGACTTTTTAGTATACTGGCCTCATTTGCAGATTCAACAACACTATTAAGGGCAACAGAAAGACTATTAAGCTCGACTTCTTGTCCAGCCGTATTGTCTTTGAGCTTAACAATTCTGCCTTCTTGATCTCGAACAGGAGAATAATTTCTGCGTTGTAACTCCTGAATAGCTTCTTGTTCTTGCTTTACAAACTGTTGGTTTTCACCAAGTTTATTTGGCAACACCACATCCACCCGCACCACTGGAAACTTCTTCGTGTCAAATGGGGAGATTTGGTTGTAGTAGGAGGTTGCCTTTGGCAATTCTTGCGCGGGTGCTCGATAAAGATTACTTGCTTTATTTCTACGCGCCACTAAGGCACGAATATTCTCCGGTGTTTCTGCTTTTAGAATAGCCTGCGTTGTGCGACCCTGGGAGTCTTTTTCAAAACCAGAAACATATTTTTCCTGCCATTCATAGTCAAGAATATCCAGCTCACCATTAACTCTATCCAATTCAATTTTAGCCGGGCTTGCGTCACCGTCTTGCCCATACGTCACCACCTTCACCTGTTCTCCCACTTTCCCCAACCCATCCCACAGCTTCTGCAAATGCACCTTGTCATTAGCAAAAGCCTCAGGCACGAGTTGTTTATAAAACGCAACCTCATCCTTCTGCAAAGGCCCAAGGTCACCCCCATTAACCCGAAACTCCAACTCCGTCATCCAGCCGTCTTTAGTCCCAAGCGGTGGCTTTCCAGGACGCACAAGTTTACCATCCTTTACCTCGCGCATTCCAAAGTCAAAAGCACCCGCGGAGGCTCTGGCAAACTGCGCGTCACCCTTACCTTCTTTCAACCCTTTCAATTCCGCATAGACAACCTCAGGATTATTAAAAAACTTCGCCAGCGCGACAAGTTCCTCAGCGCTCCCTTGAGCTTCCTTCGGAGCAACTTTTTTCATCAACGCTTCTGAGAAAGGTTTAACCGTTTGGTAGTCACCGTCAGGAACAGGAATGAGGAAAGACTCTCCTTTTCCATTAGAAGCCAACCGCACACCTTTAGTGAAGCTATCCTCGAAACGAGCTTCTGCACCATAACCCATCTGCCCACGGTCATTCACAATAGACACAGCAATTTCACTTGGTTTCACACCAAGCATTTCGGCAAGATCTTTCTTTTGCTGTTGGCTAAGCTTCTTTAACTCAACTTCAACAAGCCGTTGAGCTTCACCTTCGTTTTTCTTAATCCTCGCGGTCGCAGTGAGTGCATTAATTTGTGCCTCAGTGTCTTGCTCATACCACGACACAACAGGAGTTTCTTCATCAAGGTTGTTGAGAAATTCTTCTGGAGCAGTTTCAACTTTTGGCTGCGTGGCTTTAACTGGCGCCACAACAGGCTCAACAACCTGTCCAGCCTTCTTCGCAGCCTCCGCCCTCGCAACAAAGTCTCTTTGCTGTTTCTGAGCATTCAAATAAACCGTCGCTGCCGCAGCTACATCACGTTCCCTTTTTGCAAGCTCAACCTGCTGAACCTTCAACCGCTCATACGCAGCCTGTCGCACAGTCACATCAGTCGAACGCTGAATCTCCATCTTGGTCTTATTCAGCTCATCCTCTGCTTCCAACCGCAGCCTTTCCGCCTCATCCTGCGCAATCTTAGCCTGCAATTCCTGATATGGCGTGCTGTCGATCACCAGCTTCCTCGCCTGTTCTTCCACCGGTTTCAATCCAGCTTCAACAACATCCTGAAGCTTCTGTCCTTCCTGTTCAGCAATCTTCGCTTTAACCTTAGCCTCTTTCAACTTAGGCACAGCACCGCGAGCAAGACTCACCGCCACAGCCATATCAGCCCTGCGGTCAAAGTCCAAATCCGTGCGCTTGCCAGAGTAGAAATCCATAAACTCCTGGAACAACTCCGGATTCAACGGTTCCAGATTAGCTTCCTTCCGTTGAATATCCCGGACCAGATCAATCCCTTCTGGGCCCAAGAACGAATCTTTCAAAGCCTTATGATAATCCCGTTGTTCAACCGGCGTCTGCACAAACTGATCAAGACCCATCTCCTCCACGGACCTTTGAAGCGCATCATAAAGATTCACCCCGTCAGCCAAGGAATTAACCGCGCTCGTATAACGTGCCTTGACATTCTGAGCCTTTTGCTTATAAGCATCCACAATCACCTGAGCCTTAGGCGGAAGATTCTCCGCGTTCATCACAGCATCAAAGTTCACCAAGTCCTTACCAAAAGCTCCGCCCTGGGTAATCTTGAATGCCCCATTAGTAGCTTGGTTGAATAGTGGGTCAGTGTCGAGAAATTCGTTCCACTTGGTTGCAAAGTTTTGTTTTTCAGCTTGTGCTTCTTCCGTGCGGAGGTATTGAGCTGTGCGAAGTTTTTCCGTGTTTAGCTCAATGTTGGCAATGTCAAGACCATATTGACGTTTCAATGATTCAATCTGCCTCGGGTCTTCGAGATCTTTAAACATTGCAAGAGCCCTGTGCATACGCTCTTCACCCGGTGTGCGGTAGACATCTTGGGCCTTAGGCACATTGAATCGACTTGAAACAACTGTTGGTCTAAAAGCTCTTGGAATATCAGCCAATCCAAAGGCAAGGTTACCGACTAAAGAGTTAAATAAATAATCCTTAGTGAAAGTAGTTTCTGGGCCATAGCGTAAGGTGTCTAAGCCAAAAAATCCTGTATTAGCTGCCGCTTGACCCGCACCATATCCAAAAGCTTTGTCAGCTAAAGATTTAACAACGGTTCTGTCCACTGTAGTTGCGCCAATTACTGGAGCAGAAAGTCCTTGTGAAGCTAATTGTGCCTTTTCAGCTGCATTTAGTGCAGCACCTACTTCAGTCGTTCCGCCTTGGATGCCTAAACGGTTTAGAAATTTAGACTTTTCAGCAGCTCTAAGCGCAGCCGCTGAACCCATTTGTGCTAGTTTTGTTCCTAAATACGGAACAGCACCACCGATAATAGCATCGAGCGGGCGACCAGTGTCCTCGAACGCACTCGCCGCGCTCAACACACTCGTGCCAGCCATTCCCAAAGCGGGCAACAGACTAGCTCCACCAGTCGGAGCGGCAAATGCTGCACCTACGGCCATAGGGATAAAGTCCACCGCCATTCTCGGCAGCTTCTTTCCCACAGCCCGTGAGCTTGCTGGAGTGATTCCAAAGAGATCTCCAATACGTCCAATAGCCTCACTGGTGAATTCATCCACCGGGCCGCTCTCGATGAAGTTAGAAAGATCAGCCGAGCGGGAACGCAGTGAGTTGCTAAACCATCCGCTGTCAGCAATGTTCTTGTAACTAGGATCACCAGTTACTTGAAAGCCTCGCTGAGCAAACGTGGAAAGAGACTCATCTTGTTTGATGAGCCCCCTTTCCTGAGCGGAATTGTATTTGTTGTAGATCTCTTGGAAGGTTGGCATAGGAATTAACGGAATTGATTAGCGTAAGCGGGAAAAAGCTGCAAGATCTGATCTATAGACTGTCCAGGAAACAATTGTTGAAGATAATCATAATCATTTCCTGGGAAATAATTCGTCAAACCCATCCTAAACCGACTAGGGGCTTGAGGAGTTTCTTGTGCAACTCTAGCAGGAAATCCACGAGCGTCAAGAGCTTTAAAAGCAGAGAGTTGCTCCGGGCTCAAAGCTGGTAACTGAGATCCAGAGTTGGGTTCCATAGACACTCCAGCAGCTTTTTGACCAGGAAACAACGCGTCCCAACCGGTTTGTTGAACAGGCTGACGAGGTCCATATTCAATGCTAGGAGTCTTAACTTGTCCAGAAACTTTCTTTTGCACAGGCTGCATCATTTGCATCCCTTCCCCTTGCACATCCGGCAGCATATCTCCGCCCGGTGCTCCTTGTGGCGCAGGTGGGCCAACCATACCAGCCTGCGCGCCACCGGGCGGAGAAGATTGCGGTTTACCAGAAAAAAGCAAATCCATTGAATCCGGCTTAGTGTTCTGCGCGGTGTTCCAGGCCTGAGCAACCGGCGAGGGCGTCATCCCTTTACTCTGTTGCACTGCGTTGCGATCCGCAAACCATTGATCCATTGGAACCATTTTACCCGTCGCATCATCGAACACTCGCTTAGATCCATCACCAACAGGTGCAGTCGTGCCGACAATCTGTCCCATCGAATTGGTAACGCCACGTGACCCATTAGGCGCAGTGACAACGTTGCCGTAAGGATTTCTCGCAGCTTCCTGTTCAGCCTTCTTCCGCGCAACAGCTGCAGCGCCCGCGGCGTCACGGGCTTGCCAGTTGTTCTGGGCTTGCAGGCCTGCAGAGGGCTTCAAGTGAGGGTTGTCAGCATAAAGTTTGTCCAAACCTTTCGGCGCGTTTGGATCAATGATGTTTCCACTCGTGTCTTTGTGAACACGCGTGCGGGTTTGCTGGATGCCTTTGAACAATTCTGTAATGTCAGAATTATCAGATTGCCCGCCCATGCGGTTTTTAAACTGTCCACGGGTTTCATTGCGCCGACGAACACCGCCAGCTGGACGCTTAGGCTGAGCAGCTTTTTGAGCAAACTGTTGACCAGTTTTAATGATGTCAGAAAAATTCATAATTTAGTATCCAATCTGTTGTGTTGTTGCATCTGGCTGTGGCATAGAAGGAAGCTGGAAACCTTGCTGCTGGGCAACAAAGCGTTTCACAGCTTCAAGCAAAGCATCACGATAATTCGCTTGCGGTGTGCCCGGTTCTGCAAAGTCCAAACCTTGCGTGTAGATCGGTGCAGCTTGCAAGAACAGATTCTGTTCCTGTAACTTATTCCCTCTTTGCGCTTCTTCAAGCATTTTTTGCTGATGAATTGCAGCAAGGCGGGCTTGGGATTCTTTAAATCCAAAGTCACGTTCATTCTGCGTTGCGGCAAGGGCAGCCTCTAACATCGCCCGCTGCTCTGCGGCTTGTCGAGCTTGCTGTTGAGCTTCAAACTGTTGCTGATTAAACTGCTGTTCTTGTCCCATCCGCTCCCGTTGAAGGCCAAGCTGAGCTTCTTGTCCAGAGCGTTCAAGCCCAAGCTGTTGGGACATTAAATCCAAACGCTGTTGGCCCAAGTTTTGATCAGCTTGTTGCCCGCGCCGTTGTGTAATAAATTGCAAAAGCTGCATCGCTTGAGCAATAGGATCTTGTTTTTGCATAAATTTAAATTGTTAACCATTCACGAGACTGCCATACTGGCCAAGTCTCTGTTGCATTTGTTGCTGAGTTTCATTGCGTTTGCGCACACCACCCGCGCGGCGGACAGAATTAACCGTCGAAGAACTCTGTCCAAATGGAGACTGTTGCAATTTTTGAAATGCTGATTGACCCTGTTGAAGCTGTTGATAACCAGACAAGCCTTGATTAGTTGGATCCATTTGATCTACTTGATCATCCTGAGCATTGAACAACATATTCATATCGTTGTTTTGAGGCTGCATTTGATTTTGCTGTTGGTTCCCTGGAAAAAGCATATCCATGCCATTTGCATCAGTTTGCTGGTTTCCACCATAGAGCCTTTGCTGCATTTGATCCTGAGTTTCGTCTCTTCGACGAACTCCGCCAACGCGGCGAGTTTTTGCAGGCTCAGGAAGACCTTGTTGCAAGCGCTGATACGCGGAAGGTCCTTGTTGAAGTTGTTGATAAGATGATAGCATCATAGGTCTGCAATGAAATTACTGTTCAAATCTGAATCACTCTCACTGTCAATCAATTTCTGAAGTGCCATCTTAGCTTCCTTCTCAGGCGGAGCAAGATTACCCTCAGAATTGCCGACAAAGAACATCGGCAAACGATTGGCTTCTACAATAGACTGCCAAATGAGAAATTCTTCCGCATTCTCCGTCCACCAGTCTGTGGTCGTCCCGGTCGTCCAAGCGGGCCACCAGTAGAAGCCGTCCACAACAATCACCTTCGTCTCCGTAGTGTTGGGATAATAATAAAAACTATTTCCTTCTGTAACAATGTAGTTCTGCCCCAAAAGAGGATCGCGAGCAAGCGGAGACTCAGCGTCAGAGAGATACCGCTCTGTCGTCCACAGTGGAGCTTCCATATAGTCCTCGCGAGCGAACAACGAGGCGACTTGTTCTTGAGTCAATTTTCTAAGCACACGGTCAACTCCACCAAAAGCTCCCGCCCCTGTCCCGCCGCTGACACGTTCATACCACGTTTTAATCTTCCGCGCGGTTCCAGTTCCACTAAACCAAGTGGGACTGCGCCAATCAATGGCCGTCCCGGAGTAAGTGAAATGCCCTCGTTTGCGGCAAATGGAAAAATCATAAGACCTCTCTGCTGTCTTGCGAGCATTGTTCAACGCGAGCAAAAGCAAATCAATCTCCGAAGCACCGGAACCTTTTACAAAGTCCGCAGTCGGTTTATGCAGATAACCTGCAATCACTTCTTTAATTTGTCCAATAGTTGGCATAACGAGGGCATTTCAATTTAATAATTACTTAGCGTGACCGCGCACACCAAGACCACCGAAGGCTCCGTGCTTAACCGTCGAGCGGTCATAATTCGGAGTTCCAGTTGTGCGCTTTGCACTTTCACGAGCACCGGGCTCGAGCATAGAGGTAGCGCTGACATCTTTGGCAGCACCAGGCTTGCCGTCGTAAGACATAGAAGGAATTTTCATTTTCGTTGAATTTCTGTTAAGTTAAAAGTGCCCGTGATTAAAGGCTCACGGGCGGAAGCCTTAATTGGTTAATAACCCCAAACAAGAACTCGGAAAGTTCCAGTCACGTCAGCCGGATCGTCTCGATTAGCATCAGTGGATTGTGCAGGATTATAGAAAAACAGCTTAGAACCATCGTAGCTTGGAGCCGTTGGAAGCGCCAGAGCATCGTCAGATTTCTGAGCCATTGCTGAGCCGAGGATAACCCCGAAGCCCAGTGTCGACGCATCAATCGTGTTAGTCGCGCCACCCTGAGATGAAAGCACAAGCGTCAATTGCTTGTTCTTAATCATCAACGGAGTAGCAACGGTTTGCCAACCACGAGTGACCGTCACATTATCAGCAGTAAGAGCAGCCATAAGAGTTAAGCGGTAACACCAGTCACACCTTCGAGGTAGAGGTGATTTTCAGGAGCCTTGACAACCAGACCGCCTTCACCGAGGAATTCGTCCTTGCGGCCGTCTTCATCATTATTCTGGCGGTTCTTCAACAGCGTGACTTCAGAATCCTGAAGGTCATTCCATCCGAGACAGCCAACGTCGAGAATGAACCCGCTCGAGCGAAGAGCAGAACGCTGGAACAACGGATGCGACTTCAAGTAAAGAGTTCCCCAAGGGCTCTCCCACATATTGATCGTCATGCCGTAGGATTCTTCCTTCGTCTTGAGCGTCGTCGTTTTGATCGACTTCATCTCGAAGTAAGTCTGAAAGACACTGTAAAGTGTCGAGCCGCAAAGCAGGAGCTTCTCAAAGCTAGAGTCAGCGGTGTCTTCAAAGGCACGACGGATCAGCCCTTCAAGCTGCGCCATCGTCACAGTGCCATTCACTTGGCACACGCGCTTAGCTTCCTCGGTAGCCCAGGATGACGAAGTAATTGCCGAGCCGCCTGGACGATAAGTGAAGGTACCGCCGTTGGCTTTCTCGTATTCCTTGAGGAACCAGAGAACACCGCCCATGAAGCGCTGCGGGACGGACTTGCCGTTTTGGTTTGTCACAGTGCGAACAGCACGCTCACCAAAGAGAGTGGCCATTTCCATGGACTCCGTGAGGCGAAGCGAGGCTTGCTTGACAGCACTGGTGTAGACACCGGTTTTGTCGAAGCGCTGGCCGGCTTTGAGGGCGTTACGTGAGAACGGACCAACGGTTTCACGGAAGATCTGAGTGTAGTTTTCGACTTCAATTGGGAAGTCGAAGCCACCTTCACGGGAACGGTCACCTTCAGCGGCAGCCTTACCGATTACCATAAGAGTAATGGCGTTAGCGTCAGTGTCGTTAGAGACAGAGGCAACGGTTTCGTTCGAGGTGATGAGCAGGTAATTGCTCGTCGTGTCGATCGCGGTGACGGAACCTTTGAGGTCCAGATAAGCCGAAGCAGCAGCATTAGGAACGCGTTTGATCCAAACGACGTCGTCAACGCGGAACTTGCTAGCGTCCGTAACGAACACGCCATAAGTCGTGCCAGCGGTAAACGAGAAACCAGCAGCGGCTTCAGAGACGGTGACGGCACTGTTTGTGAACGGGCCAGCACCACCGGCGCCGAGAGAACCAGAGGTCGCCGTGGTTGATTCAGCATGCTGATGACGCTGCTCGAACCAGGAGAACTTAGGTTTATCAGTTTCCTCGCTCTCCATGAGAGACAGCAAGTAAGTCAGGACAGCTTTGCCCTGAGGGTATTTCCAAAAGATGGAACGGATAGCCTTTTCGGAATACGTAGATTCCAACGAGGCGGAAGACATTAAGCCAAGCATTGTATTTGTGTGTGTTTATTGTTAACCGAGATAGTCCAAGAATGAAGCTGCACCAGTTTTGCCACCGACAGGAGCGCTACCTCCACCACCTCCGCGGCGCTGACCAAAACTGCCCGCCTGTCGTTGCGGATTTTGAGCCGACCTCAAGCGGAAGTTCGGATCAATTGTGCGGATCATCTGCTCTGCAACGAGAGCAACTTGTTTCTGTGCCGCACTCTTTGAATTATTCGGAGGAACATAGCCAGACGAGGCCAGTTGCTCCAGGGCTTGTCGAACAACCTTGCTTTTCCCTTGCAACGCGGGATAGCGAGTTTCGATATGTTTGACAAAGGTCTTAGTCTGCTGCTCACGAACAAAGTTCTGCTGTGCTGCAATCTGCTGCTGGAGCGGATTGAGAGCGTTCTCAAAAAGCAGCTGAGCGGACGTCGTTGCAAACTTGGCAGAACCATCGACTAGTTCTTGAAATTTAGCAACAAGGGCTTCCGGGTCAGCATCAGGATCACGGAGAAGCTTAACAAACTCCGAGTTTACTTTATACCGATTCAGCTTAGCGTCAATCTCGTCTTGCGAGAGTTGAGGAGTTTGCTGTCGTGGCACGTTAGCCATTGCGGCTCGCGTTGCCAGATCAACAATCTGTTGCTGAGTCAGTCCGCCCGCTGGGAGCGTATTGTCATTTTCGTCTTCGTTCTCGTTGAGAGAATCGTCTTCGTTTTCGAGCCCTTCTTGGAGCTCTTCTTCAGGAAGATCTTCTTGAAAGTCTTCCTCATCGTCAAGGTTATTAGGCATGTTGTTCGTTTAGTTTTTGGTTGAGATCAGCCTCCGTTTCAGAGAGCAGATCGAGAAATCTTTTAGTCTCGGCAAGGCCGCCGATCAGTCGCTCTCGCACGACAAATTGTCCAAGATCAGAAGGACAGCTCTTCAACACCGTTGCCATACCAGCGTCATAGGCTGTTTGGCTCTCGGTGAGAAAGGCTTGAAAAAGATCATTGTTGCGGAGCTGCTCCAGGCATAGGAGCAGATGGTTGAGTTCCTGGCGGGAGAGTTGAGGGGAGTCCATTAGGAGCTATTGGTTGAGGTGGAAGTTCAAAGCGATCAAGATGTTTCAGCCCACGAAGAGCCTGAACTTCCTTAATCATCGCGACAAGGTCAAGGCGGGAAGACGCCAGCACCTCAGGATTGGAAGCAAGAATGCCGATGAGCTCCTGGAGTGATTGAGCCATGTAGTTCTTCTCACTGGAGAGCGTGCCATCAAACGAGAAATAATCCTCATTGCCAAGAAGCTCGACAGAGTTCTCCGGGTGAAAGTAACCCCAGAACTCATCTGCATCCATCCCGACAATCTTCTCAAACGTCTCAAAGGACAAATCTTGCCGAGTGTTGAGCAACATCTTCCTCCCTTGTGAGGCAAGACCGTCGACCCATACAGTCGCAGCGATCAGCTTCATTCGCGAAGCCGCTCCAGCATTAGCTGCACGGTTCTCAGTAGCAGATCGCCGACCGGAAGCAACTTGTCCCATGGAGTTTTCATTAACCCCAGAAACAATCTGCATCATCCGCATCAACGATTCAACGTCCTGCATATGAGTAACCGTTGGGTCGACGGTCTTTAATTGCTGGATAAACGCACCAACTCCTTGGTTGTAAGGAGCATTCTTCTTCAATCGAATATACTTTTGTCCAGCAACAAGATCAGAAGTCTCGATGAAAGAGGGATCAATAACAAAACGTCCCTCAACATTCTGTCGCACAGCTGCAACACGAGAATTGAGGAGCCAAGTGATGACGCTCTGGATCGGATCAATCAACGAAGACAGAGAATCCGTGAGCTCAACGTGCTGATCGGGCGAGAGAGTGAGCAAATCATAGGTGAATTCATTATGCGGTGCATTCAACGGGCGGGCAGAAAGAATCCGTTGATCGTTCGCAATAGAAAAAACCCAGATCTCATCCTCTTCCGATTCCGAAAGCTCATAATCCTTCGGCACAATTTTAGCCTGCACAGTGAGAATGCAGACCATATAGTCGTCATTCTTCAAACCCTTACGCTGCATTTGCGGATCGATGTCCTTCAAACGAGTGCCACCCTGCCGATGCTTCCAAGACCGAGCGTCAAACGGTGTGATGAACTCCGTGCCGAAAATCTCTCCGTTGCGCTCCATTGAGCGAAGTTCCTGAAAGTGAAACTGCGTTTCATCCGCGGCAAAGCGGCCACGCTTCCAATTATTAAGCGTCTGCCGCGTGTCATAGAAGAAATAATACGGCGACACCACTTCAACATCGTTGCCTTCGTAAACAACAACCTCAGAAGGTTGCGGCTCAGCCTCTTCCATCGGCATCATTAACCCGGACATGAGATCAAACGGAAGCTCCACATTAGCGGGCTCACCTTTAACCTCCTTGGACTCATACCTCCAGCTAGTCTTCATCACTCCAAGGTTAAACCTTGCCATATCAAGCAGGGCCTGCACCAATTTAGAGTGATAATTGGTATTGCGAACTTCCCGATCAATAACAGCTTGGCAAGCGGTTAGGGCTTGGTTGTAGTCTTCAGGGCCGGTGGGGACGAGTTCGAAGATAGATTCCTTCTGCGTGAAGGCAAGAAACAAGAACGTGACAAGAGTGTTGACCTGAGCGTAAGAGAGCGGGACGATCATCTTTTCCGGCTCGTTCTTACGGCGAGCCCGGATATCGGATGCGTCTGGGTGGACAACCGAGCGGTAAATGTCCAAAGCACGATCCCAGGTTTCATAGTTTGTTGCCATGACTCCGCGGGAACGGTTCACATTGCGGACTAGAAACGTGCAGAGTTCATCCAGTTTGTGGTCTGGAATCTCGGCTTTAAGGCGCTCTGTTAGGTCAGGGAGTTTCATGTAGCAATGTTTGAAAGTGAAGAGCTAAGCGGGGAGAGGTCCATGAAGGAATCTTGAAACTGGAAGTTTTCCATCTTCAACTCTTCGCGCTTGAGATCGACCCAATCGAGTCCGACAACGCACGCGCGGTAGAAACATTCCATCATGTGGTCATCTTTGTCAACGGGTTTTTCTTTATCTTTGTCCCAACAGTAGGAGTAGAATTCTTCAATCGTCTCTGAGCAAGAAGAACAAAAGAACAGATTCTCCGGGCGAATAAGCTCCTGCTTGGCTTTCTGGATACCGGTGGACAGTTCCTTCGGCGCTGGCAGGACGTTAAGACCGTTTTCAATAAACTCATCCGCGTAGCACTTCCCGTTCACCGGGTTAGGAATAAACGCGATTGGGTCAACACAGATTTGCCAAGGTGTGCGGCCCTTCAAGATCCTATGAATCATCGAGCAAAGATCTTTGATGTAAACCGCGGAGAAGATTTCTGCATAACAGAAACTCTGTCCCGTCGGCGCAGTAGCCCAGAACTGAACTGCGTGCGGAGTTCTTGGATGCGGATCGATGAAAACGCGAATTGTGTAGTTGTCCGGCGGTTCGTCAAAGTCTTTCCAGCCGAACGGAAGTTTTGTGTAAACATGTTTCTCTTGATCAAACTCAGGATAAACAAGTCCTTGCGAGTTCTTCGGCAACCCGTAAATTCGACTAGCCCGCTCGGCGGGAGACAGTGTCTTCGAGTAAAGATCCACCTCAGATGCATCCAACGTCGGATTGTCGTAACTCGACCCCGTCATGATCCAGCACTCGGGCTTAGTCTCCCACGAAAACCCATTGTCAAACGAGCTCTTCATCATCTTCGGTGGAAGAAAGAACTTGTTGATCCATTGTTCGGAAATCGGTGTGCAAGTGAACCAAGAAGAACCCTTCGTGTCCATCAAACCGCGCGAGTAAGCCTTCCACATTGCTTCTGGGATCGGCTCATCAACATGAATCCAGTCCCACTGTGAACTTTCACCGCCCAGCGGATTAGCCATAAAGCTCCGCACGGTGTCAAGTTCAATCGTGGAAATCGTCCCCCACACATTCTTCACCTTAATAATTGACACCTCGCCAGCTTGATTCTTAATACAAGCCTCAATGCGGTCCTTCGGCAACATCGCCATAAGTTTCCCAGTTTCCGGCGAGGTGAAGATTTCCCGCGCCTTGTCCCAGTCCGCGACGAGAATCACACCTTTTGTCGCACGCCTTGGTATTCCCAAATGACGCATAGGATCATCTTTGTCGAGCCATAGGCGAGCACCGAGTGCGAAAGAACAGTCCTCCGCAGAGCCGCAGGTCGATTTGCCAAAGCGATTTCCAGTGCGCAGGTAGCGATGCTTGTGGTGAGCGGCAGCGTGGAAGAGCTTTTGTTTAGGCGACGGGGAATAGGCATAGATTCCGTAGGACTTTTTGAGTTCACGGAGTCTACGGAGTTTTTCGAGGCGTTCTGTTTCTTCTGGGTTGGGCAGCATAAAAGGAGTTACGCGATGGAGGAGAGGAAGACGTGGTGCTGCGGGTTGGCAGCGATGTGGCTGAGGAGGCCGGAAGTGTGGACGAAGGGGCGGAGGCCGTGGAGTTCACCGTTGTGGCGTTTCAACGGGGTTGCCGCGAGGGTGTCAGATGTGCGAACGTCACCGGCAGTCATTGTGAAGTAGCCTATGCCATTGGCAGTCCCAACTGTGCCAGTGGTGGGAACGATTGCAACGCCTTCACCGTAGGTATCGTGCGAGAGGTATTCATTGGCAGAGTTGACGGGGTTGCCGAGGGCGGTGTCGCTGGAGTGAAGGTTACGCCACATACCCATTGCATAGGCGAGCTCGATCACACAGGCAGGATGGTAACCGTAAGCGTAGCCGGTTTGTCCGGTGGCGGTCTTGGTTGCGTCGGCATTAGCGGCAGAGGTTGTCCAGACTCCGGTTGCGCGGTTGAATTCAGACCTCCAGAGTTCAATCTGAGTCGACGAGAGGATTGAATGGATGAAACAACCAAATGGCATTCCAGGAATTGCAACTGGCATACCGGGGAAGAGGTTTGCTGTTGATTCAACGGTGACTAGATTTTTATTGCTCGAGGCATTTGTCTCGACTCCAGAAAGTGCAACTGGTGTCAGCACAGAAGGAATAGAGCAAAGCTCACGTCCGTTGCTGTCTTTGAGTTTGTAAGTGGCAGTGGGCATAGTTAGATTTCAGTAAATGGTGGAAGTGGTGGCGGGAGAACGAATTCGCGGCGATAGTAGAAACCGCCATCCCGCTCGGTGACGTTGAGGAAGCGGTAATGACCCTCCCAAGTGGTCATAATCGTCGCAGGAAACTTTGCACCAAGGTTCCAGATCTCTTGTGCATTAGCAGTGCCGAAGCCCTCAACGCGGGAGATTTCAACCTCGAGCTCGGGAATGTTGATTTCCTCATGGAGGGCCTCAATAGTATTCTGCATTCCGAGGAAGTTGTAGTAAACTGGCTCCGGGTGTGGCTCCGTGGCGAAGAACTCGGTGGTTGGAGTGGGAGAAAAGAATTCCTCGACCTGAACTTCAGTGTTAAACGTGCCTCCGCGGATAAGACGATAGCGATCGTAGAACCGCTCAGCAGAACGGATGTTCGTTGTTGCGGTAGAGCCAGTTGTGCCCTGCTCGACTTCTTTGACTTTAGCCTTAATCGCATAGAGTGATTGCAGCACGTTGGGCCACTCGACGGGTTTCCAAATCGGAAAAGCTGGTTTGACGACCTCGAGCTTTTCTGCATCAGTTTTGACCTTCAGAAACAAGAATCGTAAGTTCCCGCCGGTTTTTGGCAGCTGCTCGCGGTAGATGTAAGAACCAAAGCCGTTCGTGATAGCGTCCCCCTTGGGCACGTCTTCACTCGACATAAAGTCCTCCAGCGTCGTGCCGGAGATAAGATTCGTCGAAGCTTTGAAGTAACGTTCAGGAACATGGAGAACCACCTTGCGGTCATTAACCGTGCCGTCGATAGGCTCCACTTCATACTTGCCTTTTTCTGCTGGTGCACTCATAAGTTATTTCCAAGAAGAACTTCCGCCCAGCCGCACGCCGAACCAACGAAAGTAAGAACGAACGGGCGAGACGCCTTTAAGGCGAAGAAGTTCATGATAAACCGCGTCAGCTTGTTGGCGAGTGACTGTGCCCTCAGAGAGTTTCCCACCGTTGCGATAGATCCAATCATGAACACAGGCTGCTCTTTTACTTTCACCCCGCGGACGTGAGATCGTGAACAGAACATTCGGGATGCTCTCTTCAAACTCAAAGCCCGCTGGCACACAAAGTGAGAACCCAAGCACTTTGGAACGCACAACCAGTTCAGACATCAATCGCAGCTTCTGGGTTACAGAGCCTTCTGAGATATCTTCAAACCGTGGGTCAGTTAAAAAAGCAGCCTGGTCCATGAGGAGATTGGTTACAGTTTTTCAGCAATGCCGTCACCAGAAGTGATCGTCAGAGCAGAGAACATCATCGGACGATAAAGTCCGGCGGGTAGAGTCTTGCCGACAATGGCAGAATCGCCCTCATAGCCGTTGGCAAACGTGATAGCCGAGATGACAAGATCAGACAGAACCTGCAGGCCATAATAGACCTGAGAACCATCCGTGATTGCAGCTGAGCTGCTGACGTATTTAAACCCCTTGTCGGAGTGATCGCGTGTATTTTTGTCCATAAGAAAAGAGGCTAGCCAGCCACAGTGAAATGAGTTTTGTTTGAGTTTGTTTGAGTGTTATTTACTGTCTTTCAGAAGCTCAGCTTCAAGTCTGCGGATTTCCGCCGCCGGGTCTTCAGAAATTGCGCCGTTCGTATGATGAACAAAGTTTGTCGGCTTACCGCGATAACGATCAAGAAGATCTTGTGAAGCCTTAAGCCGAACCGAGTCATTGGTAGAATTATGCATCAAATCCGTCTGAACCAACACCGCTTCCACCGCGGCGGTCTTCAACATATTCGTAATGTCGCCCGAGAACTCGTTGTGAATAATCGTAGCAACGAGTGATTGAAAAAATGCCTGCTTGGTCCAGTTGCGAACAGTGTTTTCAGCAACATCAAGGTGATCTGCAACCGCTCGAATCTTCGCGCCGGACGCAATCATATAGGCGGCTGTACGGTGGATGGCCTTCTCCTGCTGGAGTTCAACCTTCGGTGCCTTCGCTCCATGAAAAGCAAGACTAGGCGGAGCTGTGCGGGGAGCAAGAAAGTCAGGCTCAAGGCCGACAATCTCTGCCTCAACAGAGTCGTCCTCCGAGTGCTTCACCCCTCGCCCTTGGTCATCGCCGAGTACCGATTGAATGTTGAGGATCATAGAAGGTTAGATGAGCTTGGAAATGTCTTGGCCGTTGGCAAGCATGCGTTCACGGGCTTGGGAAAGAGTGAGCCCAAATGTGACTTGGAAGTGAGGAGTTTCTTGGAAGGATTTCCAGTTTCCTGCCCATTCGACGCTGTGTTGGGAGGCAAGTTTACCGATCTCCGCGTAGAGCTTGTCAGCGATGGCGGGTTGCTTCTCGTCGAGATAGACGCCATTTTTGAACAGCCCGAGGTCGATTGCAAGGCCGTAATTGTGCCAAGAAGAACCTGGGCGGGCTTTTGTAACAATACGGCCAGGTTTGGTGCGCCCTTGCGCGTAGAGCGCAGCTTGAGCAGCCCAGGAACGCAGGCCAGAAATGACCTCGATCGTGACGCCCTTGGAAGACATAGCGGACTCAGCAGCTTGGAGAAAGGGCTCAAGTTTTGCTAGGGCTTTCTTGTTAAGCGAGCCTAGGTTTTCAATTGTTCGTTTAGTTCTATTCATGGCGTTCGATTAGCTAAAATTACCATTGTCCACAGAAGGCAAATACACCCCACGACAATCCAGCCCAGTGGCTCATTGATTGTTATCTTCCCTAACAGGAGAAAGTTCATTTGCTTGATCCAGGTTACCAAAAATATCATTGGTCTTTGGTGTTGACCTATTAACGGTGAGTCGTCCTTTGATCTGGGCTAGTTCTTCGCGGATGGTTTTGACTTCTGAGCGGAGTTCTTTGACGGAATCTAGAAGGACTGATTGGACTTCTACGCGGGTAGCGAGGGCTTGGACGGTGGAATTGAGTTGCTCCAGTTTACCTGGAAGGGGTTGAACTGTGGCCCACCAAGATCCGATACAGGCAATGCCGAGGATGAGTTGCCAAGGGGTGACGCCAAGGGTTTGGAGGGGCTTCTGGAGGGCGAGAAGCTGGGCCTGGTGCAGCAGGCCTTCGTGCATGACGCCGATGACGTCGCCGATGGCAAAGGCCTCCAGCTGGTCGTGGGTGACAAACAGGGCGGTGGTTTGCGCCGCCTTGAGGATGGTGCGCACTTCATGCGCCAGGCGCTCGCGCAGGTCTACATCCAGATTGGAAAAGGGTTCGTCCAGCAGCAGCAGCTTCGGGCCGCTCATCAGCGCGCGGCCGATCGCGCACATCTGCTGCTCGCCGCCCGAGAGGGTGCCGGCCAGTT
>OFQX01000236.1_pt1 | contig 17398 bp, 26 predicted proteins | sample 1542951 | NCBI WGS metagenome assembly OFQX01 (sample SAMN07774215, study PRJEB24372) | wastewater metagenome | isolation source: WWTP Novara (Effluent) | place: Italy: Novara | collected 2015-12
TGCTGTCAAGAACTTTGGCCCAATCATTTGCGGTCCTCTCAAGAGAGCGGTTGTATTCGCGCTGCTGCGCTTCGTTGCGCACTTTCGCCTTCTCGGCAGCGGCAGCGACTTCAGCAACAAAGGCGTCGTGCTGCGCCTCGGACATGCGCCATAGCGCAAACAGCGTCACGCACAGCGCCAGCAGGAAGGCGATGGCGATCAGGGCGAATTTCTGGCCGATCACGAAAGGCATAGCAACCTTTCTTTCTCGCGGCGCTTGGTCAGCCCAGGAAGCGGGACGAGAACGCCAGCAACGCGCCCCTTGTTCCATTTCGGAAGCTCATTACACGCCCCTTCAATATCGCCAGCCTTGAGCAGCCGCGCCGCCCGGCTTTCTTCGGTATTGCAGACGATCTTTCCGCCCATGTTGAATACCGCATCACCGAAGGCAATCTTCGCGTTCGGTGGCAACCCAGGTGCGCAGCGTTCGACAATCTCAAGCGCCTCGCGGGCGTCTTCGAGAATGAACTTTTCGCACTCGTCATCTGAGTACCGCTTGCCCTTGATTACATCGGGTCCGGTATGGCCTTTGCAGACCGTCAGAATGCCCGGCGGGTCGTAGTAAGGGGTGTATCGCGTACCCTCAAGCGGGCCAGCGAACGCCGCCAGCGCCGCAACGGTTGCCGCCGCAATGGCCGCGCCACCTGTCTTCTTATTGAGTTGTGCCATCACTCACAACCTTCTTCTGCGCCACGTTAGCGCCGAGATACAGCGTCAGCGTCAACGAAACCACAGTCACCCACATCCCGCCGTCGATCAGATCGAAGCAGCGAAGCGCGGTCGCCAGGAAAACCACCAGCACGGATAGCAGGAACTTACGGGAGGCGTAGCGGATCATTTCTGCCCTCCGCTCAAGCTGCTCTGCTGGATCAGCCGCGCACCAGTCGAGAGCGCAACAACGACGAACACGGCAAACGTCACACTTAGGGACGGCGTTCCATTCAGGAACACGACCGACACAACTTCCATGCCGGATAGGGTCATCGTGATGTAGTTGCCCCACATCGACCACGCCTTTTTGGCGATTGCTTTCCAGTCAGGTAGAAGCATCACTTTGTTTGTCTCCGAAACTCAGCGAACAGAAGTTGCACAAGGCTCTGGATCGAGTACGCCTCGAACTCAGGGCTTGGATTTGTTTCTCCGTAGTCCGCCTTGATTTGTTGCCAGATATGCACCGCCTCATGCGCCAACAGCCCAACTTGCTGCTCTGCTGACTTGTCTTCAAAGTTGCGCAAGCACACCACAACTGCTTTGGTGCGCTGTTCGCGGTTCTCGAAGTAGTGCGCCGTGGCGTCTGAATGCCAGTTCAACACAAACGAAGGGCGGTCTTTTTTAGGAATGCGCAGATGCTTGAGTGCCTTGGCAAATCCTTTCTCTGTCGTACAGAGCGCGATGCTGTGCGACGAAGCAACAAGGGTTCGATCAAGCCAGCGCATCACACCACCTCCAGCGTCACGGCCTGCCCAATGTCTTCGGCGGCTTCAAGCAGGGCGAGAAGCCTGCCGAGAGAACTTGGTGATGGAACCGGACCGCTGCGGCCCCGTACTCCACCCAAAACGACATCGCAGCAACGATCAGCGCCAATCCATCCGAGTCCAACGGCATCGGGAAGAGTCTTTCCATGAACATGCGCGTATTGCGTGCTGACCGGATAGTGTCCAGTTGGTAGATTCGGGCGTCCATTACCGGCTCCTGCGAAGCAAAGGGTGAGGTTATCGGCGTAGAGCGTGCCGTCTTCGATCTTGAGATTCATGTATGCACCGCGTTTCTGTGCGGTCGGTTGGCGTTCTGTTTGCGGCGAATGTCCGCATTGCTGCGCTTGCCGAAATAGGAAACGAAAGCCGCCTCGGCTTCTTTGGACTTGCCTGGGTTGAACGTATCGGCGTCCGGCTTGCCGTAAGCGCGGAAAAGAACCCAATCCACCAGATTCAAATGGTGAATTTCATGGATCTCAGGCTCATCATTGGTATTGCTCAACGACGCAGCCGGTAGCCGGAAGAAATCAAGGTAGAGCGTGTATCCGGCGTCAGCGACCGAACCGAGCGTCAGCGTCTTGTCGTCATGAACGTACTCGCGCGGTCGCTCGCTGCGAGTACGCCAGCCAGGGCGAAACTTGTCCAGTTCGCGGCGAGTGGCGCCGACGATCTCATAGGCCGTGCCATCGGCGGCGCGTAGCTCTGCATACTGGATGTCGAACAGTCCAGAAGGAAGATCAATAACGGTGTCACCAATAGAAACCGTAAGTTCAGCGGTGTCATTGATTAATCTCGCACGAACGGACGCCTCTGATTCGGCCTCGGCGAACCAGGGGGCAACCTCCTTGTCAGGCCACAGATACGGACGTGCCGTGTCCTGCGCCTTGATTCGGAAGTCAACGATCAGTTCGCCGAGATTCATGGCTTACTCGACGCCGAATTGGTCGTACAAGCCAGTGACCTTGGTACGCATGTCAGCGACCGACATGCGCTTGTCCAGATCGGCCTTGAAATGCACCTTGGCGTAATCGACCAGCGCCGCCTTGTTCATGTTGGCGATGGCGTCACGGGCGGTCTGATCCGGATCGGGATCATCGGTCGGCTTGACCTGTTTCACCTTGGCCGTGGTTTCTGCCTCGGCTTCTTCGCCGACAACATAAACGTCGGCATGCTTGAGCATCCTGCGGGCAACGGTATCGTCTTCGATGTTGACCGTCTGGCCATGCTCGAATGCAATGCCGGTGCCGTAGATGACATCAACGAAGTTCGTTCGATGGCCGATGTACTTGACTGGAATCATGGTTTTCTCCGAATCAGAAAGGGCCAGCCCGGCGGGCCAGCCCTTGTTTCTCGTTACAGCGGCCCTTGGAGAACCGTGTCGACCAGAACATCCATGATGCCGGCTGCCGAATCGGCGGCGCCCTTGCGGGTCAGCACCAGATAGGCATCCTTCGGCAAGCGAACCGGCGCATTGAGCGCGGTTGCGCGAGTGCGGCCGGTCGAGGACGTAGCCAGCGCAGCGTAGAAGAACGCGGCGTTCTGCGGGACGGCAGACGAATCGACGCCATCGACGTACAGGAAACCAATGTCGGCCGTGGTCGAGGCTGCAAAGGCGTCGGACACGATGGCCTCGGCGCTGTGCAGTTCGGTGCCGGCCGGCAGGATGCCGATACGAACAACGTCATTGACCTGAACGGCAGTCGCCAGGTCGGATTGGTTGGCGGCAACGCCGGATGCGTTGACAGCGTAGGTGCCGCGAATCCGAACGGCGTTGCCGCTCGGGCCGGAATACTGGCCGTTCTTGATGCCCTTGGTATTGAGGGTGGTCATGGTGTTTCTCCTTGATGGTCAGAAGAGGCCGGGGATCACCCGGCCTGCTTGCTTTCGGTTAGGCAATCGCCACGGCGGTATCGATAGCCATCACGCCGAAGTCGGTATATTCCTTCTGCGCGCCGCCGTGATCGATAAGGAATTGCACCTTGGACGTGCCGCCAATCATGCCGAGCAGGATTTCCAGCTTGTCGCCGTGATCCAGTTCCTTCTCCGAGAAGAAATAGGAACCCTGCGACTGGCGGAACTTGCCGTAGGCTTGGGCCAGGGCTTGACCGCCAAGCAACAGCGCACGGTCAACCGCGAAGCCGGCGCCAGCGAATGCAGCGGGAACCAGATCGGTCGACGTTTCGGCGTTCGACGTGGTAGAAGGACACCAGCGCAGCGAGTCGCCCGAGTAGAAGCGGATCGGCTTGGGCATCTTGACGATCAGGATGCCATTCCACAAACCAGCCTCACCCATGAACAGGGGATTCTGCTTGGCCATCTGCGAGCGGGCCATTGCGTTTGCCTGCCAGGTGCGGAAGTTGGTCGAGCGAACCAGCGACGTGTATTGCTCGGACGAACACAGGAGAACACGCATCGGCGCATCCTGGCTCATCTGGTCGCCCTCGAAACGAACCGGCGGCGGGGGAAGCGGCATCGAGTCAAGCTTGGTACGCAGCGCGTCGACCAGATCGATGTTCATCACGTCGGTCGTGGCGATGGTGATTTCGTTGCCGGAAGCCTTGATCGTTTCGATACCCGAGCCGGTCGACATGAAGTGGCGATTGCGGGTCGGTGCCTTGATCGGATTCACAACGATGTCGGTGAAATCCGGATCGGACGTGAGCGGAACCGCCCACTCGACATCGCTGGCGAAACCACGCGAGCCGGCCAGATGCACTAGCGAAAGCTGGTCTTCGAGGCGGGTCATGTAGTCGTGGCCGAGCGCCTGGGCCAGCGAACGAAGCTGGTGCGGCGTGCGCTGCTGAGTCATCTTGCCGCCGGCACTGATCGGCTTGCGGGTCTGGTTGATGCGCAGACTGTCTTGCGAGAAGTCCATGCGGTCGCCCTTGCCTTCGGCGTAACGCTCACCCATGATCGGCTTGCCGCCAATCGGGTTGATGAGGTCGAAGGTGATTTCGTCGCCGGCCGTCTTGGAAAGATCCTGACAGCGAACGATGGGCAGTTGATTGCCAGACTGGCGGCGAAGGGTTGCTTCGGCGTCGGCTTGCTGCGGGAGCTTGCCAGTCAGGCGGTTAAGAGTGGTCTGGCGCTGCATGGAAGCAGCGAACAGGCCGGCGGATTGAACTTTGACGGCTTGCGGGCTGCCGTAAGGAATAACTGTATCGCCCATGATGATTCTCCTGAAGTTGGATTACGCGGCTCACGCCGGGTTAAAAAACTGCGATTAAAGTACCTTGCTCATCAGCTTCATGATTTCGTCGGGCGTCTTTCCCTCCAAAGTGCGTGAAAGCCGATTCATGTCCATTGACCTGATCGCCTCGCCCTCGTCGTGGTGCGCCATCGCGCCGGCCGGAACTTGGGAAAGGCTGGTCGGCGTCTTCGCCTTGGCCTTGGAAATTGCCTCTGCGGCCTTGGCAGCCACGTCGGAAGTAGGTTGTTTGGTCGTTGCTTCGCCGAACAGGGGTGCAATCTCGCCGACTGCCTTCTCGATAGCGTCGGCAAAGGACATGCCTTCACCAATGAGCTTGTCGCGCTGGAGAACGACAAGATCAATCGCCTTCTGATTGGTGGCCGGGCCTTCCGGATCGAGGAACGGGTATTGCTCAACCAGGGCGGCGGCTCGCGCGTTGGCGTCGGCCATGATGCTATCCTGGGTTTGCTGCTCACGTTTCTGCGCATCGCGGGCTTCGATCACCTGAACCGCTGCGTTGGTTGCGGCTTTCAGCACGGCGGCGTCAATCTTGCGGTCGAGTTCGTCGGCCAGATCGGTATCGCCTGCGTACATCGCATCACGCAACTGGCGACGAAGATCAAGAATCTCTTCATTGCCTTGCGGCGCCTGCTCGGTTTCGGGCGGCTGCCCTTCTTCCTTGCCGGCTTTCAGTTCGAGAAGTTCCTGCTCAAGCTGCCGCGCTTTCTCCCGCGCCGCTTCCAGTTCGGAAAACGGAATGGTGTGCTGGCCATCCTTGGCCAGTACGACGGGTTCTGCTGCGGGTTGTTCTTCCTTGGTAGCTTCCGATTCAGCGGCGGGCGCTTCGCTGATTTCCGTTTCCTCGCCTTTGGGCTGTTCGCCTTCGGGGTCGGTCGTGGTATCGCCCTCAAGAGTTCCACCGACAATCAGCCGGGCTTGCTCTTCTTCGCTCAACGCCGCGAAACCCTCGGCGTCATCCAAGAATGAATCCATGTTACGACCAGACATATCGCGCTCCATCTTCGGGATTGGCGTCGTCCTCTCGACGGGCCAAGCCGATCACTTTTCGCCGTGACGCGGTAGTGAGCGGTTAAAACAATGCTTCCCTTGTGGGGGAAGCTCCAGCTACGGGACTATTTGCGTGCTTTACAGCAGGCAACCTAAGTTTATCACTTCTCGAAAAAAGTCAACAATCTGTTTTGCTACGGTTTTGCGACCGAACATCCATCAGCAAGTTGGCTCTTGAGCGCGTAGCCCATCAGCGGCCAGATCTTCGCCACGGCGTTTTGCCTGGCGATCTTCCGGCCAAGCACGGCGTCGAAGTTCTCGGGCGATGCACAGGCGCTCTCCCCGGTCACTGTGAAGCCGTTGCGCAGGACGAGAACACAGAAGGTAAGCAGGTCAAGAGATTTCGGCAACTCGCCGGCAACCGGGTAGTGATCCATTCCAGACGCCGCACCATCAAAACCTGTGAAGTAATACTCCCCGACGATGTTCGCCTCGATGTCGGCCGGCGTAACGCGCGGCGCGGCCAGTGACCCCTGGATCCACCGCAGCGAAGGAATGCGCTGCAAGACGTGTATCTGGTTTGTGCCGAAGGTTCCGATGAAAGAAAGGCCGGAGGCGAACGCGCCAGCGTATGACCTTGGCCGCTGCCGGCGCCACTGCCCGACAATGGGCGGCTTCCCGGCCGTGTTCGTGAACGACTGGTGCGGCGACCATCGCATTGACGAAAACAAGGTGGTTCCGCAATGAACATCGAACAGGAAATCCAAGCCAAGGCACTGTTGATAACTCTGCTCATTTTGATCTACTCCGTGGTTGAAAAATCATTGCCCGCCTTCGATCCCGGCATTCACGCCTACATCGGGATTGGCTGGCTGGCCAGGATTGGCCGGGAACTGCGGTGATGTGTTGCGCCTGCTGAGAACTTCGCGGGCGGTTGCTGGTTGCTGGCGCTGGATGGCCTGCACTTGCGTTGCGTCCAGTTGGGCCGGCTGCCCTTCCTGTGCCGGCATCACGCCGGCTACAGGATCCGGCGCTATCGGCATGATCGTGCCGCCGTTGGCGTCGACAAAGCCATCCGACTGAAGCAGCATGTCGGCCAGCGCCGCCGTCTGTGGAATGGCGGCAATGGTCTGCGCCGTCTGAATGGCGCCGAACTGCGCCTCGACGTTCTTGTTCACCGAGTCGGCGATTGTCTTCTTCGCCTGGGCGTCGATCAACGGCTGGCGCTGGTCAAGCTCGCGCATCTTCAGTTCGTACTGCGCCTTGCTCAGTGCAGCCTCAACGGCGTCCTTGATGCGTTGCTGGATCTGCTCTTCGCTCTGCTGGCCATCGCCAAGTTCCTTGATCGCCTTGATGATGTCCTGTTTGTTCGGTACGTCCATGAGGCTGAACAAGTGCGGCATCATCACCTTCTGGTATTCCGGCGGCGCCGACTTGAACGCCTCAGACATTGCCGCAAGCTGTTGCGTCCGGAAGCTCGGCGTACTCGGCACGTCGGCAAGCGTGACCTTCAACTTTGTCCGCTGCACGTCGTTGTCGAGATACTGGATGCCGGTTGCTTCATCGATCACCGGAACATTCAGGATCACCGTCTTGTCTTCCTTCAGTGATCCGCCATCGATGAACACATCCTCGCGCACGCCGGCCATATCTTCGATGATGAGCGACAGCAGCAGATCACCAACGGCCTGCCGGGCGTCCTTGAAATTGTCGTTGATGTCCGCAAGGTTCTGGTTCGACTGCTCGACCAGCCCGGCCTGCATCACGCCGGATTGCGACTGGCTGCCCATTCCCATGAAGGCATCGCTGACGCCGGCCGTGCGCTTGATCCCTTCGCGGGCATCAACCAGGCGGTCATACTGTTGTCGGTTCAACTCGAAATCACGCTCGACCTTGAAGACGCCGCCCTGGCGCATGGCCTCGGCATCAAGAACAATGTCGGCGTCCGGGCGCGCAACCTCGTCGCGGAACGTGTTGTCATCATCCAGCACGGCGCCATCTGTGCGCGTTGTCCGGGTCGCGGCCAAGCCCCATTGCATCTTGGCAATCCGCGCATTTACCTCGTCTTGCAGGTACATCATGCCGCGAATCAGGCCGAACGGCACGCCGGTACGGTCTTCGCGCTTGCCCCAAAATGGCACATACGGGAATTTGTTGTGCGAATACGGGCTTGGCTTATCCGATAGGCGGTGCGGCCCCATGTACCAAGCGAGCCGAACCTTGCCGACCACGGCCGTCGAAACCTCGACCATGCCGGAGCCGACCGCCTCGATGTGCATCTGATTGGCCGGGTCGAACTCGACCACGCGGCCATCCGGCGATTTGATGACGGTCACGCGCTGCCAATCCCGATACCAGACTTCAAACAAGCAGATGCGTTTGTTGTGAACGTCGCGCCACTGCTGTTCTTCAATACTCCAGCCGCGCTCATCCTCTGCCGAGCGTTCGAGGTAGGTTGAAGACCCGCCATCCGTCCCGAGAAATCCGGGGTCGATGCCTTGCCAGCCGGAGCCGGCATGTTCGATCAGTTCTTCCTGCTCGGGGAACATCAGCTTTGCCTGGCTGCGCTCCATCCACTTGCGGCGGATCAGGTAGCGGGCGTTGCTCATGTCTGGCTTCGAGAACCAATCGAACCAGATTTCATTGCGGTGAATGGCGGTCGCCCGGTACTTGTAGGCGAACGGGTCTTGCTCGCGGGCGACTTCGCACCAACCGATACCGACCTTGATCTGGCTGGCGTAGGCTTCGGAACACGCGGCGTCGGCCCTTGAATGGCGCTCGGCTTGGTTAAGGCGATAGTTCAGCGCCTCGGCCACATCGTCATTCGCCTTGTCGGAGTCCGGGACAACGCGCCAATCCGTGCGGGTCTTCGCCTCCATGCCGAGAACGGAGTCGATTGCCGGGCCGATCAGCGGCTCGATTGCCGGCGGCAGCCCACGCTCGGCGGCGCGTCGCATCACGTCGCTGTCAAGTTGATTACCGTCGCAGTAGTCGGCCTCGCGGTCGGCCGTGGTGCGCCAAGTTGGCTGCTCTTCACATTCCTCGACCCATCGAGTGAAGGTTAGCAGATCAAGCCCGCCAATCTCCTGCTCCATTACTTCGTCGTCGTCCTGTCCTGCCGTCGCGGCGGTCATATCGTACATGGTGCTGCTCCTTAACCGCGCCAGCTAGGCGCTTCTCGTCTTCGTTTGGGTGCTTCGATTACTGACTTGGCTCTAAATCCTTGGGCAAACTGGCGAAATGAGTCAGCGCCTTCTGAATGAACGTCGTGCCTGGGCGTGTCGCTCCATACGCCAAGCCGCGAATTCCACTCTTTTTTGTACATAGATAGGTGGGTGATGCCTTCTTTGCAGCCGGCCTCGTCAAAAGTGCATTGGCCAAAGACATCGCGGACAAGCTGGATGCCGTGATTCACGTCGGCGACGCGGGGAACAATCACCCATTTCCCGCCGATGTCGAACTTTTGCAGAAGCTCTATCGGCGAGGCGATCATGTCGGCCATTTGCCGCTGGTGGTCGCCGTCGTGCGGCAGGTAGTGCGATCCCCACACATAGCCGAGTGCCTGCATCTGGCGAATAAAGAAGCTGTACGGCTCACCCCATCCCTCAATGAAGCGGATAAAACGATTCTCGGCGCCAATGCGCTGATGGAACCATATGGCGGTGCCGTCCGAGTTGCCGATGTCCCAATAGGTGTTTACAGCGATTCCAGATGCGTGCGGGAACAGGCCAATTCGCCCCTCCTTCCTTGCCGCAGTCAGTTGCGCGGCGTAGTAGGTGCCTTCGGTCGATTGCTGGAACGCCTCTTTCGATGTGCTTGGGTACTCCTGCCACATTTTTTCTGGATCGCCGGAAAAGTCAGAGTCCCGAGTGGCGACGTACCAATTGCGCTGAAGTTGATCGATCACGCAACCCTCGGTTGCTTCTATCTCATCGAAATACTTCCGGTCTTTGTCGGTCATTACGACGTTGGTGGCAGCCATCCGATAACCAGGCTCTTCCCACCAAGGGAAGAAATGGAACCGATAGTCGCGCTCCGACAGCTTGGCCTTGCTCTCATGCAGGGCTTCCGAGCGCAACGTCATCGCATGGAAATCGCCGCCCTGCCCTTCGGCCGTGCTTTCAATGATGGCGATGCCGTCGAGCGGCACGGCCGGCAGCGAGCCGGTGATAACTTCCTTGGCCTTGTCCGGGAACTTGGCGCATATCTTCCCGAACTCCGATACGTGCAGCCGGTGAATGGTTCCAGAGCGCATCGAGGTCGCTACGCGGATCGAGCTATTATTGTGGGCGAACAGCAGTTCCGTCGCCGAGTTCCTGGCTAGCGGCATCGCATTGCGTAGAATATCGGGCAGCCGGTCATAGGCCAGCTTCACCTTGTCCCGGAAAATAACCTCGGCCGCTTCACGATCCTGGGCAATGATGCCGCAACGCTGGTCGGGCAGGAACAGTGCGTGATCGAGCCACATGATTGCAATCAGCGTCGTGAATCCAAGTTGCCGCGCCTTCAGGATGAGATTGCGATTCCACAGGCGCTTGATGAGCTTGCGCTGCGCACGATTAGGGATGAACGGGACAACCGAGCCTTCTCCGTCGTCCGTCTTGACCATGATCTTGTAGAGCCGGCCGGAGCATAGGCGCCACATCGGATCGGCGAGACATCGCGCCAGATCCTCGTTTGTCTCCGGCGCGTAGTCGAAGGGGATTCCCTTACTCGCCATCATCCTTGACCACAGGCAGAGCAACAGCGCCAAGCGCGGCAATCAAATCGGTCAGCGGATTGGTCTTCTGCGCGTTGTCCAGTTCGTACAGGCCGTGATGCTTGAACAGCTTTTCAAGCGAGGAGTTCTTGTCGGCGACTTTGTATTTCTTCGTGTAGCCAATGAATACGCGGTCTCCTCCCGATCCAGAAAACTCTTCAACGACCTCAAGGCCGGCGATAGCGGCAGCAGTATCATCGTCCAGTTCATTGATCGGCTTCGGCCTTCCGTCCTCATAGAATAGCTTGCGCGGATCGAACAGGGCTAGGCGCGTAGCCTCCTGAAGCACTCTCGCGGCACTGGCAATGCCGGTGCTGGTGATGCGCTCCTTCAGTTCACCGATCCTTGACATAACCTTGACATTTTTCGCAAGGGTTGAAGCCTTCTCATGCACACTCTCGGGCTTCCAGTCTTTTGACTTCGGGTAAGCCTCGCGGAATGCGTCAGCCTGGGTCTTCCCGCTAGCCACGGCAAGCGCAAACCTCTCCTGCTGCGCAGTGAGTTTCACGTTACCGGCCATGCCCATGCGCCCGTATGGCCTCGGCCAGCATCTTCGCTACCTGCTTCTTGTCCTTCCCGAGTTCCCGGCCTATCTCGGCCTTGGAGTTCCCCGAGCGGAACAGCAATAGCGCCTTCTGGCGCTCTGCGTCTTGCTTGTCGAATTGGCTTGCCATATTTTATCCGTTTGCTATAATTTGATTGCCTGCTGTGACGCAACCATTTTACAACGGCAGCGCAATTGTCAAGCAGTAATTCTCAATTACTGACTCGATAAAGTAGGTGGCGCGATCTGCCTCATCGCCGGTATGTGGTTCGCGGTCAATTTCCACGCTGCAACTCCTTTAGTTTTTGTTTGTATTCAGCCTTGATTGCTTTTAGTTCTTCGATAGTCAATTTGCGTGGGGTGTTGTCGGCTTCCAGTGCTTCCACCCGAGCTAGTCCGATTCGCGCAATCAGGCCAATTCGATAATCAACAGCGTTTCCGGACCCATAGCGATTGTCCTGTTTCGACTGGGCATGACAGTTGTCTTCGTTGAAACGCAAATGGGGAGCACTCCCTCTGCTACGGTAATGACCAGCGTCGACATTGTTTCCTGACCAGTCAAGCGGTTTGCCGGATGAAATGCAGTCATAGCCTGCCAGTTGGTCACGTAATCGGATAAATGCGTTGAATGCAATTTGTGCCTCTTTTATCCAGTCACTACGGGTTTTAAGTTTCAGTTTCAGAATCTTCCGGCTGGCGACTTCGGCGACGCGCTCCGCCTTCTCCCGGAGATTCTTTGATCGTTCGGCCATGATGATCCCGAGCTTTACCTCGCACTCGAATGAGCAGACGTTTTGCAGCGCCTTGCGGGGCTGAAAAAGTGATTTGCAGATGCGACACGCACGCTGTTTATTTGGTAGGCTCATTCAGGATCGCTCCACACCACGCTGCGCTCAGTTCCGTATGCGAACAGATACTCAATGAACTCGCTGGCCTGCTTCACCTTGAATCCACGCGACTGAACGCCAAGCTGAACAACGCTTGTGCCATCAATTGACGGAACGACTTCGCCTTGACCAGCAAACGGATCGGGCTTTCCTTCGGCTTTGGCGTTCTCGCGGGCGACGCGAACATAGGCATCAATCAGCAGGCGCTTCCAGGTTTCGCTATCGCGCTTTCTGCCAAGGAAATCGCACTGCGCCGCAATGTCGCCGATCATGGCGTGGTATTTCTCTTCCTGTATGCGCTTCTTTGCCGGCTCGCTGATACGAACCACATGGCCTTCCGGCGCCATAAGAACATGGCGGCAAATAGCTTTCCTGGCGACTTCTCCGGTGATGACTAGCGGGCGCATTGACATAATTTATGGTTAATCCGTACTTAGGTGGCGTTATTGATGTCCACTATGCGTTGTACGTCACAGGTCCATCGCCTGTTGTTCGGCAACAGGGGTTTGTTCCAGCGGAAGCAGCGAGCCTTGCGCCTGGGCGCGGCTGATGCGCTCGCAGGCGATGTCGAAATACTTGCGCTCGCGCTCGATGCCGGTGAACGCTTTTCCAAGCTGGGCGCACGCTACGCCGGTTGTGCCGCTGCCCATGAACGTGTCAAGCACGGTTTGCGCCTTCGGGTGCAGTGCCAGGCACCACGCCATGAGCGCGCTCGGCTTCTGCGTAGGGTGCTGCTTCCCCTCGCCGCTGTTCTGATATGCGTCAATACGCGACATCCTGAACACCCGCGTCGCGCCGTGGCCGCTTGTCCACGCCAGCTCAAAGTCGCCGCTGCTGAACGCTTGGCACTTGTCCCAAGAAAGCCAGCGCGAGCGCTGCGGCAGCTCGTACAGGTGGCCGCCCCAAACAACCGACTCGGCGCACTTGTCCACGGCCGGCAGCAGGCCATCGGCGCAGAGCTTGTCCCACTCGGGCGCCTTACCCCACATCACGGCCTTGCCGTTCTTGCCGGAAAAGTCACCGTGCCATCCGTCGCCAATCTCATAGGGCGGGTCCGTCAGCAGCAAGTCATGCGCAGGCAGCAACGGCAGCACATCGCGGCAGTCCCCGTGCCACAGTTCCGCATTCCCGATCACTACTTTTTCAGCCATTCAAAACCCTTTCAGCAGCGGCGTATGTGCCGTACAACACTTCGCTCAACCGGACCCCGCAAGCGGGGCCGGTTAGCTCAAACGTTAGGCGTCAATAAGGTCGGCTCTCGTTTTGTGCCGAATTAAAAGCATCCGCTCATGCGCCGAATGTCGGCATACGCAGAATCCAGCAGTCCGTGCAGCCTATTGCACTCTGCCTCGGCATCATGCTTCTGCTGAACCACATGAGCGAAAGCTTCCTTGGCTCCTTCTTCTTCCAGTATGAGGCGCGCGACATCTGCTTCCGACTTCCTGGCTCGGCGTAGATATTCTACGGCCCGCGTTCCTTCGCTGTCGGCCAGTTCGCGCAACCGATTGATTTCGTCGGCGGCTTTCTTAGGCAACGCACTCAGGTCGAACCCATCGTCGTCGTATGCAGCATGTATGCGCCGCAGGTTGCCGCTCAAAAAGTCCTGCTCATCTTGGCTCATCGGAATAGGCACAACGCCGTCAATGTGTGGGTCCATCATCGTTCCTCCGGCTGGCAGGCGCATTGCACGGCGTTCGCTCATCTGTTCGGCTTTGCCGGCACGAAGGTCATACACCTCCATCACGCGCTGCATGTTCTTTCCGTCGTAGTAACTGTGCTGCTCAATCGCGTCGGCATCACTGCTGGCAAAGCACGGGTAGTCTTCGTGATCTAAGGTGTCGCACACCACAATCATGTGCGTTGCTTTCTGCGCCACGCCTCGATCAAACCAGCTTGAAATTTCGTCCTTTGTTGCCGCCATATCAGTCCTCCGGTTGGCATGTACATGTCGCGCAGTCGCAGTTTGCCGAACGCATCTTTATGGCATCCGCAACGGCCCACTTCCCGTCATTGAAGCTTCCGCCCTTAGCCGGTTCGGTGGCAATCATTGCCAATCGGTAGCATTCTCTCCTCTCCGCTATCCGACCAGCATCAAACATCCACTTCCATGCCGCTACACGGTCGGCGAATTGCCAAGCGTCTTGCGCCGTGTATGCTTCAATTGCGTCTTCCGCGGTTTCAATCTTCATCTTGTTCTCCGTAGTTACGATCTACATAATCGCACTCGTCACAGTCGCTGCCGTAGGGCTTGAGGTGGGGGCAGCAATCGAGTCCAATGGTCATCGGTTCATCAGCATCGGCCGGGTATAAGTTGGCTTCCTGATCGTCGAGCAATTCGGCGTATTCGTAGCTCTCAAGCCACTTGCGTTGCACAACCTCAACATCGCCAGATGGGCACATGTCGCGCAGCCATTTCTCAAACGCTGCTTGTTCCGCGTCCTTGAAATCCTGCCTAACATTTGCTTCAACCGGACCTTGCGCAATATCTGTTGTCATTTATCAATCTCCTGTGCGGGCGCAAGGCCCGTTACGATAGCGTTATAAATCATCCTTGCCCCGCCATAGAATCCTCAATCCTCTTGGCCTTCCACGCTTCCCGGCATGAATCACGCAGCTTGTCGGTTGCTTCCTTTCCGCGCTTGGCTTCGACCATGACGAAATACTCGGCGGCCTTGTTTCCGTCCAGGTAGCACTTTCTGATAACAGATTGCACCTCGCAGCGGAACAACTCAGCGGCGATTGCTTCATGCGGCTGGCCGGATTCTTCCATGATGGCCTGGCGCTCGTCTGCGGCTTCTTCGATTGTGGCGAATAGGTCGTTCATTCAATTCCCCTTGATTTCCTGAACGGCCTGATATTCCTATCCGCCTGCTCTTCCTGATGCGCTCTTGCAATGTTGGCCTTGGCCTCTTCTGACAGGTTTCTGAATCTTGAAAACTTGCCCTGGAACAGCGCGCGGATAACTCCGGTTTCGCCCATGCGTTGCTTTCCGATGATGATTTCCGCAATGCCTTTATCCGGCGTTTCTGGCTTGTAGTATTCCTCGCGGTACATCATCAGGATCATGTCGGCGTCCTGCTCGATAGCGCCTGAATCACGCAAGTCCGACATCATCGGGCGCTTGTCTGCCCGTTCATCAACCTTGCGGTTAAGTTGTGATAAAGCGATCACCGGACAGTTGAACTCCTTCGCAAGCGCCTTCAGTCCTCGACTGATACTGGAAACTTCCTGCTCACGGTTTCCACTCTTTGACGATGCGCTATCGCCTCTAGCCAATTGGATGTAATCGACAACGATCAGCGAAAGCCCGTGTTTCCTAGCCATGCGCCGCGCCCTGGAGCGCATCTGCATTACGGTCAATGCGGCGGTGTCGTCAATATGCAGTGGCGACTGATGCAGTTTTCCAATGGCAAACGAAAGACGGGTGAAATCGTCATCTACCATCTTCCCGGAGCGAATCACGTTCATGGAAAGGCTTCCCAAACTGGCAATCGAGCGCTCGGCCAGTTGCTTCTTGTTCATCTCCATCGAGAAGACCAGCGCCGGCTTTCCTTCATTCACCGCAACATTCTCGGCGACGTTGATAGCGAATGCCGTTTTCCCCATCGACGGGCGGCCAGCAACAATCACCAGATCGCCACCATGCAGACCACAAGTCTTTTCATCAAGGTCGGCAAACCCAGTTGATAGCCCGGTAATCTGCCCGCCGTTTTCATAACGCTCATGGATGTCAGAAACTACCGACGACAGGATTGAACCGATTGACTCGGCGTCTTCGCTTCCGGCTTTTGAACGGCTGTCAGCAAGCGCAAAAACAATCGACTGTGCCGCATCAATTCGATCGACAACTGGCTGCGTTGATTCTTCCTGGGCTATATCGGCAATCTTTGCCGATGCGTTCAACAAATCACGCAGCCCGCGTTTCTCGGCGACTACCTTGGCATAGCGCGTAATGTTTGCGGCGCTCGGCGTGTTCATCGCCAGTTCGCCAAGATAAGCCAACCCGATACGGCCAGAATCAACGCCAACCGAAGCCATTGATTCGGCAACCGTCACCACGTCGACAGGAAGCCGGTCGGCCAGCATCAACGCGATATGGCGGAAAATTATCCGGTGGTCTTCACGGTAAAAATCGGACTCTGCGAGGAAGTCGATCCTGTCAAACGACTTTGGGTCGATCAGCAGGCTCCCAATCACGGATTGCTCGGACTCGACATGGAACAGTTCGGCGCTCATGCTGATGCCTTTGATGGAATTCCGGCGATTGAAATAATCTCGTCTTCACCGTCTCCGTCTATCAAAGGCTTCAGGCTGTAATCTGGACAGTAATTCGCCAGAACCTCACCTTTAGCTTTTGAAAAAAGCCTCAAAGGAACATCAATCTCCCACCAATCACCACAATCAACATTCAGATTAATAAAATCTCCGTCCGTTGATTTAACAGTTCCAGGTGCTAATCGAACGCATCTGACAATTTTTCCGATCTGTTGCGATCCTTTTTTTGATCGAACGACAATCGCCAAGTCGCCTTGTTTACAGTTCATGCGGCCTCCTTGTTCTCGTAGTTCCCGCTAATTACCTTGGCGAAATTCTCAGCCTTGACCAACCACCCAAGGTCGCAGCCTTGCCATTTCCCGTCTCGCCCGGTTAGAAAATCAGACTTGGCGACGTAGGCAAAGAAACGGTCGAAGAATCGCAACGCAGAGTCGGAATCCGTCGCGTATGGTTCGCCGCCCTGCTTCTTTGCCGTCAGCACCCATCGCCACCTGGCCGCTAGGTTCTGCTGACGCTGGCCTTCCCATACCTTCGGATAAGGCATTGTCGGCAGATGATTGCCGAACGATTCAATGATTTTCTGGTGCGGACAATTCGGCGCCGGTCTTCCGGCGACAACCAATGCGTTAGCATTGGTAGGTTTACTATCTTCTCTACTCTCCTCTTCTCTAGGCTTTTCTTGGCGTGACATGGCGTGACATGGCGTGACATCAAACGAAACGCCAACAGAAGCCAATTCACGCTGCTTTATTTTTCTTTCTGCTGCATTGGAGTCTTCGCGCTCCCTTTTCGGCTGGCGCTTATCCCATGACGCAATACGGTTTTCAACGATAAGGCCACGTGCTGTCATTGCGTCAAGAATGCGAATAGCGGTTCCTTCTTCTGCACCTAGCATGTGGTCAATAGTCTCGAAATCCAGCGGCCCAATGTTTCCTCTGTCTGCATCAGAGCTTGCTGTTTCTAGGATGAAAGCCCACAAAGCGATTACGTCGCCGAATCTTGCCGCTGCCTTCTTTGCGACAAGCTGAAACTTTGGATCGGTTATTGATCCGTGATGCCAGCGGAACCAATCAATTCCACTTGCCATTACTTTTCACCTTTCAGCGCGCGTTTAAGCGTCTTGCACAGCAGCACAACCTGGCGCGACTTCGCTTGCTGGTTATTCAGCTTGGCGATCTGCTTGGCCTGGCTATTTGCTACTTGCCAAAGTGATTTGTTATC
>OFQX01000237.1_pt1 | contig 17393 bp, 23 predicted proteins | sample 1542951 | NCBI WGS metagenome assembly OFQX01 (sample SAMN07774215, study PRJEB24372) | wastewater metagenome | isolation source: WWTP Novara (Effluent) | place: Italy: Novara | collected 2015-12
CGTGATGTCGGTCCCCGCTGACGTCCACACGAAGGGGACCGCGACGGCGCTTGTGAGGGTCGGCGCGCTCACGATCCGGCGCCTCCACCCATGAGCACGCCGGGAAGGAGTTGCACGCCTCCCTGCACCGCGCCGCGGTTGATCGCTCCGACCATCTGCCGCGCCGCTTGGCGAACGCCGCCCGTGCCGTACATCGGTCCGCCGAAAGTCACGTTGTAGACCGTACCGCCCTAACCGCTCGACGCGCTACCCTTCGACAGTCGCGCGGCCGGTTCGCGCGGCGCGCTTGCGGGCGCTGCGACCGACGGCGACGACGGGGCTACCGCCGCGGCGCCGACGCCTGCGAGCGCGGCGACGCCGAAGTACGCGCCCGCGGCTGCGAAGTGTCCCGGCGCGAGCGGCGCAGTCACGATGCCAGCGAGCGCAGAGATGCCCTCCGCGAGTTCGAGCGCGCCCTTGACCGTCGCCTGTTGAGCGATCGAGGCGAGCGTGTCGGAGAGCATCCCCTGCAACGCGTCGCCGATCGTCTCCTTGCCCGTGACGAACGCTTGGAGGTGCTTGCCGAACGCGTCGGCCATGCCACCGAACGCCGACGTGACGCCCTCTGCGAGTGCCTGCGTGGAGTCGAACTCTTGCCCGTGGAGTTCCTCCATGCGTTCGGTGTACGTGCGCTGCATCTGATACCGCCGCTCAAGGTGCGAGCGTTCGCGTTGAAGAGCGCGCTGCTGCCTCATCTCCTCGATGCGCTCGCGTGCCGCTGCGGGGTCTCGCAGGTCCGCGGTCTCGGCGCGTGCGGCGACGGAGCCCTCCGCGCGTTGCTGCGCCATGCGCGCGCGTTGCAACCGGATCTCCGCATTGGCCTGCTCGCCCGCGAGTCCGGCAACGTGCGCCGTGATGCGCGCTACCTCGTCGGCGTGCGTGGCTTGCTCGCCCCACTGCACCGCGGCGCCGTGGATGGCGTTCTCGTACTCGCGCGCCTGACGCACAAGGTCTGCGTAGAACTCTCGATCGACGCGCATCTGTGCGGTGCGTCGCTCGCGGTCCTGCTGATCCATCGCCATCTGCGCGGCCTTCGCGCTCTTGGCGTGCTCGTCGGCGTGACCACCGCCCATGCGCCGCGAGATGTTGGCTTTGAGCGTCTGCGCTCCCTCGTCTGCCGAGAACGTCTGGCGTGCGCCTTCGCCGCTCTCCTCTTCGCGCCCACCGCCGAAGCGTCGAGGTCCGGCACCCGCAACACCAGCGACGCCCGCAAGAGGCCCCGTCCCCTCGCGTCCGCCCTCGCCGCCGCCACCGCCGACGAGCGCCCGTGCGGCGCCAACGAGACGAGCGCTCGACGCCTGAACGTCTGCGTCGAAGCGACCGATGATGTCTCCGATCGACAGAGGATGCGCGCGGATCTCGGAGATTGCTGTGAGCAGGCGGCCCGCGGTGTAGACCGTATGACTCATCGCCTCGGCGACGAGATTGACCGCGCTCGCGATGCGGTGGAACACCGCCGCGCCGGTCTCCCCGACCTCGCGCCAGTGATTCGTGATCGAGTCGGAGTCGTCACCGACGATGCCCGCCGCGCGGTTGCTCTCGCGTTCAAGGCGTTGCAGTTCTTCGAGGAACCCCGTCGAGAGTTCGCGTGCCGCGCTGTGGAGGTTGCCCTCGAAGCGTCGCAGCGAGTCGGCTGCGTCGTCGGTCGCCTGCGGCACCGTACGAGCGACCGTGACGAGAGCAGCGAGCCGATCCTGCGCAGTGTGGGCGGAACCGCCCATCGCAGCGAGCGCGGGGCCGAAGCGACGCAGTCCCTCTTGCTCACCATTGAGCAGCGCGTCAGTGAGTTGCTCGATGCTCGCGTTGAGATCCCGCCCCGTCGTCGCGGAGTAGTTCCCCGCGACGCGCATGAGCGAGTTCAGTTGCTCTTGCGTTAGCGCTACGCCAGCCTCCGCGAGACGTGCCGCGGAAGTCATCGAGGTCGTTGCGTCGGTGTACTTCCCCGCGGCGTCTGCGGCGGCGTTGAAGTTCAGGCCGAGCGACGAACTCACGCGGTCAAGGCGTGCTTGCTCCGATGCAAGATCGGCGCTCTCGTGAGCGAGGCCGCTCACTGCGCGGCTGAGTTGAGACGCTGCGGTGTATACGTTGTTGAATGCGAATGCTGCGCCGCTGATGCGCTCGAAGATCGTAGCGCGACCTGCGTTGTTGCCTTGCGCTGCGAACTCCTCCATTGCACGCGTCGCGCGTCCAACCGCCTCGGTATGGCGCGATGCCGAAGCCTGCGCGAGCGACCCGAACACGCCGCGCTCTGCGTCCGCGGCGGCCTCTTGCTGCTTCTTGTGGATCTGTTCGAGTGCGTTGATTTCGTCGTCGGCCGCTTTCTTCGACGCCGCGGCGGCCTCGCGAAACGCCTTTGCCTTCTCGTCTGCGGCGCGCTTCGCTGCCTCTGCGGAGACCGGAGCCTGCGCTGCGATACGTTCGAGCGCCGCGCGGAACTCGTCAGCGCTGACCTTGCCGTCGATGAACTTCTGCTTGAGGTCGGCGAACGCCTTGCCGCTCTGGTCGCTCTTCGCCGCGAGCGCGATGACCTTCTGTTCCAGCGAAGAAAATGCCCCTACGATCTGCTCCAATGCGAGTTTTGCGAGATCGGCACCGGGGACTGTGATCGGGATGTCTACGCCGTCGCTCATGTGCTCAGTGTCGCGTGTGCGATGGTAAGGGCCGCAACGATGTCATCGGACGTGAGAGCGAGTACGTGTCCGCGCACGCTTCCGACGTTGGCGTCACTTGCGCCATCGGCGAGCGCATAGCGGATCGTCTGCCCCCATCGAGCAACGAGAGCGTCGAGCATCGCGGCGCCCACGCCTTCAGGCACATCGAGGTCGACGAGGATCAGCGCGCACCGCTTTTGCCGCGCTTCGCCTCCTGCTCCCGTTGCTCCTCGCGGATCTTCTGATCGCTCTCCCACGCTTCACCTTGCGCCCGCTTGAGCGCTCCGAGTGCTTGAAGATCGACGCGCGTCAGGTCTCGCCCGAGTTGCTCGTCGATCGGAATGTGGAGGTCGCTCGCGAGCGCGATGGCGCGCGTGATCTCGACCACCCACGGGTCTGCGTAGGTCACGCACGCGAAGGGACACGTACGCGCCTCGGGAGTGCCCGTGACGGTCGCGACGTGCCGCGCTTCGGCCGCGAGGTCGGGCGGCAGTGGAGCGTCACAAGAGGGCCCGCGCGGGCATCCCCACCGCTCGCGGTATTCCGCGGCGTCTGCCATCGCTGCATCGCGGCGGTAGCCTGCGGGCATCGTGCGCGCCTCGTCGGCGATGCGACACCCGCACTGCTTCCGCGTCGTCGTCAGCGCCGCAGCATCAACCCACGCGGCAACGCGAAAGGGGCGAGCGCCGCGGGGCCTGCCTCCGCGCGGTCGATGGCGACCTGCGCGACCTCGCGGATCGCGGCGGCGCCGTACTTCTCCCACACGTCGTCGAGCCACTCGTCGCGCGCGAGGACGATCTTGCCGACGTCGGCGAGCGGCGCCTTGTGCTCGACGCCTTGCGCGTCGGTGTACGCGTGGCACGACGCGAGGAACGCGCGCTGCGAACGCACCTCGCCGGTCGCCTCCATCACCCACGCGAACGTGCGCGGGGTGAGGGCGCGAACCTCGAAGAGCGACGGCGAGAGACCGGGCGCGAGCGCGAGGGCTGCGCGCGCTTCGTCGCTGCGCTCTCGCTCGTAGCGGGTGAGCGCCGCGGGTGTCGTCGCCGCGAGGTCGATGGCGGGGTCGCACGTTGCGGGACGCGCGCCGGGGATGGTGCCCACGAGGAGCACGCGAAGGGGCTGAGAGGGGTTGCTCATCGTGCTTCGTTCTTTCGATTCATCCGAACGCGACTCTAAGCGGCGAGAGCACGCCGTCGAGTGCGGTGCCGGTTGAACCGCCGAGGGTGATCGCGTCGTCCTGGAGCGCGCTGAACTCCAATTCCATGTACAGCCGCTCGCCGACCTTCGAGAGCTTGGGCTGCGCGGTGAGCTTCACGTTGTTCATGTTCCACACCCAGAACGACGCCGTGGCGCCCGTGCCCACGCGCTGAACGATCGTGAGCGAGTACCGCGTCTCGGCGTCGAAGCCGGTGCCGTAGTCGTGGTCGAAGCGGAGCGTCAGCATCGCCTTCGCGGCGCGCGGTCGCCCGCCCGTGTCGACCACGGCGGCGACGGTCTGCGTCGCGCTCGGGTCGCGCACCATCTCCCACTGGTTCTTGAACTCGATCGAGAACTTCTCGCAGACGAGCGTCGTTCCGCGCGTCGGCGCGCTCGCAGCCGCGAGGTAGACCTGCGGTTGCAGCGGGAAGCCCGTTCCCATCTCGTCGGTCGCGGTCGCGGTCGAGAGCGTCTGCGCCGTCGGACCGGTGAACGACACCGCCGTCAGGTCGAGCTTCATCTGAACGAGCTTGCCGAACTCGCCGAAGCTGAAGCTGATGTCGCCGTACGCGCCGTTGAACGTGTACTGCGCAGCCGAGTCGCCCACGTACGCGATCTGCGCGGTGAGGCTGTTGGTGTGCGACTCGGCGGGCGAGTAGTTGTAGAGGTTGCGCACGACAGCCGACGTCGCAGGAGCACCCGAGAGTGCGGGCGCGACGGTGATCGTGTCCGTCGAGACGTTGGTCACGAGCGCCCACTCCATCTGACCCGCCACCGCGACGGCGATGATCGTGCCCTTCGCGAAGTTGGCGCCGTCGCCCGCCTGCACGTCGAACTGCGTCGTCGACGTGCCCGTCGCTACGGTGGAGCCGTCGGCCGCGTACTCCGTCCCGAGCGCGTGACGCAGGAACAGACGCGGCGTGAGCGGCGAGAGCGACGCGCCTGCGACGAGTTGCGACGCTGACGGCGTGGCCTTGAGCATGAGCGACGCGCTGAACTTCGACGCGATCTCCAGACCTTGCACGGGCTGGATCGCATCGAGGCGACGCACGCGGACGTCGTTGACGTCGAGCATCTCACGCACCGCACCGTCGGCCGTGATCGGGTCTGCGACGATCGTGCGAGTCATGGCGTTGGGGAACGAGCCCGCGGGCGTGACGCCGAACGAAGCCTCTTCGCCGAAGTACACCGCTTGCTCGCGGACGATGATGTTGCTCTGTGCCATCTGTATCCTCTGCGCCGTGGCGCTCTATCGAACCTTGCTGACGATCATCTGACCGCGGCCCATCGCAGCGGCGAGGGCGCCCGTCGCGCGACCGATGCGTGAGTCGAGACCACGGCGGCGCTTCGTCGCGAGCCACCGCAGCGAGAGCGGCGCGAGCGTGATGTCACCACCTGACGCGGCGAAGCGCTCGACCCACACGCGACGGAGTTCGTACGCGGCGACGGTCATCACCGCGAGCATCGAGGGAGCGGCGCTCCCGAGCATCGCAGCGGTGAAGCGCGCGCGAACGGCGGCGATCATACGACCGCGGGCGAGTTTGTTGACGGTGAGGATCGGGCGGCGCGGTTGTCGTGAGGTGCCCTCGTTGAGCCACGACAGTTTGCGTTCCTCGCCCACCGGAAGCGCGATCGTCGCCTTCCACTGCTTGCCGTCGAGTTCCTTCGCCATCGCCTTGAGACGCGCCTCGACGGCCTTCGTCTGCGCGGCGACGGATGCTGTAGGGATGGCGAGGTTCACGGCCCGTACGCGCTGTTGATGTTGCTCTGCAACACCATCGCGAACGTCGTCACTCCGAGCGAGCGACCGCCGCCGATGTCTTGCCACACGGTCGTGCCGCGCGTCATCTCGACCATCGCGGGATCGGTGTCGAGACCGCGCAGGTCGGAGAACTCCAGCGCGCGCTTGATGCGCCGCCCGTCGCTCACGGCGCGTTGATCGGGTCGCAACGCGGCGCCGCTCTGCGTCTCGGTGCCCACGTTGTCGATGACGTTGGACGTGCCGACGCTGTAGGCGTAGCCCACGCTCACGACGAGTTGGATGCGGTCGAACTGCGGCGTCTGATACGGGTTGTTCGGCGTCGGGTCGTCGACGGCCGTGAGGAAGCGGAGCACGTAGCCACGATCGAACGACTCCGCGGGGAACGCGGGATCATCGAGCGCCGCGTTGTCGGCCTGCGCGCGGAACACGCCCGTCGGGATCGCGCGAATCTGCGCGTCGGGACCGAGCGCTCCATCGACGCCACGCCCCTGCGAGAGCACGGCGGTGATGCGCGCGGAGACCGCGGAGAGGTAGTCGTCGTTCGCCATCGTCAGTTCAGCGCGGAGGCCATGACCAGTGACCGGGTTTCGGCGTCTCGCTGTACGGCACTCGCGGCGCTTGCGTTGCGCCGCTTCCGCTCCACGCGGGGGCGTCGCCGAAGATCGTGAGGTTCGTCGTCGTGCCGTCTGCGTTGTCGTCGGCGGGGATGCTCGTGACGATCGCGGCCATCGTCACCCACGGCGCCGCTTGGTGCCGTCCGTGGTCGGTGTAGTGGACGATGCTCGCGATGGTCGGTCTCACGCGTCACCCGCCGTCGGCGTCGAGCGCAGGTCTTCGTCGTCGAGCCCTTGCGTCCACGCCATGAGCGGCGAGAACGACGGGCGCCCGAGACGACGCGCAGCGAGTCGGAGCGTCAGCGACGCAGCGATGCCCACGCACCCGAGCGCGTAGCCCGCAGCGGTCGAAGGCACGACGTTCTTCGCGGAGACGCCCGCGACGATGAGGTCGCCGTACGCTCCGATGACGCGCGACGCGGCGGACTCTTCGAGACGGTCGGCGATCGCGACCGTTGCGTCAAGGATGCGGGAGAACGCGGTCATCGCGGCGCTTCCCATCCGTGAGCGCACTTCTCGCCCGCGAGCATGACGCAGCCGCATGGAGCGCTCCACGTCCGCCCGTCGGTGGTCTTCGGCCATCCGTTCACCAAGATCGGTTCCCACTTCTTCCTGGCGCTCATGCTCGCGACCGTAGCACGCGCGTCACTCCTCCTGCGTCTTCTCGTAGCGGCGCAGGAGCAGTCGCCCCTTCGCAGCGAGTTTCAGCATCGCGGCGCGCGTCTTCGGCACCGGCTCGCCCCACGCCGCGGCGCTGAGAGCGAGGCGCGTAGGGGAACCGTCGGGCTTCGTCGCGGGGCCTTGCGGGTTGCTGAACATGCGCGTGAGGAACGAACCCTTGCGACGCATCTTCGTCGGCGTGTTCGCGGGGCCCTTCACGCCGGGCTTGAGGTCCGCGCCGGTCTCGCGCTTGTACTTCTTTCGCCCCGCCGCAGTGAGCCCGCCCTTCGGGTCTTTCAGTGGCTCGCTCACGTCGCTCCCTGTCGCGTGCGCGTGACCTGCACCATGCCGCGCTGCGGTCGCGTGAAGTCCGAGGCCGTGACCTCGAACTCCTCGCCACCCGTGGTGAACTCGTCGCCGTCGAGCACGTAGGTAAAGCGCTTGTTCGGCGCCGCTGCGATTACCACATCGCCCTGCGTGTACCCGCCGCCGGGGTAGCTCTGTGTGATGGGGCCGATCTCGTACACGCCGGCGAGCGCGGTGCCGTCGCTCTGCGCGAGCGACCCGCCGCCGAAGTACGACCGCTGCCCGTCCGTGACCTCGACGACCTTCGGCCGCGGGTCAAGGATGGTGTCCGCCGTCGACGTCAGCGTCACGCCGTACGCGCCCACGGGGCCGCTGTACGTGCGCACGCGCAACGTCACGAGGGTCGTGCGCTGACCGAGCGTCTCGGGCACACGTCGCACGGCGCCCGCGATGGCGCGGAACGCGGCGAGCGCGAACGTATTGTTCGCCCCCACGTCAGTAGACCTCGACGCTCGGAGACGCGTTGCCCACGCGGGCGTAGAGCGAGCGCAGGAGACCCGTCACGCCGCACGCCGCAGCGAGCCGTTGACGGAGCACGTTGCGAAACGCCTCCGCTTGCACGAGCACAGAACCGCCCTCGCTCGCGGAGAAGAACTCGATCTCGTCGACCTTCTTCACGCCCGCGGACGGGATCTGTGTGCGCTGCTGTTGGTCGACGGTTTCGAGGTCAGCGAGGATGCCGCGCACGATCGTCAGACCGCTCTCGACCTCGACAGGGTAGGTGCCCGAGTGCGTGCGCTGACAGATGACGGAGATGTTGTTCCCCGCCACGTTGCGCACGGTGCAGACCTCGCGCGACCCGTCGACGTCGAGGATCGCGCGAGTGTAGGCCGCGAAGCCTGTCGCGTCTGCGAGGCTGATCGTCGTCGGCCCCGTCGCGTAGACGGTGGTTGTGGACGTGGTGGGAGTGACAGACGCCGACGACAGATTCGGTTGGATGACCGAGGTGTAGATCGCGTGGATGTCGATCATCGGCACGGCGCCGATGTCGAGCACGTTGTCGAAGAGCTCCGCGCGAATGCGCATGAGCTCCGCTGTCGTCAGCGTCGTCATGTCAGGGGTTGGCCTGCGTCCAGAGGTACCCGAAGGGCACGTACTGGTAGGTCGCGGATGTCACGTCGGCGGGGTCGGTCGCAGCGCCCGCGAGGGTCGCGACGACGCGGAAGAACAGCGCGGCGTGCGCCGAGATGGGCGCGCTGAGAACGAGACGCGTGGTGACGGGCGACGCGGTGCCGGTCGCCGTGGTCGCCGTGGCGCCCGAGATGTCGTACCACGTCGAATTGTCGAGCGACGACTGAAGCTTGAACGTGGCAGCGACCAGCGACGTGGTGATCGTCGAGGTGCAGAGCACGCTGATCGCGCCGGGGTCCGCGGTGTTGCTCGCGAACGACGTCCCGTTGCGGGCGGTGCCGTTCGCGCTGGTGGCGCTCGCGAGGGCCGCGAGCGAGGATTTCGTGACGTTGACGCTCATGGTCTGTGGTTCCTCGTGGTGGCGATCAGTCGGAGTGGATCGCGACCATGAACTGCTGGTTGAGCATCGCGTACCCTTCGTACGCGAGCCACATCGCCTTCGCGGTCTCGCCGTAGTTGTCGTCGCTGGAGAGGACGATGCGAACGCCGTCGCGGTCTCGCACGCGCCCGACGATCTGCGGCCCGAACATCACGGCGTGGTTGATGGTCACCCCGCTCACGGTCGACGTGTCGATCGTGTTGGAGTTGCTCATGTACACCTCGACCTGACGGCCGATGTTGGTGACCCACCCGTCGAGCAGCGGGTTGCGCGGGTCGGGGGGGTTGACGATGTACTTCGCCTCGCCGCGGTACACGGGGTCCGACAGGAGCTGCTTCGACTGCGCGGGGTTGACGATGAGCCGGTACATCCCGTCAGCGAACGTCGGGATGTTCTGCGACTGGAGGAACGCCACCGCGCGAAGGATGGTCTCGTAGTCGAAGGTGCGGTCGCCGTTGGTGATGAACGCGGCCGAGTCCGACGAGAGGGTGTTGTTCGGGTCGCCGGGGTACAGCGTCGCACCGCTCGCGGGGTTGTCGATGAGCGAGGCCACGCCAGCGTCGACGAGGTGGTCACGGTCGTTGATGAGGTGCGTGCCCACGCGCATCGCGAGCGAGTGGACCGACTGCATCGCCTGAAAGCGATCGATGCCGTAGGGCTGCGGGGTGGAGCCACCGCTCGCGAACGGGCCGGTGTACCGGTTGATGGTGATGGGCACCTGCTCGCCGGTGAGCGAGATGGGCGTGGTGCTCATGGACTGACCGCTGCCGATGGTGCGCTGCGCGAAGGTGTAGCCGCCACCGCTGAACACGGGGCGGTTGAGCTTCACGACGCTGCCGGGCTGCGTGGCGAGTTCGTCGGCGACGAGGATCACCTCGCCGCGCACATCGTCCGAGAGCATGAGTTGCATGGACGCGAGGTCCGGCACGGGGGCGCCGCCCGCGTTGGCGGGGACGCCGCGACCGTTGACCCACTCGAACGACGCGGGGTCGACGCGGAGTTGCGCCTGCGCGTCGGCCATGTAGACCATGCGCGCGTAGAGGTACTGCGACACGGGGGCCTTGAGCATGATCGCCGAGGTGATCTCGGTGAACTCGCTCGGGAGCCATGCGGGGGAAACGACGGGCATTGGAAGTCACCTTTGCGGGCGATGCCCGCGGTTGAATCGAAGCGCGATGCTGGGGTTGAAGGTCAGGAGGCGCGAGACGCGCGAGCGCGCTGGATCGCTTGGGCGTTGAGCCGCATGAAGGCGTTGGCCGCGAAGTTCGAGCCCTTCGCCTTGAGCGCCTCGTACTGCGCGAGCGCCGAAGCGTCGGGCGAGAGCGGAGCGGGCGGCGCCGAGGGCGCGGGCGCGGGGAGCGTGTTCGCGCCCTGCGTGACGACCTGCGGCGGCGGCGCGAGGAACCCGTGCGACCGCAGCGTGCGGATCTCGTTGAGCTGCGCGGCGGGGTCGTCGCCCGCGCGAGCGAGCACGTACGCCTTGGCGTTCTCGGGGAGCGAGTTGATCGCGTCGCTCGCCTGCGTCGCCATGACGCTGGTCATCGCGTCGACACGCGCGCGGAGGGCGAGAACCTCGGGGTCCTGCGCGGGCGCTGCGGGGGCCGTGGGCGCCGTCGGAGCGGCGGCGACGGGTGCGGGCGTCGAGGGCTGCGCCGCGGGGGCGGTGGCCTTCGGCGCGCGGTTCGCCCACGGGTTGACGTAGGGGACCTCTGCGGGCTTCGCGTCGGCCGCGTGGGCGGGCGCAGCGGGAGCCTGCGTGGCGGGCACAGACGGGGCCGCGGCGGGCGTCTGCGGGGCGGTGTGGACGTGGACGTTGATCGGCGCACCGGGAACGGGCGCGGTCGTCGTCTGCGTCGGCGCCGCAGCGGGCGGCGCGGGCGGGGTGGTGGTCGTGTCGCTCACTTGCTGGCCTCCATCGGGGGCGCGGCTTCGTACTCGCCGCTCGGGTCTTCGTTGATCAGGCGCTCGATGTCCGCGGCGGCGACCGCGGCGGCGGGCGACTTCGCGACCGCGGTCTTCACCGCGTCGAGTTCCGCTTCGCCGATCGCGTGCACGGTGACGTCGCCGTTGTCGCCGAAGGTGAAGAGCACCGCGCGCGCCTTCGACGCGCCGATCGTTGCGTCGACGGCCTTCACCGCGGCTTCGCACACCTCGCCGAGGACGTTCTCCCCGGCCTCGATCTCCGCGGCGACCATCACGTCACCACGCAGAGCATCGACACGCAGAAGGGCGCGTCGACGGGATCGGTCGCGCTCACGGTGGCGGCGGTCGAGAAGTCCGACGTGGTCGGCGTCAGCGAGATCGTGGTCGTGCCGGTGACGGTGCCGAAGACCTGCGTCGACCCCGAGCGGTACGCCTGGAAGAGATGCCCCTGCACCTTCGGCGTGTAGGTCTTGCCGTCCTGCGGGCCGATCGAGGACATCGCGGTCGCGAACACGATCGCGAGGGTGTCGGCGCCGCCGGTCACGACGACGCCGTTGTTGTCGAAGTACACGCGCACCTCGGCGAGCTGGACGCCGGGAGACGAGTAGTCGGTCGAGGGGTGGATGGTGATGGCGCGTGCGACGCCCGTGCGAGTTGCCATGTTGGTTCAGTTCCTTCGATGGGTGGTGGATCAGCCGCCCTTCGAGGGCGCGGGCGCCTTCGCGGGCTTCGGTGCGAGGGTGAGGTCGACGCGCGCGCCGTACGTCTCGATGAGGCGCGAGCGCGTGTCGCGGCGGTCGATGTCGACCTGCGACGCGGCGGTGATGTCGTACCGCGCGCGGATCGCCTCGACGTCGGCGCTCACGCGCGCGAGGGTCGCGGTGGAGTAGGAGAGCGAGACGGTGGCGCCGTCGACGGCCACGGCGGGCGCGTCGAGCGAGTGCTTCGGGAGGAGAGCGAGGATGGTGTCGGGGTTCATGTGTGGCTCACGAGGTGATGTTGACCAGCGCGCTCGCGACTGCCTCGCGTAGCGCACCCGTGCGAGTACCGATCGGCGTCCTGTACCCGGCCTTGTACTTCGCGCGCGCGTACTCCTCGGTGAGAGCCTTCACGCGGATGTCGCGGACCTTCGCGTCCATTCGCTTGAGCACCCACACGAGGATGAAGCCCGCGGCGAGGCGGTCGAGCTCTTCGGACGTTGGGAGTCGCGTTGCGCCGTCGAGTGCGTTGCGGAGTTCCGCCGCGACGAACTTGCGCAGCGTGCGGTTGTTGTCCGCGAAGTCGCGACCCTGTCGCGCGAGGATGTCGAAGAGACGTTGATTCGTCAGCCCGCTGTAGTGCGTGCCGGGAATCTCGACCTCGTACTCCAGCGCGTTCGACGCCATGAGGCGGATCACGGTGTCGATCTCGCCGCGCGTCGCAGGGCGACCGACGCGGGCGGAAGGTCCGCCGTCAGCGGCCACCGAACGGCGATGCCTCGGGCTTCGGCGTCACAACGAAGTCGCGCCCCGCACTCCCGAGGATCGCCTCCGCGCCGTCGTCGTCGACGAGGAACGCGCGCATGACGATCGCCTTCGCAGCGTCGCGCGGCAGTGATCCACCGGCCACCTTCTCGACGATCTCGACCATGCTCGCGACCTGCGCGCCGTTGAGCGCGGAGTCGGCCGCGGGCGCTGCGAGTTCGGAGAGCGGCTCTTCGATCGTGACCTCGGGCGCATCATCGTCGACCTTCGGCGCATCGAGCGCGGCGAGCGTCGACGACACCGACGCGTGCGTCGCGGTCTCCTCGCCGTCGATCGCTGCGATCTCTGCGTCCACGTCGCGCACGCCGAACATCGCCGCGACGGACTGAACCGCCGCGCGCTGCGAGAGCACAGGGCGCCCGCCGTTCGCTTTCATCGCCGTGTCGACTGCGGTCTGTCGATCGCTTGCCGACGGGTCGAAGTACGCGCCCCACGCGAGCGAGAGCGACGCCCCGATCCACACGCGCGAGGCAGCGCCATCGACGCCGTAGAGGCGCGAGAGCACACGCGACGCCGCGTCGTACGACGGAAGGTTGATCCCGCCCGCAATCGCCGCCTGCGTCGTCAGGAGTCGGAGCACGTCGTTGACGATGCCCACGAGTACCGCACCGTACTCGACGCGGAGGTTGTCCGCGACGTCGAGCATGGGCGCGTGCATCAGCGAGAGAGCGCGCGCGGAGAGGTCGCCGTTGCCGAGCGTGTGCGGGTCGACGAGGACAACGCCCGTCACGTCGCAGAGCACGCGACGCAGTTGATCGATCGCGCGGTCGATGATGTCCGCGCCCGCGCCGGTCGACTCCACCAACTTCGCGTCGCCGCCCGCGGGGAGGTTCCACACCTTCACGGGCGACTTCTTGATCGTGTCGCTACCGACGCCCGACCATCCGCGCATCGACTGCGGGATGACGGAGTTCGCCCACGAGAACGGCCCCGGGTCTTTCAACGTCGGCGCAGGTCCGGCCTGTCGACCATCGCCTTGCGGTTGGCCATCGGCGCCGATCTTCACCATCTGCGGATCGCCGTTGTAGAGGGCGTTCCGGTAGAGTTGCGAGAGTTCGAGATCGAGCGCTTCGACTTCGTCTTCGATCCCTTCGATGAGCGCGGTCCCGTCGATGTCCGAGGCCGCCGCCGTCGCGGGTCGCAGGTTGCGGACCCATCGAACGGGGCAGAACTCCAGCGGCGTCGAGACGAACGCGACGCCCGACCACTCGGGCACGCGCCCCTCCTCGAAGGGGACGCACGCATACACGCGGTCTTCGGTCTGCGTGATCTCGCGGCGGTACCAGTCCCACTTCTTCGGGTCGTCTTCGCGCGGGTGCTTGTACTGCACCACCACGCACTCCACCGACCCGTCGCGGCGCAACTGCGGCGTGCACCACTTCGACGGGATCAACTCGACGCACGGCAACCCGTTGACGAGCCCCACGACGACGCACGCCGAGGAGCACTTGAGCCCCTCGACGATCACCTGACGCATGAGGTGCGACGCCACGAGCGACGCGAGCACGTCGTCAACGAGCGCTTGCAGCGCGTCGCGTTCGGCGTCGGTCAGCGTCGCGCGACGCACGCGCTTGTCGACGGCCACGCGCGGGAACGAGCGGTCGCCGAACACCAGCGTCGAGAGGCGGTTGACTGCGGCGCGCGTGAACCCGACCTGCACCACGGGCGCGCGCTCGCGCAGCGGGAAGTCGTTGTTCCAGAACGACGGGCGCCCCTCGTACTGCTGCCCGTTGTAGAACGCTTCGAGGCGGTTGATGCGCCAATACCGCGGCGTCTCGCCGTACGCGGCGAGCTTCGTCGAGAACTGCGAGAGGTCTCGTTGTGCGGGGGTGGTGAGCATCGTCAGAAGTCGTACGATTCGTCGGGCGGGGTGAGCGTGGCGGGCGTTGTCAGCATGAGTTCCGCGAGTCCGAGCGAGAGCGCGTCGAGGTCGCCGGGGCTACGTCGCGTCGTCGCGAAGTCGTGCTCGGTCATCGACGTCTCAAGCCGCGAGTGAAACCCGACGTGCGACACCGCGGACGGGCGCCCCGTCGTCGGATCGCCGTAGAGGTGCCGCGCCGTCTCAGCGCGCCCGCGCTTGTCGCCGCGAGCCCCGACGCGCACGAGGCGGACGGGGATGCGTTCGGCCTCGACGTGTCGCCCGGTCATCTTCGCGCGCTCCTGCGCCTCGGAGAGCAGCCACGCGCGGATCGTCTTCTCGACCATCGCGCCGCCGCCGTCGCTCTCTGCGACGATCGCGTGCGCGTGGTGCTTGCGGTACGCGGCCACCGCTCGCGCGGGCCAACCGTCGACGCCCATGTGGCCGCTCGCGTCGTCGAGCACGTACGCGCGACCGTCGATGCCGCGCGCGATCGTCACCACGCCCGCGTCGTCGGCCTTCGCCGCGTGCGCTTCGTCGCTCGCATTCGGGTCGACGAACACCTCGCAGCGTGAGCGCGGAGGCTCCGCGGAGAGGCGCCACGGGGTGATGTGCGCCCACGACCACAGCGCGCCGTCGACGCGCTTGCGGGGCTTGCCCTGCGCGAGCGACTCAGCGTCGGCCTCGGGCAGCGCGAGGAGGTGCTTGACCGCGCCCTCCAACGACCACCCGAAGGTGTCGCCGTTGGACATCGTGCGGCGCGGGTTGAGCACCCTCGTCGCGCGGTCGTACGGCCTCGGCGCGGGCGTCCCATCGTCGAGCGCGAGGAGCGGGAGGTTGACGATCTGCCAGCCGTCGCCGAACGCACCCGCCGCGATGCGACCGATCAAGTCATCCTCGCACCATCGCGTGTGGATCACGACGACGGAGAGGTCTTCTTGACCGCGCTGGAGCACCACCGAAGAGAACCACCGCTCGACGTGCTTGCGCGTCGCGTCTGAGAGCGCCTCACTGCGGCCCTTGTACGGGTCGTCGACGATCGCGGCGCGAACGCCCTGCCCCGTGAAGGGGCCACCGACGGCGGTGAAGAGACACCCGCCGCGGTCGCCCGTGCGCCAGAAGCGGAGGTTGGCGCGATCCGCCGAGAGAGCGACGCCCGCACGTCGAGCGATGTCGCGCGCGGCGTGGCTCTTGTCGTCGCTCTGCTCTTGCTGGTACGTCGCGAACGCGAACGTCCAATCGGGGCGACGACGCAGAAGCCACGCGAGCGCGTGGAGCACAGCTTCGGTCTTGCCGTGCTGCGGGGGAATCGAGATGCACGCGCGCACCCTCTCGCCGCGGGCGATGCGCTCGAACACGTCGAGCGCGGGGGCGAGGTGCAGCGGTGCGACGAACTGCGGCGAGACGCGCGGCACGAAGTCGGCGAGCGACTCCGAGCGCACGGCCTCCCGCCGCTTGAGCTCCGCGACGATCTCAGTGAGTCGAGCGCGAGACGCTTCCGTCAGCGGCGCCTTCGCCGTCGAGGAGTCGCTTCGCTTCTGCGCGGAGGTCATCGTCGTTCAGTTCGGTGACGTTGCGGATGTTCTCGACGTGCGTGCCGCGTGCGCGGTTGCGTGCGACGTCGGCCTCGTACTTCGCGCGTCGTTCGTCGCTGCGCGCCTTCGGGTCGCCCTGCCGGTGCTCCATGAGGAACGCCGCCGCGCGCCAATCCTTCTTCGACGCGAGGCGGATCTGCGCCGCCATCCCGTTCGTCGCGTTGCCGTACGCCACGCGCGCCGCGCTCACGAGACCGTCAACGTCGGGGTCGGGGTGCCCGCCATCGCGATGCGCCTTCGACCAGTCGCACCACGTCCGCCACGGGATGCCCGCCGCTTCGCACGCCGCGCGGTACGTCGAACCCGCGAGGAGCGCGTCAACGACGGTGCGGAGCATCTCGGGGCGGAAGGCTACGGGGCGGGGCATGGTCAGGGGAGCGCCGGGGTTGGAGTCGCACCACCCACTACGACGGGGGCACCGTCGCGCGTGCTGGTTCCAGCGCATACAGAAGGCTTGCCGCGGTACATCCGAGCGCCCGCAGCGTCGATCGCAGAGAAGGGAAGCACCGGCACGGTGAGGCGCTCGCGCGCCGTCGGGTCGATGAAGTAGACGTAGCGGAGCTGGAAACCCGGGATCGGCCTAAAGCCTGCCTCTTTGTAGGCGCGCATCGAAGCGCCGCCGTTCGCCATCGAGAGGCCCGATTCGGCTCCAACAGCACGCTGCTGCGCAGCGTGCTGTTGTGGGCAATCGGCCTTCGTGAGAGACGTCCGACTGAACACCTCGCGCGCGATTGACGTAGCGCGCTGCTGCTGCTGCTGCCTGCTGGAGTTGTCAGTGAGCGACGTCCGCGAGAAGACTTCGCGCCTTGCTGGGTTGCCTGCTTTGATGGTCACGTCAGCGATGACGTGACCATCAGGCGCAGCCCATAGTGACGTGTTGCGCCGAATGCCTGTGAGCGCGAACCCGCTCGCGCGGTAGATGGTCCCGTCGCCACACTGCGCGCCATCGGCGAACGACACGACCCATTGGACGTGCGGCGCGAGACGGCGAAACATCCGCATCGCAACGGCGATGCACCGCGACTCCGCATTGCGCGGGAGCGCGTCCGAGAACGCCATTCGGTTCAACTCGATGAACCCATTCCACGGGGTGCCCTCTACGAGCCCCTGCAACTTGCTCTTGTCGAGCGAGGGGCCGAACTGCATAGCGCCGAGGAGTTGCCCGTCAAGGAACGCCCCGAGGTGCAACTGCGAGTTGTTGACAACCTTCCCGCTGTAGTGCCACCGCTTCACGGCGGCGTCGGCTGACTTGCGGTCGATGGGCTCGACTCGGATGCGCTTCGCGTCACCCAAGGAACGCCTCGGCGATGCGAGCAAGGGCGTTGCCGTTGCTGTTCTCGTTCGGTGATCCGTCGAAGTCGCCCGCATCTTTCGCTGCGTCGAGTGCGCGCCGCACAGCGTCGGCCTGCGAGTCGTGGAGCGTGAACGTCATCTGCTGAAACGGTTGTTTGTCGCCGTCGGGCAGCGCGCCGAAAGCGTCGGCGGGGTCGCGTGTCGTCGCTCCGTCGATGCCTACGCGCATCACCGCGTCGCCAGCCTGACGAACGAGCGCATCAAGCGCCGCGCCGTCGAAACCCATGTCGGCCATCATCGCGCTCTCGCGACCGAAGCCCGCGGCCATCTCGACGATCAGCGCCGCGTCGTCGCGGCCTTGCAGCGCGTCCGCGTTGTCTGCGAGTGCCATCGCGTCGG
>OFQX01000238.1_pt1 | contig 17375 bp, 17 predicted proteins | sample 1542951 | NCBI WGS metagenome assembly OFQX01 (sample SAMN07774215, study PRJEB24372) | wastewater metagenome | isolation source: WWTP Novara (Effluent) | place: Italy: Novara | collected 2015-12
AAAGCCTTCCACCTCCCCGGTGGAGCAACCCCAACCCACACTCGTTGTGGAGGAAGTGACTGAATAATGGCAGGACCATCTGTTAGTAAACGTCTCCCCGTTCCGGTATTCCTCACCACGAGTGCTGGGGTGGACGCCTCCGATACCACCAACAATGCTAATAAGGTCACCCTTGCCACCACCTTGGCTGGCGAAGATGTGGACGCCGATGTTGTCAAAACAGAGACGCGTGGGTCCGCCGTCAACATCCTCACGGCCACGACCACGACCATTAAGAGCGCGGCAGGGCATATCAACCACCTGATTGCCGTAGGCGGGACGATGGGGAATGTGACCATTTACGACAATACCGCCGCGTCGGGCACGGTGTTGTTTGGTCCGGCCACGCCAACGGCGGGCGGGGTGATTGTGGCGGATATTGAGTTTGCGGTGGGGCTGACCGTGGTGACGGCGGCGGCAACGGCGATCAGCGGGAGTGTCCGATAATGGCCGCCTACTACGTCCACGCCACGGACGGCAATGACTCCAACGCGGGCACATCCTCGGCGGCTCCCTGGCAAACGATCAACAAGGTCAACACGTCCAGCTTCTCTCCTGGGGATACGATCTACTTTGCACGAGGGGAGACGTGGCGGGAAGAATTGATTGTGCCCGATAGCGGGACCAGCGGCAACTATGTCACGTTCGACGCCTATGGGGCTGGGGCGTTGCCGATCATTTCTGGGGCCGATGTCAAGGCGAACTCGGCCTTTTCTGCCGATAGCGGATTCGCCTACAGCGCCTCGTATTCGCTCATTGCCAACGGCTCGATGATGGTCTGGGAAAATGGTGTGCGGTTGACGAGTCGCGCCTCGCAGGCGCTTGTCCAGGCCAACCCCGGCAGCTTCTATCTCACCGGCTCCACACTCTATGTCAGCGCCACGGACGGCAGCGACATCCGCAGCAATGGGAAAATCTACGAAGTGCCTGGGCGGCATCGCAACGTCTACACCAACGGCAAAGATTTTGTGAAGGTGAGGAATCTCCACACGATCCGCACCAGCGGCGATGATACGACCTACGGCGGGATTGTCGTTTCCGGCTCCGATAACATTGTGGAGTACGTCGAATCGAATAACCATCGCCGCCATGCGGTGCAGATCCTCTCCGAAACCGGCATTAACGGCAACCGGAACATCGTGCAATACAGCGACCTCTACGACACCTGGGGCACGCTGGTGATTTCGGTTTTTCAGCAGAACGTGGCGACTGTGACCTGCGCCGATAACATCATTCGCTACAACGATATTTACGGCGGGACGGTAGACACCAATTCAGGGTTGCTCACGATTCACGGCGCAGACGGGACACACCAGGTCTTGCGAACGCGGATCTATGGCAATCGTTTGCATGACTCGCTCAGCTCAAACCAGGCCATTCAATTCTATGACGTCGTGGAGGTCCGGTTCTACGGGAACTGGGTGTACGGCACCTTTTCCTCGAATCCCATTTACACGAAAACACGCGGGTCCGGCGTGTTCATCATGGCCAACTTCATCAACATGGCTGGGGTCGGGGCCAATATCGACGCCATGTTCTTGCAGGACATATCCGGCACTCGTGTGCTGCATAACATCTTTTACGGGCAGAACGGACGCTGGGCGGTGCGATTCCATACCAACGCAACCAATGGCCTTGTGCGGAACAACATTTTCCACACCGTCTCCAAGGTCATTAACGTGGACGCCTCGGCGCAATCCGGGTTCATCATGGACTGGAATAACGCATCGGATATTACGTCTGGGGCGACGTGGGGGAAATGGGGCGCAACGGAGTACACGTTTGCGAATTGGAAAACCAACAGTAGCCAGGATGCGAACACGACGGAAGTTGACCCGCAACTGCCGTCGATCAATGCCACGAATTGGCCAGCATCCAATCTATTCGTACCACGCACCTCACCAATGTTTCACGCAGGGCAGCACGCGCAAGGGGCGCGGGATGCACGGGGGAGGCGGTACTACATGGGTGGCCGACCGACGATTGGTCCATTTGAATACGGCTCCGGCGATCCTGCCGGGACGCGAGTAGCACGGTAGGTTGATTTGATTCAGTTGGTGGGAGACTAAACGATGACCTGGAACCTCTATGACGTGATGACGTACACCGGAAAACCGTCGCCGATCAGCCCTGGTATCAAGTCGGGGAAGATCTACTATGAAGCGCAATTCTTTCCGACTGCCGACCATACGGGGCCTGTCTCGGCTGGCGCAATGTCCGCGATTGCCGCTAACGCGGTGGCGCTGAATCTTCCGCCCCAGACGCCCATCTGTCTCGATATTGAATCCTGGCCGGTCTACACTGTGGCGGCGGGGGATACCGTCAGTCTCGACAAGGCAGACGAAAGCATCACGAAGTACGTCAACTGTATCAGGGGCGTCAAGGCGGGTGCGCCAAATCTGCTCTTTGGGTATTTCGGGGCGGCGCTGCCGATGGAGGACGGGTTTTATGCGATCTCCAAGAGTGCTGAAGCCTCGCGGATTCGTGGCTCCATGCGGATGAAAAACACGCTGCTCCGTCGCCTGGCGCGAGAGTGCGATGTGCTCTTCCCGAGTTGCTACACCTTTTCGGAGAGTGCAGCGGAGTGGGCCGAAAGTTTCCGCATGGTTATGGCGGAAGCGCGGCACCTCAACCCATCGGCGCAGATCATCCCGTTTCTCTGGCCGCAATTCTATGCCAATGGACCTGGTGGGGTCGGGGGTGCCTTCATCCCCGCTGATCTCTGGCGCACGCAGCTTGAATTGTGCTGGCAACTGGCCGGTGGGGCCATGCTGTGGTCATCCAATACGGTCACATGGGCGGACGCGAGCGCCGCGCCCTGGTGGGCCGAAACGCAGGCGTTCTTGTGTGCGAAAGGGATTTACTGCGCGTGACTGCACAAGCTATTTCCCTTGACTTCACGCCCTGGCCGCACCAACTGCCGAGTTTGCAGGCGCGGAAACGTGGCTACAAGCGGCGGCTCAAGCTATGGCATCGGCGGGCAGGCAAGGACTTGTCCAGCACCGTGGGGGCCGTGGACGCGGCACAAGAAGAAGTCGGGATCTATTACCACATGTTCCCCGAACTGGCGCAGGGCCGCAAGATTCTCTGGGACGGCATGGACAATACAGGCCGTCGCTTTCTCGATTACATCCCGAAGGCCTTGATTAAGGGCAAGCCGAACGAAACGGAAATGCAGGTCGAATTCCAGAACGGCAGTTTGTACCAAGTGATTGGCGCGGATCGGTTGTCTTGGATCGGCACCAACCCACGCGGCGTCATTTTCTCCGAGTACCAGCGGCAAGACCCGAAGGCCTGGGATTACATGCGCCCGATTCTGACGGCGAACGGCGGATGGGCTGAGTTCTGCTATACGCCGCTGGGGCATAACCACGGCCACAAGCTCTACGAAATGGCCCGCAAGAATCCGTCCTGGTTCTGCCAAAAGCTGACGGTTTTGGACACGTTCAAGGCAGACGGCTCCCGCATTGTCTCGGATGCCTTAATCGACGAAGAACGCGCCTCAGGCATGGATGAGGACCTGATTCAGCAAGAGTATTTCTGTTCCTTTGAAGGCGCGATGCAAGGGAGTTATTACGGTGAACTACTCAAAGAGGCTCGGAGTCAAAATCGAGTCACACTCTTTCGGCATGATCCTCATATCCCCGTCATTACCGCGTGGGATATCGGCGTTGGAGACGCTACTGCAATCGGATGGTTCCAGCGAATCGGCAGAGAACATCATCTCGTCGATTACTATGAATCGAACGGGAAAGGGCTGGACCATTATGCTCGTGTACTGCAACAACGTAGTCTTGAACGAAAGTACCTCTACGAGCACGTCGAAGGCAAAATCGCGTGCATCGGCCCGCATGACATGAAGGCGCGAGAGTTCGGGACCGGACGCACCCGGCAGGAGCAGGCGCGAGATTACGGCTTGTACTTCCGGCTGGTCAAGCGACAGTCGTTCGAGGATGGCATCGCGGCAACCCGTCGTATCTTCCCGGCCCTGTGGATGCACGAAAAGCATGCGGAGCGGGTCGTTGACGCGGCGGGGCACTACCACAAGGAGTGGGATGAAGTCAAGCAGTGTTTCGGCGATAAGCCGGTTCATGATTGGTCGTCCCACCCGATGGACATGTTGCGCTATTACGCGCTGTCCACGCGGGATGAACCGGCGTACACGGGCAGCATCAAAGCCGTGGCGGACTTCGACCCGTACAGCGAGGGTGTGACCGAAGCGGAACATGAGTTTAACCCGTATGAAGTGGGGGCGTAATGGCGAAGCCAGCGGATGCCTTACTGAACATGAGTCCCATCGGTCTAATTACGCAGGGCATTACCGGCGACAAGATGACGCCCTTTGGGGACGTACAGAAAAGCCTCGAAGTGCCGGACATCCCCAAGCCTGAGACGGCGGCTCCGACGCCCCCCGGCGTGGATGAAGCCGACACCAAGGCGCGACTCGTCGCCGCAGAGCAGAGCGCCAAGGCCAGGAAGAAAAAGACCGGCACGATCTTGACCAGTGCGCAAGGCGTGTTGAGCCAAGCCCCAACGGATGTCAAGCAACTCTTCGGGAGCTAAGCGGATGGCTGTCAACGTCCAGGACCTCTGCATGGAGTACGAACAACTGCTGAGCCAGCGGCGACAGTGGGAACCGGCCTGGCGCGATCTGGTGGAGTTCATCCGCCCGAACGCCAAGCGGATACGGGATTTCCAAGTGCCTGGCGCGAAGCAGACGGAACGGCTCTACGACCCGACTGCGCCGGATGCGAACCGCAAACTCGCGAACTTTTTGAACGGGGCGCTCACCTCGTCGTCTACGCGCTGGTTCAACCTGGTGACGCGAGACGAAGAACTGATGCGCAATCGTGAAGTGTCCATGTGGTTGGACGATACCGCAACAAGAATGTACGGGGCCTTGCAGCAGAGCAACTTTAACGCTGCGGCCCCCCAAGTCTACGCCTCGCTGACCGCCATGGGGAACGCCTGCACGTTCTTAGAGGAACGCGACAGCCTCGCCCGTGGCTTCGGCGGGTTCCGTTTTATCGTGGTGCCGGTCGGGCAATTTGTCTGCGGCGAGAACCACGAAGGCATCATTGATACGGTGGGCCGGTCGTTCGATCTGTCCGCCAAGGCGGCAGCGGGCAAGTTCGGGCTGGACGCCTTGCCGGACTACATCAAGGAAGCCTACCGCGATAAGCCGCATGAGCGATTCCAGTTTATTCACCTGGTGAAGCCACGCGGGACGAGCGGCATCACGAATAAGAAAATGCCCTTCGGGTCGTACTACTTCACGCTGCGCGACAAGACGCTGGTCAAGGAAAGTGGCTACCACGAACTGCCGATGTTTGTCCCGCGCTGGGAAGTGGAAGAAGGCGACGTGTTCGGACGCGGACCTGGACACATTGCCCTGCCGGATATTCGCTCACTGAATAAGGTCAAAGAGTTGGGCTTGCAAGCCCTCGCACTCCAGGTCCGTCCCCCGCTCATGGTGCCTCATGATGGGGTGCGAGGCGGCAAGACCCGCCTGACTCCGGCCTCTGAAAACGTGATGCTCGATGATCGGGAGATTAAGCCCATTCAGTTAGGGCAAGACCTTAAGAGCGAAATGGTCAAGGCCGACGAACTGCGGCAAGCCATTCGCGGCGTGTTCCATCGTGATCTTGTCTCGCTGCCGGATAAGAACTACATGACGGCGACGGAGATCATTAAGCAATTGGACCTGACGCATCGTGAGCTTGGCCCGACCATCGGCAACATTCAAGACCAGTTCCTCCGACCGTTGATTGATCGGGCCTTTGGGCTCATGTGGCGGAAGCAACAGTTCCTAGAGCCGCCGCCTGACTTGGCCGGGGCTGATTTGGACGTGACCTATGAAGGGCCATTAGCCAGGGCGCAGCGATCCGGCGACATGACGGCCTATCAAGGGGCGCTGGCGCTGGTGGCGGGTATGGCGCAGTTCGACGAGCAGGTCCTCGATAATCTCGATACGGACGAGCAAGTGAATTACATCTGGCAAGTGTCAGGGGTCCCGATGCGCCTCTTACGCTCAAAGGGCAAGCGGCAACAGATCCGAGATGCCCGCTCGCAGGCCGCGCAGCAAGCCGCCGCAATTGAAGGCGCACAGGGTACGGCAGACGTGGCGCTCACGGGCGCTCAAGCGATGGGAGCCGCGAAGGAAGCCATGCAACCACAGGGGACCGCCTGATGGACCCGCTTGAACTGGCGAAGATTCAGAACTGTCAACTCACGTTCTCGACGCCCTACGGCAAAGAGACGTTGAAGGATTTAGAGGACGAGTTTTTTGAACGCACGTCCTTTAATGCCGACCCCGTGAAGATGGGCTTTCTGGAGGGGCAACGGCACGTCATTCTCACGATCCGGCACCGGATGCGGCTGCAACCAGACGCACAATCTGTGACCGGCAACGAACAGGAGTAAGGAATGGGCGATGAAGTTACCCAAGGGACAGGCGATCAAGGCGTTAGTGGCGCGGGCGAATCTGGCAGCGTTGCTCCCGCAGGCAGTCAAAACGACTGGACGGCGCATATCCCGCAAGAGTACGCCGCCGAAAAGTTCTGGGAGCCGCTGAAGGGCAAGGGCTTTGGGGATGTCCTCAAGACCTACGCTGAGGCGCAAAAGTTTATCGGCGGGTCCATCCGCTTGCCGGGCGAGAAGGATGCGCCACAGGACCGCGAGAAAAAGCTGAATGATGTCTACGCCAAGCTGGGGCGGCCTGAGTCCCCGGACAAGTATGACCTGAAGTTGCCGGAGGTTGGCGGGATCAAGTGGGATGACAACGCTGTGGGGATGTTCAAGCAGACCGCGCACAAGCTGGGGCTCAATAGCACGCAATTGAATGGCCTGTTGACTATGTACGGGGAGCACTTGAAGACCGGCCTGCCGAATATCGAGGAACTGAATCAGAAGGGGGCGCAAGCCCTGCAAGAGCATTGGGGCGTCAATGCCAAGCGCAATGCCGTTATGGCGGAAAACGGATTCAAGCAATTGGCCCTCGCTGAGTTAGGGCCGGAAGGCTCGGAACGATTGCTCGACGCCATTAACGCAAGCGGGTTCGGGTCCAACCCTGACTTTGTGCGCGTGGTGGCTCGCATCGTCTCAGAGACAGGTGAAGATAAGTATGTAGACGGGGTGGACAATCATCGGACGGACGAACAGACCGACGATGAAATCAGGACGCTCATGGGCTCGAAGGAGTACATGGATGACCGCCTCCCCGGGCATCAAGCGGCGGTGGACAAGGTGCGCCGACTCTTTGAAGAGAAGGCGAACCCCCTGAATAAAAAAGCCGCGTTCAGTGTGCTGTAAGGCCGGGAACCCGTAAGGGCCGGACGCTGACGGGCAAGCCGTCCGATAGGCTCCACGATTGGAGCTAGGCAGCGGTCCCACCTTCGTGGGGCAACCCCGCCGATCACACGTAGACCAGTGAACGGATCAAGGAGGTTGTTCCATGGCGAATTCCATCACAGAAGCGAGAGTTCAGCAATACAAAGCCAACATCACGATGCTCTACCAACAGAAGATGTCCAAGCTGCGGAAGATTGGGCGGGTAGAGTACGTGGTCGGCAAGCAGGCGTTTTTCGAGCGGTTGGCCCCCTCTGAGGCGCTGGAAAAGACGGTGCGCCACAGCGAGCAGAGCATTGTCGATTCCATCCATTCGCGGCGCATGGTCATTTTGCGCGACTACTACTGGAATGACTACATCGACAAAGAGGACAAGTTGAAGATGTTGATTGATCCGCAGAGCCCGTATGCACAGAACGCGGCCTCCGCGCTTGGGCGCAAGCTCGACAGTCTGGTGTACTTTGGCGCACGCGGAACCGCGCTGAGCGGAGAAACCGGCAGCACGTCCGTGGTGTTGCCAGCCGGGCAGAAGATCGCGCACGGCTCGGCAGGGATGAGCCTAGCGAAGATCCTGCAAGGGAGTCGCCTGCTCAATGCGGCGGAGGTCCCAATGGATGGGCGCTATGCCGTCATTGAGTCGAACGGGCTAGAGGACTTGCTGAACATTCAGCAACTCACCAGTTCAGACTACAATGCGGTGAAGCTGCTCACGACCGGCGAAATGAATCAGTTTATGGGCTTCGAGTGGACGATCTACAATTTCGCCGCTGAAACCTCCGTGTACTACGGGCTGTTCTGCCATCGTGACTCGGTAGGCATTGCCATGGCGCAGGATGTGATGACCCGCATTGACGAGCTCCCGCACAAACACTACCTGACCCAAGTGTACGCCTCGACCTCTGCCGGGGCCACGCGGGTGATGGAAGAGGGTGTGGTGGAAGTGGCCTACCAGTAAACACGGACGGACAAACGAAGGAGGAATGAACCATGGCAGTGACCAACGAAAAATCAACGCAAGTGACCAACCAGGACGCGAACCCGCCGTCCATGAACCCCGCATACGACAGCGGTGGCAAGGTCAAGATTCAGATGTGCGAATTCACGCAGAGCGCGGCGGCTGGCGATGCGACCAGCACCATGTTGCTGTGTCGGATTCCAGCCGGACAGGGCCGCATCCTCAAGAAGTTGTCGGTCTTGACCTGGAGCGCCTTCGGGGCCTCTCGCACGTTGGACGTGGGTTATTCCGCCCATACCAAGCGGGACGGCACGGCGGTGTCTGCTGGGGTAGACATCTTGGAAGATGGGCGGGATGTGTCGGCAGCGGGTGGCGCGGGCGTGGCCCTCGGCACCGGCACCAACGCGGACGATGCGGTCGTGTTCACCTACGACAGCAAAGCGCCGATTGACATTCTGGCGACCGTCGCAGGCGGGACCATTCCCGCAGCGGCCACCATCACCGGATGGATTGCCTACGTGCCGAACGAGTAACCGACCAGGGGCGGGGCTTCGGCCTCGCCCCATACCGGAGCGCGATGAATCACCATCACGAGCGAGAATTGACGCATTTAGTTGCAGAGCATGATCGGGCATATCAGGCCAAGGAATTCAAGCTGGCGCACAGCCTCGCGTCCAGGATCTTCATTCGGTACGGCTATAAGGTCCGTGCCGAAGTGCAGCCGTTCGAACCGAAACTGGTCAAGACCTAAAGGGGGCTCGGATGTCTACAGCCTTTCCCAACGAACCGACCGGCGCGACGAACCGCTTTGATCACGCCTTCAACAACCTGACCGGGTTGTCTGATGTGTATTCATCCACGGAGATCGTGTCGGATTCATCCGCGCCACTCTCCCCTTCAAACGTCGCACGGCATCACCTCAACCCAGGGGCCAAGTCAGGCGGCGGCGAATTGCACGCCTTCCTGCCTGGCAGGTATCCGGACATGTTCGTCGGGATGTGGTGGAAGATCAATTCCGGATTCCAAGGGCGCATCGTACTTGACAAAATGTTTTTTATGCGCGGGCCTGACGGGAACGCCTGCTTCGGGCTGTATGGTGGACCGACCAAGGGCGGGCCGTTTTCGCTGACGTTCGTTCACAACTCCGGCAATGTCGATAACTCCCATACTATGGCCGGCCACCTCGGGCTGATCGGCTACCCCAACGTCGGCCCTGCCACGGTGACGCCTGGGGTCTGGTTCAAAATCGAAGCCTATATCAAAGTGTCCACGACGCTGACGAGCCGAGACGGCATTGTCCGCTGGTGGGTCAATGGCACGCTGTCCGGTAATTATACGGATGTGAATTATGCTCCTGGCGGGCTCAATGACTGGGTGTGGACGGAAACCTGGGACGGCTCAGGAGATATGGGGACATCCAATACCGTCCGATGGGAGCATTATATTGACCACCTGTATATTTCGACGGGCGGCACCGGATCAGGTGGCGGCGGGGGTGGCGGAGGTGGAGGGGGTGGTGGAACGCCGCAGGTCCTGCCTGCGCCGACGAACCTATATCCGAACGGAGTGACGTTGCCCCATGGTTCGACCACCTTTTCGTGGAATGCGGTGCCAGGCGCGGCAAACTACGCGGTACGGATTCACAAGGTCGGGAACCCATACGAGCCGACCTCCGAACTCTTGGCCTATGTCACGCAGTCTGGGACGAGCATTACCAAAACCACGGAGCCATCCGCGCAATATGATTGGTGGGTGCATGCCGTCGATGGAACGGGGGCGCTTGGCCCCTCGACCGGCGCATTGCTGACCACTTCGGCCTCGCCTGTGCCGCCGCCCCCTGAACCTGATCCGCCGCCCGATCCGCCGCCGCCTCCTCCGGTGACGCCTGACCCGATAGTGCCGCCGCCCGTCATTACGCCGCCGCCCACAGACCCGCCGGCTGAATTGCCTGAGCCGGTGGTGCTTGGCACGGTGACGATTACCAGCGTGATGAAGGACCGGCAGAATCCGGTCAAAAAGGAATATCGCTTCTATGGCCGCTAGCTCTGAAACCGGCATCGTCAATACCGGCCTGATCCTGCTGGGGGAACTCCCCATCTTGAGCCTGACCGATGATAGCGACGTGGCGCGAGCCGCGAACGCGGTCTTTACGCAGATCCGCGATGAAGTGCTCGCGCAGCATCCGTGGAACGGCTGCACGAAACAAGTCACGCTGGCGCAACTCTCGGGCACGCCCATTTTTGGATGGTCGTATCAATACGTCTACCCATCGGACGGCCTGCGGATTCTCTTCACCGATGACGACCAGTACGCGTGGAAGGTGAGCATTGGCACGGACGGACAGAGCAAGGTGGTCCTCTCCAATGCGCCCACGCTGGCCGTGGAATACATCTTCCGGCAGACGAACGTGTCACGGTATGGCTCATGGCTCGCGCTGGCGATCTCCAAGCGTATGGCGGCGGAGTTGGCGATGACGCTGACGCAGCACCAGGGGAAGGCGCAGGGCTTCATGGCGGCGTATCAGGCGCAACTCTCCATGTCCAAGATGATGGACGGCCAAGAGCAATCGACCAGCGAAGTGACTTCGACCACCTTAACCGATGATGTGAGGCTCTAGGCGTGGCGGTTCGCTCGACGGTTGCCATCAACAACTTCAGTAGTGGAGAGATCTCCGAAGAACTGCACGCCCGTGTGGATCTGGCGAAGTATCAGAACGGCTGCAAGACGCTGCTCAATTGGTTGCCCTTGATCGAGGGCGGCATCATGCGGCGACCTGGCACGCGGTTTGTGGCGGCAGCGAAGCACGCATCCACCACGGCGCGGTTGATTCCCTTCGTGTTCTCGACCTTGCAGGCGTACATGCTGGAGTTCGGGGATAGATACATCCGTTTCTATAAAGGCGGTGGGCAGATCGTGGACAGCGCTGGGAATCCGATTGAAGTCGGAACCGCTTACACCGTGAGTGATCTGGGGAAGATTAAGTACCAACAACGGGCGGACGTGCTGTACCTGACCTGCCCAGGGTTTGCGAGACGCAAACTCTCCCGCTCCAGTCATACCGACTGGCTGTTAGAGATTGTGGCCGATGAGCAAGGGCCGTTCCTCGATGAGAATACGGACGACGATTGGGAAGTGACCGCCACCGGCGGCGAACTCATTACCAACGGCGTGTTTACCACAGATACCACCGGATGGAGTGATGAATCGGTTGGCGCGGGCACGTTTACAGCCCCTGCTGGCGCAGGGCTCTTGACCCATGCCGGAGGAGCCGACATCGGCGCAGGGCAGACCTCCTTCCCGACTTCGATTGGCCTGGTCTACACCGTGACCTTTACGGTCGGGGTGGGCTCAGTAAACGCGCAAGCAGGGACCGCGCCAGGGCTGGCCGATCTCGTCGCCTCGGCGTCTCACGCGGTGGGAAGCCGGTCATTCACATTCACGGCCACCAGCAATACGGCCTATATCTATTTCGCGAACGTGACGGCAGGGACGGCGCACACGATTGATAGCGTGTCCTGCCTCAAGCCCTTGCATACCGGCGCACAGGTCACGCTGACCGCCAACCAGGATACTTGGGCTCCCGGCCATGTGGGGGCGCTCTGGGAAATCAGCGATGCGGAAGGCTCCCCTTCTGAAGCCGCCTGGGCTGCGAGTACAGCCTTAACCACGCTCGGCATTCGCCGGACCTATAACGGCCATGTCTACGAAATGACCTCGATTGGCACGACCGGCACGAAGCCGCCCGTTCACTTGCGCGGGACTTCTTCGGACGGCGGGAATGATTGGGTCTACATCAACGATGGGTCGGGGTATGTGGAGATCCTGACCTACAACACCCCGCGATCCGTGACCGCGATTGTGCGGCAACATCTGCCCGAGAATGCCAGCAGTGGCACCAGTTATTGGGCGGAAGGGGCCTACAGCGGCGTGCAGGGCTATCCCCGCGCCATCGCCTTTATTGAACAACGAACCGCCATCGCTGGAGCGTCCGGCCATCCGGCCCGTATCGACCTGTCAGAGCCGGGGGGCTTTGAGTCGTTTCGAGGCGGGGCCGATGCGGACCGCGCCATTTCGTTTGAGGTCGATTCAGGCCTCGTCAACTCCGTCTTGTGGATGGAAAAAGGCGTGACCTGGTTTGCCGCGACCAACGGCGCGATCTATGCCTTGCAGACCACGGACAACACCCCCTTCGCGCCGGACAATCTGCCCTATGTCAAGGAGGTCAATGCCTACGGGTCGGCGGATATTCACCCACTGAAGATCGGCGGGAAGCTGCTCTACGTGCAACGCGGCGGCAAGCGGGTCCGTGAACTGGATTATGAGGCGGACGCCACGAACGATATTCGCTCAGATCGCACCGTCTTAGCGCGGCATATCACCAGCGACCAAGCCACCATCGTGCAATGGGCCTACCAGCAAGACCCGAATCAAACCGTGTGGGCCGTGCGCTCCGATGGCGTCTTGTTGGCGCTGACCTACTTCCCAGAGCAGGACGTAATTGCCTGGAGCCGCCATACCACGCAGGGCAGTGTTGAGTCCGTGGCGACCATTCCCACACAGACCACCGATCAAACATGGGTCGTGGTCAAGCGGAATATCAACGGGGCGGATGTGCGTTATCTTGAGTATTTCGATACGACCGTGAGCACCGATTGCGCCTTAACCTATCAAGGGCCTCCAGCGATTAGCGCCGTCGCAGCGGCCTCCGTCGCGCATCTGCTCGGGAAGACCGTGGAGATTGTCGCGCACGGCGGCACGCTCACGCCGCAGACCGTGACGAGTAGCGACCTCGCGCTGGGGGCCTCCTATGCGTTCGTGGAAGTCGGGCTGGACTTCGATAGCGATTGCGAAACCGTGGCCCCTGAGACCAGAGGGCCGGACGGCTCTAGCCAAGGTTTGCTGAAATCGACGCCCACGCTGTGGGTGTACCTCGTGCAGACCAATTCCCTGAAGGTGAACGGGAAGCAACTGGTGACACGCAGCCCACGCGATTACATGGACACCGGCCCGCCCTACGTGACGGGCTTGCAGCAGATCAAGGATATCGGGCATCGGACCAACGGCACGATTCGGATTCAACAAACTGAACCCTTACCCGCGAAGGTGATTGGTGTCTTTGCCACATTCGACACAGGTAACAACTAAGACGGTCACGCCCTTCAAGCTGGACGATCTCAACGGGATCGACTGGTTGCCTGATGGGGCCTACATGGATCTTTCGGCCATTCTGGCTCGCTCCACGATCTGGACCGGCAGAGTCAACGGGCATGTGGTCGCAATCTGTGGCCTGACCAAGCTGAACGGCCACACGGCAGAAGCGTGGACGTACCTGCATCGGGAAGCCTTGCTGTATCCGTACTGGCTGCACCGGGCTACGAAGCGGATTCTTCACAACTTTGCCGGGGCCTACGACATGTTGCGTGTGCAGGCGATGGCCGTCGATCAAGCGGACGCGGCCTGCCGATGGCTAGAGCATTTAGGGTTTGCCGTGGAATGTCTCTGCCCGCTCATGGGGCATCACGGTGAAACGATGCGGCGATATGTTTGGTTTCCGAAGGGGGCACGATGGCCGATCCAGTTTCCGCGCTAGCAATGATCGGGGCAGGGTCCGCCCTGGGTGGCGGAGCGCTGTCCGCAGTCGGACAACTCCAGGCCGCTGACGCACAGGGGAAGGCGGCGGCAGTCGAAGCCGATGCCATGCAAGAGCAGGGGCGGCTCACGCAGTTCTCAGCCTATGAGGACGCGAAGCAGGTTCGTTTTCAGGGCAACAAGCTGCTGGCCGAACAAACGAATATCACGGCGGCCTCTGGCTTGGTGACGAATACCGGCAGCGCCTTGGACGTGGCGAGGGAGTCGGCGCGACAGATTGAACTCGACGCGCTCAAGACGGAATTTTCAGGGCGGCAAGGCAAGTTCGTGGCCGACCGGCAAGCGCAACTCACCAGGTACGGGGCCAAGATTGCGAGACGTGAAGCCACGATGGGCGCGATTGGCTCCATGCTCTCCGGCCTGTCTGGTGGCGCTACCAGCGCCCTTGGCCCCAGCATAGGGAAGAAATAATGCCGAAAGTACCGACAGCCGTCAGTCAACGGTCGATCAGCACCGGCAACGTCGGCAGCATCAACGCGCCGTCCAACATGGGGCGCGGGGCGCAGCAGATCGGGGCGGGGCTCATGAACGTGAGTCAGTCGGCCAACTTCCTGATGCATAGCGCCCTGGCCGCTGAGCGGCAACGCGAGGCCGAAGCCAAGCACCTGGACGAACTGAACCAGCAGCAAGGCGCAAACCTCCTGGCGTTAGAGGCGCAACAGGGCATTGACGACGATGTGCGCGGGCTCAAGGACCAACTGAGCAAGCAGACGGACCGCTCGCCTATGCTCTGGCGGGCCAAGATCAGGAACCAGGACGACGATGAAATTGAGGTCATGCCTGACGACGCGGTGCAACTGCAACTGCGGAACCGGATTGATAAGGCTATCCAGACCGCCGAGGATTCGTATGGGCCGAAAGCCAAGGCACTGGTTGAGCAATACTTGCGGCCTCATGCGTTTAAGGCCACATCCGAGTTTAAGGACTACACCTTTGGGCTGAAGGTCGATAAGGGCAAGGCCGACCTGTCTACATCCCTAGACATTCTCGGCAAGCAAGCCGCAGACCCGCATAATCTCATGCGCGAAGATTCGATGCAGCGCGGACTCGATCTGATCGACAACGCCAAGATCAACGGGCTGCTGCCGCCAACCGACGTGGCGAAGCTGAAACAGAACTGGCAAGCCGATGTCGGCAATAAATACTGGCAGACCGTCTCCCAATTGGACCCCACGAAGATCCTGAACTTGGAAAGCGACTACCGGACGAAGGGGGCGCACTTGCCGGAAGGCATGGACCCCACCAAGCTGGACACCTACCGACAAATGGCCTACGGCACGCTGGACCGCTCACAGCGCCAACGTGACGCGATGAACAAGGCACACGAAGAGTCGATCAAGGCCACGCAGGAACAGCACTATCGCGAGCTCTATTCGCAGGTCTTGCAGCGTGATCCGAAGGCAGTAGAAGCCTTGCCGGAAATGATGGCGACCCAAGGCTTAACGGTGGAGCAGGCCGACAAGATCCGGTCCACGGCGGAGCATTTAGCGAAGCAGGACGCCGACAATCCGGCGCTCAAACAATCCAGCGGCCTGGCGCGATTCGAGTTCCAGAAGCAGGTCACGCGGGCCAAGTTCGGAGACGGCGACTTATCGGCCATTGAAAACGATCTCACTGACCAAGTGACATCTGGGCAGATGCTTGCCACGGACGCACAGGCGATCATGTCGCAAATCAGTGAAGCGCAAGGACACCTACAGAGCGAAGAGAAGAAATCTTACAACGACGATGTGCAGCGGGCACATAAAAACGTGATGTCGGCGCTGACAACGACAGGCATTATGGACAAGTTTGACGCGCTCTCTGAGGAAACGAAGAAGAACGCGGATGAGTATTTCTACAAACGGCTGGCGCAGGAACCGAACGCCAACCCTTGGCAGATCCGCGAGGAAACGCTGAAGATTTTCGAGCCGATTCTGAAGCAGCGCAAAGAGGTCGGGATGCAGGAAGGCGACAAGCTCAAGCTGGATGACGCGAGAATTGAAGCGGGTGTGCAGTCCGGCGCGTTGTCGAAAGCGGCGGCGAAGGCCATGCGCGACCAGACGCAACAGGACATCGGGATGCGGCTGCGCGAACAGTTCATCAAAAGCTACGTGCCGCCGCAGCCGTCCATGATGGAGCGCATCCAGCAGTTTGGATCTTCACTGTTCCAAGGGAGTGACGAGTAATGGCTGACGATCTCGACCAGGGGTATATGCAGACGCGGCAGACGATGCGGGACTGGCAAAACCGCATGCTGTTTATGGAGACGACGCAAGAGGGCAATCAAGTCCACATGGGCGTGCAGGTGGGCGGCAAGGAGACGGACGGCAAGGGCGTTGCGCCAACGGCGCAGCCGCAGCCTGAAGCCCCTGTCACGCTGGCCCCTGACGCCACGCTACCACCGGAGCAGCCACAGGCACAGCAGCCAAACACCATCACCGTAGACACGCCCGAAGTGGCGGCGGTGCGACAGCAGTTCAAGGAAAAGACGAAGCCCTACGTCTTTGACCTCGACACCTTTGATGTGCCTGGTGATGTTGTACGGGCAGGGCTTGCCAAGCTCTCAGGCGTAGACCGTGGCGACAACGAAGGCAACCTGCGCATGTCGTCAGATGAGATGGTGAATAGGGTGTTCTTCCAGTACGGCGAGAAGCCGGAAGAAGTGATCAAGCGGGCCGAGGAATTGGGCCTTGACGAGGCAAGAACACTGAAGATTATGTCGGGCCTATCGGCGGTGGTGTTGGGCATGGCAACTGATCCGCTGAATGTGACACCGGGAGGCAAGGCTAAAGATGTCGCGAAGGTGGGGAAGGCCGCCAGCGAACTTGTTGGCACCGTCGGAAAGTCTCGGCCACTGCGTTCATACGATGCCATCCAAAATGACATCGACGCGTTAGAAACCAAGTTGGAGCAACAGGGCATTGACCCAATCAAGTTGTTTGATCCTGAAAAGTACCCGGCGCTAAAGGGAGACCCCAGTTTTCAGCCTGCCCCTCAAGAGCTTTCCGCGCTCTACCAAGAGCGACGTGTAGTGGAGGTCATAGAAAAGGGGCAGTTTGTCGATGCGGTGGCGAAGCAGACAGGCCTACCGCCAGATGAGGCAAGAGACGCGCTGGCAGTGCTTCGCCTCAATCCTGATATGGTAACCGCGTTTTTTTACGACAGCCTGAAAGATTGGGGGAAACGTACAGAGAAAAACATTCAGAGTCTATATAACCATTTCGTCCCTAATAAGTATCCAGGCGTAGGCGATGCGCTGGCAACATTCCACTGGGGCGGGACGGCAAACAACCCGCAGTTAATTGGAGAGAACGGCGCGGGCCTACCGATCGACCGTGAAGTATTGGCACAGGTCGAAAAAGTCTATAACGCAGTGGCGGAAAATATAGGCCATGGGAAAATC
>OFQX01000241.1_pt1 | contig 17260 bp, 28 predicted proteins | sample 1542951 | NCBI WGS metagenome assembly OFQX01 (sample SAMN07774215, study PRJEB24372) | wastewater metagenome | isolation source: WWTP Novara (Effluent) | place: Italy: Novara | collected 2015-12
AACGCTGGCCGCGGCGAGCAGCTCCTCCTCGTATCCAGCCTGTCCGGGATGCAAGGGGATCGGGCCCACGCCGGTACACCCCGGCACGCACCCGTACCAACGGACGCAGCGCACGGAATGGAGGTGGTCCCGGCTCGGCTCCGCGGCCCGCTGGCACCCGCACGCCGGCTTGCACGACTCGCAGCCAGGGCTGCACTCGCCCGGCGTCACCGCCTGACCGGGGCTCCACGTACGCTGCTGCTCGTGAATGTGGTCGCTCATCCGCGTAGCCTCCCCTTGTGTCCAATGTCGTCCAGCATGTGACCTCCCATCCCTCAGCGTCGCGCTCGGCGGCGCTCGGAGATGGGAGCGGCTCGCGCCGCCCCCGTGGGTTGCTACGGCGCGGCGGGCGTGTTCGCCGCGACGGCGGTCGAGAGCGCGGCGGACGAGGCGCGGAGGTCCGCGGCCTTCGCCGTGATCGCGGCCTTCAGCTGCGCCAGGTCGGTCGCGTTCGCGGCCAGCGCAGCGATGGAGGCGGCGAGCCCCTCGATGAGGGTGATGGCGCTCTGGTCGATCGTGGTGTTCTCGGCCACGGCCTCGGTCAGGTCGTCGAGTTCGGCTGACATCTTCTTGGTCCTTTCGTTGATCTCCCGAAGGAGGTTGCGGATATCCGTGAGGGAGTCCTCACAGGGCGGGTCGGTGTGGTGGAAGACGTCGATGCGCAGGTTCATGCGCGACCTCCTGACGCGATGCGGTTGATCCAGCTTTCCGAGACGCCGGGGGCGGCCCGGAGCTCGCGGACGATGGCGGGCCGCTCGGCGGGTGACGCGTCCCGGAGGCGGCGGCGTATCGCCTCGCGCGTGGAGGCGCTGAGCCGTCTCCCGGGCGTCGTGCCATCACTCCGAGGCCGCGCAACCTCGTAGGCGGACCAGCTCACAGGATCACCGCCGGCCCGAAGTCGAGGTCGAGCGTCTGGTCGTCGACGGGCTCGGGCGGGACGTAGTGCGGGTCGCTGGCGACGTGCGCGGGGCAGCGGGGCTTGCCGCACGCGGGGCACGCGTAGTCCGTCGGCGTCGCGATGCCGGCGCTCTGGCAGCTGGCGCACCACATCACGCGGCCGCCTTCGCCTTGCGGACGGCGCGCGCCACGCTGGCGGCGTTGTAGCCGACCGTCTCAGCCCACTTGGCGTCAGGCGTGATCCCTTCGGCCAGCGCGTCGCGAACCGCCGCCGTGACCTCGCCACGCGCCTTGCGCGGCTTCGTGGCGGGTTCGTCGAGCGCGGACGGGCCGAGGAGCGCGTCGAGATCAGCGAGCCGCTGGCGCAGCGTCGCACGCTCGGCACGGGCGTCCGCCAGGAGCAGCGAGCGCTGCTCGTCTAGCGCCCGGAGCTTGGAGAGGATGTCGGTCTCGCTCATGCCATGCCTCACGCCGCCGCGCTTTCGGTTTCGGTAGCGGGCTCGATCTCCGACTCGGCCGCGTGGACGAGGCTGGTCAGCGCCAGCCCACCCTTCGGAGACTTCGTGAAGGTGACGAGAACCGGCACGCCGAGTTCAGCCGAATTGCGCGCCACGTCGGCGAGCGCCCCGTCGAACGTCCCGAACTCGCGCCCGTCGGCGGCGCGCACCGTGAAGAGCACGGGACCCCGCTGGTCACTCTTCATCGCGCGCTCCGAGACGTTGGCGACCATCACGGCCTCGGGCTCGGGCGACTTCGCCGTCCCACCGCCAGCCGCCCATTCGGCGAGCTTCTGGCCGGTCTCCTCGGAGAGCGGCTTGCGATCGGCGAACAGGTCCTTGAACTGCTCCGGCAGCTTCACCATCGCCTTCTCGCCCATCTCCTCGGGGTGCCATGACGGGACGCCTCCAGAGCCCGGGTAGAGCAGGCAGTTGAGGGCCATCTCGTAGACGAACTCCTCGCCAGCGATCGGCATCCAGCCGAGCGGCTGGGGGTTCTTACCGGGAACGATCTTCAACTTCTCCTTCGCGCGGAAGCAGAAGATGAAGTTGCAGGACATCTGAAGCAGGGCGTTGAGGAGCTGCCGGCGCTTCTGCTTCGGCCCGGCCCACGCCGGGATGTTCGCCTTGTCGGCGGAGACACCCCACGCCTTCGAGAGCCGCTCGACTTCGGCGGTGTGCATCTCGAGGACGCCGCCCGGCCCCTCGTGCTCGTGGCTCGCGCTGTCCACCACGATCGTCTTGGCGCCCTGGCGGACGCAGTGCTCGATCGCGGCGAGGTAGTCGAGGGGCGAGAAGGGCGCGCCGAACTCGACGTGCCGGAACTTGAAGAGGCTGGCGTAGTGGAGCGAGCGCCGCGCCTCGGTGTCGATCACGAAGACGGGCCCGTCCGCGACCTTCTGGATCCCCGCGGCGAGCCGGAGCGCGCTGAACGTCTTCCCGCTGCCGGAGGCGCCGACGAGTCCGATGAGGAGCGGGACGCGCTCGCGCACGGCCGGCTTGTCGACGAACGTCCGTCCGCCGTTACTTGAAGCTGATGCCATTGTCGTCTCCCTCACCAACCTCGTCGGTGAGCTGGTACGGTTTCGCCTCGATCAACATGACGTCGTCGGAGTAGTCGGGCCACGTTCCTGAGCGGAGACACTCGGCCCACTTCAGGCAGGCCCGTCGCCATTTGTGTTCCCCGAGCGCGCGCATCGTGCCCGTCGGTTCGGCGACGCTGACGCACGGGACCTCGGTCTCGCAGAACAGGAACCGCATTCGCACGCGCCCGGCGAGATGCGGGTAGAGCGTCTCGATCGCCTCGACGTACGCGGCCCGCTGGATGTCGCAGCCGTAGTCGACCATCGAGCGGGTGATCGCGTCGCGCGAGGCGTTCCGCGTCTTCTTCAAGTCGTAGATCAGGGCGGAGTGCTCGTCGAGGATCAGGTGGTCGAGACGGCCCTCACAGGAAACGTCGGCGTTCGGGCTCGTCCACTTCACCGTGACCTGGCTCTGGCCGGTGAGGCGAACGCCCTTGCGCTCCATCTTGAGCCGGAGTACCGCTACCGTCTCCAGCAACACGGCATGGTCGTCGAGGAGGATGGGGAGCTTCCTTTCGGCGATCACCTGGTCTCGGGCCTCGCGGATGGCGTCGTTCGTCCAGCCGTTCGGGACCGTTCCCTCCTCGCCCTTTCGCTTCGGCTTGCTCGGGTAGTCGGACGGGTCGATCACGACGACTTCCGGGCCACAGCCGAGGAGCATCGCGTCGAGGAGGCTCCCGTCGGTCATCGCGGCAGAGGGTTCGCGCGGCTCGCCCCCGAGCTCGGGATGCTGCTGCCAGGCGTGGAGTGGGGAGCGTGAGATGAGGACGTGCGCGATCGACTGGTGAAGGCGGGGGACAGAGGGAGCGGGAAGCGCGCTCATGCGTCCCTCCGCAGCTGCGGCGCGTCGGTGGGTTCGTGGACGGCGCGGCTGAGGCGCCAGAGGTGGACGGTCGTCAGCCACATCTCGTAGGCGACGACGGCGAGGAGCAGCGCGCCGCTGGCGACGTAGAGCGCGCGCCAGGGGCCGGTCACGCTGCGACCTTCCGACGATCGAGCGTCGGCAGGACGAGGAGATAGACAGTCGATCCGCACGCCGGGCAAGCCTTCACGCGGCAGTCGAAGACGCGTTCGCAGGTCGGCTCGACGCACAGCGCGGCCACGGGGCCGGGGATCGAACCAAGGGTGACGGGCGGGACGCTCACGCCGGGATTCCTCCGGGCACCGGGACGCCGCACGCGCGGCAGATCGCGACGAGAAGCGGCTCGCGGAACGCGGCCGGCGCCTCGAGGACGCACGAGCGGAGGAGGTCGGACAGGTGGTCGTTCGTCGCCTGGAGCCGGACGGCTTCGCTGCGGAGGTCGAGGATGACGAAGACGGCGCTGGTCAACGGGTCGCCGTCCTTCTCGCGGCCGAGCGCCTTCAGGCGGCGCAGCTCGGAGGCGAACCCGAAGTCCGCGACGGTGGCTCCCTCGCGCCCGCTCACGACACGGGCTCCGGCTCCGGAGTCGGCGGCTCGGGCGCGACGTACGGGCGCTGGCGGTAGACGTTCGCCGGGGTCTGCGGCGCGCGAGCGGCCTGGCGGGCGCGCTTCTCGTGCCGCTCCTGCGGCGTGTAGGTCTTCGGCTTCGCGCGCTTCCCGGTGGGCTTCGTGGTCTGCATCGGGGATGCCTCCTTACGCCTTCTCGGCGGTGTCGTTACTGGTCACGTAGCCGGCGGCAGCCGCGCCGGCACCCTCGAATCCACACCCTTCCAAGCTGGCGAGCTGCGCCGGCGTCCGGCCTCCCAGCGGTTCACGTGAGGAGGGAGCCGGGGTTTCCCCCGGCGCGGTGGTGGGGCGATGGGGCGCGCCAGAGGGCGCGGTGGTGGCGTTCACTGTTCGCACCTCGAGGCGGCCTCGTCGGCCTCAGCCTGGCGGCAGTCGTCGGCGCTCGTGCGAACGGCGTGCGTCAGGAGCACGGCCACGACGGGCGAGAGCAGCGCGGCGCAGGCGAGCAGGAGGAGCGTCATCGAGCACCCCGCAGGAGCGCCCGCTCCGCTTCGTTCAGGGCCTCGCGCGCTGCGTAGATCGTCGTAAGCACGGACGAGACCTCGTGAGGCTCGATCACCGCGTCGTCAAGGGCCGAGCCGACCGATGCCTGGAACTCCCCGATCGTCCGGGACACGGAGGACGCGAGGCGCAGCAGCCCGCCGGGGCGCGCCTCTGAGGCGCCGGGGGCAGGCAGCACGAGGAGCCCGACCGGTTCGGCCAGGAGCGCGAGGGCTGCCTGTCGCGACGCCATCGGGATCTCGTGGAGCCCCTCCGAGAACAGCTCGACGGTGAGCGGGTGCTTGCCGGTGACCTGCTCGTCCACCCAGCGCCGGAGGCGCTCGAGCTTGTCGGCGCAGCGCTGGCGCCATCCGCTCCGGCCACGATCAAGGAGCCGGCAGACCTGATCAGCGACCGGATGCGGTCCGCCGAAACACGTTGCCGAACGCTCTCCGCTGGCGCCATCGTTTCCGACGTGCATCACGCCGCTCCCATCCCGAGCTGCAACGGCCCACCAGGGCCGGGCTCCTCGACGGAGCCCGGGTACACATCGAAGGTCCACACGTTGCCGCCGTGGAGCGACGGGCGCGCCGGACCGACGCAGATGATCTCGGCGCCTGGCGCCAGCTGGGCGATCTCGCGGACGAGCTCCTCGCGCGTGGTCTCGGGCGTGGCCCGCAGGTGGACGACGGCGCAGAGGCGGAGGGCCGAGACTTGGATCTCGGGCTCGGGACGCAGGCCGGCGAGGAGCGCGCGGCGAGTGTCGTGGAGCGTCTCGAGTGAGGCGGCGGCGTTCACACCTCACCCCGCATCTCGCGGAACGACTCGGCCCGGGAGGCCCGCGCGCAGGGGCCGCACCAGCCGCGGACGATGTCGTCCCGCTGCTTCTCGCAGTGCTCGCAAACCGGGATGCACTCGTGGCAGATGTCCGAGTCGTGGTCGATCTCGTTCCACGCGGCGTGCTGCCCGCAGCGCTCACAGACGAGCATCGGGCAGACGGCCTCGACGTGGTCCTCGCCGCAGATCGGGCAGCTCGGGCACTGGCAGGCCGCCGGGTCGGCCTGGTTCGCGAGGAGCCGCCCGCATGTGTCGCAGGTCTCGGGCTCGGCCGGGTCCTCGCAGGACGGGTGCGAGACGTCGCTGTAGTCTGGCTGGTCGTACATGGGCTACCTCCGGACCCGCGCGAACGGGTCGGCATCGGTGCGGGCGCGGTCGGCGGCGAGCTGCTCGTCGAAGGCGTCGGGAACGCGGAGCACGTTGAGCGTCGTCCGTGCGTTCCACACGCGCTGAACGAGCTCGCCGTTCGGGTAGCGGCCCGCGAGGACGACCTGCCGGGCCGTCTTGGCGGGGATCGCCTCGACGATGAAGCCGCTGCCGGAGCACATGTCGCCGACCCGAAGCTCCTCGGCGTGGATCGCGACCTTGACCGGCGCGCTCACGCGGCCACCTGCGCGAGGACGACGGCGCGGGGCGCGAGCTGGCGGCGGCGGGCGGCGCCGAGGGTCCGGATGACGGCGTTCCGCACGCTCGGGAGCGCGGCGATCGAGGACGGGCTCGGCGAGGTGAACGCCGTGGTGGAGGCCAGGAGGAGCTTCGCGCCCCGCCGCGCCATCGCCCGCGTCGGGCAGGCGGCGGCGGCGAGGACGACGAGCCCGGTCGCCTTGTGGCAGACGTTCCAGCCGGCGGCGGTGCGGGTGATGCGGAGGACGTTCGCGGTTGCCATGGTGGAAAGATAGTGCCGAATTTCCATTCCGTCAAGCCAAATCTTGCTATGACGGAAAGTTACTGCGCCGCTGCAACGAGCGAGAGGAGCGCCGGCTTGTGATCCGGTACGTGCCGATCGACCAGTCGCGAGAAGTGCGAGGACAGAACGCTCTTCGGGAACGTCCGGGGCGCTTTCCCGTGCCGGTGAGCAGACGGCTCAGAGCCCATCCGGAGCCCGAGCGACCGGCAGACGGCCGCAAGCCCCGAACCGATGGCCCGGCTCTGCTTCGGGGTCAGCGCTACATTCTTCGCCTTCGCGTAGCTCGCGAGGGTCCAGAGGTCCGTGTTCGCGATCTCGGTCCGGAGCATCTTCAACTCGACGTTGATCAGCTCGGCCGCCGCTGCCCGTGCCTCGGCGCGAATCAGCGACCCGAGGCCGGCCGATCCCTCAACGTAGACGCCAGTCCGGCGAATCGTCGGGAGAATGTCCCTCGTGACTTTCCGACGGAGTACCGCCGCGCTCGGCTTCCGACTCCTGAACGTCAGGTGGTAGAAGCCCGACTCATCGACCGTCAGGACGTCCTGCGGCCCGCCAGGGGTATCGGTGGAGCCGATACCCTTTTCGTCGGCGTCGAGCTTCGTCATCGCGTCGCTGACGTTCGCGAGTCCGAGCACCCGGCAGACGTCGGCAGCGACAAAGCGCGGCTCGTCAGGCGTCCCGATGACCCGAATCTCGCATCCCTCGAAGTCGAAGATCGTGAGGTTCGACATCACGCAGCCTCCCCGAAAAGCGCGTCGAGTGAGATACCGCGGCGCCGGCCGGTCCGATGACGGAGCACCTTCACGATGCTTCTGGCTGTCGTCATGCTGATGTCGCGCTGCCCGTTGAGGATCTTCGAGACGGTCGCCTCACTCACGGAGAGCGCCGCGGCAAGGTCTTTCTGCTTGAGTCCAGCGCCCTTGATCGTGTCCCTGAGCCGGTTCGAGGTACTTTCCGCCATGGACATCAAGATAGCCCCGAACTTCCATCACAGCAAGAAGAAATTTCCACGCGCGCAAGACGTGACGTTACCCTTTGCGGTGCAATGGCTTCCGCGTGGCGCGATGTCGCCTCCGTCCTGAAGGGCCGAGACCGTCCGACGTCTCAGAAGGCGATCGCCTCACGGCTCGGGATCACCGAGAGCGTCCTCAGCAAGTACCTTTCGGGAGCCCTGGCGCCAGAACCGGTCCTCGCTCTGCGACTCGCGGCAGCGTGCGGCGTCCCGCCGGCCGAGGTGGGTGATCTCATCGGCATCACGTCTCCCGGCCGCCCGCAGCTCGCGGATGCCGACACCCCGGCGACCGTCCTCCACGGCGTCGGCGCGCCGCTCGTAGCGGAGGACGTAGCCGCCGGGCCGGGCTCGCTCCCGAGCGTCCCGGATGACCGCGTCTACTTCTTCCACCGCTCCTACATGGCGCACCACGGCTGGCGGGAGAGCGACCGGGACCGCTTCTGCTGCGTGCGCCTCGGGCGCGCCGCTACAGCGTCCTCGATGGTCCCGACGATCCCGCCGAAGGCCGTCCTACTGATCGACCGGCGCTATCCCGAGGAGAAGCTCCGCCGTCTGCAGCGCGGCATCTGCCTGGTCGAGACGGACGAGGGCCTCGCGGTGAAGCGGGCGACCGTGACGGACGGCGTCCTAATGCTGGAGAGCGACAATCCGGAACCGCAGTACCACGCGCGGGCGATCCAGCTCGCCGGCGTGCAGATCCGGGACGTCATCCGCGGGAAGGTGCTCAGCTGGACGGTGGAGGCGAGCACAAGGGAGTAGCGTAGCCGCCCGGTGACGGCACGCGCGATGCAGAGGGGGCCATGTCCGGCCCGCTGGGCGGACAATAGGAGAGCAGGGGTAGAGCGTTGTTCAAAGCAGACGAGGCAGAAGCCGCGGCGGCCGAGCTCGCGAAGGGGCGTCGTCGACTCGGTTGTTTCAGCGTATGTCTCACGCTCGTGGCGATCGTCTTCGTCGTGAATGTCTTCACCGACATCAAAGCCAGGGTCTTTCCGCCACCGACACCGAGACCCGCGCCGCCGAGCCCCACCCCGACGCCAGACCCGTTTACAAAGATGACGAGCATGGAGCACCTGGGCGAGGCGAAGACCCGGGTTCAGGCGTGGAAGTACGAAAGCGCTAAGCGCCACCTCGCGGCCATTCCGGCAACCGCCGCAGAGTCGAGGGGAGCGTCTCGGATGAGGGAAGACATCGAGCGGGCCGAGAAAGCTGACCGAGTCGAGACGGAAAAGGCTGCTCAGGTTACCGGCGCGAAGAACAGGAAGGCGAAAGCGGAAGAGATGGAGACCCTGTTCCTGAAGCAAGGGATCGACATGAAGGTGCGCGCCAGTGGTCCATTCAACACAACGTTGACCTTCGAGTGGATCCTCATCGGTCGTCCGTGGGTATTCAAGTTCTACGAGGACAGTCCAGAGATGCAGAAGACGTTCCGCGATGCTGGGTTCAAGAAGATCGTGTTCCTGGACGGGCACGACTTCGGCGTGAGCTACACCTCGAAGTGACCTCTCGCCCGTCTCTACCCGACACGGTCCCTAGCGCCGACGCACACCGGCTCCTGCTCAAGGCGACTGCGTTAGAAGGCGAGCGCCATCTCCCGGCCTCGCTACGTGCTCGTCTGACGCGGTGGATCGCCACTCTCGAGCGGCTCCTCCACGACGCACCCGCCGCCCGGCCGGAATCGTGGTCGGACGTCACCGCCGAACTCGACCTTCCGCTTGCAGGGGGTCGTCAGGGGGGGCCGGAGATCACCGCGACGGGTATCCCAGAGATCACCCCGAACGGGCCGGGAATGCGGCTCGTGAGCCAAGAGGCGCCGGCTGAGGAAGAAGCGGACCGCTGGCGGGCCGAGAACCTCCCGGAGTTCGAGGCATCGTGAGCCGGTCCCCCGCTCCCCGACCGGCCTCGACGCGGGAGCCGTCCCTCGAGCAGCTCCGGGCCGCATCGCACGACTCGCCGGAGGCATTCGCCGCGTACGCCTACCGGTTGCGCGCCGGCCTCAGCTCACCACGACCCGCACGTCCCGCGGCGCGATCCAGCGCCCCCAAACCGTAGAAAGACCGAGAGCCGCGCACCCGGCCAGGCACGCGGCTCTCGTGGGGCGAGGCGGTGAACCCCGCCCCGGAGTGGTGAAGGCGGACTCTACGATCGGCCGCGGCGGGCCGTCAACGACCACGCCCGCGCCTCACCCAGGCTCGTCGTCCTTCTTCGCTCTGGCGGCGAGCCGCACCAAATCGGCGCGGGTGAGGCGGGCCAGCAGTTCCGCTCCCATCTCGACGACGGCCGCCTGAGGGATCCCGAGGTCTTCGGCCAGCTTCCGGATCCTCTCCCTGGCGCGCGGGGAGACTCGGAACGACACCGGGACGTCTCGGCGTGGGTGGTCCATCGGTGCCTATCCTCCCACGGGGGTTCGTAGTGCCACGTGCAATACTTGCTTTGGTAGTGCCTCTGGCACTACGTTTCGTCCGTGCGTGCTCGAGGTCCCGTCGCCGTCTTGTTCGTGATCGGCATCGTGGTCGAGCTCTTTGCCCGTCACCTCGAGGTCAACATCACGCCACCCGAGGGGCGCGCCGGCGTCGAGGCACTCCGCGGGCTCGCGCCGTCCACCCGAGTCAGCCCGCACCCGTACCTGCTCTACCAGAACACGCCGGGCTACGCGGCCGACGGGTACCGCCAGCACGACAGGCAGGGCTATAGGGGGCGCCGGCGTCGCGGCGGGCCGGTCGTCCTGGCCCTCGGCGGCTCGACGACGTACGGCCACCTCCTGCCGAACCCGGAGGACGCCTGGCCGGCTCGACTCGCCCGCCTCACTGGTGCCGACGTCGTCAACGGTGGCCTCAACTACGCGACCTCGGCCGAGCTCCTCGCGCACTGGGCCTTCCGGGACCGCTTCCTCGTCCCGTCGGTCGTCATCGTCCACGGGCCCGGGAACGACACGGCGCCGCTCCTGTTCGACGACTACGACCCGGAGTACACGAAATTTCGCCGCGGCTGGGAGAGGGCTCCTGCGCGGGCCGGCGAACGGTGGATCCTCGGCACCGGTCTCGGCCGCGTCGCCTATGCCTGGTGGCTCCAGCTGTCGCCCGGCGGGGGACTCTCCTGGGAGCCCTTCCCGATGGCCCAGCTGGGCCACGATCAGGCGCTCGCGAACGTGAGGCGGCACGAGCCCGTCGGGTTCCGCCGGAACCTCGAGGAGCTGCTCGCCTCGGTTCAGCGGTCGGGGGCGCGCCCGGTGTACTTCGAGTTCGTCCTCGCACCGAAGGCTGTCTACGCCGGACGACGGCTGTCTCGGGGTGCTCGCTACGCCGAGGCCGCCTACGACGCGATCGCCGAGGGCTGCGAGAAGGAGCGGAAGGCCGCTCGAGAGGTCGCCGCTCGTCTGGGAGTCGAGTACCTGGTGATGCCGCCACCTCCCGTGGAGAGGTTCCTCGACCACTGCCATCTCGACCCGGAAGGAGAACAGCTGAAGGCGGCGTTCCTCGCCGAGCGCCTGCGTCTCAGCTCCTCCACGTCCCCTTCATGCCGCCGGCCACGGTGATGCCGCCAGCCGTCCCCGCGCTGTAGTAGGTCTGCGTTCCGGCCTCCGGAGACCCCTCAAGCCACGCATAGTAGTGGTACCCGATTGCTGGCAGGTCAGAGACGGTTGCTATCGCGTGGACGGTCTGAGACCAATAGACCGAGTACGTGCTGAGCGTGCCGGTCAGCGTCGTCGTCGTCGAGTCCCTGCCGATCCCGAGGATGCAGCTCGCTGGGTTTGCCGTATGCGTGACCCTTGTCGAGAGGAAGAGATCCATCACCTCTTCGGCCTGGCCCACGACGACCTCGAGCTGGTTCGCGGTCGAGGCCCTGGCCTGGCGGAACGTGTTTGCCGTCGTATACGTCCACGACGCCGTGCTCTCGGTGCGCAGCATGATCCGGCGTTCGCGCTCGTAGTAGTTCCATAGGAGCCGCTTCGTTGTCGAGTCCTCGGTCTGGCCAGCAGTCGACGTCGTGCAGCCGGTGCCGAGGTAGCGTCCCGTCTTCGCTGCAACCGAGTTGTCGTCCCCGGACGAGAGGACGGTGTCGTTCATCAGCACGCCGTCCTGGGCGTTCGCGTACGTGACGCCAACGGCCCTCGCCGTGCCGCTCGACCAGAGGTGCAGCTGCAGCCTCCACGTCGACGCAGAGGTCGCTACGGCGAAGACGTCGAACGGGGTCGAGGCCGGGACCTTGAAGGTCAGGCTCGGGCTACCGGTTGCCGTGGCGGCAGCGGACAGCGTGAATGCCGTCGAGGACGTGATGGCCGAGACCGTGGCTCCACCCGGGATCCCGGTGCCGGAGACTGCCATTCCCCTTGCCAGCTGGGTCGTCGACGTGCAACCGGTCACGCTCGTCGAGGTGTTCGTCGTCGAGCACGTCTGGGTGTCCGTGAGCTTGATCGACTTCTCGGCGTTGCTGTAGACCGTCCAGGTCGAGGAGTAGTACAGCGCAATTTGCCCGCCCTTGTAAGGGGTCGAGTAGACGGTTGTGGCCGCGGTGACGTCGGAGGAGGTCACCGGAGTCCCGCTCGTGAGCGTCAGCCGGTTGTGGATGAGGGCCGGGTCCGCCGCGACTCCTCCGATGGCGGTCCCGGTGGTGAGGTAGCTGTTCCCGTCCGTCACGACGGGTCGGTTTGCCGTGAGCCCCGGGAGCTTCAGCCCGGTACCGTCGAAGCGTCCGATCTCCGCAGCGGCTGCACCAGCAGACTGAGCCAGGATCGAGCAGTATCCGGCTTCGCTTCCCGCCGTGCGCGACGTCGCCGCACAGGAGATGGCCGCGTATCGGACCACGTTCCCGCTGGTGTTCGAGACGTTGAATCCGAGGCGCGTGCCGCTGGCGGTCGAGCTCGATTCGTCGTTGTCAATCGTGAAGCGATCCGCTCCGGTCGTGGCCGCAATGTAGAACCGGGCCGCGACGTTCGAGCCGCCGTTCGTGGTGCGGTACACGAAGACGATCGTCCCGAGCCCGAAGCTGCCAGCGCCGTCCGCGCTGAAGATCCTAAGCGCCTGCGTACCGATAGGCACGTCGCGGTTCAGGAAGAAGACGTCGGACGAGTCCTTACCGGTCGCGTACCCGTTCGTGGCCCCGAACTGGAGAGTCTGGTACCCGCCAGCGGTGCCGGAGATGAAAAGCGTGGAGTTCGAGGTGGAGCGAAGCTCGGCGGACGTGATCGACGAATCCGACCCGTCGATCAGGAAGATGTGCCTATTGAACGTGCCGAACGGGACATCCCGGTTGACGGTGAAGAGCCCCGCCGGCGAGCGCCCAACGGCGTACCCGTTCGTTCCGCCGAACTGAAAGGCGACGGCATCGCCGTCCGGGGCGTAGAAGCGAATGTTCGCGTTCGTGCCCGAACCGCTGAGGTAGAGCTTTGTCCCGGTGACGGCAGCGGCACCGATGCCGACGCGGCCAGCGACGTACAGGTCCGCCCCGTCGTAGGCGAAGCTCGCCGACGTGCAGAACGAACCAGTGGTCCCGTCACAGACGTACGGGATCCGGCCCAACGCAGGGCTAGGCCACATCCGAATTCCGCCCGGGACCGAGGTTTTCTGGAGCTGCGCGCTCGAGAGGCTCGAGAGGCTCGAGGCGAGAAGCAGAACGAGGGCGAGGCGTTTCATCGGTTACCTCAATTCGTGAACCAATAGAGGATCGTGACAATCTCGGCCATCTGGCCGCCACCGCCAGCAGCAGGCGCGACGTCGAAGGTGAAGTTCTTCCCCGAGCGCGACCACGCACCAGATAGAAGCGGCTGCTGCGTGCCGGCGAAGAACACGAGGCATGCCGCGTCGGAGATGGGCGTTTCGGCAACCGTGAATGTGACCGTCGATCCGTCGCCGGCGAACTCCTCGATCTTCGGGATCCCGTTGAGCCCGGGCGGCGTGACTGGCGTGGTCGGTGTAGACGCACCTACGTCGACCGTGACGCCCGCGGAAAGAGCGTTCAGTGTCGAGCGGACCCGGATGATGATTCGAGTTATCCCGACCGTGTCCGCCGTGTTGGTCAGGTTCCCGTTAGCGTCCCGCGTCTCCAGCCTGACCGTCTTGATGACGCCGGGGTGTACCAGGTTGAAGTGAGTGGCGTCCGTCGGCGGGCGGTTCCCGATCAGCGGGACGATGATCTCGGTCCCGGCGATGCTGGCCCATGTCGCCGAGCCAGCGGAAGCGTCCCTGATCCCGCGGACCACAAGCTCCTGCGGCACGAACGTTGGGTCAGCCGCTGGAAGCGTGTACTCGATCCGCTGGTAGATGTTGATCGTCGTCACGCGGTTCACGGTGGCGCCGACGACGAGCTCCTGGCCGGTCGCGTCAGTGACGGTGATGTCGTCCGGATCCGCCGTCTGGTCTGGCGGTATGTTGTGCGGAGGGAGCGTCCCGGACAGCGCCGCGTCGCCGTAAACCGCCGCGTCGTACTGCCGCAGGTTCGGCGTCCAGAGCCCGCCCGGGAGCCGTGTCAGGTCGGAAACGAGCGCTTCCTGCTCGACCAGGCCCTCGCTCGTCGTCACGGCTACCTTGGAGCCGCGCTGCAAGAGGATCCCCTCGAAGGTGGTTTCCCCGCTGATTCGGAGGGAGAGCGTCGGCTGGTTGAGGACGTAGGTGGCGATCCGACGCGCCCGGACCTCGAGCGTGCAGCCCTCTACCCGGTAGCGGGCCTCCCGGAGCTCAACCTCGTCCGTCGCCAGCAGCGGGTTATCGACGGTGACGCTGTCGTACTGGAAGCCGTTCGCCGCGTTCGGGTACTCCACAACCACGCGGGTCGGCTGCTCGCCAGCATCGATCCAGTCGTACGTGACGTCCTTGAAGTTGGTCCGATCGTCCAGCACCATCACCGGAGCGCCCGCCTGTTCGACGTCGATGAAGAGGCAATAGAGCCCCTGGTCGAGGTATATCTCTCCGTTGCAGCAGAGCCGGACCGCGTGGAGCATGGAGTCGAGAGATGACTCGGCCGCGAAAACGCCGTCGAACGAGAAGCGAGGGAGAGCGGGACTCCCGACGAGCGCATCACAAATGTCGGCTGCTGCCGAGAAGGATGTCGCGTTCAGCTTCGCCGCTGGCACCCGCGCGAAGTTGACAAGAAGATCCCAGATCACCAGCGCCGGGTTAGAGGAGAACGCGGTCGAGGCGTCCCGCGGGTCGTAGAGCAGCCGACCGTGCAGATCGATTCCGAGCTCGATGTCTTCCTTCCCGCCAGGGATCGCGGCGCCCCATCCATCCGGGCCGACGATCCCGTACGCCTGAAAGAACGTCCTCACCCATGCCGTCGTAGCGAGCGTCTCCCCGGTGTATAGCGTGTCCAGCCACGAGTCGAGGCTCTGCGGATCGGTCCCCAGGAAGTTCGCGTAACCGACCTGTGCTGTTGTACTGGTGAAGTCCTCGATATTGACGCCGTTGAGCCAGTGTGCGTCTATCGACTCGATCGGCCCTTCCAGCCCGCCCCATGCGATGTTCGCGCTGGTATTGTCGCCAGGCGTAGGGGTGAGCTGGGATAGACAGACCCGAGTCACACCGTAGGCGAGCCCAACCCACTCATCGAGCTTTGCGCACTGGAGTCCCGGCCCTCGCGGGTTGCTCGTCGGGTTCACGTCACCAGGCTTCGGGACACCTTCATACGTCGGAAGGATCGCTTCCGTCGGTACCCCATTCCCCTGTGGGACGCCATTCGACACAGCGCCCCCCCCGCTCGGCGGGAAGATGACCGCACCACCTCCACCAAAAGTCACCACACTTCCGCCCGACACGGGGACGAAGATGCTCGGCATCTACGTGATCCGCTCCTCGATCAGTCCGAGTGTGAGGCTGTGCAGATCGCCCGGCTCGCTCTCGACCGCCAGCGTGTCCTGTGTGGCCCGGACGAGCAGCGTCAGGAGCCCGACGAACGACGACGTGATGATGTCGCCCTGAACCAGCGTCGCGGCGATTGTGGCCTCATCCTGTCCCTCGTCACCGGTACCAGCAGAAATCGTGGCGCCTGCGTCTATCACCCCGTTGACCTTGACGACGTGCGACGAGCCAGAGGTGACCGGGAGCGTGACCGTCGTGCTGCCTCCAGACTGGTAGGTCGCTACGTACACGTCGTTCCACGCCTCTCCGATCGGAGACTTGTCCCAGCCCTGGAAGTCGGCGAAGACGAAGAGTCCAGAGCGCCCGCGACGTGCACGAAAGAAGTCCACGATGGGCAGGAGCTCCGCTCGTGTTCGCCTGTCCCATTTCAGCGCGACGGTGAAGAGTTCGTATGGACGGCCAGACCGAGTGACAGATCCTCCGCCGTCGTATGGTCCGCCGACGATCGTCAGGAACCCCGACTCCCAGTGATACGGATACGACGGCTTCGGGCTCGTTGGGAAGATCGGGTATGTCACGGCTATGCCCTCAAGAGGTCACTGAGGCGCCGGATCGGCGCCATCTTCGAGTTGAAGTCGTAGGGCGGCCCGAGCTGGAAGTTGACTACCGAGGCGTCCCCTCGCCGCGGCGCGCTCGGGATCTTCAAGCGGCCCCAGAAGATCTTGCGGACGCCGTCGGGACGGGCAGAGAAGTTCGTGGAGAGGAAGCCCGCCTCCCAGATGTGCACCTGGATCCCAGCCGTTCCACCCGCGAAGAGAATCGCCGAGATGACGTTGTCGGCGTTGCCCATCTCGATCGTGGCGCTACCGACGTCAGACTGCCGCGAGGTGATACCGCTCGGAGACTGGATGGGCCTTCGTGTCCACAGGTACGCGCCGCAATCGTCACCGGCGCTCGTTGCGATCGGCGTCGAGGCGTCCGTCCAGCGCTTGACCGTCGACCAATCGAACTGGTAGAGACGGCATAGCGCCCCGTCCCTGTCTGCGGCATGGTCTTCCCAGAAGCCCACGGGTTACCTCCCGAACGCCGGGCGGAAGATGGATGCGTTCTGGCGCTGTAGTCGGATCTGGGTGCTGGCCGGCAGCACGTCGCCGGTAGTGGCGGGGGCGCTCAGTGACCCCGCGAAGGCGCCGAGTCGCCCTGCGGCGAAGTCGATCCATGCGGCGAAGCCCTCGAGGCTGGCTGCCGCTCCGTTGGCTTTCTGGGCCATCCTGTCGGCTTGCTCCCCCGCGTTCGCGGTACGTGCGCCGAATTCATCGAGATCGCGAACGGGGCGCTTCTCTGGGTCGGACAGCTCCGAGAATCCCTGTGAGAACGTGGTGAAGTCCTTCTTGAGCCCCTCGAAGAACGGCCCGAGGCCGTACTTGTCGTTCAACGCGGCGACGTCGGCTCCGGCCCTGAAGCCTGTGATGGCGCCCGGGGGCACGGGCGTGGTCGGCGGCGCTCCTCCGGTCAATGCGGCCGACCCTCCGCTGAGGCGACTTACTACACGGGCCGAGAACGCGGCGGAGACTGCGGCTGCGGCGGGCGATGGTCCCGACCCATCGCTTCCTGAGCCTGAGAACCCCTTCGCCGGACAGACTCCGGGCGTCGCGATTCCGGCGCACTGGCAGGGCGACCACCGGAAGAAGCAGGTGGAGTACGGTATCGACCCGGCCTCGCTCGCGACCTCCGAGGCTGCACGCAACGCAGGCACCGGGTTCGGCCTCCAGGCTGCCACGGCCCGCTACGAGGCAGCGCTCCACAACGAGTCAGTGAACCAGGACCTGATGGCGGCTCGGGCGCAGATCGCCAAGCAGGCGGCGGCTCGCCAAGAGGAGCTTGCGATCCAGCGTCAGAACTACGTCGAGGGCGAGAAGGCCAAGCTCGGCGAGATGGCGACGCGACTGCAGGCCGATCCGACGACGCAGTACTGGAAAGAGAAGGGCGTGGGCGGGTCGGTGCTCGCAGGGCTCGCCGTGGCTCTCGGCGCGGTCGGGGCAAGCATGACCGGCGGGCCGAACCGGGTGCTCGACATGGTCGAGGGGCAGATCAACAAGTCGATCAACGCCAAGCGCGCCGCGTACGCGGACGCGAAGGACGTGTTCTCGCAGAACGTCGCGGAGTTCGGCGACAGGGCCCGAGCCATCGAGGCCACGAAGGTCGCTCACTGGGACGCGGTCGCGCAGAT
>OFQX01000244.1_pt1 | contig 17239 bp, 14 predicted proteins | sample 1542951 | NCBI WGS metagenome assembly OFQX01 (sample SAMN07774215, study PRJEB24372) | wastewater metagenome | isolation source: WWTP Novara (Effluent) | place: Italy: Novara | collected 2015-12
GCCGCCGCCGCCGCCCGAGCCAGCCGCGCCTGCCGTGGAAGTTCCAGACGCCCCTGCGCCGCCATTGCCAGAGTAGCCGCCAGCACCGCCACCGCCATACTGCCCGCCGCCACCGGCACCGCCGTTGCCACCACCGTCGCCGACGAAGCCGGCCCCGGATAATCCGGCGTTCCCTTTGACTACTGCCACACTGATGAAATAGGAGTCAGTCGTCGTATTCCATGCGCCGACAACAACCGTGTAGCTATTGCCCGGTACTACCGTGATATTGTTTTTGTAGCCAAGAGACCCGCCACGGCCTCCATTGCCACCACCCGGCCCCACACAAACCACACAGACGCTCGTTACGCCAGCAGGACAGGTCCAAGAGTAGGTGCCGGGTGCGGTGTAAGCCTGCTGGCCCGGCGCCGCAACCAGCCCCGCCATGATCGTTGCCAGCCGGCGCAGGCTTGCGCTCATCCGTGGCTGCGCGTAGCAGCGCGCCAATAGGATACTCAGCCGTGTGCGCTGGTGGTGATGTCGGCGAAGCCGCGGTCGCTTCGATCGTGGTCGTATGTTTGTTCTCATGCGACCCCCACACAGCGCCACTTCGAGGTGGTGGTGTTCCAGATGAAGCCCGCAGTCAGCTTCACGGAAAGGACAGTGGTGGTCGGCAGCGCGACATTTCCAGATGCCTCGAACTTTGATCCCCAGCTGATGGCGCGCGCCGTGCCGTTGTCGGTGATTTCGTAGAACAGGACATCGCCTGCAGCCGGCGTGCCGGTCAGGTTCGTGCTCATGTTCGTGATCGCGGTGGCCAGCGCCGTGATCTGGTGCATGTCCACGTTGTCGCTGTTGGCCGTGGGCGTGGCGCTGGAAGCCTCGTTGCTGGTGCGCGCCGTCACGCGCTTGTTCGTCAGGGTCTGCGTGCCGCTGATGGTGACAGCCGTGACGCCGCCGATCTGGAACGTGCCGGTGCCCTTCGGAACAAAGTTGATGCTGATGTTCGTGTCGCCGCCCGTGGCCGTGAATGTCGGTGCGCCAGCGGTAGCGGCATTGGCATAGGTCAGTTCGTTGACGGCGCTGGCGGTGGCGGTGAGGATGAATAGCTCGTTGCCGTTCGTGTCCGCGATTTGCGTACCCACGCGCGGGCTGGTCAGAGTCTTGTTGGTCAGGGTCTCGCTACCTGCCAGCGTTGCGAAGTCACCGTCCGAGAGGGCCGTGTTGAATTGGGCAGTGGTCCCGGTGATTCCTGCGATGCTGGTCTGATCGCCCGTGTTCGTGCCCGTCGCGGTGCCGCCGCCCGTGGCAAAGTCCGCGTCTGTGCAGGCCGTGTTGAACTGTGCAATCGTGCCCGTGATGCCGACAATGGAGGTTTGATCGCCAGTGTTCGTGCCTGCGAGCGTCAGGCCGCTGTCTTTGATCAGCTTGCCGGTCGTGCCGTCAAAAAGCGCCACCCGTTTATTGGCGGCAGATGCAGGGCCGGACACGTCGCCAGAACCCGCGCCGTCCGCGCCCTTCGCGGCAATCTTCGTGAACTTCGACGCATCGAACGATCCGCCAGAGGTATGCGAGGTGGAGCAAACATAACTCTCACCAGCGTAGGTAACGCTGGTAGCTGGCGCGGTTGCCGTGTAAGCCGTGGTGGTGGCCCACGGGACAGGTGGGGTCGTCCACGGCTGCACGCCGTCAACCCCGTCCGCGCCATCCGCACCATCTGTACCGTTGGTTCCGTTCGTTCCATTGGTCCCATTGGTGCCGTTCGTGCCGTCAGTGCCATCGACTCCATCGGTGCCGTCTTCGCCGCCTTCGACAAAGATTCCCCAATTCGTGGCATCAGCATCCGGCTCGGTCGCCGTTGTGCCGGCAACAATCCGACGCCACACGCCGCGCTCGAACGAGACAAGGTCGCCTTCGGCATAAGCAGTAAGCGCATTCCATGCGCCCTTCCACTCAATGCCGACGCGCTCCCAAAGGTCGTTCAGCTTCTCGATGTAGTCTGTCTGGTCAGGATAAAAGGCTTGCGTCATTTAGATTTCCTGCACTTCTAGAGCGCCTGAATAGGTGTTGAACATGGGCAAGGCAATCCCGCCAGGCGATACCAATTTCCCGTAGATTTGGTGCGCCTGCTCAAGCTGTGGGTCTGCGTTGTTGCCGGGGAACAGGCTGACAAACACAGGGCGTGCCATTCCGTTTCCCCGCTTGATTTCATAGAGCCGCGCACGGTCGGCGGTCTGCATGTATTCGAGAGGGATGGGGAGTGTTCGAAAGTTCGCCCCGCGTGAGGTGCGCAGGTTGCCGCCATCGTCGCGTTCGTGCTTGCTGTCGTCGCCCATCGCCAGTTCAAAGCCGTAGCCGGGATTGAAGGCTGGCGACCAATAAGCCCCCGTCACCAGCCGCGCGGCCTCGATATATCCAGCAGGATTCCCGGTGTCGTCAATGTCAATGACCAGCTTGCGGATGGTCGTTCCGGTGAAGTACACGCGGGCATAAGCTCCACCTCCATAGCTGAATGCGTTCACGCCGAGTGGCCGGGTTCCCCACCAATTGCCCAAAGGCTCATAAGCACAGGCAAGGACTGCCCCGGTGTCGATTGCGGGGGAGGCATCGCCAGCGTTGGTGTAACCGCGTGCGCGAATCGTCGCCGTGCTTTTGAGGTTGCAAAACGGCAGCGCGGCCATGTTCGCGTAGATCGGGTCCGTCCAGACCGCCGTAATGGCCCCGGTGTCCGTATCCGAGCGCCACACTTCCGACTTAATGTCGGTCAGGAGGTTTTCAACGACGAGTGATCCTGCTTCGCTGGAAGCGGTCAGGGTCGCCGTGTCGGCCTTGTTGTCATAGAGGATGCGCAGGGTCATGGGGTTGCCTCAAGTGCTTCTAGGCGCGTCAGGACGTTTTGAAGAACGAGCGTGAGCGGCGCGATGAGGTCGGTAGGCGTGAGCAACAGGGTCGGCTCGGCTTCGCCATCTTGGCCACGGTTTGCGGACACTGCCTGGGCGAAAATCTCGGCCACCTCTTGAGCGATGAAGCCGGTAAGCAGGCCGGGGCGGTGGGCGCGCTGGGGCGAGTTCTCGCGCCAGCGATAGTCCACAACGCGCAGGCCCTTGATGATCGAAACGCCGTCGATTGCCGTTGGGGCAATGTCCTCTTTCAACCGGCGATCAGAAGGAAATCCGCCCGTCGCGCTGCCGATGGGTGAGCCAAGGTTGTAGACAACGAAATTGCCGTCCGTCTGCTGCACTGCCTGATAGTTCGTACCCACCGAGCGCAGAGCGGCATTGCCTGATGTGCTGGTGACATTGGCTTGACTGCTGATGCTGACTTCGCCAGCAGTGGCGGCATACGTTGCGGCCCCCGCAACGCCCCAAGTGCCGTCCTCGCGCAAGACATTGGAGCCACCCGCAGGAGCAACTATCGTGTAGCTGCCCCACTTGAACTTTGTGACGCACTCAAGCGCCACGCCACCGGCAGTGTTGTAGGCAACAACTCCAACGCCTGATGCCCCAAATGAGCCTCCAGTAACCCCGTTTTTGTTGGCTGACGTGCCAAGCACGCCCGAAGCCTCAGCGCCTGAGCCGTAACCATGAATGCCAATGCCTGTGGCCGCATGAGTGCCTAGCGTGGCACTGCTCTGCGCAAACACGCCGACAACAGCGTTATTTGATCCGTTCGAGTACACAGCCGCATTCGCCAGTGCGCCCGGATAAGCGCCATCAAACCGCGCATCCCCGGTGATGTTGATGTTCGCGCCGCCAGTGATATTTCCAGAAAACCGGGTAGCGCCCGTGCTCGCGTCGATGGCGAAGGTCTCCACCCCGCCGCTGTTCTTGCCGAACAAACCGCCAGAGCCGATGAACACACCGCCCGCCCCGCTGTTCGACTTGAACAGGTTGGCGTTGTTCATGACGATGCTGGTTCCGCTGTTCGTCAGGATTGAGGTCGTTACATCGGCATTGTTCGATGGCTTTGTGGTCCCGGTGACATAGGCAAAGTCCACCGCCACATTGCTGGGCAGGGTGACGTTGCCGAGGCGCGTTCCTGCCGCTTGCAGCAGCGTGTCGCGGGCGTTTTGGATGGTTGCCATTTATACAAGAACCTCAATCGAAACCGTCCCGGCCATCCAGTCCTTGACCAGCCCGACAATCTGCCCAGTGACGCCACCCGACATCCCGAAGCGCGAATGCGTGATGGTCTGCGCCCCGCCCAATTCCTCCATGAGCAAGTCAGCGAAAGCCTGATAGCGATAGATGGTTCGGGGAACGCTCCACAGCGCCAGGCGGCGGTCTGCTTCGGCCTGCGCGTCCGATGTTTTCAGGAGGCAGGTTTCTTCCTGCGTTGGGGATTCGGTGATCCGGTAGGCCGTAGCCACCGCCGAATCAGATGCCGTGACGGTCAGCCACTCTTGCCCGAACAGGTCTTTATGCTCTGCCGGGATGCCGGTTTGCAAGTTGGTCTGCACTGCGTAGTTGCGGCAGTAGGCCAGTTTCACCGCAGCGCGAACAGGGATGCGCTCGGCAATCTCCAGCGTCTTGGCCTTCATGTTCGAGGCTGTGACTTGCGTGGGCGTGCCATCGGGCGGAAGGTCAATCTTGAGTAGCTGAAGCTCGCCCAGCGCGGACATCGTGACTTGCGCCCCAACGCTCGACGCCAGAGCCTGGCAGGCGGCAAGGACGTTTTCCCGCTCGGCCAGGTACAGGCCCACGGGCTGGGGATGTGCGGTGTCAAAAGCGGCAAGATTGACCGCGTCCAAGTCGCCGCTGTCCAGTGGATCGGTGCCGTAGCCGGTCGCCAGCCGCTGAATCAGCTTCGAAACCGTGTTGCTGTACGCGCTGGGCTTGTCGCCCTGCACGCTGGCCGTGATCTGCCCTGCCGGCTGCTGGTTCAGGACAAAGGTTCCGGCTGCGAGCGTGTCCGTTGTGGACACAGGAACCCCAAGGTCGCGCACTTCGATGATGTCTTCCGATGCCCCGCCGTGAACCTGATACTTCAGCAGCGCCGGGTCGATCAGCAAAGGTTCCAGGTTGTGGACTTCGCCGAGGCAAACCGGGATCAGCCGTTCGGCATTGGTGGTCGAGCCGCCCAACTTCGTGGCCGTGATCGCGGTATTCAGGCGCTGGCTCTTGTCCCGAATCTTCAGGTTCAGCCGCTCGCCCGAGCTGCTGCCGATGTCCTCGATCAGCCCGTCAAAGATCAGCCGGAAGTCGGCGCGGTCCCATGTCTTGTCACCGATGAAAACCTGTACCGCGCGATTGGCCCACACGTAGCCGAGCCATTCGTCGCGCTCGCCATTGATGTTCGATACTTCGATGTCACCGAAGGACAGGCTAGGTGAGCCATCGCGGGACAGCCGCGCCGTGATCCGCCCACCACCCGTCACAACTGCACGGTAGGTCGTGTTTGCAGGCGTGTCGCCGGGTTCGGTGGTGTAGCCCGTGCTGGACAGATACAAAGTGGTTTCGCTTCCCCCAATGGACGCGACAGCCTCCACCAGCAGGCACCGAAGCGCTGCCGGGTCTTTAAACCACGCGAGAACTTCTGCGTCGGTCATGCGAGTGCGGGCACGTTGCTACGTTCCCAGGCCGCGTCCTTGACCGCGCCCTTGGTGCCGTTGACGATGATTTCTGCGCTCTGGCCGACAGCGATTGCATGGGACTGCGCGACCGCCATAGCGTCGGCGCGGTTCTCTTTGCGAAGCTCGGCAACCTCCTTGCGCAGCGCGGAGACTTCCGCAACCAGTGCGCCGGAGTCGCCGCCGCTCATGCCCGCACGCCACGCCCGCGCCGCGTCACGGTTCAGGACGGTTTCCTCAGCGTGAAGAGTCGCGCGGAAGCCGTCATAAGGAACGGTGTCAATGCCGGTCGCAAGAGGGATGCCGCGCAGCCGCTTGTACTCGGGCGAGTTCATGATGTCCTGGCGGATCGTCGCCTCGCTCACGCCGACAGCCAGTTTCGACCGGAAGTAAGCCCCGCCCTCTGCGTCGGGCGAGCGGCCTAGAAGCTCCGCATAGAGCCTTTGAATCGGGTCAATCGTCCCCGCCCCGCCCGTGCCTGCCAGCGCGTAGATCGCCTCTGCGACCGTCATCACAGCGCCCTTGATGTCGATCAGGCCCGCGACTTGCAGGTCCAGTTTCGACAGGGCCGCTACCGATGCGTCGTATTGCTTGGACGCGATGGACTGCATCCCTTCGCTGTCTGCCAGCACGCGGGCAAAGTCGGCCTGATAGTTCGCGCCGCTGGCGTTGAGCGTGCGGCTCGCCTCAAGGAATTGCTGGGCGACCTCGGGGAATTTCTCCCGCGCGTTCGCATCACCGGCTGAGGCTTGCGCCTTCAGGATGGTGTAGCGCGACCCCAGTTCTGCGTAGCGCTGAGCGGGAGTGAGGGGCGATAGGTTGCCGGTCAGCAGACCTTCGGAAAAGGACTTGAGCGTCTTGCTAAAGCCCAAAACGCGGTCGCGCGTGGACTCCAGCGCCGATTTTTCCTTCTCGTATGCCTCGGCAAGCACATTGCGGGCACCGGAAATTGCCTTGACGAAGTCCTCGCGCACGTACACCGATTCAAGCAGCGCAAGATTGCTCTCATCAATCGCCGCGCGCTCGGCATCGCGGGCTTTCGTCAGTTTCTGCGCTTCGGTCGCCGTCGATTCGAAGTAGCGGATTTCGAGCGATGCCCTTTGAGTCAGCGCCGAATTGATCTTGTTCACGGCAGCGTCGAGCGCCCCGCCTGTCAGCGCGTCGATGTCGCCCAGGCTCTTGAGGTATTCGCCCAGCTTTCCGGGCACGTCTGCGGCTTGCAGGGCCTGCAAGGTGGCCTGCTTCAGTTCTTCGGCAAAGGCGGCATTGGCCTGCTCTGGCGTCATGCTGCCGCGGCGGTTGTCAACGCCCAGCGTGCGATTGAACTGGCCGAAGTTCTCGCCAGTGGACAGCGAGCCGCCAGCGAATGCAAAGCCCTTGCCCTTTTCGCTCGACTCCAGGCCGGACAGGAAACCGTTGAGGGTCGCCGTGCTGCCCAGCGCTTTGAGCGTTGCGTTGATGGACGCCATCGTGCCGCTGATGGCCGTGCGGGCTGCTTCGCCGCCAATCTCGCCGCCGCTTGGACCTTCCACAAAGGACAGGCGGTCATAGGTGCCGCCGCTGCGCGTTTCGCCCTGCTTGGAAAGGATGCCCGACAAGGCGATGACGCCAAGCGCCAGAGGTCCAGCCACGGCTGCAAAGGAGGCGATAGATGCTGCCGCGCTCGCCGCGCCCGCAGTGCCGACACCAGCCCAGCCGCCATTCAAAGCAGCCAGCGCACCGATAGCATCGCCGCCGACGGCGCCCACGGCATTTGCGCCGATCAGGGAGGCGGTCGAAGCGCCGGCAGTCGCGCCTGTGGCGAACTGGCCGACAGCGCCAGCAACGCTTGTGAGGTTGCTTATGGACCCCGCAGCCCCGCCCGCGGTGCCGCCGCCGGACAGGCCAGCAATTGAACCCGTGACGGGCGCCAGAATGCCTTGAATGATCGGACGCAGCACCAGCGTCTTGAACATATTGGTCAGGGTGTCGCGGAAGTTCTCCGCAAAGCCCTTGCCATCCTCGAAACCGCGCAGCAAGGCATCGGTGAGGCTGTTGTTGATCTGGTCTGCCGTGCGCTGCCACTCGTCAAGGAATGCCTTGCGGGTGACGTTGGCTTTGGCGGCAACTGCCGTCGCCTCGGCATCGGAGCGCAGTTCTGCCTTGCGCTCCGATGTTGCTCCAGAGCGGTTAATCTCGGCGATGCGCTTGGCAAGCTCCAATTCGACGCGGCGCTGCCCGATGATGGTTTCGCGGGCCTGCTGGGTCATACCGAGAAGGCCGACTTCCAATTCGAGGGTCTTTGCCTCTTCGGCGACAAGCCGCGCCCATTCGCCGTTCGACAGGGCCAGTTGCTTAGCCTCGGTGTCTTTCAGCGCGTCGGCGTAGCGGGTCTGCCATTCCACAGCCTGGCGCAGCGCGGCCACGTAAGCGGGGATGAAGCGGTCGGACCCCTCAGCCTCAGCCAATTGCTGTTGCAGCGTGGCGAGCGTGAGCTGTTCCGTGGCCGTCTTGCTCTTTCCGATGGCGGCATTGGCCGCTTCCTGATTCAGCGCTTGATCGCGGATGCGCTCGGCAATCGTGGTTTGCGCGTCAACCTGTTTGTCAGAAACCGCCATCGTCGCGGCCAGCGCCTTGCGGTAGTTCTGCTCGGCAACCACCGCCTTATCGGTTTCAGCGGCCACCAGCGCACGGGACAGGGCAAGTTCTTTTTGCGCGCGGGCCGCGCCCTTGATGTCGGTGTTCAGTTCCTCGCGCAGCCGAGCGACATCCTTCTCACCTTGGGTGAGCGTCGGGACATCCGCGCCGATGGGCGTTGCGCGCAGGCGGGTGAGGAACTCGGTCTGCTCCTTGATGCGGGCATTGATCGCGGCGACTTCGTTTTGACCAACGCCAGCAGAGCCGGAGCCGCCCTCCTTGAACTTGTCCCGGATATCGGCGATGCGCTTGCGCAGTTGCGCCTCAGTCAGCAGGCCAGCATTGACGAGCGCGCGGCCTTCGACTTCGGCCTTGAGGATCGCTTCGTCGCGGCGGGCTGCTTTGGTCTTGAACTCTGCACCCTGCTTATCAAATTCGATGAACTGCTTTGCAAGGGCGGCGCGCTCGGCCTGCGCGGCGGCGGCGCGGCGTTGCAGTTGCTCAACCTCAGTCAAGGCGGCAATCTGGTCCTTCAGTTCCTGCGTGCCCTTGCCATCCGTGATGCCGAGCGTCTTGTTTCGCTCTTGGCGGGCCTCAAGCTGGCCGCGCAGGATGGCGAGCTGGTCCGCGCCCGTCAGGTCGCGCCCGATGCCTGCAAGCGCGCTCCCAGCCCCGGAAATCGCACCCTTGATGCCGTTCCAAGCCTTTTCGATGTAGCCCAGGTTCTGGATGACCATCGCCGAGCGGTTTTCGATGGTGTCGGCGAATGCCTTTTGCGCAAGGTCGGCCGCCGCCGTCGCCCTGCCCTGATCTTCCAGCGCCTTGATTTGTTTGTAGATGTCTGCCGTGAGGTAGTTCATCTGCTCGTTGAGCTTTACCGACGCTTCGACCGGCGATCGTCCCAACTCAGCGAACTGTGCGACCGTCTTGCTGACAGCCTGTCCCGTGGCCTTCTCGAATGCGAGCGCGGCGCGGGCGAACGCCTCAAGGCTGTTCGCGCCTACCTTGCCGTTCTGTGCAAAGTCGGCCAGCGCGTCAGCAGCCTTGGATTGATTGCCGGTGATTTTGGCGATGTTCTCGGCATAGCCTTGAAGCTGGCCGGTGGTCGTGCCGACAGCATTGCCGGACAGGACAAGGGCTTTGGCGTACTCGCGCGCTTCGTCCGCGCCCGCCTTTTGGGCGATGATCAGCCCGCCGACTGCCAGCGCAGCCACTGAAAACGGATTGACCAACCCCTTGATGTACCCGCCCAGTGCAGACGCAGCCGGACCGATGCCGCCGAATACGTCCTTGAGTTGCCCGCCCTGCTGGAGCAAGACCTGCAACGGTCGCTGTCCAGCAGCAAGCGACGTGACAATGTCGGTGAACTGCGCGGGAACCTGGCGCAGTGCTGCCGTGGTCGCCTTGGCCGACATGCCCAAATTGTTCAGGCCAGCCGCGCCCGTGTTCAGCGCCGCCGTGGCTACGCCCTGCTTTGCCGACACCGCATCCAGTTGGGCAAGGTACGGCTTGAGCGCTTCGAGGCTTACCCCACGCTGCGCTGCCAGGGCTTCGTAATACTTGGCGGTCGTGCGCCCGCCCGCCTCCATGACGGCTGTGGTGCGCTGGATTGAGCCGATCAGCGAACGGGTCGCCCCGTCCACCTTTGCCGCAGCGGCAGGCGCACCCGCACCGATTGAATCGACGGCCTTTGACGCAGTAGCCGCCGCTTGGGCCACGCCTTGCGCCATATCCCGCGCGCCGGCCTTGACCTCGTCAAAGCCGGGCTTTGAGGTGGTCCCGTCCACCACTACGGGGATCTGGATTTTGCGTTCTTCGGTCATGGATTGCCCAAAAGAAAAGCGCCCGTAGGCGCTAGTCGTCGTTTCGGTGAATCTCGGCGAGTGCCGCAAACTCCATCACGCGGATATCGCGTTCGTACTCTTCGTACTCGTCATCAGACAAGCCCATCCGGTCGAGCTTTCGATAGAGCACCATGTAATCAAGCCCGGTCGGGCCGGATGCACCGACGCGCCACTGAGTCTGGAGGTCGCTGAAAAGGCGAAAGACGAGCCAGTTGTCGGACCAGACCTCCATATCGGCAAGGTCGGATCGCAGCAGGCCAAGCCCGGAAAGCTCGTCGTCGGTCGGCGGCTTCTCGAAGAAAGCCGCTGCGACCTCTCTTAGTTTCCCAAGCGGCCTTCAACACAGGCGGCGCGATAGCTCTGAGTCAGCGCAGCAATGGCGCCCGGCAGCTCGTCGGCCATCTGCTCAACCGTGGCTCGCTCCAGCTTGTGGCCAACATCCCAGCCGACGAGGGACTGAAGCAGGTAGTCGGCGTTCGCTGCGGAGGTTTTCTCCATCAGTTCGGCCATGCTGAAGCCGCGCAGTTCGACAACCGGCTTCGCGTCACCGTCCTGCCCGCCTGCGGATTCGGTCTGCGCTTTGACTTCGGCTTTGGCGTCAGCCTCAGCCTTTTCAATGCCCGCCTCGATCACGCCGTCAGTGAACGCGCCGAACTCCTTGCGGGTCCGATACTTGAAGGTCGCCATGATGACGCCCTCGGTGCCATCGGGCATGGTGAACTTGACGGGGAAAGGGGCGAACGCCTCGGGGCGCTTGCCAAGTTTGACATTGGACATATTGATTCCTTCGCGGGGATGAAATGCCCGTGCCCAGCCGCACCGTCCCCCGCGAAGGGAACGAGTGCGACCGGGTCGGTGCGCGTGGTGGCCTTGCAGCCGGGGATCAGGAGGCGTAGCGGACGGGCTTGCCTTGCAGGCTGAAAGTCGCCTGGCAGGCCATGACCTGGTTCTTGGTCATGGAGGGGGTCTCGTTGAAAGACACGTAGCCGTTGTAGAGAATCAGCGAGCCATCGGGCAGCGTGCATTTCAGGCCGGTCAGGGCGCGAGAGTCGGCTGCGTTCTTCAGTGCGATGTAGCCCGCCAGCGATGCATCGTCGGCCACGGAGAACGTGAGCGATTGCGGGCTGGATTGCGTCGGCATCTGCGTTTCAAAGTCCTGCTCCAAAAAGGAGTAGGTCGTGAACTGCATTTCGCCGCCAGAGCTGGACAAGTCCAGAATCTGCGCAACTTGCGTCCAAGTCGTGATCGCGCGGAAAGAGCCGGTGCCCGAGCCTGCCGGGTAGCGGACGGTCGAGGCGGTGTTGATGCCCTCGTAATCGACCGAAGAGCCGGACGCATTGTCAGCGCGGACGATGCGGTTGTTCAGCAGCGCCCAGCCCGAGGTGACTTCGAGAAAGTCGCCATCGGACACGCCGTGCGAGCCTGAGGTAGTTGCAACGCCGGGATTTGCATTGGTCACAGCAGTGACCGTGTCGGCGGCGGCGTAGGCCGTGGCAAGCGCCAGGATCACGCCATTGGGGAGTTTGACAGCCATGTTGAGGGCCTTTCAAGTTCAAAAGCCCGCGTGGCGGGCAAACAAAAATGCCGTCTTGCAACGGCGGTGGACACAAAAAAGCCCGCACGCGGCGGGCTGTTCTTGCTGGGGTAGCTGGTCTATCGGTTAGACCAAACGCTGAAGTCTTGGCGGGCGCCGTATACGGGAACGTCCGCGTCGTAATCGGTGACTGCGGCTGCGAGTGGCTTGGCCTGAAACACTGTTGCCAGGGTCATGGCGGATTCGATGGCGAGAATCAGGGACTGCGCGCTTGAGCGCGTGTCGGCCCAGACTGAAATCTGAAACTCGCTGTTTTTCTTGCTGGGCACCTCGCGCCCGATGAAGGTCAGAGCCTCGCCGCCGATCTGCTGGTAAGTGCAATACGGCCTTGTCGTGGTGACAGGCGCGAAGTCGGGGAAAACGCGCGTCGTGACGGTCTTGAGCAGCGTGAAAAGGTCGGCTTCTACGGTCACTTCGCGCCCCTCAGCACTTCAAAGAATTTCTTTTCGACCGCTGCAATAGCCTCACCTTGCCGGTAGAACGCTGGCCGGATGAACGGCTGCGCGGCGATCTGCCGGGGTCCACCAGCCCGCAGGATGTAATAGGCATCTTTCTCAGCCTGTGAGGCATTGCGCTTTGGCTTGGGCTTTCCCCGCATGGAGGGTTTGACCAGCGTGTACCACTTGCCGTCCTTCGCCAGATTCACGGCATAGCGCTGGATGTGGCCGTACTCAACCAGCCCGCCGTGCGGTGCCTTGCTGGCATTCCACGAAACGTGATACGTCGCCTTGCCGGGGCCGCTGTTCTGTTCGGAGTACGCCTGATAAATAGCGCGGGCCAGGTTGCCGGTCTTCTTGCCCAGCGCGTTGACGTTTTGCAGCACGGCGTCATAGAAAACCTGTGCGCCTGCTTGCGCGGCCGGGCGGATAGCTGCCTCGATGTCCTCTTCCAGCCCGGAAATCATGTCGTTGAACGCGCCCAAATCGACGGCCATGTTCACGGTGTGCTTGCCGGAATACTTCGCGCGGCGAACTTCCGGGCGGCGGCTGGGTTTGCTGACGCCAGCCATTAGGCGATCACTTCCACGGTCAGGTCGGTGTGCATCTTGTTGACTTCGTCAGGCAGCACCGCTGTGATGCGGAATTCCGTCGAGCCGAGATACGCGCGCATGGCGGTCGTCACGTTGGTGCGGTAGGCAATGCGGATCGACGCCTTGCCGGTCGCCGTCTCCGCGCCGCCTTTGATCGTTTCAACGCCGTTCAGGTAGCGGACATTGGCCTGCACCGTCACCAGCGTTTCGTTGCCCTCGTTCTGATTGGCCATATTAATGAAGCCGCCGCCGGTACCGGTGCCGCCGGCGACTGCAACACAGACGACCACGGCCCCGGTCCCGCCCGCCCCGACCGCGACCACGCAGAAGACGGCGACCACTGCGACGCCCACCACATCGACAGTCGCCGCGTTCGACCGCCCACAACCGGTCGTCGTAATGGGGCCGAAGCCGCTGCCGGTGGCCATCGTCGGCGGGAACGGGGGCGGCGATGTGTCGAAGCCTGAACCGAAGCCCGACCCCGAGCCGACCGGCAGTCGCTTTGCGCGAGTGTTAACGACGGCCGCGAACGTAACGGGGCAAGTCGCATCGGGTGCGGGCCAGATCGTCGGGGCCGCCGCCGCGGGCAACAACGCTGCCGCCCTCGGTCGGGCCGCAGACGCGGCGAGTGCGGGCCTGTCCAAACTCGGCCCGCACGGCATGGCCGCAGCCGCCGGCCTTCAGGCCGTGTCGCAAACGGCAGGGGCGGCCAGCAGTGTCATGAAGGCGTTCGCCGACCGCGGCCGCGAACTGAGTCAGTATTCCGGGGCCACGGCGTCTGCCGCCGCTCGCGCCGAAGTGAATCAGATGCGAGCCGACATGCGGGAGGCGCAGGTTCTCGGCGAACGCATGGCGAAGATGATCGAGAAGGAGGACCAACTCGACCGGACGATCCGGGAATTGCTGCTGCCGATCAAGGAGTTCCTGCTCGACAAACTCTTGGAATTCATGAACGACGGCATCGACTTCATGAAGGTGTTTTTGAAGTTCGCCGACGACTTCAAGGTAATCTTCAAGTGGGCCGGTGGACTGGGCGGGTGGGCGGCTGGCGAGTGGGCGAGCGACTTGCTGAAAACGCTCAAGCGGATCGAAGGGGAAGGGAAAGATCCGCTCGACTTCCTCGATAACTGGCTGGAGGCGGGCCGAAAGCACGGGCTCGACAGGGGCCGGGACGAACCGAACCTCCCGCCGCTGTTCGACGGGTTCAACTTCAACCAATTCCAGCGGTAGGTCACTCCGCGGTAAACCCGCCGTGCGGACGGCTCTGGTGGCTTACGGACCACGCCAGCGCGACGACCCACCCGATACACGTCCACCCTGCGAAGATGTTGACGACGAGGATCGGGGCCAGGTTCGCGTGGCCGCGGAAGATGGCGACGGCGCTCGGCGTGAAGTAGGCCAGCAGACCGATCCCGCCCAGGACGATATCCCCCGGTGTCACATCGCGGTTCGACACCCGCTCCCACTCGCCGGCCGGCTTCTTCGGCGGTTCGGCCTGTTCACCCGGCTTCGGCTTCGCCACCGGCTCGACCTTGTTCTGCGCCGTCTTGCGTGACTGATGCACGAGCATGGCGAACCCGAGCACGGCCCCGGTGAGCAGAACGAGGGCACCGATCACGAGCAACGGCCCGGAGTTGTTCGCCTTCCGCCGCCTGGCCCGCATCAGCCCTTCCGCCGTCGGGCCGCCGTCGCCGACGAAGATCGGGGTCCGGCACTTCGGGCAACTCCAGTCCAGCCCGACGAGTTCCCGCGGGGCCATCGACTCGGTTCCGCATTCTTGGCAGGTGACATAGGGCACGGATAGTCTCCCTGGTGAGTAGTCGCCCAGCGGGACAGTATCTTGCGCCATCCGCGCCGCGTCCAGTGCCTGCGCCGGCACCTCGCCGTTCCCCGTACCTTCAAGGCATGCCTCCAGTCCTGCCACTAGCGATCCCGACCGGCCACGTCCTGCGATACGGGTCGTTCACGTTCCCGGTGACGACCAAGACCATCGGAGTCGATATTCACCCCGTACCGGACACCAGTGGCCGCACGACGAAATGGGGCGAGTTCTCGCTCACCGTGGAGTTCGTGCTCGCCGGAGCCGCGACCGACGCCTACGTCTTGGCGATCATCGAGCAACTCACCAAGTACGGGCAACCGCTCCTCTACCGCGGGCGAGGCATCCCGGTCGTCATCAACGTCGGACCGAGCCGTGACGTGAATTGGGGGCCGAAGCCGGAAATCGTCAGCCTGAAGCCGCTGAGCGGTCCCGGCATCGCATGCAAGGTACTCTGGCGGGTGACCGGCTGCCTGCCGACGTGTCGTGACGGAGTTACGGCGGGCTGGCCAGCCGAGTTCACGTACCGGATGCGGTATTCCATCGACGCCAGCGGACTGACGACGCGGGCCTACTCCGGGCGGATCACCATTCCCGGCACCCGGCCGCCCGGCGACGAACGGGTCATGCCCGACTCGGCGGACTACTGGCGGGAGAAGATCGTTCCGATCGTCCCGCTCCGATTCCGCCGCACGTCGAGCGACTTCGATCTCGACGAGACGAAACTCACCTGCACGTTCTCGATCACCGACACCCAGCACCCCGGCCGCAGCCTTCCCCCGGCCGGGGTCGTGAAGGCGTCGTTCAACCATTCCGTGTCGTGCCCACCCGGCAAGTTCTACACGTGGGACGTGGCCTGTTCCGGCACGTACGAACTCGGCCTGAACACCCGACCATCGGTCGCCATCCGCGAATTCTTCCGGCTTGTCAAAGAGCGGAAGGACTACATGCTACGGGAACTGGCCAAGGCCCCGCCCCGCAAGGACGGCAAGAAGAGTAGCGCGGCGGTCGTCCCCGTGCAGTTCTCGGTGACCGAACCCGACGTCTACGGGTTGCCGGTCGTTCAACTCATGCTCCGCTTCCGGGTCGTGGACGCCAATTTGGAGGAGATGCTCGGCGCGTCCGGACTCTGGTGGCCGGACACCGGCAGCGACGCGAGGGCGTGGCGGACGTCGATGGAGGAAATCACCGGCCCACGCGGGACAGCCGGCCTGGTCTTCACCGTCGGCGACGACTACCTCGTGGACCTTTGCCAGAAGACGTCCCCGCGACTCCCGCCGGAACCAAAGGAGGTCGATGTTGAACTGTTTCAAGTGGACCCAAAGAAGTTGATGACGCGGGTGTTCACCCAGCCCAAGCCGTACGAAAGTTGGCTGCGGTACAACAACAAGACGTCGGTCGAAATCCGCAGCAACAACACGCCGATCATTACCATGCCGCGGAAACCGATCACGTCGGCGCAGGACATCTACGACGCGGCGGTTGCGGCAACGACTGGTACGGCTCAGGGTTCGGCGTGGAACGTCGGCTCGCCGATCCTGCCGAAAGTCCCGTCGCCGTTCAGCCTCAACGACGGCAAGTCGATCGACACCCGGCAATACGGTCGGGTGGACGTCCAACGCCGCGGTCGAGCGCTGACGTTCGTCGTGATGGAGGGGAGCGCGATGCGGGTCGGCTACCCAGTGCCGCGGCCCGACCTGATCGAGGTCGGCGGCGTGAAGCCGGTGCCGATGAACCGCGACGGGGTCGAGTTCTTTGAGCACGAGATGATCGGCAACATGGGGTTCCCGGTGTACGCGGCGAAGTGGCGGTTCCGGTATCTCGTGCCCGACGCCGACGGCAGCAAGGCGGCGATCGGGCCGATCGAGGTGCTGCCGAACCCGCTGGAGGGGACCGGCGAGGCCGCCGTCTGACCCGCGTTCCCCGTACCTTCGTGGCATGTCCGCCTTCTTCGGCAACCGCCCCAGCACATTCCCCGACCCCGACGCGCCGGCCGACTGGCACGGCCGCGTCAACACGTTCACGCTCCCGCTCGGCGAGCGGCCCGGCCGCGGGTGGGTTCTGCTCACCAAGGCCGACCTCGACGCGATTTCCCTCACCGCCGACCAGACGTTGGACTTCCGCGACGACGTCGGCAACGAGACCACGTTCCAGAAGATCACCCTCGTCGGCGCGACGTGCGTCGCCCCCGGCGCGCCGGACGACGGCGACCGCCCGTTCCTGTGCGAACTGGTGGACCGCCGGCACCACCTGGCCCGCGTGCCGCTCGACGCGGCGTACAACGTGCGGTCCGCGGCCGACGGCGGGCTGCAAACCCCGACGCTGAACGCCGGGGTCGCGTGGACGTGGCAGGAGATCATTGACGACCTGTGGACGGCGCTCGGGCTTGGCACCGCGCCGTCGCTCCCGTTCACGCCCGACGGGACGCCGGAGAACCTCTTCTACTACGGCGGGTGGGCGTGGGCCGCCGCGAACGACGTGCTGACGCGGGTCGGGTGCGCCGTCCGCTACTGGCCCGTCACGGACACGTTCACGTTCGTGCGACTCGGCACGACGGACGCCGCGACGGACCGCGTCGTGGCCGAACTCGACCGCAAGGGGCTGCTGCTGTGGAACTCCGACCCGACGGACCCCGTCCGCGCGTGGCGGCCGGAGAAGGTCCGGGTCCGGTTCCCGCGCCGGCCGCTCCCGAACGACGGCAACACCCCGTGGTACACGGTGGACGTGACACTGGCAGCGACGACGGGGGTGGAGGCGGGCACGTTCGTCCAACTCGACGACGACGACA
>OFQX01000246.1_pt1 | contig 17199 bp, 39 predicted proteins | sample 1542951 | NCBI WGS metagenome assembly OFQX01 (sample SAMN07774215, study PRJEB24372) | wastewater metagenome | isolation source: WWTP Novara (Effluent) | place: Italy: Novara | collected 2015-12
ACTTCCGCCACCAGTTACTGCGGCAGATTTGCGAACGGCTATCCAGTAGGTCGTGCCGTTGACAAGCGTCATGTCACCACCAAACAAGTATTCGACATAGGAAGTTGTTAGCGTCCCAATCTTTATACTGTCTGTTGTCATCAACAAAGCATCTGGTGTCCCAGCATTGTCCGAAAATATCTTGAGTTGTATCGTGTCGGTGGTATTCGTCACCGTTCCGACTTTTTTCAGTCGGACACTGATTGAACCGACCGTATGGGCGGCACTAGCTACAAACTTCCATGCATAATGCGAGTTAGTGAATGTTTCGTCGTTGCCAGTTGAGGCTACGTCTGACTGCAATGTCGAGGCAGTCATGGTGGAGTTTATGCCGTAGACAGTGCGACTGTTGAGGGTTTTTGTTACGTCAAGGAAGTGAGCTGGTGTGGTGGTGCCGATACCCACATTCCCCGTTATCCCCACTGCCCCTGCCGTCCCACCATCGAGGTAAGCCGTGGAGTTGAGGTATAGACGGTCTGTGTAAGTGTTAGACCAGTAGAGAGATGATGTGCCGAGGGTGTAGGTGGAGTCTGCACTTGGTGACAATACACCAGTTGTTGTAAGCGTTCCTGGTGTTGTAATAGCACTTGGCAAAGACAGCGTAGGATTACCACTTACTCCATCACCATTCGTTACGGTGACTTGGTTGGTTGTACCTATGATAGTGCGACCAGCAAATGCTCCGTCAGTTCCGTCAGCACCAGCTGGGCCAGTAGCTCCAGTGGGGCCGGTCGCACCGGGATCGCCCTGGACACCCTGGATGCCCTGAATACCCTGGAGTCCTTGCGGTCCAGTCTCTCCGATAGGGCCTTGTGGGCCAGTTGCACCAGTTGGTCCAGTCAGACCTGTATCGCCCTTGATACCGAAACCAGTAATAGACTGTACTGCGCCCACTTGCGTAGCTATGGTCATATTGACCGCAGGAGGTGTAGTGATAGTCATATTAATGATGTCGGGCATAGTTAGCCTCGGTTGCTCATTACTTCTTTAACGATAAAATCCCCTACTTGCGTAGTGACCTGTGAGCCGTCTGCTTTCTTCAGCTTGATGTCGTACTTGTATTTGCCGACAGCTATGTCAGTATCGGTAGGAGTGAGGACAATTTCAGTCGCGCCATTGACAGCGTCGGTGTGGGAAGTGATGTCTTTCTTGATAGGGGCAGTCGAGTCTGTCGCGTCGTTGTCGGCCGCTGTTTTAACAGTGAAATAAACCGTCGCCCCGGTGAGGTCGATGCCCGTGAACGTCAGTTCGATGGGTAGGGTATTCTCTTTGTAGGTTGTTAGCTTTACCATTGTTATGCCTTTTTTCCTTTATGTGACTTAAATGAACGGTGATTCGGATGTGCTGCACCCTCGCAACTCATGACTTCTCCGCGGTCTATCCAGACATGCTCTTGTGGTACGAGGCGGTGGAGTTCGAGCAGATGCTCTGATACTTTCGCCATCTCTTCTTTGACTTCTTCGTATGGCTTGTCGGCTTGTTCGCCTTTGATAGTTTCACGGTATGCGTCGTATGCTTCACTCATTACTTGTCCTCTAGTACCAGTGGCTTTTTAAGGATAGTCGCGACCTTGTTGTGGAAGTTCGCTAGATATGAATCGTATAGTTTAAGCGCGTTCTTCTTAGCTTCGACAGTCTCTTTGGTATCAGCGGTAGTTACCAAGTCCCATAGTTTCTTTGGCAGTCCGGCTCGTTCTGCGCCGATAAGGTCAATAACAGACTGTGCATCGTTGCCAAGCTCAACGCGGGCAACTGTACGGCTTTGTCGTCGGTCGTCACGTTGCTTAGCTACTTCTTGTGCGCGGACACTGTGAATCCCTGTGAATAAATCGCCGGTTGCTCTAGACATTAGCTACTCCTTGTCGCTGTAACGCTTCGATAATTTCCTCTGGATGATAGCCCTGCTTCTCGGCTTCAATCATGGCGAGGGCTGTCGGCTGGTCAACGCCGAACTGTTGCATAACCTGTAGGACGTACTCAGGGTCTTCCTGTGGTACTTCCGGCATCATTTCCATAGGTATTTCTTGTGGCATCTCAGGCATAGCCTCTTGGGGCATTTCCTGTGGCATTTCACCGCCCATCTGCGCCTGTTCCATTTGTTGCTGCTCTAGTCGAGCCTGTTCAGACTGCTCTTGCTCCTCTGGGGTCACCTGTGTGATAATCTTGTCGTTATCGGTAGTCAGGTTGATAATTTCCGAGATAAGCTCTCCTGGGTCGAGTTTCATCGAACCGAGCATCATTGGCTGTCCGCTCATAATGAGTTGCTGTGTGGCAGGGTCTTTGATGAACTCTGCTACTTTGAGCAGTCCATCAAGCTGTTGTGCTTCGTCGGTGGTCTTGTCCTGTTCTGCATTCACTTGGAAGTCAAAGACAGCACGGGCTTCGTCCCAGATAATTTCTAGTTCATTAGTAGGCTCGCCGTTCTCATCGACTGGGAACTCAAGTCCGGCCTTTTGCAGACGGTCACGCTCCTCGTCAGATAGTTTCAGGAGGTCACGACCCTGCATGTTAGCGAAGTGGGTGTTAATCATGCTCTTAGCGACGGCTTCGTAGGTCATGTACAGGTTGTCTTTGAAGTCCTCGTCGTCAATCGACAGGCTGGCTTTTTGGAACGCAACACCGGCTGGGGTCTTTGAATACTGTGGGTCGCCTGAGTCTGAACCGCTGATAGAGGTATCACCAACCGGAATCAACTGATTAAGACTGGTCTTGTACATAGATATGCGAGCAGGAAGTTGTGAGTACACTTGGTTGCTTATTTCTTCACGCTTCACGATTGCATCGCCGGTAATCCACTGAGCGTCTTGAGCGTAGACACCGATAGAGTCAAGGTCTGCTGAGTCGATGTTGCCCCCGATAGATACAGGTGGGCGGAGTCCGATTTGCGTTGCGAGTACGTCAGACTGTCGCATGTAGTCCAGGACGTTCTGTGTTCCACCGGCAAGTTTAACAATCCCCGTACCGTATGGGTTTACAAAGTCTTGGTAGCAATAGAGGAAGTGAATCGGCACATCACCTGATGGGTCTGGGTTGCTCCACTCGCGGGCTGTACGCTTCTTGTAGAACATCTTGAATGGCGCGTCTTGTCCACGTTGAACAGCGATGCAGAACTTCACGCCCTTTTGAACTACTTTAGTGTTGTTGTGTTCGTCCTGAGCGTCACGGCTGTCTTCGTCCTTAGAGTCGTAAGCGGCTTTAAGTACATCGAGCGACCATTTGTTGTAGCCGTCTTCGGGATTCTCTTTTGCCTCTTTCATTTCTTTTTTGGCACGTTCAATCATGCTCTTGACTTGTGAGCGTGAGAAATAGACATCCCAGAATAGGACGTCTGAGTCATAGTCAGATACTTTGCCCGGTTCGAGTGTTACGTCTTGGGGTTGAGATACAATAAAGTCTGCGCCGGTGTAGCGTCCACGCTCAACAAAGATAGTATTGAGTGGGACTGAGCCATAGATTGCGGCTTTGCGCACAGCGTCTTTCCATTTGCGGTGGAATGGTGCCTGAGAGTTCGCGTTCGGGATGATTTGTTTTTCCCAGACGATGTTCGCGAGTTCAGTGACCCATGCTTCGTCGGAGTTGGTAGCAGTTGCGCGTCCGGTAAGTGCGCTTGATACGATTCGCTTTGGGAGTTTGTAGAGGCTGGCTGCGAGTGAGCCATCATTTACTTCTGGGAGCGCAGGGTCAAGACCCTCCATGAGGTCATTGTCTGCAAGGCGTTCGTACTCGGAATAGCCTTGTCTCCAGATTGTAGATTCTTGCTTGCCCTGCTCTTGCAGGTCATAAAGCTCTGTATCGTCAGTTAGAAAAGCCACCGTGCTTCATCTTCCGTGGTAGGGTCGATGATACGGTGGCTACCTTATATTCTTATTATAGCACAATCAGGGTGAGATTGGTACTAGCGTTTCTTGTCCAGCACTTCTTTCGATTCCGTCCATGTCTTGAAGATGGATCGTGGGGTGTAGTGCTCATCGGTTTTAATAATGAGGTGTAGTTCGCGGGTCTTTTTGTTTGATATAAGGCTGAGGCTTTGCATCACGTCGGAGAGGAACGTATCACGTCCGGTCAGAACGCTCTGGGTGACTTCGCGTTCAAATGCTGTTGGGTTCTCGTAGAAACTCTCAGTCTCGCTGGTAATGCTCCCATCGTCGTTCGTGTAATATGTTTTAATTTTGCCGTGCGTAAACTTCTCTGACATATATCCCCCTAGATATGGAACCGAGCGCGAGCGCGTGGTTGCCTGTGTTTAATTTCTCGTTTTGGTCGTAACCCCTCAAACCCATACCGAACTGCGTCCAGAAAGTGATTCCACAGGTCGATAGGCGTGTTGATGATTGTTCCCTCTTTGTCTGTCATCCACAGATAGTTTCGATACTCCTTTAGCCCGTTGACTGAGCGCTTAGTAATACTGATTTTTTGATCTTGGACATACTGAATCCCGTGATTAACTGAACCGGCACCCTTTGTCACACCGAGGACGTTGACACCGTAAAGTTTGAGTTCGTCGATACTCTTAGGCTCCGAGCTATCGGCCATGACTAGGGCTCTTGGGAGGTTGTTGAGGATGTCCGCTATCTGCTTGTTACTCAGTCCTTTGAGGTATGTCACTTCGTCGAGAATGTACCCACCGTTATAGCTGTAGATAGCCGCAATCGCGGTCGGGTCGTTAGTATAGCCAAAGTCGAGGCCGTAGCGTTCTAGTCGTGCCTCATGGGGTACAGACTCAATCTCAAGCCAGTCATGGTAGACCTTCGTCTCTTGTGAGTATGGTTCGCCTAGCCACTTGTGGTTGTACAGTCCAGGTCGGCTCTTCTTGTCGTCTTCCATCTCGTTTCTAATCACGTCTGGCATCATGTTGTACTTGATTGCGATGTCATAGTTGCAGTTGATGACGAGGGTATTAGGTCGCCCCTCTAGCACGAGTCGCTTGTGAACAGGGTCGTCTTCGAGTAGGCGGTTGTAGGTGTAGATGAGTTGTGAGCCTGGCTTGCGAATAGTAGGAGTGAGGACCTCGAGACTGTTATTCGATACGGCCTGTGCCTCTTCTACCCATGCGATGTCGATACCCTCGATAGACTTGATGCTCTGCTCGTTATGGTGAAGACCCTTGAAGATGAACTCTGAGCCGGTAACGGTATTCACAATCGCTTTGTCTGTAACCTTGAAGTCGGTCATACCGAACTGATTGATGATGTCTTTGAGAAGCTGGTGTGATGATTCAGCGATAGAGTTCTGGAACTCACGGAAGCAACCGATACGTAGTTTGTCTTTGCGAGCGCGTATCAAGAGAACACGAGCAACAGTACCAGACTTGAGTGAGTAGCGACCACCATGCACGGCAGCTTCACGCCACCATGTATCAAACAGTGGCTTGTACTCTACTGGTATCTCAATGATTGTTTCCATCGTTCTCCGTGGTTTCGCCTATGAACTTCACGAGTATTGGGGTAAGCTTATCGCCATCACTTGTGACATCTAGCTTGTCGAGCATCCTGCCGCGCATCTTTACTGCGAGTGTGAGCTCTTGTGTTCTGTTCTGTGGTTTCATGTTGATGTCTTCTACGAGCGCATTGACGATGAGGTTGTCAGTCAGCCCTAGCTCATCCATCAGCTCTATAAACCCTTTAGACTCTGTGAGTTTTGCCGGTGATTTAGCCGTCTCAGCACTATAGCCAACATCGCGCATAGCCTTAGATATGTTTCCGCCATTTTCAACTATTTTGTTTACGGCTCGTTTTTGCTTCTCGGTAGCCATGTTCTAATTCTTTCGTATCTCAATTACAGTTACGTCGCCTGGTTCGTCGCTTTCGTCAATCATGAAGCGTGGTGCTCGTGTGATCTTGATGTCATGCCGGAATAGCCGTCCGAGGAATAGTAGGATTTGGTATCTTATTGGTGTCATAGGTTCTCCTGCGCGAGTTTATTCATGAGCCGGTTGAGTCGCGCCTCCTCCAACTGTTCGATATATAGTTCTCTTTGATGAGCTGATAGAATCAGGTGCTTGTGTCGTTTGATATATACTGCTCGGTCTTCTGCAATAGCACTCGCTGGCCGTGGATAGTGAATCCTTGGCACAGCAATAGGAGTGTTAAGCAGATTGTCCACCTAGTTCCTTTGATATTACCCCATAGCTTCGTCTGTTATTGTTCTGCGTCACCCTATCAGCCCATCGGCAGTTGCTCGGTTCGTAGTCGCCATCATTGTCTATACGGTCGATTGAATGTCCGTCCGGGACGTTGCCCATGTCTTCGAGGAATGAACTGAATGATTGCGTCCATGCGTCACAGACTTTTATTCCACGCCCGCCATAGTTCCTATAGTCTTTGTGGTTAGGGTCATTGCATCGGCTTTTCATGTTTGTCCAGGCGTAGTATTCTCGGGTCTTGGATAGCCTATGTGTTTCGCCAAACTTCTCACCTTGGTATTTGTACCGGCATTCGAGCGAACAATACTTGGCTATAGCTGCCCGGCATGGTGGGACGGCGAATGATCGCCCACATTGGCAGGTTTTGGCACTTTTCACCCCTGTTTCAGACGTGTCTTTACTCATCTTTTGCCCTTTTTGTTAATGTCGTAAAATACTCGGCCGGTGTTGTTATGGTAAATCCGGCATTTGAGTAGGACAATTCTACTGAATCGAGTACTTTCATCAGCTGTTCAACGATTTGTGGGTCACCTGATATTTCCGCAATCGTGCTGTTTGGGAATAGGATAGTAGCACGTTCGATATTAGCCATTCCATCCCCCATTCCGCCGCCATAATTCCTCTATGTATTGGCTAGCTTGGTGGCCGATTAAAAACTTCTTGCGGACAGTGGTTTTCTCGCTTGAGTATTCCTGCATCAGTTCGCGGTAACGGTTCATTAAATAGTCGGTAGTGTACTGGCTCATACTTCCCTCCTAACGAATGAATCATCTTGGCTATACCAGCGTTCACAGTCTTCCCGGACTTCAGCGACAGCGGTTTCTTCTTCCAGGTGGCGCATTTCAATTTCAAACATGGCGTGACTACCTAACCTGGTTGCTTGTTGACGTAGGCGGCGCAGGTCACGGCTTTTTTCCGCGATCAGGACGGCACTTGAGTGGACATCTCCGAGCATGTCGGTGGGGAGTTCTACAGCTTTACTGGTAAAGTACTCAACTTGGGGGAGCGTGTACGTTTCTACCGCTCTGATGTACGGCTGTCGTTCACGTTGCTGTGGTTTTCTCCTGCTCATGTTCCCCCTTTATTTTGCTTAAATCACTTGGCAGGGCGCGTCTTTTTGTCATAGAGTTCTATGGTTGAAGATTTACAATCGTATATCCGTGTAGGGTGGAAAATTGTAGTAGACACGCCTGACGCAATGTGCGAGGGCGGTTTTTTAGGCCGCACCCTGCTAAATGATTTAGTTATAAAAAAAGCCCTCTATAAAGGGACGCAAACGGGTTTCCATAGGTAACTAGCCATATGGAATGTTGTTTGTGAACCCATAAAGAGGGCTGTTAATCTGTTAGGTTATAGCGGTTGGTTGGTTATCCTCATTATACCAAATGTGGGGTATAAGTACAAGCATTTTGTACTAAATACCACCACATATGGCGTCTACAGATTAGAAGGGGATTTGTGACAAATCTATCGGCTTATCGTCAATATCTTCAAGCACCACGTCCTTGCCTTGTGCATACGCCTGTTCAATTTGTGGGAACTCTGGTTTTTGTTTTTGGTTAGGCATAAAGTCGAACCCTCGTACCTGGATTTTAAGGCTTGTGCGCTTTACGCCGTCCTTTTCCCACGTATCCTGTTCAATCTTCCCATTAACCGCTATTAAATCACCTTTAGCGTGGTATTTGTTTATATTCTCCGCCGTTGCGCCCCATGCCACGCAATTGATAAATGTCGCTTGGTCTTTGGCGTGGTCATACGCTACCGTAAAGGCCAGAATGTTCTTGCCGCTCTGGGTAGTTTTAATCTCTAAATCTTTTGTTATCCTGCCGACAATTACGGCGTTTCCAAATCCTGTCATAGTAGTTCCTTTCGTTTGTTGTTAATCAGCGCGATAATCTCCCCCCGTGTCATGTCCGGCGTGATGGCGTGCAGCACCAGACCAAGGGCGTCGGCCGTGTGGTGGCCTACTGATTCCTTGAGGTCAAGCTCGTCAAAGTCGCCTTCATGCCGTGCGTAGGCGGCAAACTTTTGGATGGCTTCGTCTAGGGTTAGTAGCTCGCCCGATTTGTTTGGCGTGCGAGTGACATCAATGTCCTTCGCAGACTCACTCTGGTTAGGCTGGGTCATAGGAATACCCCAAACAGCGCATACAATGTCGCCCATATGCCAATGAAGCTAGTAATGAATAACACTATCCACCTCCATATCTCCATCTCAATGCTAAACTTAGTTCTCATACTATTTCACCTCCTCGCTCTCATCTTCCAGTTTCATAAATATCTCCCTAGCTTCCCACATAGCCTTATGAAAGCCCTCGGCAAAGTCATCACTGACCGCCCGCAAGTCTTTGGCTTTAGTAATCACTTCGTCCGCCTCAATAGTGAGTATCTTAAAGTTTTCGTATTTCATACTATTTCACCTCCTTTAACTTTGCTCGCTCGTGCAAAACAATACTTTTGTTAATTGAATATTCGAGGTCTGATATTCTCATATACTTACGCCCAAGTTTCTTCATTTCTTGCAATTCTTCCGACAAGCCACGCAAGATAGCTCTCATCTCATCAGCCTCCCTCATCTCATCAGCTACTAGTTGCTTGATAGCGGCTTTGGTATTTTCAATTCTACTTAGCACACCCTCCTCGTAGCCATACTCATCGCTATCATCATAATTTGCAAATACAGCCAATATTTCATCAAGGGTTTGGTTACTCATCTCCACCTCCCTGCAACTCACCCATCCACTCCATCAGCACCTCGTACACTCTGTCAGTATCAACCGCGTAATCAGGGTCGATGTTGGCGTCAATGATTGTGCCGAGTTCGGTGGCGATGAGCTGTTTGATGGCTTGCTTGTACGGCTCGATGAATACACCAACTGTTACTGGCTTGTTTGAACGCTGAGCCTCGTACGCTGCTATGAAACGGAAGAATACCGCGTCCAGCCGCTCATCAAAGGAATGTGCATTTTTTGCACTTTGCTCACTCTGGTTGGTCATTTGTTTGCTCCTTTTGTCGGTGGATTATCTTTTACATAGCAGTAAACACAGGTTTCTGTGTCACCTAGTAATGCAAATATATGCAATTTGTTGGGGCAATCGTAATTGTAGTATGTCTCTCGCACATGACCGCCAATCGCTTCTAACGCCACATGCTTCCTATCGGTGGTGATGAAGGCTTCGATTCGTTTGCTAAACCTCTGTACAAATTGATTATGACTACCAAAATCACTTGCCTTGCTACCGTGCTTCCATTCTTCTTTTATCTCATCTGATAATTCTAAACACTCAAATATGTAATTGGGTATTTCACCCACTATACTCTTTAGCTCACTCTGGTTAGTCATTTCACTTCCTCCTGTTGAGCTTTGAGTCCATCAGTCGCCTCGCTCTCGTTTATTAGCTGTTGTAGCCAGTGATGGAATTGCGGTACTGCAACGTGGTGTTTGCCTGATGTGAAGAACTCTTTTCGGTACTGCTCAAACATATAGAGCGATACTTCGGCGAGCTGTCTTGTCTCTAGTACTATTTCCCCTTGCTCTGATTGATTACTCATCTTTACCCTCCTTTGTATTGGATAATAGGGCGATACGCTCCCTGAAATACGACGATATAAACTTTCTACCGTTAATCCAGTACTCGTAAGCGTTCTGTACCTCATTGAGCCGTGCCTCCAACGCCACACGCTTTCTATCGGCGGTGATGAATTGCATAATCTCATCTGTATAATTTTCTAAAATACTTGGAGCGTGTGAATATATACCAGCCATCCCATCAGTGTGTCTATTGTAATAGGCGTGTTGTAATCGGCTGACTATTGCTTTTCGTAGCTCCTCATCTTGTTCTGTAGATGTCATAGGTTTTTCGTACGCCTTTCCTCTAGCCATTTACCAAGCTCTATAATCCTGTCTTCAATAGCCGTATCATATTCTCGTGATAGTTTCGCAACGAGTTCACCTGGATACAGCCTTGGAGTAAGCCCTTTAGCACCTAAGCTGTCTGAAAACCACGTCATTACAGCCCAAAGTATTGCTCTCTCTTTTCGTGATAACTGAAGCTTGACATTTGTTCTTAGTGTTTTCCTCATACTCCCTCCTGTTGGGCTTTGAGTTCAGCGATACGGTGGTGGAAGTCACTATTATATGCAACATTTTCATCCATTGATGGAGCTAAGGCAGTAAGCCATCGGCTGTTCTCCTCTATCCGTGCTTCTAACGCCACACGCTTCCTATCGGCGGTGATGAGTTTAGTGCATACGAACAATATATTACCTGCTGCGATATAGTCTTGTTCGTCCCACTTAACCGCACCTCGTCTCTGTGCTACAAGCAGTGCTATAGATTTTCTTGTAGACTCTCGTAGCTCCTTATCTTGTTCTGTAGGTGTCATATTCCCTCACTTTCTACGGTCAGCTTGGCTTCTCCTTTTTTGCCATACCACTTGTCACGCTGTGTCGCAGCGATGTCGAACGCCAACAGACAGCTCAGTAGGTAGCTTGCAAGTATAAAGTCTGGCGTGTCACTTACGCTCTCCATACTGTGCTTGTTGATTAACTTCTCTAAATCTTTGACAAATGTGCTCATACTTCCTCCAATGCTTTTAATAGGTTCTGCTCGAACTCATCAATTGCCTTGCGTCTTGCGGATAAAGCAATCTGTACAACAGGCTCTAAGCCATCCCATGATTGAGATTCTGGCTTCGCTTCCGCCACCAGTTCTTTTATGAGTGAGGTGAGGGCTTGCTTGGCTGTATCTTTAGCGTGAATTGCTTGCTCAATAGGTAACGGTACTCCAATCAAACTAACCACATCATCTAGTCTTTCGTTATAGTTGGTCATTGGTTGCTCCAATCACTTCCCAGCTTACAGTTTTCTTGTCGTATTTCAGGTCGCTCACAATCTTCTTATCGAGGTATGAAGCGTCTGGTACATATACGCTGCCACGCTTTACAAGGTCGGGTCGTTCAGGGTCTACTTCTGCATAATCAAATGAGTTAAAGCCTTGTGACCAAGAGTCTTTTCCAAAGCAGTGTGACATGCCATAGCTGACTCCAATAACTATAAACTCCCCATCGATAACCGTTGGTTCGCTATCTGAGAACATCCCTTTTTTCTCCCAGTGTAGTTTAATTTTGTCGCCAAGTTTCATGCTTCCTCCATCTCACAGTGTTCGCCACAATCAGCACAAACACCTTCGTTATTACCTAAGTTACCGTTGTATATATCGTTAGCACCGCAGCAGTTTGAGGATTTCTCCTCGAACAGAATATCTTTTGCTTTTTCGTTCGCTTCGGCTTCACTGTCGGCATTAACGTATTTGACACCGATTAGTCCTGAGCCTGTATCTACTTGGTATAGCATGTTACTCATCATTGCCTCCTTGCAAAGTTACTTCATTTTCACAGCTCCAGGTGGCGGCTGCTTGTAGGTCATCCATTGGTTAGTATCCTTTCAAACACTGCTTGGACTACATTGGTTGTGACTGCATTACCGCACATCTTGTAGCGTTGTGTATCGCTAATAGGGCCGTCTACGCCCTCGGCTGTCCAGTTGTCGGGGAAGCCCTGTAAGCGTTCACATTCTTTGGGTGTTAGCCGGCGTATTAATGAACCATCAATTAAATGGTTATTGTCTTGCCATGAATTAACCGATAACGTAGGTGCTAGATTATGATTGCCTCCTGTGTTCTTTCCTCGAGGACGCTGTTTTATATAGTTGCCGTTCCAATCTCCTGGGTATCTTGTTCTAAGAGTCGCAAATACTTTGCCGGTCTCCCTAAAATCTTTGCTGTCTGCTCCGCCGATAGGAAATACTTCGGGTCGGGGTGTTCCTCTAAGATGTCCGACAATGTAGACTCGCTCTCGGTTTTGGGGGACTCCGAAATTTTTGCTGTTAAGCACTTGCCATTGGCAGTCATACCCCAGTTCATCAATCGTGGCGATGATGGTTTTGAAAGTGTGTCCACCGTCATGACTGAGAAGTCCTTTAACATTTTCAAAGACGAATAATCGAGGTTGTTTTGCTCGCAATATTCTCGCAAGGTCAAAGAAGAGTGTCCCTCTGGTATCTTCAAATCCTTTTCGCTTCCCTGCGATAGAAAATGCTTGGCAAGGGAATCCGCCAACGAGGCAGTCGAAGCCTGGGAGTTCTTCTGCTTTGATTTTTGTGATGTCCCCGTAGTTTCTTGGTGGGGTACATCCGCAATCAAGTTGTCCTTCGTCAAGCTCGTTCCTATCGTGTTCATTATCTCGTCCTCTCTTGGTATCAGTATTTTGCCCCTGCGAGGGCTGAAGTCCCTGTCTTTCGTTTCTTTGCGTATCGCTTTCGCTTCTTCTGATCGTACTTCTTTGAGGGTAGTCCAAGCCATGTCTGAAGTTCCTTTCGTAGACTGATGATGCATACTTGTCGATTTCGGAATAACCAACACAACGGGGGGTTCCTTGTAGCAAGTCGCTGTTATCGCCACACTTATCGGCGTCCAACGATAGTTGTTTAGCTTTGGATTGCATATAAGCGCCCTGTATTCCAATTTCAAACCCTCCTATACCTGAAAATGTACTAAATATTCTCACTTTTAAGCTCCTTTAATCGTTCTTTCCAATACAGGTGCGCCATTGCGCGGTCTTTTTTCATATATTGGTTGGATCGTAGCCGTATATCGTCAACTACTTTCTGCCCTTTTCGCTTCACCTGCCAGTCATAATGGTCTATTGGGTTAGCGGTAAAAAACCTATGGCAACCGTAGCACATAGCGTCTGCGTTCAACTCGTCAAAACGTGTTGCCTCTTTGCCCCTCCCTTGAAAATGTGAACAGTGTAATGCTGATGTTGGCGGTTCATATTTGCGACCGCAGCGTTGGCATGTCCATTTATCGCGTGTCCGAATGTATTCGCTGAATACCTTGTCGGCTTTATCTATCTTTATTGCCCCCATATACCTCCCCTTATTTTTTAAGTACCAATAACCAGCGACAAGATACGCTAACTTATCACTGGATGTTGATACTCGTTTGATTGTGTCCCCTCACGGGGAACGGTAGAACGTGTGGTGCTAGTAGCAAGCCGAGGGGGAGGAGTTCATACCTCCATTCGCACTTGCCTACGGTGACCTTGTGCGTCCTGTTCCCGTCGTTTCCATATGACCTAGCGGTACTTTAGATGACCCCCTGGGTCTACTACCAACACTTCACGCTCTACTTAGGTGGGGCTTGCGAACGGCGTTAGCTCATTTTGTTTCCCCAGATTTGTTCCGTCTGACCCATAAACTCGTATCGTGTCTGGTGCGGATTCGCAACGATTACTATTTCTTACGTTTGGCTTTTGCCCACAGCTTGCGGAGTTCGTCTAAAATATCGACTTCTTCTTCTGTGCGCTCATAGTACAGCTTGATTTTGGCTAAGGATTTATTCTCCATGAACGGCCTCTAGCAACTCTGGGTTCTCGTAGATGTTGCCGATGACTATCATGCGTTTGCATGTCTCTGGCACCAGTTTGTAGCCACAATATCCACCAGCACTGTTGCCGTGTGGTGTTAAGCGCCCAAGTACCAGCCCACAGTCTGTTGGAGTGCTGTCATTGCCGTGCCAAAACACCTCAAATGAGTTGTATGTAGTAACTTCGTAAGTCGTTTGAGCTGGTAGGCGTAGTATGTCACCTTCGTAAATCTCAGTTCCATACTTGTCCTTGAGGCCTGTGTACTGCATCACTTCAAAACTATTTTGAGCTTCAGCAAGTAACGGCTCCCAATAGGTCGGCTCTGTAGAGTTGTGTTTCAACATTACGGGCAGAAAGTTGTACATTTTCGTACCGCTCCACGCCCTAAACTTTATTTCTCTACTCTTCGTCATATAACCAGCTAACAGCCTTGTGCAGCTTCTTATCGTTTGGGTCAATACAGTGATACGTGTCAACCATGCTACCGAACCTACCCATTTTTCGTCCGCTAGCTCCTATGTAACCGTAATCCCGTAACTCTCCGCGCCTTGGATTAACCCTGTTGATTGTCCAGCCCAAGTACTGCGCTATATCATCGTCACTGGCTACTCCAAGTTCACCGATTGCGTCAAATACTTGCTGTTGCTTATCACCTAATTTTTTAAGATTGGCGAATGCCTGTTTGCTTGTTTCTGCGACTGCCATAATATCCCCCTAAGACAGTTATTTTTTCAATTGTTGCTGTAACATTAGCGACTCAATGCTCGGTATCTCAAATGCTTTGCCGGTTGTCTTCGCCAGGTGGTCACACATAGTGTTCATAGAGTCACCGATTTGCTTGGTGTCTAAATCCTTTGTGGATTCCTTTTGATACATAGCGCGGATAAATGGCCTATAAAGCAACTGTTTCACCATTTCTGGCGACCATGGGATTTCAGCGTCATGCTTCAAAACCTGCTGCATGTATAGGCCACTATCATTTAATTCGTCTGCAATGTGCGTCAGTAGCAAATGCAAACTTGCATTTTGGCGTGGTGTGCGTTGTTTAGGTGTCGTTTCCATCATTGCCCACTTTTTTCTTCGGACTGGCTTTACCGCCAATCTTTCCTGCTCGTGACGCGACACCGGGGACGTTAAACCCACCGCGTGTGCCTTTCTTATTCGCCTTTGCTGATGCCTTTTTGAATACATCGGGGTCTTTAGCTAATGCCTTGGCCCTCGCCTTTGCTGCCCCTTCTGCCGTTCCGGCCATGTGTTACCTCCTTATTGGTACTGCTCGTAATATTCGTATGCGTACTGAATCCGCTGTGACTGCATACAGTAGTACGGGTTGCAGCGTTCAAACTTGTCTTGAAAAATTATCGTTGCGTCTTCGATTGTCTGCGCTTGCCGTAGAAGGTTGCCCGCATATGATTCAGTCGTGTTCATTTCCTCGACTAAGTAGGCCGCTTGTACTTCAATGCTCCGCGCATTTGGCTTTTCAAGTAAGCGGTTTAACCGCGCTCCAAGCCACTGTGCCAGGCCGTCACCGTCAGTCCTAAAGTTATGCTCTTGACGGAGATTGCCCATGATACCGGCCGTCTGAACAGCCGTGAACCCACTGTTGATAAGCGTGTTCCATACTACGTCCTGATTACTGGCAACGGTAACTACTTGTGGTTCTGCTACTATTTGAGCCGCTACAACTGGTAACGGCTCATCCACCCGTGATAACTCAGTAGCGGGTTTTTTTGCTACTGACTGATTTTTAACTGTGACACTCGGCGTGCAACTTCTGTCGTTACGCTTTGGTCAAAGTGGCTTTGGTAATTCACGCCTAGGTAAAAGCCTAGGGCGATGAGTATGGCGACAGCGATAAGCTTAAATGCGCCCGTAAGTTGTGGATTGATCGTTAATTTTTTCATCTCTTTTGTTTCTTTCTTTTTAGTTTTTTCTAATGCTTTGGCTTTCATGGCGTCTTCGCCAAGTTTGCCGACTTTGTTATCCCACTTCTTATCGCTCATGTCGGACACTCACGATTTTCATTTGTGATTGATTGATTACTTTGATTTGCATGTCTTATACCCCCGTATGTTCTATGCTTTATAGTTTTTTATAAACTCAATTTCAGCTTCAACTTCCGCGTTAGCTTTACTAAGTTCGGTTTTTAGTCGTTCTAAATCGTCCAGTACTTCGGCGCGTTCAATGCGCTGAATGTAAAGCTGGGAGTCGGCGGGGAACGCCGGGTGAAAGCTGACATAATCCCACCAGTCACGCCCAGTCACTAACAGGTTTTGTAAGACTTGCCAGTAATAATGCTCTGGTACTTCGCCGGTCTTCAATGTTCTAAGGTGTGTGGCGGCCTTTGGGTTCTTGTATTCAACTCCGCCGTGTTCACCTACTAAATCGTCCGGACTTGCCCCGTAAAAGTCATAGTGCCAAAAGCCTGTCTGCACGGTATCGTTTCCCGTTGCAAAGCTGTAGGCGAGTGCCGCTGTCCGTTCGCGTTCTACGCCCTCTATCATCGCCTGTGAGGGGTTAAAGTCCTCACGTTCGCCAGTTACACGCTCCAGCGCTATTTCAGTGATGTAGTCGGCTCTAGTGGCGTATGGTTTACCATTCTTTTGGGTCTTCATTAAGTCGGCAGCTCGTGAAGCTGTAAACTTGCCCATTCTGGCTTGCTTCCATTCGTTACTTCCCTGCTCGCTCGTGTCAATTTGCAACTGCATTGGTTAGCTCCTTTTTGCGTTCTGATAGCGCTTCGGTAAACTCTTTCTTTTCAGTTGGTGATAGTTCGGTAAAAATCATCATCAGCTCTTCAACGCTTTCAGCTTCGGTAATTCGGGCGGTAATGCGGTCTGACTTGTATTCTTCAAACTCGGCCATCTCTTCACCTGTAGCGACTTGGCCATCGTTCAGGTAGCCAAGGACTGCCAGGGCGCGTCCGATTGAGATTGTTTCAAGCTTTTCAAACTGCTTCTTGCCGGCTAATTCTTTAGCGGTATACATTGCCGACCCTGTGGCGGTGGCTGATGTTTCGTCTGCCCGGTCTTTTACAATCGTAGCCTGGAATATCAAGTCGCCGTTGTCTAAAAACTTCGGTTCGGTTGTAATACTAGCGCGTGGGTTCTGCTGTCTGAACTCTTTCAGGCGTGCCGGTACGGTGGCGTAGTCCTTGCCCTGATAGTTGATTGTTTCAACTTTACTCATCATCTTCCCCCTTTGCGTTAGCGTCAGCTATTGCAAGCTGCATAATCTTTTCATCAAGTAGTCCTGCATAACCAGCTACGTCGCTAGCGTCAAACTCACTACTGTATTTCGCTACCATTTCGCCGTCACCGTTTATGGCGGCGAGTTGGAATCTAATACCGTTTTCGGTACAAAAATCCTCTACTGTCTGTTCTATTGTTTTCATATTCGCTCCTTTCAAATTGCGTTTTTAAGATGTGTCATAAAGCGTATGGTGCTAGAAGTAAGGCAGGGATTTGCCGAGTGTTTGGTATCTTTTTCAATACGTCAGGACTTTCAACCCTAATACTCGTATAGTCACCCTGCATGAGACTCTTAGTCGTCAGCTGATGCTCTAGGGATATGACCAGCTCATATCAGGCTG
>OFQX01000250.1_pt1 | contig 17056 bp, 12 predicted proteins | sample 1542951 | NCBI WGS metagenome assembly OFQX01 (sample SAMN07774215, study PRJEB24372) | wastewater metagenome | isolation source: WWTP Novara (Effluent) | place: Italy: Novara | collected 2015-12
AAATCTACATTGTTAAAAGTACAATAACCTGCAAAAGTCATAGTATCTCCAACTACACCATAGTACCAAAGATTTGAATTGCTTATCATTAACCTTTGCGCCCATGAATAAATTAAATTTTGCTTACCTGCCAATGATTGAGGTGCAAATCTTATATTTAATCCATCAAGTTCAATAGGTATTTTGTGTTGACTTGTTTGTGCAGAAAAGTAACCAAGTCTTGCAATACCTTCTGCATACAATCCATATACTGTAAAACTATTCCAGCCCGAAAGCTGCACATCAAAAAGCTGAATTACATTACCTGCAATATTACCACCTCTTACTATATAATGACCTGCTTGCCATTTACCACTTTTACCAATTTGAATTAATATTTGAGTGTTACCCCAAGCTACAATATTATTAATTTCATTTCCTTTCTCTTGCGCTTGCCCACTTCTTACGCCTACTCTGCAATTACCTACTTTTATATTTTCCAGCTTAATAATATCAGCATTGTAGGTAACTCCATTAGGACTTATATCATAACACACATCAAACTTTTCAATCCATGTATCTTTTATTCTTACACCCGTACTCCCACTTGTTAAATTTGTACCGTCATAATCAATTACTAAACCTGAATAACCTGGAACTACCGGGAAGTCGCTAAAATAATATTCCTGTCCTAAATTAAGTGGTGCAGAATAAACACCTGTAATTGCAATTCCTTCAAAAATCACACCTTTTGCTAATTGCATACCTACCGCAAAACTATTACCTGAATATCTTAATAAGGTTTTATTGCTCCAAATATTTCCTTGCCCCTTAATGTGCAAACTCCAGGGTATATATCTTCCGTTGTACAAGTTTCTTAAAAGCCAGCTATTACTTATAGTATATGCTCCTTCCGGTATGAATAAATTATAAATGTTATTCTTAATGCACATATCAGAACTTTTTTGAAAAGCCTCTGAATTGTCAGTATTAGTGGGCTTTGCGCCATACCAAGCCACACTAAAATTATCTGTTTTACAATTTTCCAAAGCCACATTTGTATCAAATATTTGAGCATACCTGTTTGCTTCTATTATTGCATTTTTTATAATTACATTACCTGAAATCTTACCATTTATGTTTAGAGTTTTCCCTTGCAAATCCCATATACCATAAATTACAGTATCAACACTCAATGTTACAAATTGAGCATTAGTAAAATTTAAAATCAAAGAAAATAATATCGTTAAAAGTATCTTCATTATTGTTTTGTTTGAGCAGTTACACTTACATCGCCGTACCATGCCTTTGCAAAGAGAGAAAACACAAAAGGCATGGCGAAGTCAATATCGCTCTGTGGGCTATGTTCATTTATTACTGCCACTTCCGGGATTGATAATAGGTAAAAGCCAAGCCCCTCTATAATCCTTGCATCCGGCTGTGTAATTGTGGTAAGGATAATTTGCGAAAACTTCTTTACAGAGGAATTGGCTGTATTGTCCGCCACTATTGACTTTGCGGAAGCATAGGCAGCGTTTAGCACCATTTCCTGAAATGCTTTGTCCTTCGCAATTTTTATTTTATCATCATACTTTTGCGCAAAACTGTTTACGCTGATTAAAACTAAAGCCGCTAAAATAATTTTCTTCATTGATTGATTTTTTTATTGTTAATTAAATTTTGTCCACGTTGAACCATCATATCCCCACCAGCCTTTACTTGTTATTGTTGAGCCGCTTCCGTCTGTTGAATATATTATCAACCCTTCTGCCGGGCTTGCAATTGCCTCTGCCTGTGAGCCTGTCATTCTCGGCGGCAGAAAACCTTTGTCAGTTGATGATAAAGTAAGTATTGCACTTGCAGGTTGTGTATTAGTACCTATACTTACACGGCTATCACTCGTTGCCGTGCTGCTCATAGAAGTACCGTCATACGTTCCTGTGCCAAATATTACATTACCTATGTTTAACTGCTTCCCTGCTGCTGTATCTGGCAATGCAACGTGAGGGCCTACGGCTATGTTCGCATTGCCTCTGCGCTGATTAGCTGCTGCGCTATCGCCTATTGCTGTGCTATAATTACCTCCTTCGGTAAACGCTGCTATTGCAACGCTAAAGCCGCTGCCTGTACCGCCTATATCCGCTGCCGAAGCAGTTAATGAAGTAACCGCAGCTATCCCTGCGCCGCCGCTAACCATAGATACTGCTGTTACAGCACCGCCGCTTACTGTTATGTTAGCGATAGGAGCTACTACGAAATAGTTCGCCGGGATTGTGTTTAACGAAACATTAGTATAAGTACCATTAGTATAACCGCTACCTCCTGTTATTGCTCCCAAACCTGTAACTGTGTTGCCGTTGCTGTATAAGGCATTATTACCTATTGCTGTATTGCCTTGCGTGGTTGTGCTCCCAAACAAAGTATTTACCCCAATGCCAGTGTTATATTGTCCTGTGGTATTTTGAAACAACCCTTTACTACCTACCGTCGTGTTACTCTGCCCTGTGGAGTAGTATAAAGCTTGTGCGCCTACGGCTGTATTATTTGATGAAGTTGTGTTGCTCCAAAGGCTATTCAGACCTATGGATGTGTTCGCTACCCCTGTGGTGTTGGCTGTTAATGCCTCAAAACCTATGGCCGTTATAGCTCCTGTTGTATTGCTACCCCCGGCACTTGTCCCTATAGCTACATTTCCACTCCCAGTATTTGAATTGAGCGCACTATTGCCTATGGCTATGTTATAATTTCCACTTACGTTGCTGTACAACGCAAAGAATCCCATGCCAAAGTTACCGCCGCCTGTCGTATTACTCCTTAACGCTTCCCTGCCTGCTGCAAAGTTACCTGTACCAGTTGTATTACTATACAAAGCCCTATATCCTATAGCTGCATTAGCGCCGCCTGTGGTATTAGCCTTTAAAGCCTCATAGCCTACTACTGTATTCGTTAATCCAGATGTAACATTTTGCAATGCTCCATATCCAAAGATTGTATTCGTAGAAGTGCTATCTATAAAACCGCTGCGCCTTCCATTAACACGGAAATTCAAAGCCTTTTTATCTGTTGTGCCAATAAATTTTGTGCTGTCATTAATGCCTGTATTGCCTCCTAACTTCCACATATTGCCTACTATGGCCAAACTATCCTGCTGCACCTTATACAGCGTTGCCAATGCTGCGCTATCTGCTTTCACGGTGTAATTCCTGCCAACGCTATCAACCTTAGTACCCCAACCTTGCAGCACATATTCAACACTACCACCACCGCCACCTGAACCAACGCTATCTATAAATGCAAACTCCCATACTCCGTTTATTTTGATGTAAACACTATCGCTACTCCGCATTACATCCTTCACTAATCCGCTGCTATCCACGTTAAATTTCAAAGTGTCCGCATCTACATAAAGGGGCTGCTCTACCAACACCGTATCGCTCCCTAAATCCAAACCCTTAATTGCATTGCTATCTACTCCTACCGTATAATTTCTCCCTGCACTATCTACCTCCACTCCCCAGCCAGCATTTACATAATCCGTACCACCACCGCCGCCTGTGCCTACGCTGTCTTTAAATGCGAATTGCCAAATCCCATTCTTAAAAAAAAATATGCTGTCTGTTCCTGCTTTTTTTGAAATATTTGTTATGCCGCCTGTAGGTATTGTTGTTCCGCTTATAAGCGTGAGATAATCAAAATAATATTCTATCGGGGCAGATAAACCATCAATAGAATGTTTTAAAACAAAGGCACTTATATTGCCGCTTGCTCCAAAATCGGAAAGAGGTATGGTAATATTCTGATATACGCCAGTAAGGTTTTTATTAAACCCATAGGCCGTAGATAATGTTACAGGCAGACTAACATCATTTGAAGTGTTATCTATTTCTAAAACCACAATAAAATTCTGACGTATAGATAAAGCCGTCTTTAACTTAACATAAAATCTTACTGCGTTATAATCGTTTGTTGCTGCCGGTGTTCCGTTGAATCTTATTGACGTCCCATCTACACCATTTGTTACATCGGCTGATTTTACAAGATGGTATGTGCTTAACGTGTTATTGAAATTTGCAGTTGCAGTAGTTCCTGCCGTCCACTCAGACGGAGAACCTAAATTCTCATCCCATAAAACTATCTGGCTAACACCGTTTGGTGTTGTAGCCCCGGCATTTACTAAAACTGCCGTTAAGTATAATTGAGTAGTAGGGTTTACCGTAGGAACCTGGGGGTCTGTTGACGGTGTACCCGTTATTTTTATAAGTTCTCCCGTATTATCAAGCCCTATTACATCAAAACGTGGATAAGAGGGGTCTGCTATATCTAAAGTAATACTGCCTCCCGGAAAATTATACCCGTTACCACCTATGCAAAATGTTGCACTTGTTACATTATAGGTTAAACCAACCCCAGACCATGTTACTAAACCTCCTGCTGTGAGGCCGCAATTACCGGCGTTTTGAAATATGGGTAGCCACTCTGTAGCTGCGCTATTACGCACCCAGTATTGATTGTCCGAAGTAGTGAATATTATCGCTCCGGGATAATCTTTTATTGGTGTTGCATTTGCCCCTGTAGTTGTAGTATAGGTTTTAACAATTATACCGCCGCCAGCCGTAAAACCTCCCTTAGCCTTTACGACATTATTATTATTTCCAATAGACTGCTCACCGCCGGGATATTGGGCAAATGCTGTTAGAGAAAATAAAGAAAATAATAAGGTTAGTGTCTTTATCATGATATAGTTTCTATTCTTATAAATTCACCGGTTACTAATGGGCTGTTTAATATTATATTATTGGCCGATGGTATTTTGGTATAGTAATAGCTTCCATCGCCTGGGTCTTGACCCGGCAGGGTTAATGCGCCCCTTACAACCCTAACTCGCTTGTCAATAAATGCATCGCTGGTTACTGTATCACTACCATTTGTGAGACCCGAAACAGTATATACCGTACCTGTCACAACTGCCGTATTTCCAATGATACACTCTACTACTACTGTTCCTGTATTAACTAATCCGGGGCTATTACCGCTACAACCTGTGGTAAAATCGTATGGCGGTATCACTAAATTGGTGTTGGTATATTGCCAAACTGCCCCATTGTGAGTGAGCGAATAAAATGTACTAAACATTTCATTGAGGCAATCTGTATCTTGTGCGCATACTTTTTCACGGATAAGTTTATACAGCGCCAACGCTTTATCATAGGCACTTTTACTACATCCACAGCCGCAATCGCAGCCATCATCGTGTAGTTTTAATGCTGAAAGCCACGAAAACAGTATGGCCATTGCCGGGGGAATGAAAGCTGCTTTTTCAAAATATATACTCCTACCTGCTTCTACAGTTAGCCAACTGTACATATCGTTGGTGTATGTGGCATTTACGCCGAAATGTATTTTATAAAGACTGTCATAATACGCCCCGCTATACGCAAGGTCTATGCTGGATGCAGAACTTATAATTACCCCTGCTGGTATTTCTGCCTGCCAACTGCGGACTAATGTATTGGTTGTATATTCCGGTACGTCATGTTGCGTTTCGTCTGTGGCAGATAATGCCGGGGTGAATACATCAAAGTCTTTGGCTATTATAATTTCGGGTAATTCAAATTGGTAATTAAACTCCCTGCTGAATATGCCTGCATCGTAGCCTGTCGCTATTGCTGATACCTGTATAAAGTATGTTCCCCTCTGCGGATTGCCATCGCTGGCTAATCGCAAGGGTAATGTAAATTCGGGAAATCCACTACCGTTCCACGATACATCAGGGGATGCTGTATTTCCATTCCTGATAAGTCCGTCAGGCTGGCGCACATCAAAGGCTGCTGTAATGCCCTCTATATCTGGTGAGGATATATCGCTGCTGAATTGCAGGGATAGCTTGTTCAATGTAAGGTTGAACTTAACGGTAAAACTGATATGTCCTTGTAGTGTTGGCACGTAACATTGATTTTTAAATATCTGCACCTTTTATTGATGCAGGTATTCCCGTAAACCGTATGCTACGAGGCGTAGCGTTCCGGCTTACGAATTTTTTTTATTTTCAACAGGTTGCATTTCTTCTTCAACCGTTTCCTCGGAAATAACGGGTTGTTGAATTTCTGCAAGCTGTTCCTGTTTTACTGCTTTATTGGCCTTTTTTAACAAGGTTTCTATTTTGCCTTTCATTGCCGGGCCATTTACACCGTTTAGAAGTATTTGTGCAAACTGGTCTGTTTCATTTGCACCCTCCCTGCGTTCTAACAAGGCCAATGTTTCGCCGCTTGCAGACAAATACCATTTCATTTCAACAGTATTATAACTGATAACACCTGCTTCCTTAGCCATCTTGATAAGCGCTTTGGTCATTGTTTCTTCGCTGTCAATAGTTTCATAAAATTCTTCCGGCGCTCTTTCTGCTATGGTTTTCAGCTTGTCTTTTAATACATGCACATCTAATTGGGTAGATATGTTGTAAGCTGCCGCCCTGATTTGCGTTTCTTCTTTATTCCACCTGTCAATGGCATTCCAACTGTCTTGCAACATATTGCGTACCCTGCTGCGCTGGTTGGCTTCGGCCAGTTCATCAATTCTTTCAAAAATTTTTATTACACCGGGTGTGGCAAAAGGATTTGATTTATTCTGACTTAACAGTTCAAGTACATAGTATATTTCCACATCCACAGGGTTATCGCCACTTAATTTGAATGAGCCATCGTTTTTGCGTGGCTTTACATACAGTTTTCCGGGCGTTATATTCCCGTCTTTGCCTACATTTTTGATAACGGCAATGGTTACGGGCTGGCCGGAACCTTTATCCATGATGGTGTCTTTGAGTACAATACACTGTACAGCACCAAATAAAAACTCTCCTTCTGTTTTGTCTTTATCGGTATTTTTTACACCCGTGAGCAGCCTGTACTGTGCTGTTTCGCCGGGTTTTAATGCCTTTTTTTTGAGATAATCTGTTATGACAGGGGATACTTTATTTATTTCGCTGTCTTTTACTGTTTTTAAATACACGGTTTATTTTTTTTAATTATAAAATAAAGAGGCGGCGTAGTAGCCGCCCCTAAGTTGATTATGATAAAACTATCTGCCGGAACATCTGCTTAGTGCCAAGGCATTCTGTACCCTGGTGGGTAAGCATATGGCTGGTGAGCGCATGTTCACCATCGGTAGGAGTAGGGGCCAATGCACCAGTGTACCATTCTTCTATGTACTCTGTGCCTCGGTTATTAGAAGCATTCTTATTGGGTAAATACCTTACGCCAATACGAGGCTCTGAACTGCCTTTCCCATCTCTGTCCACCACTTTAACCTTATTATCTTTTGGCCAGCCGTATATTTTTTTACCTAAAGAAGAACTTCCGGCAAAATATGACAACTGCGGATGGTCTAACAGGCGCAAAGAGGCAAATTCCAACGTAAACCTTCCTTTGGTGAATTTATTTACATTGAGGTTTACTTCTGTGCCATCTACATTTAGCCTGGCTGATGTTACACCTGATGACCCCAGGTTCTTAAAGTAATCATCATACTTACGCCAGGCTGCATCAGGTGCGGCTACAATGTAATCCGCAGGGGCTTTTACAGCGTTCAACTGGTCTAACAGGTCGTCCACATCTAATGCACCTACTGTGCCGGGTGAGGCTACACTGTCTTTTACCCCGTATGATTCAATTTCATTAACCCAGCCGCCAGTGGTTTGTACGCTGCCACCATTTTCATCTACCAGCGAAGGTGATGCTGTACCGTATTGGTTTGCTGATTTTACCCCGGCAGTTAATGTGGCCGAAAGTTGCAGCTTGAATGCAATAGCCTGCTGCTCGGCCTGAGTATAGATATAATAACCATTGCCAATTTCAACAGTAGTGTTGCTTTGGATGTCCGAAATCTTCCTTTTATCCCTTAGTGTTTCTATCTGGTTAAAATATTTAGTTTGACCGTAGTTAATGCTCTGCACTTCCTTAGAACCTTCACCCACTACTATACCAATTGCTGATACTTTATCACCTGCGGCGGCGGTAAGGTTTCCTCCATTTACGGATGTGATGGTAAAGCTATCTTTGCCGCCTGCGGTGGTGATGGCAGAGTTAATCATACCTACTGCATCGTTCTCAAACAAAAGTTTGAGGCCCCGGCGGGCAAAGCCTGTTGATGTGATGGTAACGGTAAGCGTGGGCGTGCCTGACCCTGCTACACCTCCGGTATCAAATTCCAGAACCTGCAACACATCTTCGTTTACGAAATGATGGTAGTCGGCCTGCTTGGTGGGCTTATACCTTTTTATGGCCAACATAAGGTCGTCAAAACCATTATCGCAGGCCTGGTTAATGAGATTGGGGTTAATCTCTCTTGTATCCATATAGGCTATGGCTGTAACAAGTTTTTTATCGGTTGTACTTCTTGTAAATGACATTGTATAAAAGTTTTGCTGCTGCCCGGTTTTTACGGGAAGCATTGTTAATTAATAATGTTTGCCTTAGCGAACAGTTTTATCCCCGATAACCGTAATCATTATTATCGGACGGGGGCAATGGCTGCTGCTGTTGGCGTGGTGTGGCGTTTTCCAGTTCCGCTTCAAACGCTTTCTTTGCAATGGCTTCCCGGTGTTTGCCATAGGCATCCAGAAACTGCGGCAAGTGGGCTGTTACTGCGATTTTTTTGTAAAAATCGGTGAGTTCAACGCCATCAATGTCTTGCCTGTCTGTGTTGAGAATTGTGTTTAAGCAGCTTTCTACCACAGCATCGGCATTGTCAATAGGAAAAGTGAAAGCCTCGTCACCTTCACCAAACCTCAATGCTTTTTGTTGCAGAAAATCCACAGTTTCCTTGTGTTCTGTAACCGCTTTTTGAAGCGTTTGCAACCTTTCAGCCTCTCGCTGCTCTATTGCATCGGTGTCTTTTACAGGAACTTTAAATTTTTCCTGTTCTTCAATAAGCTGTTTCCTTATTTTATCCGCATCTAAACGCATCTGTTCCTGACCATAAACAGCCTCATCGCTGTCTTCGTCAAAATCATCACGGTTTAGATAGTATTTTTGTTCTAATTCTTTGCGTAGCTTGAATTTAAGGGCTGTTTCGCTCATGCCCGGATTCTCTTTCTTTAGCTGCATTTCCAGCAATTGTTCCGATGTCATTTTGCTGTAATCCACGGTTTTTACCTCCAGGTAAGGCGTTACATTACCTTCTTTTTGGTAGTAATCTACCATGCCAACGGCAAATTCATCCAGCCCTAATTCTTTGAGTACATCTGCTTTGGAAAGTTTTTTTACTTCTTTTTTCCAGTCATAAGTAGTTGCTGCTGGTGGTTGGCTTTCGTCGCTTTTTTGTTCTTTGGGTTGTTGTTCTTTATTATCGGCAGCTTTATTGGGCTGCTGCAACTCAGGTGTATTTTCGGTTGAGGGTTGTGATTTATCGTTGGGCGCTTCTTCGGATTTTGGATTTTGTGGTTCGGTTGATTCTAAAGGTTCGCCGTAGGTGTAATTCTTTTCTATGGCAATGGGTTCTGAGGCCGTTGGCGCTTCTGCAACGGGGGCGGCGGCTTCTCTTATAAAAGATGTTTTAATGCTCATTTAATATATTTTTCGTTCAAATAAAAATCCGGTTTCAAAATTAAGTTGATATTTTATGAAATATTATAAAAAAGTTTGCCATAGATAACATTTACAGAGCTTCTTCTGTTTCTACCTGCTGCCCGGGTACGCCTTGTTCCTGCTGTGCTATCATTCCCGTAGCTTTTTGCATTACGGCTTCATTGGCTAACCCTTGTTTTTGGCTGACAGTGATAAAATCCCATGCTTTTTCATAGCCAATTTTTTCCATCTCTCTTTGATGTTGTTCTTCGGCCATTTCATGTTTAAGCATTTCGGCCTGCTCGTTTATCTGCGCCTGCATTTGAGAGTTGGCCTGCTCCCGTGCCATAGCTTCGTTTTGTATGCGCTGCTTACCTTTTTCTACTTTATATGCCAGGAGCATCGCAGAGCGTTTGAGATTGTTGGTATAAAGAATATTGATTACTTCGGAATGGCTTATATATCCTGCCCTGATGTCTTCCAGCATAAGTTGCATTACCATCTGCCGTTGTTCATCGCCCGGCCTGTCTTCTACCATAATATCATAATCGTAATGGGCAATGCTTTCTGGCACACGGATATGTCTTCCTGTTGACTTATTGTATCCATCGTAAGGTCCGTTCTTAATAGCTGTCTTTAACCTTTGCGTTACACCACGGGCAAGGCTTTCTATGAGCCTGCGCCTGCTATTGAGCATATACCACAGAGCATTGTTCGTACTTTCATTTGCCATTTGTGCTATGGTTGTAAGGGTACGTGCATTAGGAGTGCTGCCATCGGTAAGTTCGTTAAGCCCGGATATTTCCCTTAATGCCTGCTTAGACTGGCTGATGTCTTGTATTATCTGCACAATATGGTCGGCCATATTATTGCTAATGGCGTTAATGGCTTTGTAATTCACATTTTTGTCCATGCTTATACCGCTACGCCTGCTAATTAATATGCCCGTTTCAAAAAACATATCTAAAACATCAATTGGCTTCATAGCCTGTCCACCCTTTCCGAGGGCTACACCCTCTATGGCTGCAAGGTCTATATCAAAACCATTTGGAACGAGCCTGTTTCGGAAATTGCGGAGTTTGTAGTTAGCTATGTTGATGTCGTCAATAATAGGTATCATTTGCTCGGTAAGCCCTACCGATCTCATATTGTGAAACGAAGCGGCCTGTATGTGGTAGCTCAATTTCGTTTTACTCATGGTCTTTACTTCTACAGTGCGTTTTTGGTTTTCGGCAAGGCCATAGTCGTAAATGTATTCTGTGCCTATAACCCATTTACCCTTATAAAGGGCTTCAATGGTTTTGGAGGTGTAGCTGTTCTTGGAGGTGTTTTTACCTTCTTTTTTAGGACTTGCTTTGCTAATGCGGATATTGCCGTTTTTGTCGGTGGTTTCTTCTGTAACTCTTTTGTTGTACGATATAAATTCAAAGTCGAGTACTTCTGTTTTAAATAGGTCGTATCCATTTGTTTCAACGGAACTGGATCCCATTGTGGAAGGGTTGCCATACCTACCCTCAGCATGACTGCGAATGATGGCCATTTGGTCTTCATTGAAGGTTTTTGAAAGGTCTGACAACTTAACGGGAATAACTTCAAAACCCCATGTGATGTCGGAAAAATCGGGCTGTTCTGTATAGGAACATCCAAAGCTACCGGGATATACTTTCCTTACTGTAACCTTATTATTTTCGTCTAAGCCTTCTTTTACTATTGATACGCCAAAATCCACATTATCTTCTGCTACGGCATCTAATATTTTGTCGGTTTCTGTTTCGTAAAAAATCATTTGTACGCTTTCTTCAATATCCATAGCTCTTGTGAGTTTGGGCCCAAACTCCATACGCATTTCTAATTCCTCCAAATCTTCCGGCTCGCCGGCTTCGGGTTTTAGCTCTGCGCTATCCGCTAATTCACTGCCCCTTTTTTGCAGTTCTTCCCGAAGCATTATTTTTGTTTTTATTCTTGCATATTCTTTATCTTCTGCATCGGTAGCGCTGGCATTAATAGGCGTGGCCACAATGTTGTAGCCTGATTTTTGAAGTTTAGCAACGGCGATATTTCTTAACACCATACCATCTGCCCGTGGTGTCATGTCTATTTTCATGTAGCTGGCATCCTGGCTCTCATCGCTAAGCAATTGTTTTTTGTAGCGGTCAAGGCTTTGGCGGTTCATGGCGTAGTCCCTTATTTCTGCGTATTTGTTGCGCTTGGCGTAAAATATGCTGCCGTCAGGCATGGATGAATGCCAGTTTGCCCATATGGCTTTACCAAATTGGAGCATAAAGTCTGCCTCGGATTTTTTACGTGGGTCTGTATCGTGCGATGGGAATGCTATGGTTTGGATGGTACTCATGATATTGCTGTTTTGCGGAAGCCGTACTCTTCCAATGATATTAATGGGGATTGTGGTTTGTTATACAATAGCCTGTTATCTGCAATAAGGGTGTAGCCTGCGGCCATAGCAGAATCGTAGGCTGTGGTGTTATTGAGGTCGAATTGTAGCCAGTCGTTAATGAGTGTGCGGAAGAAAACTTTTTTAATACTATTGAGGATATAGCCTTCTGTAACTTCTGCTAACTGCTGATGTGTTTTTTGATTGCCCGGAATACCATAATCGTCATAACCATTTAGCTTCATTAAAAAAGCCTCATAACCACGATGGATAAAGTAGTCTTTCCAGTTGTTTTTATTGCTTTCAAATAATATGAGGCAGCCGAAGAATACGGATGTTTTGAGCATATCTTCGTACTGTATATCTGTAGATGGCGCACGATGCCTGTAAGAGCATACAAAAGCATCGTTATAAGGGTCTATGCTGGCGGCATCGTATTTCATTTTAACGAACATAGCGCCATCTGACCTACGGCTGTCTTTTACAACGGAGTGGCTGAAAGTATCTGCCCCGGCAACAAATCTGTGGGTGTTTCCAGGCCTGAAAAGGTTGCCTATGCGGCTTATGTTATTGCTTTCGCCTTCATTTTTAAAATTCCAGCATATTTCCCAATGGCCGTGTTTGTCTTTTACCCATATTACTTTTGTATCCCTTTCGCCATTCAGCCAAACGAAGTTACCACGCTCTATAATATTTTCGGCAATATTGATAATACCAAGCTGTTCATTGAGCAGGCCGCTATCGTAAAGGCATTGGTCTCCATCTATCCAAAAAGATTCATCAAGGGTGAATGGGTTTTTGCGGATAAAAGATGCAAGGTTGCGTGTATTGTTTTGCAGTGCAGCCCGGCGGTTCATAAAATATTTCCTCGCCTTTACTTCATCAGGCTTACCGTATTTATTAAAGCCTACGTTGCCATTTTCATCCCAATACATTGTTTTGTATGCAGGAAGGAAGTATGTGTATAGGCCGGAATTGGTGCGCCCGTTTTTATCCCTTTTATCCCGGTTGCTGTTCTTTACTAATTTTTGAAACTCGGCACCGCCGTTCTCCATTTCTTCTACGGTTGTGGTGTATAATTGCTTGCCGATATATTTACCATCTACTTCTGAGCAAAACATGACAACATCGTGGCGGTCGGCAATAGAATGGCCTTCTAATTTACCTGCTTCATCTGAAACGTAGCGGTGTAATTCCGGGCCATCATAAGCAGATGGTTTTGCCGGTTTGTAATCTATAAACGATTCTAAAGCGGCATCTTCCGTATTTTTCTTTCTGCCTTTTTGGGATGTATTGAATAACCTCAATTCTTTTGAGGGGCTATCGCCTGCGCTGCGGTCGAATATCGGCCTTAAAAATTCGGGCAGCTTGCGCCAGGGTGCTATGACGGCTTTTTGAAATACCTCTGCGGCATCGCCATCTGTTTTGGATTGTATGCCGCCGTGCATTGCTTCGGTACGAAATATGTAGTGGTATAGGAATAGGCCGCTTCTCGCCGTTTTTCCTTCTTTCCTCTTTGTTATTTCGATTAAGCCAAGGCAATTAGGGTCTTCTATGCAATATTGAAGTACATAATAATAATCCCTGTTAGGTTCACGGTAGTCAAAGTATTTGCCCTGAAACTTCCAGTAATTTAGCAGCATGTAGTGTTGTCCGGTGATATATACGGGTTCGCCATTATTGTAAAACCATACCCCATAGATAATACGCCGTATTTCCCTTAGCCTTATATCTTCCAGTTCGGAATCGGTATAATCGGGGTCTATATCTTTCATTCGCCGCTCTGCTTCTACCCGTTTTTCCCAGTCGGCAGGCAGGGGCTGCCGCTCCCAATACTGCTTTGATTTTATTTGTGAGCGCTTAATAACATCTGTTTTCACCACTTCCCCTGTATCGGCATGGCTACCATACCCTACAGGTGGCAGCCAGCACTCATAAGGCGTACAACTATCGTTGCCGTCTATGAGTATTTTTTTACCGCCGTGGATAGGTTTAAACATCAGTTAAAAAGTTTAGCTATATTTTCAGGTGTAATTTTTAGTTTTCCCTTTTTTTCTAACTCTACATCTTCGCCAAAGAATGATTTGTATAGCTTGTCTATGCGTATTATGTCTTTATCCAACTCGTCTTTGAGGGCCGATTTCTTCTGCACGGCATCCAACTGTTCTTTGCTGCTTTTGCCTTCTATGGGTTCAAGCAGTTTTTTTGTGCTTTCCCAAAAGCAGTTTTCTATAACAACAATGGCGGCGTATTCCTTTGATTTGGAAAAGCGCATGAAATATTTTATGAGCATATCTACCAGGAAAGGGTGGCTGAAACTATATACCGAATCCATATATTCTTCATCTTTTGCAGGGAGGCCTGCTATATCTGCGGCAATAGTTTTGCGAAAGTTTAAATCTCTTTCATTGATTAGAAGTGGGCTTTTAGGGTCGTAAGCAGCAATGATGTACCTGATAAGGGCATCTATATTGTGTTCTTTTATATCCCATGTTTCGTTTTCTATGAGCGAATAAAGCCGGGGGTATTTGACAATCATTTTTTCTTTTGCCATAGGATTAAATGCACATGCCGAAAAATCATCGTATTTATATGCCATTAAAAAAAGTTTTCTTTTGTATAACAAATTTCATTTTAAATACTATAATTTTGAACTAAAAGTTTGCCATAGATAACTTTATACAAATTCTATAAAATATGTCTTTTAAATGGAAGCCGCCGGGAGATAAATTATTATTGAGGGAAATAACAGAAAGTGAACAGCATGGACTGCTGACTGTTGTGAATAATACAAGTGGGTTAAAGAAAGGGATTATACTATCTGTGGGTAAGGGATTGCCAGAATATGAAATGAGCGTAAAAGAGGGTGATGCTGTCCTGTATAAAAAAGAACATGCGGAGGATGTGATAGTGGAGGGTGAGGTGTTGAAGTTAGTGCAGGAAAGGAATGTGTGGTTCCCTATTAATAATGATGAGTGAACTACCAACCCATCGCCTAAGAGTGAATTAATTTTACATAACGTTTAAAAAATATTTTGGTTTGGCATTACTTACAATAGAAGATTTTGTTTTTTGTATAAGAAAACAGATACTCTTTCAGCGTGGAAGGGGCGGCAACCGGCACAAAATGTATTACACGGCCTACAACCATGAGTTAGTATATGCGAAAAGTTTTGGGTATAACAGGGAGGCGAAGCAAGCGGACAAAATAGGTGATGAATGGGGAATGATAGTGTTTATACACTGCGCCAGGCGATATGGGTTTAAGGAAGATGAAATAAGGACAGAATTGAAACTGCCAATGTGGAAGTACGTGCGCATTTGCAAGCAAATTGCCAGGGTAGTGAGCGGAAGATGCGAAAATGAGCTGCTGCACATTTTGGTTAAGAATAAAATAAAACTTGTGCAGAACAGCGTAAGCTTTTTTTTTTAACGTAAAACCTATGGAAGATGGGGAAGTATGAGTGGAGCGATTTTCAGAATAACCGCAGGGAGCAACGGCGGCCAAGGGATAAAAAGCGGCTGAAACCTATACCCAAGAAATCGGCGAAGCGGATAGAGGATGACAAAGTGTATTTTGCGGAAAGAGATTTATTTTTGATGATGCATAAGGAATGTCAACTAAATGTGCCGGGCTGCACCCGTAAGGCTACGGAAATACATCATAAGGCAGGACGTATAGGCGCAAAATATTTGGATAAAAAATATTGGGCCGCAAGTTGCCGGAACTGTAACGGGTGGGTGGAGGTGAATAGTGCGGCGGCTAAGGAAAATGGATTGAAAATTTCTAAATTTAGTGTATAACAAAAAAGCGCTTGCTTATTGTTTTTGCAAATACCTTGACGGTAAAGTGAACTACCCATTGGCTAAAGACCGATGGGTTTTACGCTCCGAATTATAAATTGAGCTACGAAAAGGCATCGGCTATTCTCCGGTTAATTGGCTATGAAAAAGTACAGGAAGAAAGCTGGCGTAAAGCGCCTTAATTCACTCAATTCCATTTCCAACTACCTCTGCTATCATTCCCCCTATGTTACAAAACATTACGGCTGCACTACCGGCGTTTTCAACTGCATTACGTATAACCTTAGCAGGTTCGATTATTCCAGCCTCTACCATATCTTGCCACCTATCAGATTTTGCATTGTATCCGTAATTATCTTCAAGACTAAGATAATCTATATACTCATGCGTTAGCTCCATACTTGAATTTTCTAATATTTGTTTAAACGGAGCTCGTAATGACGTTGCCAATGTAGATGTTTCAAGTAATGTTTCAGATATTTTAAAATATGTAATGCCCCCGCCAGGCAAATAACCTTCTTCCAGGGCGGAGCGAACTGCCAATATACTATCCTCTGCCAGGTCTAAATTAGCGTCTGTTTCTATTTCTGTTGCCGCCGCTATGTGCAGAATGGCTACGCCCTTACCCATACTCGCCGCCCGGCTTCTTAGGTATTCACGTTCAAAGTCGCTCACCGCTTCCGCTATACCTTGTTTTATTTCTTCCGCTTTATCCTTAATTTCTTCGGGATTTCCCTGCCCATTAATAACAATCGTTTTATTTTTGCCTATTACCACCTTTTCGCACAAACCCAGCCATTCATGGTTAAATTCACTCATGGGGCGGCCATTATCTTCGGATATTATCTTTCCACCGGTGAACACAGCTATATCCTGCATCATTTCGTAACGCTTTGCGCCGCTCTCTGGAGCTTGTACTACGCATATTTTCAATTTACCCTGCTCTTTATTCTGCACAACTGTAGCTAATGCCTCACCTTCAATATGTGAGCATATAAGCAAGAGAGGTTTATCGTTCACAACCGCATAGTTTAATGCAGGTAATATATCTTCTACTTTTGAAATAACCTTATCATATACCATTATCAGGACTTCACCTTCCAAAACACATTCGGCTTTGGCCGGGTTTGTTATAAAATAAGGATGCATCATTCCTTTTGGGAAATAAAATCCACCCAGCACCTCCATAAAAGTTTTGTTTATTTGACTTTTGCGGAGATCTATCTGCCCATCTTCGCCTATCTGAGCGAAGGCATCGGCTATAAGAGTGCCAATCTCAATATTGTTGTTGGAGGATATTGTGGCTATTTGTTTTATTTTT
>OFQX01000254.1_pt1 | contig 16919 bp, 23 predicted proteins | sample 1542951 | NCBI WGS metagenome assembly OFQX01 (sample SAMN07774215, study PRJEB24372) | wastewater metagenome | isolation source: WWTP Novara (Effluent) | place: Italy: Novara | collected 2015-12
TTGGTCAAAGCCCTGTCTCTCTTGGCGAGCTCGGCCTGCCACCATGCAGTGTAAGCAGCCTCTGCTTTGGTCCGTGCCTCAATGTCTTTCAGAGCCACATGCAACCGGGCAGCACTGGAAGCAGCCTCTGCTTGTTCCTGAGCTTTAAGACTGGCTACGGAACGAAGTATTCGGTCCTGCTCTGCTCTCTCCCTCTTCATGAGCTCAGCCTGCCACCAGGCTGAGTAGGCTTCCTCTGACTTGGCACGGGCCGCTGCCACTGCCGTAGCCGCCTTCAAACGGGTCGCGTTTGAGGTTAATTCTGCTCGCTCCTGAGCCTTTAACTCTTTCACAGCGGCGGCAATTGACAACTGCTCAGCTCGCTCACGCTTCTGAAGTTCAGAAGCCCACCAGGAGGTGTATTCCTCCTCCGTTTTCTGCCTAGTTGACCTGGCAGCAGTTGCTACCTTCAACCGGGCAACACTGGAAGCAGCCTCTGCCTGTTCCTGAGCTTTAAGACTGGCTACGGTCTCTAGCACAGAAGCTTTGGCCTGAGCCCCAATTTCAAGATAGTAGGCTCGCATCTCAGCAAGACCTTGAGGTTTGGCTGTGAGTGCTTCGATCTGGGACTTGGTTGTAGCCGCGCTCGCCCGCATCTCTTTCGACAGGGTCTCAAACGTGCCGACGACAATTTTTTGATATTGCGTAAGGGCTCGCCCTGTACGCGTGACCATGCCATCTACGAGTTCAACTGTACCCCGTTTGGTAGCTTCTGCGGCACCAGTAATTTGATCTGTAGCCGCTTTGAACTTTGCTTCTAGTTTAGAGAGCTCAGCCTGGGCAGTCTTCACCGTAGCTTCAAGTTCTACTATCCTTGAGCTAGCTTTGCCCAAGCTCTTCTGAAGCTCCTCAAGACCTCCAGCCCCTTTACCAAGCGTACCGAATGCAGTCTTTAAGTCTTCATACGAAGTCTTCAAAGTACCGAGTTCTACAGCCGCGTTACCAGTATCAATCTTTAGGGATAGGGTGGCTGCTTCGTTCATTTCTTCTGCTGCTCCGCGTAGTGATTCAGGTACATCACATCCAAGGTCTTCACGTTGTTCAGGAACAACAGCCGGTCTTCCACATCATGTATCTTGGCAATCTCCAGGTACGCCAAAACTTCAGCGATCTGTATTGCCTGAGGTCCGCCTTCGTAAGCCTGCCGTGACTGGCTTAAGAAACCAAACTCATGTAGCACCCCGCCTACGTACTCACCTACATCTGGCTTGTCCTTCAGGGCTTGAGGGACAACTCCAGTATCCTCTGCCATCTCACGTAGGAAAGCCTCACGGGCCCCCCACTTGAGATGCCATTGGAAGTAGGTCGTTAGTTTTTTAGGTCTTCGGCCTGCTGCTCAGCTTTGAAGGCATCGAAGTCTTCAGCAAGCTTCATGATCTCGGTGCGGAAATCTTTGAAACCCAGGAGCATCTTGGCGTTGTCCTTGGAGAACTCCAATTCCTTGCCCTTGAAAGAGACATTCTTCCAACCAAATAAGATGGTGTCAGCGATGACATCGATCATGATTTTGTCAGACAGCTCGTCAGCCGCATCAGTCTTGGTCTCCAGAGCCTTCTTATTGCGCTCGTAGGTCTTGCCAAGTTGTTTGCGGTAAGCCTTGTTGCCAGCGCGAGCTACGAGAAACTCTGCATCACCCAGTTCCATCCAGGTTCCGTTTTGTTCTTTGGCCTCGTCAACCGCGTAGGTGCTGAAAATGTCCACAGTAGTAACTCCTTAAGTTTATGTCAGTAATTTTGAGGGGCTCACCCGGCCCCTCATTCGGGTGTTATTGCTTAGGTTGCAGCCACGCCAGCACGGTCGATGATGAGCGTCTTGCTGGTGCTTGGGTCCATGATGGCGGTGAAAGGCATAGACAGCATCACGTCCTGATCAAGCGAGCCGGCATTAACCTTGGCATCGCCGTACTTGATCTTAGGCAAGGTGATGACGTAACCGTTGCCGGCGCCATCAGTCGCACGCAGACTCAAGCTGGAAGCGGTATTGTTCTTGAACTTGTCCCACATCGTGCCATCGGCCAAATAAACTTCCATGGTGCCGCTGACCTGCAAGGAGCCCGTACCGACGCCAACTGCGCCAAGGCTTCCAATAGCTGTCTGGGCCCGGAGGCTGTTGTCGATCGACAGGTCAACCGACTTGATGTAAGTGCCGGTAAGAACAGAGCTACCTTCCATGATATTGCCGACACCTGCCACTGCGTTGACAACGTCCAGTGTTTTTGACGCAATCGGAGAACCCGGCAGCTGCGTGGTAGTGTCAGTGCGTAGTGCATCTTTACCCATGAAGCTGAAGGCGCCACCAACAACTGAGCCAGCTGCAAACTTCAGGCTCAGTTTGCTGGCGCACATGCCGCGATAGGCAAAGAATTGGGGCGTAGTCGCATCAGCAAGACCCCGTTCGATCGTATAGCTATTCAGCGTGGTGCCGTTGGAAATACGTGAGGCAGAAACTGTAACAGCCGCACCGCCGAGGCCGGTAGCGCCCGTGAAAGGCGTACCCTGGAAGGTCAGAACGGTAGTAGTCGGTGGGACAGTCAGCGAGACCTGTGCCCAAATGTTCTGCAACGGGTTGGTAGAGCCGCCGATCTTTACCCACTGGCCCATGACCAAACTGGTGAAGATGCTGGCACCCGAGGTGGCCGCACCAGCAGTCAGCGTACCAGTAGCGAAATTTGCTGAGGTAGGGATAGCCACACCAACGCCGTTTACACCGAACACCGTGTAGGTGCTCTGCATGACAGCTTCGATCAACGGGTCATACTCGTTGTACGACAATTCAAAATTGACATCGCCCGAAGCGCTGGCGCCGGTCTGGATCAAGTCCGTTACCTGACGGTCGGACCGGATTTCTTTTGAGGTATCAGTATTGATAGCGAAGGCCAGCGACTCGCCAGTCATACGCAGGTTGTTTGGGTTGCCAGAACCAGGAATGGTACCGAAGGTAACTTCCTTGATGAATCGTAGTTGGGCGCGGTTGGAAGTAGCTAAACTCATGTGATTCTCCTTAAATTACGTGCGCCCCTCTGGGCTTCGCGCAATGGTAGTTCATAAATAAAATTTATGCAATGATCAGGAAATTGAATCGAAGGTGAAAGGCACGAATAAATCGTAACTCGACCACTCATCAATGATCTGCTTCTTGCCGGGGGATGGAACCCGAGTAGTGACACCTCCAATTTGCTTGGAATTGAAGAGGGCTGTCAGGTAGTCAAACAGCTGTAGGGCAACACGTGTTCCGCTGCCATCTTTGAAAATCAGGCGAAACGTGACCTCGCCAAGTGTTCGGCTGTGCGGTCTGGCTTCGATAGTAGCTTGTTTGGCTACCAGGAAGTCGATGGAGATGAGCACAAGCATGTCGCTCACCGAGTTCATATCGACCTTGATCGTATTCTCATAGATCACCTTGAGCGCTGGGTAATCCGCAGTCAGGTTGGTGTTGATATGGGCGACAAGGCTGTCACGAGCTTCTACGTAGGTTGTCATTTGCCAAAGCCTCTCAGGTGCGTCAGATTAGCTGCGCTGATATTATGATAAGTGAATCCAACGATACCTACCGCTCTGGCTACCACATGGTCAGCCCCTGCGTTTACTGGTCGCAACTGTATGGACCCATTCTCAACTCGATAAGCATATGAATCACTATGATCATGCTTGGCGCTATTGTGTAGGTAGATGGACTCTCCCAGTACTAGCTTAGGCCACTTGGCGTTTGCCCTGGCATATGACATAGCCGGCGTGCTCCCCATTTGAAATAATGGGCTCATCGTATTGCGCCCAAGTAGATTAGGCTTGTACCCACCTAGAGCGTCAGGTGTAAACGAGGAGTCTGTGGCGCTCTTCGACACCTTCCAATTCGCTACAAAGTCGCCGCTGTATTGAGGTGAGGTTTTAAGGATTTGCTCAAAGGCCTCACGGGCAATGCCTACTGCCGCTTCGGCTGCTGCCGTTTCAACCTTGGAAAACCAACGCTGCACAGTCTCATCGAAACTGTCAAGGTTTAGGACTTTAATCACGGCGTGTATGAAGGGACATGGTCAGCCCCTTGTCCTCGACTGCCAGTACGCGCCAAGGTCCATCTGACAGGGTCAGGGTGTCTGATTGCTTGACCAGCGGCCAGGCCGACTTCAGGACGTGGACCGTCTCATCACCCTGCTCATTGTTCTCCTGAGCGGTGGTCACCCGGTCAAAGCTCTCAGCGCGTCGGAAGCGCAGTATCTTCGCCGTGGTAGTTGCACTTGCGTAGGTGTCTGTAACCGGGGAGTAAGTCTTGGTGGTGATCGTCGCAGTCTCAAAGATCGAGTTATCGAACTTGTTGCCCAACGCAATGATCAAGCCTGATGCTGAGTGGTATGCCTCTTTGATATGGAACCACCGGTCATCAAGGTGCACCAGATAACCAGCCGCTATTGTCTCGGCGCCGCCCAGGAAAACCTGATACTGAGGGAAGAACTCGGATGAGGTCCGTTCATCTACGGCGTACTTCATGAAGACTGTGGCAGCGTAGGCCGCTACCCCCGGCAGATTGCCTAGTGCTTCGGCCACCGTGAGTATGGCCGACACGCCGTCCGCGCCCTGCATCACATACGTAGTCCGTATTAAGGACCCATGCCAGTAGTCCGGTGCACCATGTCCTACTAGGTACGTTTGGCCATCAATTGTGACCGCTCCCCTCAGTGGCATGGTTACCCCTGGAGCTACTGACATAGCCCTTTTCTTTACAGCTACTCCATCTATTTTAGAAAAGCTGAGGGGCTCTAAACCCACGAAGAAAACACCTGAGCTTGGGTTATACGCATCTAAAGCAGCCTGCGTATCACCCATTTTTGCTGCGTTAGATAATTTCACGGCAACCTCCGTTAACTATTGCGAGTAGGTGGGGTAGGTTAGCTATACTCGTGGCTTCTTTTCGGAACCCCTCAACTCCTGTATCAACCGTATCAAACATCTCTAGCGCCTTCTTCTCTATAGACCTGGCTTCCCGCCCATCTGCAAAGTACCGGGTATGTATAGTAGATATCAACACGCCTGCACGAGTGGCACTCGTCCTGTGTCTCCCGAGCCTGGCCTTTAGGTTCTTGGTAATCCCGAACCCAACGTAGTTACCTGTGGTTGATTCTAGGCTTACTACATAGACGTATGCGGGAACTTCCGGTTTAAACCCAGATGTGGCGCATGTAGGGCACCCAGACTTGCTCCCGTTCAATACATTGTTTGGCGTCGTCACCCACTCATGCCCACAGGGACCCCTAAACTTCGTGCTTACCTGAGTATTGATATATTCCCCAACAAGTTCTATCCCTCTTGATTCCAGTCTAGCTGCGGCCTCTTCTCGGGTAACACGTAAGCATATAGGGCATCCAGTTTTAGCAGGGCCTAGAATATTGTGAACTCTGGCCTCCCACTCATGCCCCTGAGGGCAGCGCACTGTGCACTTCTCTGCTACGTTTTTAAAATCACCAACAAGTATAAAACCAAGTTCTGCTAATCTTTGCTCGGGGCTTCCGTTGCGTTGTTTCCTACACGTAGGGCACCCTGTTTTGTTATGTCCGAGAACCGAATTAAGGGTTGTTTCCCAGGTGTGTCCCTTAGCGCATTAAATCTACGCTTTAGTGTAACTCCGCCAACCCAAGGGTCAAGCAGTTCAAAACCACGGCCTGCAAGCTTCATAACCGCGTCCTGCTCCGTTACACGTGCAACCTTGGCACAGTGTGGGCACCCTCTAGCCCCTTCTTTCCTGAGTACAGGGCGCAGTGTTGTCACCCACTCGTGCCCTTTATAGCATTGTAAGGTGTGACGCCCATGGCCCCCTGTAAACTCACTGATAAGCCTAATGCATCGAGAAGCTAGTCGTTCTCGAATTGCTGCTTCAACAACTTGCTTCGGCCTCTTGGGCCTTCCTGTTGTCATTTAACTACCCGTGATCGGATCAACAGAAGGCGAGACTACCCCAAAGTAGGTTTTAACTACTTTGTCAGCCGAGGCCGAGCTATTGACCAGCGCAAATAGTTGATCCAACCGTAAGCGGAAGCGTGAGTACTCCCGGCCAACCGCATCAATGACTTTTTGGTACGGCGTATCTTGAGAGCGGCGAATTGCTGCTTTCCCGTCTGTGATCTGCTCAGGGCTGAACAGGGGCAAGGATGTCGTCAGTTGTCGCGCTACTGCGTAGGTCGCAAACAGGTGGGCCGTCTGCAGGAACCGGGTCTGGTCGTCTGTCTTGGTGGCAAGTGCTTTAGTCGCCGCATACACAGACGGCAGATTGACGTTGATGTCTTCCAACTCAATCTGCAGCATGTCCGCATACAATGGCAAGTCCAGCGTATCGTCCTCGATCTCGTCTGCTGAGACACCGAGGGCGGCGCGGACTTCAGGGAAGGTGGTGTAGTCGGTTAAGAGCATTTGATGAGCCAACCAGCATCAATGTTGGCTTGCACCCATCCGTCAATCTCAACCGGTGTCGGCTCTGCGCCCACGACCTGGCCAGTCGGGATGATATGGAACGGCGGAAACTTTGCTGACAGCTTGGTAGCTTCAGGCTTCTTTGCTTGGGTGTTAATTGCTGCGGCCATGACTTTCTCCTTCGAGGAAAATTCCCTGCGATTCTACCTTGTTTGCCAAATGTGTGGTAGTGAGAAAGGTTGACACTTTCAAAGCTTGACACCTTTAATTTTTGGTGTAACATTCATCGAATTATAAAAACAAACGGTTACTACAATGAAGAAACTATCACAACAGGAGTTTGTGGAAAAAGCCATCTCCCGCTCTAAACGTCCTATTGATTTAAGCGAATTTGAATACACAGGTTCTGCTTCTAAAAGTAAGGCAATATGTCCTGAACACGGTCCTTTCCAAATATCAGCAAACGCCTTGATGAACAGGATTGGATGCCCCTGCTGTGCTTTAACAGAAAGAGGTCAAAAGAGGCGACTTACTCAGGATGAGTATATAACCAAGGCCAAAGAAGTCCACGGTGACCTGTACGATTACGCTTATACCCAGTACTTAACATCCCAGGACCAGGTATCGATACTGTGTAAAGTACACGGCCTATTCAACCAAGGAGCAAACTCACATCTATCGGGTAGGGGTTGCCCAAAATGCGGTGATGCTCGTGTTGGGGTTAAATCTCGTCTTGACCAGTCAGCCTACCTAGCTAGAGCTATTGAAATCCATGGGGATACCTACGACCTATCAAATATAAAATTTGAAGGTATGTCAAAAAAGATAGAGGTGCTGTGCCGAACGCATGGTGTTTTCTATCCGAGAGCTGGGAATTTCACAACACTCAGCAGCGGTTGTCCGAAATGCGCTCGTGAGGTTACGGGGCGTAAAACACGTAAGCTTGAGGCCTCCTACCTAACCGACGCTATAAAAGCCCACGGCGGTCACTATACGTATGGGAAAGTCTCGTATAAGAATGGAGCGGCCTACCTGACCATATTCTGTAAGGACCACGGTAAGTTTAAGCAACTGGCCCAAGACCATATAAGCGGGTCTGGGTGCTCGAAGTGCTCTCACCCTGTTTTTGACCAAGCTTCATTTACTCAGGCTGCACTTAGTATGCATGGCGACACCTATGATTACAGTCTCTCCACCTATGTGAAATCCCTTGATAAAGTGGTCATCGTTTGTAAATCCCATGGCCCTTTCTCTCAGACACCGAATATGCACGTCAACATGGGTCAGGGTTGCCCATCCTGCGCTACTACAGGTCCGTCTAATGGTCAGCTTGAGGTGTTTGACTTTGTGTCTAAGCTAGCCAATGCAGAGCTTGAGTGGCCCATACCGGGTACCAAAAGTAGGGTCGATATTATGCTTGCATCAGAGAAGACGGCTATTGAGTTTCACGGGTTGATATGGCATAGCACAAAGTATAAGAAAGACCCTAAGGCTGACTACCTAAAGCACTTAAGAATGTCAGACCTTGGCTATCGATTGATCCATGTTTATCAGGACGAGTGGGAGCGTAGTCGTGAGGTAGTAAAGAGAACGCTTGAGTCAGCACTTGGTGTTTTACCAAGGGTTTTTGCTCGTAAGTGCAGGGTGGTAGAGGTTAGCCGCGAGGATGCTAATGTTTTTTTCAACGCCAACCACCTTCAAGGGTCTAGCACCGCCTCTGTACACTTCGGACTCACACTTGGTACTGAGTTAGTAGCTTGTATGGGGTTTGGGGTGGCAAGGAGTAACCGTAGAAATACGGACCAGCGGCTGTGGGAGCTTCAGCGCTATGCAGCAACATGCACTGTCGTGGGTGGTGCGTCCCGTCTGTTGTCCAGGTTTGCAGCACTTAAACTATGTCATACCCTGGTCTCTTATAGTGACACCCGAGTCTTCAACGGGAGCATGTACATGGCGCTAGGGTTCACAAAAATTCATGACACTCCTCCCGACTATTGCTACACCAATGGAAGTACTAGTGTTGGCCGAATCCATAAGTCAAAGTTTCAACGGAAGCATCTACCCAGTCTTCTTGAAAACTTTGACCATTCAAAAACAGAGGTGGAGAACTGCTTTAATAATGGGTGGTACCAAATATTCGACTGTGGAAAGACAAAATGGGAATTGGCTATGTAAACGTAAAAAGGCCCTCCGAAGAGGGCCTTTTACATACTACCTATTAAGGGGTGTATGTTAGGACTTCAAAAGCGTCGTTAAACAATCTTCGAGCCAATGAACCTGCATCAAACCGCATAGCAGAGCCACGGCGAAGCACGAAATCTTCTTGCGCCTGGTAGCTTGCATTCGTGCTGGTCACACGCTGGATAGCGTAACGAGCGTCGATACCCATGATAGAGCCAGCCGGCCAGCCCACTGAAGGGTCAACGATGAAGATCGGCAGGTCTTTGTTCCAACCCGGATTCAGGATGGAGACCGTGGTATCGATACGTGAGCTGTTCGGATTATCCTGAACAACAGTCGGACGACCTGCACGACCTTCAATTGCCATAGCGCCGGCAATGTCGGTAACCAAGTGAGTCAACGTGCGCTTCTTGGAGTTGTTATACAGCCACAGCATCCAAGCTTTCTGGGTGATACCGGTGGTTGCAGCCGCGTCCAGAGAGACAGCGGTTTTGACCTTACCACCGATGGCAGACAATGCCGTTTGACCAACGTCCGGGTCACCATTGAGCATGGCAAGCAAGTTCTGGTTTGCCCGCTCGTTACGCTCAACAGCGACCTGACGGGCGATAGACAACGAAATGAAATCTAGGTTGAGGTATTTCGTGGCTTGTTCTGACCACTCGATGCCCATTGAAAAAACGGGCACTCGGATAGATTTTTCACTGGTGGTCAAAGTAAGCATGTTAACCGGCTTGGCCAACTGAGCAATCGGTTGGCTACGACCAGCTTCCGGGCCGGCATAGTTAACTTCTGGCCAGAGCAACCAGTCATCAGTGATGGTGTCCTCAAGTGCGATCATAGAATCGAATGCGTTGGCATTCATATCCAGGTCACTCAACAGCTTGTCTTCAACCAAGGCGCCGATGGCTGGCATCAACAGGACGCGAGCTTGGGTGCTCGGGGTCTTGACGATGGAACCAGCTTCCAGTTTCGGACGACCATTGATCACTGCGTCAAGGCTGGACGCCTTGATACCATGCTTCTTGGACGGCTGAAGAATGATGCCTTCCGACGCACAGAGCTGGCTGAATACATCGCCATGCACTTCTGCGTTGGTATCGTACTGACCATTGACAAAGTCACGGACAGACAACTTGTTGTCGCCAGCTGCGCGAATAGTCTCGAGGTTGATCTCGACCTGTTGGATGTTGCCGTTGGAATCAAAAAATGCAGACATGTGTTTCTCCTGAATTAGCCGTTAACACGTTCGATGGTTGCAGTCTGACCAACGGCTGTAGTACCGTCGAGGGAGACAACACGCCAGGCGAAGTACATGCCGGTTTGATTGGTGGCCTTACAGACCTTAGGGTAAGCGCCGGACAGACCGGTGCCCTTGGCAACTGGGGTGCCAGCAACAACGTAATCGCCAACAGCGATGACACCGATACCAGGGGTAGCCTGAAGACCATCAAGGGTAACCTTGACACGACCTTCGGTAAGGATGCCACCGATGGAGAAGTCATCAGCCGTGAAGGATTCAACCGAATTGATAAAGCCTTCGAGTTGATCACCAGCAGCGGTCAGGTTGTACAGTGAATCACCGATCAGCTTAACCGGCTTGCCGGTTTCGAGGTCGGTCACGTAGTTGGCAGAGCCAGAGCCGACACCAAGGCGGACGGTATCCGCTTCAGTGCCGATGAGTGGTTGCAGTTTGAACTTAGCCATGTGCTACTCCTTACTTTTGATTAAAACGAACCGCATTCACAAGGGCCTTGTGACGCGGGTTGGAATGCGGTTCTTGTTTTACAGATTGATCAGCATTGACCGCCGCAATGCCACCAACCTTGTACTGCGCCGCAAACTGATCACTCAGTGCAGCGTGCTCGGCTACGATCTGAACACCACTCATGGCGCTCATATCAACGGCTGCCATGTTCAAGGCAACGCGCATGTTGTTCAACGACTTGCAGGCGATCTCGCGCAACGGTTCAGCAGAAGCGCTGGTCGTCGCGATCTGATCTTCCAGCTTTGAAATCTTGATGCCGGCTTGGAGCAGGGCCTCGTCCTTGGCTACCAGCTGCGAATTCAGTAACTGAACAGTCGCCGCAGAAGCGTCAACCTTTTCGATGGCAGCGTCAATGACTTCTTTGGCAGCCTCGGCATCTACTACCAACTTCACTTCGATTTTGTCAGCCTTCGACTGCTCAGCCTCAGCGACCAGTGCTGCATCTGCAGCAACAGCTTCGGGGGTCGGAACTTCGACGTCACCAGCGTTCAGAGCAGAAGCCCCGGATGCTAGAGCGGCGATATTCGCTTCAGTAAGTGCTTGTTTGATCTTCATATCAGCTTCTCCAGAGAGGGTCGTTCCGCCTGCGCCGGTAAGTGGCACCTTCGGTTTCCCGCGATTGTCCATAAAATTATTTGATGAGTCAATAGCTTTTGTCTTTAGCTCACCCATTACTTGATCAAAATTCTTAATCGAGTCAATCAACCCAGCTTTAACGCCTGCTTCCCCGACAAACTCCTGGCCTTGGGCCATTGTCTGGTCAGTGTAGTCATATGTCTGGCCGCGCATGTTAGCCACATGGTCGACAAAGATACCGTAGGCAGCATCAACCACCTGCTGAATCTGAGCCTTACCAGCGGCAGATAAGGGTTCAACTGAGTTAGCCAAGGCTTTGAACTTGCCGGCTCTGATAACAGTGACCCCGATACCTGCTTCTTTCAGGGCCTGGCTGCGTTCCATGTGGGTGCTGATCACACCAATGGAGCCGACGACTGCTGTCTTGCCGGCGCTAACGCTGCCAGCTGCACAGCCTAACCAATAGGCCGCACTCGCCATCGTTCCGTCAGAGAAAGTCGACACTGGCTTCACTTGATCATTGACCATGCGAATCAGGTTGGCTGTATCGGAGACGCCAGAAACTGCGCCACCGCCTGAGTCGATGTCGAGCAGAATTTGCTTAACCTCAGGGTCATTGGCAGCCGTGACCAAGGCGTCACGAATCTCAGGGTAGCCAGTCATCCCAAAAACTTCGTTGATCCAGCCCTCGTCATTGTTCAGCGAGCCCTTAATTGAGATAACAGCCACACCGTCGCTGATCTCCAATAAGCGCGGAAGTTCCTGCTCCTGTTCCTGTGTGTAGTTACCAGCAGCAAGACGTTGGGTTGCCCCTTCCTCTGCCTCCAGTGCCGCTTTAAGGCTCGCTTCAGTACCTGCCCATACGTTTTCCTGGTGTAGTTTCATCCCCATCTTATTTCTCCTTGAGCTGCCATTCCACACAATCAGCATGGAGTCGGCGGCATTCGCCAAATGAATCAATCATATTGTACTCCCAGAACCTTATTTCACGGTCTGAACCATCCTTTGGTACGGGGGCCGTCGCGCAAGCTGTCAGGCATGCCTCCGGTGGGTTTCTGGGTACCGTTGGCGGCATTGATTGCGTCGAGCAGCAGGCTGTGAGACTCAGCGTCACGGCCACAACCAGACTTAGCTTTAATACTTGCATCACTCACTCCTTTATTTCTGGCTGACCGGGCACGCTCTGCAGCCACAGTCTCGCGTTGTACTCTCTCAATCGCGGCTTGTTTGTCAGCGTCAGCCTGTTCACTGAATCGCGCAATAGCGGCGTCCTTAGCATCGGCGTATTCCTGCGCCACTTGTCCGTCGCAATACTGGTAGCCCAGGTATGCACCACCTCCAAAGACCAGTAGAGAGGAAACAAGGATCGCGATGATTTTGTAGGGTAGTGGCACCATGTCATAGAGCCCTCGGCTGGTTGATGTAGCTTGGGGAATTGGGTAACCTACTGGTAACACCCACCATTTGGAGATCGTTATGCTTGACCTTACCGGAATTAAACATGGGAGGCTTACTCCTATTGAACGAATTGGAAAGACTAACCACGGCGTAACCCTGTGGCGCTGCATTTGTGAATGTGGTAAAGAAACGACTACCCAGCAGGGTTCCTTGCGTAATGGACGAGCAAAGTCTTGTGGATGTTATGCACAAGAGAAACGCCTTACGCATGGTAGAAGCCGAATGTCTGACCCAACATACCAGTCGTGGAACCACATGAAAGACCGATGCCGAAACAAGAACCACGTTGCCTACCCAAGATACGGTGGGTCCGAAGTAACTGTCTGTGACCGGTGGCTTGACTTCGACAACTTCGTTGCTGACATGGGTAACAGACCCCTTGGGACAACCCTTGACAGGCTCAATCGGCAAGGTAACTACGAGCCTGGTAATTGCGCTTGGAAAACCCCAAAAGAGCAGGCTAATAACCGAAAATCTAGTCGACTCATTACGTTTAACGGTATTACTAAATCGCTCACGGACTGGGCTGCGTCTTGTGGTGTTAAAGACACAACTTTGGCCTACCGTCTTGATAACGGGTGGCCTATTGAAGAGGCTATAACACGGTGTGCTCATAAGTCTCTCGACTCCAGGTATGCCTTGAACACATAAGTTGCGAACATAGTCACTGGAGCTGTTACCGCCGCTATTATTGCTGCTAGGTCAATACCTGGTCTAGAGCTAGTCATCACATAACTCATGGCCCAAACTGAGACATTCCACGTCATCCATATAGCTATGACCAACACAGTCCTCCGTACAATTCCGTACTTGTCCACAACAGAGAAAACAGCATCTATATATGTCATGGTAAACCTTTCGTATAGGTCACTCGACCATTATCAAAATGAGCCGTCAGTACCTCACCGCGTGGGTTGTCATTGAAGGAACAGTGAACCCAGGTACCCTCCCACAGCAGTTGATCCACACCAATGAATTCAAGGTGCATCTGTAGTTCTTTAGCAACCTGCAGCGGGGTACCAAACTGTGGTGCCCTAAAGTCTACTGCCTCACCCTTGACGTGCTGAGACTTGCTGGACCCATGCACAGCCGCATTCAACTTTGGGCAACGGTACCCACTGCTGATTATGACTGGAACCTCAAGAATTGAGCGAACCCGTTCCATACCCGCTGCAGTCCCGTAGAGCGCGTCAAGTATCTGTGCGCTTGGGGTATTATCGATGCCGTTTCTGACAGCAGTATCACTGTCAGTAAATTCAGCGAGGGTAAAGTGTGCAGATAGGTTCATTTGAGCACCTGCAGTGTAGCCCACGCTCCTCTGCCCTTCCAGCCGGGCATCTCAACATAAGCCTGAAGGCTCCAGGCTCCCTCCAGGGATAAGTCACCGTCTACTGTAGTGTAGGCTACAGCCGTAGTGCCACTGACCGAAGCCACCCACTCTTTGACGTGCCCATCAGGCCTTTTAGCCCTGATCTTTCGGACAGTGGCAGTGCTAATATCAACACCACAGTCCAGTATTATCTCTGTACCAGTGTCACCTACAAAAACCGTATTCATACTTCCTCCTCAAAACCTAGTCCTGACAGAAGGCTCAGGCGCCGTGTAATGCTGCTAGGTGCTGTTGCTACAGCAGTTAGTGGTCCAGAGATACCTGCGACCATGTACAGATCACTGTCATCTGTGACTGACGTGGATATGTGAGACTCAATATGTAGTTGTTCAGGGATCATAGATTGGACACCTCTCTGACTTTAGTAACCACTACTGAGACTAACCGTATAACATATCTTTTAGTCTTCAGCAGTGTTGATATAAGCCATGACCGTTGATCAAAGGACCTTTTATCAAATGACCTTTCATCAAACATTATGGCACCAACGTGCTGCGCAGCTTGTTACCTTCACTACCGTCGCCGTGATACGCCTGCCCGATTGCTTTACGCAGGTCAGAGTGTATCGGCGTAAGCTGCGCAGCGGCCAGGACCGCGGCGGCAATCTCGGCGGCAGTCGGGCCTGATCCGCCCACGGCTGTGGTGGCGTACGCCAGCGAGGTTTGGCGCTCAACGTAGACGCCTGCTACAGGGACAATCGTCCCGTTAAGGTTACCCTTGATTACATAATTCCCAGCGTTCGGAAACTTAAGGCTGTAATAGGGGTTAAGGTCCATCTGGTACATGAACGCGCCGCCGCCAAGATTCAAAGCCTTCCAAATATGGGTCGGTGGGTATATCGCGGCCACGGCATCATCTTCAAACCCTCGAAGCGTTTCATGAAAAACCGGCAAGTCGAGGATACTTGCCATGCTTTCAATTACACCGTTTGGGAAGTCGATTGAAATGGTCACAGTCTTTTACTCATCAGGGTTCCTAACGGCAGTACCTGATCCACCGTTGGAAGTCACAGCCAGCGTCGATTCAAACGGAACAATGCTCGGCGTCGTGCCTTTGCGCACGCGATACCGGCAAGTGAAGCCGCTCCCATATTGGAAGTTCGCCGACTGGATGCTGGTGCCTGTGGCCACCGCGTCAATGAACGGGATGAACACAGGCAGACCGGAAGCGTATCCGCCGACAGGAACAGCAGGCGAAAGCCCGGTGATCACGTTGCCCGAGCGTGCCGTGTAGGTATGGCGGTTGCCGTTGATCCGAATGTAACAAGCCTGCGACCCCGGCTCGGTAGGTGTATCAGCCGGCGCAGCGGTCAGCTGGACAGAGGTTGCGCCAGCAATTGCTGAACTGGCCAGCGTCGTGTCGTTGCTGAAACCTGAACCGCTATCACGAGCCACAATTACATAGTCACCAGAGACAACGCCGCCGACTTCGATTGCTACGTTAGATGGCGGAGTTTCTTTCGTGCCGTCATGCGAAATCAGTTCGTAATTCTTGGAGTCTGCAGCCATGACGCCGGTAAGCCACCAGCCCTGAGCGACGAACCATTTACCACCGGCAAACGTGCCGAACGGAGCCAAGACGTTCTCAGGATAGGCCGCATTTAGTTTGCGGTACTTGTAGCCAGCGGCGCCGGCCAGCGTTGCCGTCGAGTTTTCAGAACACGCCCACATCAGTGCTTGATAAGCATCGGCAAGCGTTGTTGAGCCGTTTAGCGTGATCGTTCCTTTGTGCAGCTTGGCTCCTTGACCGCCGCCCAAATCCTGAGTGGTGTCGCCTGTTGCTACAGTCATTGTGCCGAAGATGGTTTCAGCCGACGCTGCTGAAATGGTGATGTTCGTATCAAGCGAGGTTGAAAGCGCTGCCGTTTGCTCGCCACCGGCTGCGATGTTTACGTCAAAGTGCGAATAGCTTTGACCGTACTTGCGCGAATAAACAGTGGCGTTGCCTGAGTCGATCAGCGTGCCGCCAGTTTTCGCCTTGAGCAGAATCTGGAAGTTGGCCGAGTCGGCGTCACTCCAATACTTCGTGACCTTGGCCGCATTCTGGATAATGTAGATCGGGCTGGAAGCGACGAGCGTGCCGATAACCTTCAGGCCGGTATAAAGCACCGCACCAGAGGATTGCTCAATGGAGCCGAACTTGAACCACTTGGCAGCGGCGTCGTCAATGTTGATGCCGTTGAGCAGCGTCAGCGCCATCGGGCGCGAGGCGTTCCGCTTACCGGCCAGTTCTGATGGGTTGCTGCCGAGGATGGAGATATTGTCGTCACCAGTCGGTGCCGAGTCGTCCGCCAAGTCCTGCAGCCACTGGTGCAGGGCCAGGGTGCTGTATCTGCTGTGCGTTCCCGGTACGAATGCGGTTACCTGGGTAATGTTGCCAGATACGTCAATGTCAAAATCGGTGTTGATACTCATGGTTACTCGTCCTGTACTTGTGATACGAACACAGACATGGCGCCGACCTGTGCTGTCGCCTGTGTCTCATACGGCTTGTATGTCGGGCTGCCACTTGCGTTTCGCACGCGAATCCGCAAATCGTTACTTGGATTTCCCGGCGAATACACAGACAGCGGAATGACCACCGTCGTCGATGCGGCAAGGTCGTCATACAACGTTGCCCCGCCAGTCACTGGGGCGATATTCACGCGGGAGCCGACAACGACATTGGTCAGAGTCAGCGTAAATACCCCGACCGGGTCAGTCGGCAGCAGTTGCAGACTGACCGGGCACAGATTGCTGACCAGAAACCTCCCCCTGGTGGTCGGCATCACCAGCGTTCCAGCCGCTCTGGGCAATCTCCAGAAGATCGCGCAGTTCGACATTACGGCAGTGCCAGTGTCAATTCAGGGTCAAAGAACGCGCCCTTGGTGGTGTCAGCCACTGCTGAATAGAACTTCAGGAAGATACCGACCTCCGTTCCATCGAGCACCGCTGTCGGGGTCTGCACACTGAATTTCTTCTTGTTGTAGAGCACCGGGCCAGGGTAGAACGGAACTTGGCCTGAAACCTCAGCGGACCAAGTAGCCGTCGATGCAGTGAGCGCGGCACCAGCGAAATCATATGTGTCGAAGGACTGCACCTCCCCCGCGCTGTCCTGGTACACGACCAGCATC
>OFQX01000256.1_pt1 | contig 16859 bp, 27 predicted proteins | sample 1542951 | NCBI WGS metagenome assembly OFQX01 (sample SAMN07774215, study PRJEB24372) | wastewater metagenome | isolation source: WWTP Novara (Effluent) | place: Italy: Novara | collected 2015-12
CGATCTGCGATATTTACTGTTGGCACAGTAGTCGATTCCACTGGCTATCGAACCGTACCGCTGACTTACGTGGACGGTAACAGTTTCGCAGACTTAGAATCTTGCGTTATCCAGTATTACGTGTCGGGGGCTAACGGTACGAATGGTACGAATGGTACGAATGGTACGAATGGTACGAATGGTACGAACGGAGATAGTGCGTACTTATACGTAGCTTACGCCTCGGCGATAGATGGCACAGGGTTCACGATGACTTTTGATGCCGGCTTGGCGTATCGCGCGATAAAATCTACTACGTCTCCGATAGCGTCTCCGGTAGTCGGGGATTTTACCGGACTTTGGTTTAAGGCAACAGGTGCCGACGGTCTCGCTGGCTCGGATGGGGCGCAGGGACACAGGGCTGGCATGACGTACGTTTGGGGTTCGAGTACTGGCAATGCGGACCCGACATCCGGCAAAATACGCTTAAGCGGTACCACCATGACACCAGGTACGGCATTGACATTGCGTACCAACGATGTAGATGCCCAGGCGGTGAATATGGAATCGAATATACAGTTGTGGTCGTCTGGCGATATTCTGGAGATGAAATCAAACGACAACGCGGGCCTAACATATATGCAGTTCCGCGTTGACACACCAGCGGTGGACGCAACAGGTTACTGGAATACCGCTGTGACAGTACTAGGTGGGGCCCTACCCGTCAATAACGGCGAGGTACTATCGATCCAACGCACGCCTAGAAGCAACTTCGGCGGTCTACGGTTTAAGTTCGACGTGACAGCAACATCCGGCGATCCTGGTTCCGGGAACATCCGGGCGAGTGGAACAAACTTTGCTGCCATAACAAATTTATACGTAGACGATGAGGCCCTTGGCGCGTTGAGCGTGCAACCGTTTGTAGCGACATGGATACAAAACGGACTCATTTACATACACAGTAACGCGGGTACGGGCTTCGGTATTGTTCGTATAACGTCGATTACCGATGGTGGCACGTACTATACAGTAGCTGTCACCGCGCTCGCTGGAACTACTATAACAGGTAATTCCGAAGTATCAATTATCTATATTCCACCGCCTAATGTGAGTTGGGACGGCACAGATTTGCTTGACGCAAGTGGAACCCCAATATCAGACCCTTTCACCTATGCTACCTTGGCGGACGTTCCGGCAGCATCGACAATGCTGGGTAAAGCGGTTATTGTTAAAAGCTTAGCAGGGAATACAGGCGGGGCACCTACATCAATATACGCTGATGCCGCGAAATCTAAATGGGAGATACTGAACGGTAGAGCGGTAATCGACAGGGCGGTTCCAAACTTGTTCGTGACGTCTGTAGCTTCGACCTTTGTTGGATCGTACACGATGGCCACCGCTGCGGCTGGAGCACAGACTAAAATAACGGCAACTGGTGCTCACGGGTTGACTACCGCAGTATGCATAACAGCAGGAGATACTTACATACGCATTCAGCCTGGCAGCGGAACAGGATGGACTCCCGGACTCTACAGAATAACAGCTATTACACTAGATACAACCGGTACAGACATCACTATCCTACATCCATTTACGTCGGGTATGGGGCAACCGATTATCGGTAAAGCCGGTACGCCTTTCGACGTAATACGTGTGCGCATGCCAGCAATGTCGAGTGTTGGCGGGGCGCTGGTTACCCTGACGAACAAACACGATTCAGTTGCCACTTCTGCAAGATCTTTGAGTGCGGAAATTGTAGCACTTAATGGCGCTGTTGGTAGCGGCTACGCGATATGGTCACCAGCTGCTAATGCTACGGCTGACGATATTATTCACCGCGTCCAGTTTGGTTTTAACAATATCGATGCGACTAATATCCAGCATAGAATTTTTAAAGAGACCGATTTAGATGGTTGGTTGACGGTTAATACCTCGGACGTGGATGGCGCGGTTGGCGCTGTGCAAACTAACACTACTTTTGAGATGCTATTCGTCTACAGCATAGCGGCAAATGATAAAATGTGCATACGTAATTACACCGTGGAGGGGTATATCTAATGGCTATATCTTATCTTTCTGCGTGCGCTACATCAGTCGCTGGGGGGGAACCCCCCTCTAATTTAGCCCCCTGGGACATCTCCGGCATTTGGACTAAAATAGAAGGTCCTCAGCACGGTGCGGCTACTTATTTTCCAAACCCGTACAACAAAGACGCCTCCGGCCAAGCGAACAGCGTGTTCGGGCAGCTCGATCGATTTACTTGGTATAAAGGTATACACTATACGTTAGATTGGGGGTCTGTCGAAACTGCACAAGGGGTTTACGATTGGTCAGAGGCGGATTTTATACTGGATACGGTAGCTGGGTTGACAAGGTCTACCGGCCAAAATAAAAAAGTAATGTTTCTCTTGCCGTGGAAGTCTTTCGGGTCTGCTGGCATGGCTGCAATATTGCCTGCGTATTTAAGAAATCCGCAACCAGCAAACTATCCGAACGGGAACCCAAGATGGCATCGCGCGATAGGCTGGACTTCTGGCTTGACGCCCGTTGGATACCATTTACGTTTGCAGGATTTTCGAAACGGGTTGACGGGTAACGACAGGGCTGGCGATCCGATCTATACGCTGCGTGATCGGTACTACGCGTTTTTACAAGCGATGCACAACAGATATAAAGATCATGCTGCTTTCCGAGGAATAATAACCACGGAACCAACCCCTACATCCGATGCCGAAATGTGGGACGCGACCGAGTACGACAGAAATCAATGGTTCGCTGGCCGTTTGCAGCTACTGAAAGGTATGAAGCAGATATTTACCAAACAACTTGTAGCAGAAGCTTGTAACTTTGACGTCCAGTGGGTTACGGATATGACAGGACAGAATGCTACGGATGGCCTGGCGGCAAACGGGATTGCGTTCACCAATCCGAACTACCACACGGGTGCTAACATTCGTGGCTGCCATAACGCGATGGATTTCTTGGCTGATATTGTACCTATAATCAATTCCTGCCAAGGGCTAGACCAAGATTCGAAAAGCGGTCAAACACTCAGGCAAGGAGCGGCAAACGACATATTTAATTTTTCACCAACGCCACCAAATTACGGTCAACCCCGTGTGATGATCGAAAATCCTGGGTATGTTGGCAGTACTTGGACGACTCATGATCCGCCAGATATGCCGTGGGTTATCGCTCGGGCACAATATCTTAAATCCAATATAATTGTGTACCAGCACAATTACGCATCAACTGGCAATAAGGGAGCGCCACGGTTTAACTGGGTGGATTTCTACACGGCGATGAACGCTAATACGACCGTGATTTCGCCAAATACCGGCGGATTAATACAAAACGACCCGGCTGGAGGTATGGTTACGACGAGACCGCTGCACGTTGCTGGCGATTAACGTACGTCAATGTGATTTTTACCACACACAACGGTAAGGAAAAGGAGGTAAACTGACATGGGGCTATTTACGGACGAAAGGCTAACTATGGACGTTGAAAACTTAAAAACTGAGGTTAGAGACCTTAAACACTACCGCGAAGTTAACAATGAACGACATGCTGCTTGTGAAGCGAAGCATGAACAGCATGTGTCACATCGGCGGCGACAGGACGACGCTATAAACCACAATACGGAAGCGCAAAAACAACTTGCAGCATCGATAGACAAGCTAACTGATTTAATATACCAGATGATAGAACGAGTAGATGGCAGCCAGTCGCAAATTGATTTTATACGTGACTGGCAGACAACGTTCAGCAATAATCGGAAAGCGTTATCTAGTATTTTTTGGTTACTAGCCGGGGTTAGTACAGTGATAGGAACTTACCTTGTGGTCAAAGGGTTGCTATGATCTTCCGGCGGTTTATGATATTATTACTAGTAAGTTTAACCGCGTATGTTGTGGACTGGTCGATGCATTACGCGGATTTACGCGACGCGGACGCTAATGTCGGATTGGTGATCGGTGCAGTAAATGCGCCAGTATTAATCTTGCTAGGCTATGCTATGACGTTACTTCAACGGAAACCAGAAGAATGATAATACCGCCTCAATTAATGTTTTTTCTCGGCAAGTACGGCGCACGATTAGGCGCTGGAGTGCTAGCGCTTCTAATCCTGGGAGGTGCGTATTATTGGTATCGTTCAAAGATTTACGCTGAAGGTTATCAGGATGCTGTCAATGTATACGAGAAACGGGATTTTGAGTTTAGAAGGGTCGCTGAAAAACAGCTTGCAAAAATTAAAATTGAAAACGAAGTTAAGCGCGATGCAGATCGAGAAAATTATTTAAAGGCGATTAAAACTTATGCTGAATACTCTGAAAATATTAAGCGCGAGCATGGTCGTGCTATCAATGATCGCGTGTTCGTCCGCGTCAAAACCAAAAGAGCGAATACCTGTGCTGACTCCGTGCCCGGCAAAACCAACGTACCCGAAAGGATTACTCCAGGAGATGAACCACTTGACTGGGCAGAACTGGGACTCGAAGATAGAGCAAATCTTGCCGGTTACAAAGCAGAGGTAAAGAGAATGGCGCTATTATGTAGGCAAGCAGCATACGCCATAGAACAAAATTTCGAGATCAAATAAATGCGGTTAATATTACATCGTGCGTTAAAATCGCCAGAAGCCACCCTAGGGACCCTATCGGTACAAAACGGGTATAACGAACGATTTGTTTGTTACACCCTGGAAGATTGTTACCGGGAAATAGACGGCGAACCTGTGGCTAACTGGAAGATCAAAGGATCAACAGCGATACCACGCGGGGAATACGAGGTAAAATACACGGATTCCGCTAGGTTCGGGAAAAAGACCCTACAACTTATGGACGTGCCCGGATTTACGGGCATCCGCATACATGCTGGTAACACCGCGAAAGACACAGAAGGCTGTATACTCCCAGGGCTTACACAACACACAGACTCAATAAGTTGTAGTTACTCTGTTGTGAATAGCCGAGCAGCAGTTAATAAGATTGAAGATCTGATACTGCCTGTTCTGAGATCCGGCGAGAAAGTTACAATAAAGATATGTTGAGGACATTATTAATTCTAACACTGACTTCCGGTTCGGCTTACGCGCTGAATGACCCGAGATTCTGCGGCGAACCGCAAAGATACGCAGATGGGCGTATAGTTCGCAGTCTTACAGTGCTACAACAATTTGAACGAATATGGCCGTTACCAGCAAATGAACCACGGGATGATTGGCAGATTGATCATGTAATTCCCTTAGCTTCGGGCGGTTGCGACAACTTAATTAATCTCCAGTGGCTTAAACGCAGCATAAAGACGTGCGCAGGCACTGAGTGTAAAGACCGATGGGAACGTAGGATATACAGAGGTTTGGAAAAATGAACAGCGAATTAGTTGATTTTATACAGTGCTTATCAACGCATGAACCAGAAAAACTGACGCAAGATGATATCAAATTGATTCGATGGTATATAAAGACGGATGGATGCACCGGGGTTCCTGACTTCTATTTAGAAGAGTGTATAAAGCACGATTTTTATTATCGAACCCACGTAGGGTTTGACGGGCGATTGATAAGCCGTAGCGATGCCGATAGATTATTCCGTCAGGGTATCCAGCGAAAATCATTTTTCGGTGTGTTATCACCGATGGCATGGTGGCGGTGGCTAGGTGTGCGCCTATTCGGCGCTAAAGCGTGGTACAGATAATCATCTTTTTGCAGCATCGTTCAATGCTGAAACAATCCATTCCGTTAGTTTCATGCCGCGCGATTGCGCGGCTTTAGTCCAAATAGCCTTATCAGATGCCCTGCAGCGTGCATGGATATGCGATGCTGCCAGATCGTCGTATGGTTTTGATGCATTGCTTGGCTTGCCGGTTAATCCCATTTTGATATAATATGCTCATTTATCAAATATACTGCGAGGATTGGCTTTTACATTGAAGCTAGAATTAATTAACAAAATTCCTATCTTTTCAAGATAGAACAGTATGTTTACAAGCTCTTGCACGTTACTAAAATTAACATCAATAAATTTAAGTTCTAGTTCGATCAGTAGGACATCTAAATTGTCAAAGTGCGTCCAAGTTTTAGGAAAAATAGACTTCAATCTCTGTTCGTTTTCTTTTATCCAGTCTGGATTTCCAAGCGTTTGCATTAAATCAGTTGTTGTCATTTTTTATATCCTTACACCGATCTTTTGCTAAAAATTCAGTACATTTAACTGCTAAAAACCTATCACCTATGCCATTTTCTGTGTACTTCTCTAGTATCACAGGCATAGAATGGAAATCAAGAAACTCACAGTGACGCATTCTATTCTGGCAGTTAATACACATACTGCCTTTCGGATGATATATATCTGTCATTTTCAATACCTATGCGGTCTGCCAATTGCTCTATCAAGTGTGTTATTAACGTGATCAACTAGATTTAACTCTGATTCAACCATTTTTCGCCAATCTTCAAACTCCTTCCCGAACGGAATTTTTATTTCACGGTTGCCGTGTAGCTCGAAAAATCTACCATCAAAATCGAATAATCCGTGTGACGTTCGTATTGTTAATTTCCCATGCTCTTTGACTTTATCGTTTAATTCAATGCCCGCTACTAATGCCCACCTGAGCATGCTGAGTCTATATTGCTCTTGATAATATTGCTCATGTGGTTTCATTTTTCTCGCTCTCTCTCTCTTATCATTAGTCATTTTGGCGGCTCCGGTATTTCCAATTTCTTCGTTTCGAATCGTGATCTTCTGTTCTTACATTGTTCGGACATTGTTGCCCATTTGCAATTATCCGGCGAATAACCTTTATTATTATTAATTCTCTCTATAGACATTCCTTCTGGCCTATCGCCCATATCTGCATAGAAGTTTTCAAATAATTTCCACCTATCGCAAACTGTTATGCCTCTGCCACCATAATGGTGGAACTTATCATTATTAGGGTTAGTGCATCTTTGGATCATGCTTTGCCAAGAAATATAAACAGGTTTATCACACATCTTATGTTTGCCTCTTTTAAAACAGCCGCATGATGTGGTATGTCCGCTTCTTAAATTGGCCCCGGTTGTTTTTATCTCATTTCCGCAAATACATTTACATTTCCACATTGCTTTCTTTTTACCGTTTGGATAAATATGATTTTCCAATGACGCAATGACTGTGAGTCTCCCGTATACATTCCCTAATATATCCACTCTATTGTGCGCTTTCATAATTAGTCCTCCCTAGGAGGTTTAGGTAGTTCCATCCAATGGGTGGGTTGTCTCAATTCATCAATACAGAACCCGGCTGATTCGTGCCACTTACATACAGAGATTAAAAATCTTAAATCCTGATAGGCCGGAGCGTATACAAGTATTTCCCTATCCTTCGGCGCTGTTTCAATCGGCTGCCACTGGTTTAATTCTTCGCATGCATTTATCAATTCACTCAATAAATCATCAGCAGATTCAATGTATTTTTGTATTGCTATGCGTTTATACTCGCGTAGACGTTTCTCAGTTATTACTTTCATATTCCCGCAACTCTTTCAGTTTTACTAAAATTCTATCTAAATTATTAAAATCGTAAGATTTTTCAAGTGTTTCGTTTGTGCCATACCGCCGAAAGGTTCATAGCATTAATAGTATTCGCCCTGTTTTGTTCATGCAAATATCCGCAAGAGTAAGCTAAGAATTGCTAACAAGCTACCAACTACAAATATCTCAATTCTATCTGCGATGATTCCTACAGCTGAGAATATTATCGCTAGTATGCCGGTATATACACTTATTACTAATATTACTTCTGATGCAGTGTACATAGTCTATATTCTCCTTTATTCTTCCATTGATTCGCATGGCTGCGACATACGTTTTCTAGTTGCATCATTCTTTAGATTTACTAGTCCGCAGCCTGAACAATACCACCAATGACATACTTTTTTAGTGAAAGAATGTGCTACAACTTTGAATTTTTTCTGTCGCGCTCTATATCTTTCTGCTTTAGTAGCCATGCGCAGACTCCCTCGCAACACATAATCTAGCATCTAGCTCGATCTTCGCATGCAGCATCGTAGCCGCTAAAGCAAATATCTTAGTAAAGTTTTTCCCATTGATTATCAAATCTGTATTAACCGGTACCATATTTGTATGCCGAATGGGTCGAATGTAAGTAGTATATTTTTCCAGCGCACATTCAATAGCAAACTCAGTGCGTTTATGCACCGCAGCAAGCTGTGTGATACTCCATTTTTCTCTCCAACGCGCAATGAGCTCACTTATTTCGGACTTACGCCATCTAACTCCGTGCCGTTCAGGTATGCGATCGTAATCCTGTTTACCGTATTTACTCACAGTGGTCCTCCTTATGTAAGCCCCCTATTATGCAGGGGGCTCGATAGCTTTACTAATCCCCGGTTTATGAGGCACCGGGTAAGCCTACCGAATCGCGAAAACCCGAGGACGGGCAGGTCAGGACGCTGGCTTATAAGGTAAGGTCGCCCTGTTCGCTCCGGCTCGACTCGTTATCTGCCCGACAAGTCAGCGGTAGTAATTCATTTTAGAGCGGTATCGTGTTCTTTTCGTAAATAATCAGTCAGATAATTAATAAAAAGTTATACCGCTCTAAGATGAATTACAGTATTAGTTCGTTAATCTTTTCTTCATGCTCTAAAATTCTTTTACAAGCCGCTTCAAAATAATAAGGATCTAACTCGCAACCAACAAACTCGAATCCGAGATTGTTGCACGCTATAGCGCTTGATCCTGACCCCGTTAGTACCCTTTTTCCCTGCCACTTACCTGGGCAGGTTAGGTGCGCCATGAACAGGCGTTCAACGCATTCCGTGAGTTATTTATATGTGCAAGTCAGCGTAGAGACTTTACTGAACTGGCCGAATAATGCCGTCTGCCCTTCTGGTATCGCGCGAGGACTTGAGGCCTCGATCAAATTACGCGCATTCTCACACTGGTTCATATTGTTGAAAATAGCGTTATATTCCACCGTGTGCGGCGCTTTCCAGTTGGCACTAGGATTAATGTAGTGTATACCCCCTGTTAACAAAGTCACTGTTGCGCTAGCAGTTCCAGCGATTAAGAATGTCAATACGCCAAAAATTAAAGCTGATTTTTTCATTTCTACTACTCCTTAAAAATTACCCGGTATTCCGTACCGTTCGGTTTTCATCACGGTTTCTATAATACACCGTTTTAAAATCTTGTCAAGTATTTTTATAAATATTTTTAATCCAGTTTAAACTCATCCCGGCAATGGCCGCAGGCTCCAGTAACCAATCGGGTGAAGTATTCCCCGCAATATGCGCATTCTCCGGGTTCGCCTTTTGGCATTTCTGTGGCTCTCAATCTCGCGCGTTCTAACCGTGCTTCGTGTATCTTTTCTTGCTTCTCTTGCGCAAAGTCGATTTCATCCATTTTTCTTTTTCCTCCCTGCGTGTCCGCATCCAATACCCGTATAGTCTAGGCTATTCGTTTTGCGTTTTCGTAACTGGCATATCAACGCTGATACATAGTGTGGGTGCACGCCTAGTACTTGCGCGATCTTAACCCTGGCGTACCCTTTTTCTAACATGTCGAGCGTTTTTGCTGTCGCTGTACCGGAGCGTTCTGGGTGTTTGAGCACTGGGCTTATGCAGCTAGCTGCAAATACTTCCGTGGCCATGTACCCATCAAACGGGTCGTGTGGGTATATATCACATTGTTTCAGTATGTCGCATATTTCGTCAGTCTCCATGATCCCGATATTTATTAACCTTCGTACCTCGACGCGAAGCTTTGCCGCTTCGCGTTCCGGTACGCCACCCCCAGTACATGATTTAAAATCACTTGCTTTTCGGATTGTTTGAGTGTTTTTTCCGGTTGCGCGTTTGCTAGTGACACCGAAAGCTAAAGCCCAATGATCTATTTTTCCCACGGCATTACTCCAAAAACGGTATCGCCAGTATGTATGCAATCCAAATACCGAAAGCGACTACCCAGGGCTGCCAATCGTAACTTCTTTCTGTCTTTATATTTTTCATATCCTTATTTTTCCAAGCCATGTTTCAGCCTCCGTAATTATAAATTGTGAACACTGACGCGATAGCAATTATTAGCAGTACAGCACTGGCAAAAAGGCCCTTGTATATCTCTGCTCTATCATGCTCCTTTAGCCATAAACTCTTGCTCTCATTCGCATAGCAGCGGTACATATTTCTGTCCGCTTCTGCATCCCGTAGTTTTGCTTTCAGAATTTCATTGGTTTCTAATAAGTCTTTGATTTCCATTTTACATATCCTCGTCTATAAAAAGCCACAAAGGCACACTTAATGCTATCGCAATAACAGATCCGTTTATAATATCCAAAACCATTTTATTTTCCTTCGTTAAAAATTGATCGTACGCTATTATTTACTATTTCAATTTTCTTGTCAAGTATTTTTTAATCCTTCTAATAGCGCATCTTGGATCGATTTTTTATCTGTTAACCGATCTATTACTACGCGATCGACCGTATTTTCGGCGATTATATTATAGATCCATACTGGGCGGTCGTAACCGCTCTGCCTCTGCCGCATTGGCCCTATTCGCTCAATTATCTGTTGCCGATCTTCTAGGTTCCAATTGTGCCCGAAAAATACAAGTATGTTACCGCCATCTTGCAAGTTTAAACCGTGTCCAGCGCTTTGTGGATGTGCTAATAGCATCTTTATCCTCCCGTCATTCCAATCCTTTAAAGTCTCTGGATTACTGTCTAGCAATCGAGCGTTCGGGAAAGCTTTCCGTATGCGTTCTAGATCCGAGCGAAAGTGATACGCGACAAGTAATGGCGCTCCGCTCGCCTCTTCGACGATGCTATCAAGGGCTTCTAATTTAGCATCGTGTAGTATCTTATAATGCCGTGACCCAGCATCATTGTCAGTGTCTACGTTCGGGTCGGTATACGCGGCCCCGTTGGCGATCTGGAGCAATTTCTGTGTCTTGACAGCGGCATTTGCAGCAGTTATCGTATGGTTTTCTATCTCAACTATCAACTCCCGTTCTAGTTTTTTATAGTAATCCATCACCCGGCTAGTTAAGGAAACCGTGATTTCCTTAACTAAGGGCTCTTCCAATTTAAAGTAGTCTTTAGGATCGATAGTCAGACACACGTCACGGAGCAGATTGTTTATCTCATCCGCGCAAGATGGATGACGCATAGTGTAGCCGTACCCGCTGCGTCCGACCGTAAACCAACGGTCACGAAAAGCGGAAAACGATTTACCCAGACGCTTACCCGCGTCTATAAACCACATTGGGCCCCACAAGTCTATCAACCCGTTCGGTGCGGGCGTACCTGTGAGATTAACAAATCTCTTTATCTTCGTATGCGCTACTTTCGATAACTCCCTTGCTCTCACTCCACCCTGGCGTAACCGAAAAGATTTCAACCGGGTGGACTCATCGGCAATGACTTTGTCAAAAGGCCAGTGATTGCCGTAATGCTCGATCAACCAAGGCATATTCTGGTAATTGCAAGCATAAACACTGGCATCGCGCTTCAACGCTTCCTTGCGCTCTCGTTCGATACCGGTTACCGGTACCACGTCGATGTGGTGCAGATGCCGCCATTTTCGCGCTTCTTCCGGCCACGTGCTGTTGCAGACTCGGAGAGGCGCTAGTACTAATGCGGGCTTGTCATCGCCAGATAAAAACAGGCCGTCTAATGCTGTCAATGTGCTCGATGTTTTGCCCATGCCCATTCCGGCGAAAATAGAAGTTCGATCCTGTTGCAGTATTCTGGATATTATCAGCTTCTGGTAATCATGCGGTTTGAATTCTTTCACTTCAGATCCTCTGCTAGCCTGCGTTTTAACAGTCGAAGTATTCCTATCGCGCTCTCTAAGCTATCCACTACATATACTTCAAAACCGTTTTCACGCATCGTGTTTATCTCATACTCTTGTGTTTTACGCAGTGTTTGCCCCGGTGCTTTCGTTTCAATCCATACACCTTTATCGTACAGTACTAGTATATCTGGCGCGCCGCTACGTCCTGTCCATTCTACTCGACGGTACTTCAATCCCAGTGCTTCTAACCCTTTCTTGAGTTCTGCGGCGATTATATTCTCTCTCATCAGTTAAGATCCTCCGGTTTGGTTTTCTTCCTGTTCGTTCCGGCGGATTGGTATTTATCGTCGAGATTGGTCAAAGCTGTTTCTATCACATCCGTTATCGGGTCCGTTTCGGCAACTTCAGATACCTTCACCTCAACAATATTCATGCTCCTTGTGTCCAGTAGTAGACCATCCATTACTTTTTTGATGTCCTCGGCTTCCAGATATGCTTTTATTTTTAACTCAAATACTTTCATTCTTAACGCTCCTGTATGCGTTCTTTTAATGCCGCGTACCCAGCAACATCTACCAAGCTATCACGATGTTAGGGATTGTTTTGTAATCTCGCTAGTTTAAGTAATACCATCATATCGCACACTTCGTGCGCTGTTATCTCAGTGTCGAGATACGCTGACCACAAACGCGCTATCTGTTTGAGATTCTTTGTTGGCGCACCGTAAGTCTGCTCCCTGTCACCGTATACGATTCTTTCAGCTTCTGTTAATATGTTCTCGACTGGCGCGTCATTGCAGCCGTATCCATATGGTTCCCATTTCATGATCTTTAATCTCCTTTTCTATATCGTTTACATTCAAACCCGGCCGCAGCCAACGGCAGGCCTTCCGTCCACGGTTCCACGCTCGCCATAAACTCGACTAACTCTTCCGCCGTTTTATTTTTATCTGCTTCGGCCACAATCTCATCGTGTACAGTTAATACAATCTTAAATCCTGCCTCCTCAATTCGTGGCATCGCGTCATAAAGTACATCCCTGGCGCTAGACTGACAGATGTTCTCCAACAATTTGCCAGAATACGTGCGTATTTCTTGCCATTTTCTTGTGTATTGATCAATCCCATAATAGCTTACCGATCCGTTCTCATACTTAGCGAATGGGTAGCACAGATATCTACCCGATGGTAAACGGATGCGTAACCATGACCCTTTCTTATCAAATACCAATTTTCCGACTTCTCGCGGCTCTCCGTACTGTATTACCGATTCAGCGGCGTATTGCAGATCCGACCATAGTTTCGTAGTCGCCGGATGCGCCTTGCGCCATAATCGTTTTAGTGTTTCCACCACGATGAACGCTTTGTCGGTCAGTCCGTGCCTCGGGCGTTTTTGATCCTTTACCCACTCCAAGAAATCGGCAGCCTCGTTGACCGTGTCTTGGGGTAATGTGTCCGCGATGTCGTCAGCTAGTTTTTCAAGATCGAAGCCGTAGCCTAAGGCCCCCGTTACGAACGCACCAGCGCCGCCAGCATAACCGAGCATTAACTCCATCACTTTGCCTATCGCTCTTTGCGGTTTAGTCACGGACTCAACGGGGACACGGAAAGCTTTAGAGTACGCCAGATTGTACAGATCATGCCCGATGCCTGCATCAAACTCCTGAAACGCTTTCAATTTCCATTCCTCATTCGCGTACCACGCCACTTTCCGCCCTTCGATATTAGAGAGATCAGCAACACATAAATGCTGCCCTTCTGGCGCGATAATGATGCTTCTCACCGCACTGGACGCCAGATGCATTACGTTCGGGAAAACTAACTGTTCAGCGTCCATTCGCATTAGTTTAACCCCTTCTTCTATTAGCCAATTAGGCAATAAGCCTCGGCTCGGTAGGTTTTGAGGTTGGAAGCCTCGACCACTCGCCCGGCGGGTACGTGCTGCGCCTGAAAATTGTAAGCCACCTCTAAATCGGTCATCATCGTCCGCGCGATTGAGTAACGCTTTATATTTAGCCGTGCTGGTTGCACTTTCTTGTTGCCGTATCCGCAATATCTCTTTTACCGGTTCGGGTATGTCCTCATCCTCTAGCAATCTTGATACTGTCGATTTCGTCAGATCCTCTAGTACTACCCCATGCTCTCTAAGCACGTACTCCAGGATGGCGTCACGTTGCGCGGTGCTTTCCACCTCTCCGCCGGTGGATTTCTCGACTTCTTTTGCGAGATTCTTTTTAGCGCGATCAACCGCGCGTATTACCGCCTCACCCATGCCCCTATCAATCAAAAAACCGCGATCATTTATTACTTGATCCAGATGCCATAACGATAATTCCGGTTCGCTGGGATAGTTCCATCGTGGCATTTTCTTTTCGAGTTCGCGCATAGCCTCAATATCGTTCATAGCGTACTCGATAAATCTCTGCCAATCTTCCGGGTGTGTTTCTTTCGTGGCGCGTCGCAGTTTACTATTCTTAGGCCGTGGCTTACAGAATAGTTGTATTAACCGTCTTCCGTCTTTGATCTTCGCCTTATCAGACCCTAATTTATATATATCACAGAGATCGTCTAGGCTACCCGGCAGACCGTGGCTTAATGCTTGCACCATCGTACACCGCCAATTCCGGATAACGGTTTCGAGTAGCTCCGTGGCGTTAAATACGGTACGATCAAACATGGCATTATGAGCGATGATTTCTGGCCGCCCTAATCTTATTATCGTGCGCAATCTGTCCAGTTGTGGTTCATACCCTGGTTGCGTCAGATCGATAAATTCTACTCGCGTATTGTCCACAGCCCACGTAACGAGCATAACTTCACAGTTCGCGGCGTATCTGTAAGTACCTACAGTCTTTAACTCCAGTTCGCTGTACGTTTCGCAATCAATATATAATTTCATAAAATTAACCGCCCTTTCGGGCGGCTCGTTATCAGATCAAATCATCCTCTACGCCTTCGTCTAGCGCTGGCATATCGTCGTCATTCGGGATTGACCCGCTGAACGGTTCGCCGTCACGTACGAACTGCACAACATTGAGTGACGCGCGGATGCCCGGATAATCGCCGGTTTGTGCCCAGATATCAACCTTAGCGTTTACATAGCAACCCGGGTACGGTAGACCAGAATCTTCGGCTAGTGGGCGTTTTGCGCGATCAATAACCTTTGGCGCAAGCTGGTCGCTGTTACGATGCGCTGATAGTACCATCATACCCTCGTACCCGTCGTATTCCTTAGTGTCTCCTTCCATGTAGCACGATTTACCGGGTTGAAAAAGGTATTTTCTAACCGCAGATTCTGCCTTGTCTCCCCATTTTTCCTTTGCTGCGGCGTCAATGGCCGCGAGAACCTTCTTATCGTTCTCAGATCCGGGCTCTATCAAAAAACTAGCAGAGTATCTGGCCTTGCCTTGCCCTTTAAATTGCCTAGGTTCCCAGAGATCCGGGAAGCTTAGTCTAACGTCTAGTAATATTATTTCCATGTTGTTATCTCCTTTAAATTAAATCGCTAAAATCATCGTCATCCAGATCCGGCATATCGTCCACCGGATCTTCTAGCACCACCGCTTGCCGCTTATCGCTTTCTGGCACAAGTTGCAATTTGCCCGGTTCACGCGCTATGAGATCCTTGATCTTTTCCCACTGCTTCGGGCCGATCTTGCCTTCTTTTTGCAGCGCTTCGGCCTGTGTCGGGGAAACCAGAGAGTACTTGTAGACGATATCGTTTTTTAATCGTAATCGTTTGAAAAGCTCTTCGGCCTCCAGCGCATCGCGCCATTTTCTAGCGCCTACGCGCCCTTCAACAACCTTGAAGCCCGGTATGTGTTGCCGCTGGTCGACAGCCAGAGTGTACGCCTCCGCCTCGATTGCATCGCACCATTTACGGATAGCCTCGACCTTGCTGAGTTTTTCTGCGATATCGGCATTTTCCAATCCCTCCATATCAGGTATACCAGATAATACGTGCTTAGCTAGCGCGGTACACGTTGCACGGGCTTTGCAATAGTGTTTATGGCAGTGCTCTCCTGGGTTGTACTCTGTGTGCTCTCCGTGCTGGATAACGTGCGCGCGCTGGCGTATCAACTCCCAGAGTGGGCGGATAGTAGCGATTGTGTATTCCGCCACGTCAACACGCTTTAACCGCGGTTGATGTATGTTGAGAGTGATTTTGAAATCGTCATCAACCGTGTCGTAATACAGCGTGTTAATAACCCCAAAAGCGTAACTTGCAAGTTGCAAGTTATCTTTAGCATGCACTGGATTGTAACCGTATTTAAGATCGTGTACCTCGATCCCGTCATCCCGAGTTATCACGGCATCCGGTGTGCCTTTCGCGCCGGGATAGCCGAGCAATTCGAATACTGGGAATGCTTCCTCCACGTGTACGTTCTCAGGTTCCGCTGTCCTTTTTATCGCGTTTACGTACTCGTCAACATAGTTCCACATGTCCTGCGTTACCTCGATAGCGTCTTCATCCTCCGCTGTCGCTAGTTCAATCGTACCGTCAGCGGCTACCCGGTAAAAACTTCCGACTTTAGGGTGTCCATCCTCCGCAGCTTCCGTAGTCAATCTGGAAGCCGCCAGCCAATGCGCTATCGTGCCTTCATCCGCGTTGCTAGTATCTCCCTCCGGCTTCCCGAGTTCATCGATCGCTGATTGAGTGCAGTTTACCCACTTGCCCGCTGCCGACGGGCGCAACTCAATCATGGCAAGCTCCGAAAAATTCTCGCTGGCGTTCAACCGGGACGGTGCATTGTTTCGTGTCTTTATCTAGCAGCTTGTCCCCGGCTCCGAATCTACGTAACAACGCAGCCGCCTTCTCGTTGCCGTGCATCGCTATGTATCCACGGAATGCGGTTACAATGTCTTTAACATCAGGCGGGGGTGGCGTTTCGGCCTTCGGTGCTTCGGCCTTCGGTGCTTCGGCCTTCGGTGCTTCGGCTTTCGGTGCTTCGGCCTTCGGCAACTGTGCGCCGGCGCTCAATACTCGTATAAGCTCGTGTATCGCCTTTGTATTTTCTTGAATAACGTCTTCCAGACTCATTTTTTACTACTCCTCTTCGTTGATATTAGTATTTTTCAGA
>OFQX01000257.1_pt1 | contig 16828 bp, 23 predicted proteins | sample 1542951 | NCBI WGS metagenome assembly OFQX01 (sample SAMN07774215, study PRJEB24372) | wastewater metagenome | isolation source: WWTP Novara (Effluent) | place: Italy: Novara | collected 2015-12
GTACTAAGTATGTGCCATGCAATGAGTATCGTCATGAACAACATCCGAACCAGATATGCAGAGACTCAGCGCATGGGAGTCAGTGGCGATGAGGTGAAATTGCTACGGGAATTCTGCGGAATCTATGCGGATTTCTGGCTACGGCAGAGCGTAGGAATGTACGAGCGTTGCTGTGACGAATTGAGTCGATTGATGAAGGATGTGAAATGACTAGATACATTGAGCCAAAACTATCTGACTTTCAACGCGGCTTCCAAGCCGGTGCCGCCAGCCGGGATGCCGATGTTCAGCGGCTGCAAATGGCCCTCGCGGATACGGAAGCACTTGAGCTTGGAACCGCTGAGAAGTGCGACCAACTCCGCGCCCACGTCAATCGTCTGAAAGAAGCTCTTGGCAAACACCTGACTGAGCTAATGGACATTGCTGTAGCCAACGGAGCGAACAGCGTATCAATGCCTGATGAATATGTAGCAACAGCTTTACTTCTCTCATCCACCCCCGAGCAGTCCCTTGCCGAGTACCGTAACAAGGTGATTGAGGAATGCGCCACGCGCTGTGACCCAAAAGAAGAATTCGCTTACTCGCGTAACTACCTTTCTGGAATCACTGAATGCGCTGAAGCCATCCGCGCAATGAAGGAGCAACCATGAACATCAATGAACTAGAGGCAATTCATAATGAGTATTTGAGATTTAATGGTGGAGAGATAGAAACTGCTGTAATTGAACTTATCTCCGCGTATCGGGAAGCGGTTTATGCACTTAAAGCAATGGTTAATTACGCACATGCGGATGAATGCGGCTTGAAAATTGCGGATGACGCACTCGCTACCGCAAAGCGTCTAGGGGTTGAATGATGAAATTATCTGATGCGCTGAAATGGGCAGACGACAATTCGCAACCAGAAGTTGTAGAACGGTTGCGAAGCCGCAATGTAGCAAAGACGCTTGCTGTTGCCGTCAGGTCTTACGCAGATTGGATACGGGATGAAGGTGTGCGTACAAATGTGTGCACGCGCAACATCCTTGGAGAGATTTGCCAACAGTGCGAATGCGGAAAAAAATGATCGCATGATGTTCATAACCCATGAAGAACTCGCGGAACTGACCGGCTATCGGCGCAACGCAGATCAACGGCGCTGGCTTAAGTCTCACGGGTGGAAGTTTGAAGTGTTTTGTAGAAGTATTTTCAGGTCAAATCTTGACGCATTTCATCACCTTAACGCCTGCCGCCAAGTTGGCAGCGCCGCCCGTGCTGGCTAGTGAAACGCTTCCAGGACCAATCGCCGACCCGCCGACAGTTGTATAATCATTTGCTGCACCTGCGGTACTAGAACGCTGACTGGCCGTGTGCGTATGAGAAATCACTTGTCCGGCTGTTGCAGTGGCGACGTTTGCATTCGCCTGTACCGTTGCATAGCCTTCAGGGAAATACGGCATCCCGAACGTTGTAGAGCCATCGCCAGCGCCCCAAGTAGTTCCGATAGCCGCGAACAGCGCGGCATAAGTCGTGCGGGAAATGTTCGTTGCCACCAACGGACACGACAAGTATCCAGTAGGCGCAGTCGTTCCAGAGAAGTCGATGATCGTTCCAGCAGGAACGCCATCATTAGAAGTCAGTGCGGTGTTTGCACTAAGTGCGGTGTTTGCACTAAGCGCGGTATGAACATCTACTGTGCCATCAAGCAAATCGGCGTATAGTTTCTTGATGATTGCGGCGTGTGATCTAAGATAATCATCCAGGGATGTGCCGATTGAATCAGAGCCAGCCGGTGAATTGTTGGCTGCTACAACGTCCAAATCTGCAATGGTATTAGGTACGGGCATTTGTTTCTCCGGTATCTTTCGACATTAAGAGGTATTAGTGAATTCTCAAGTGTTTCTAGGAATGGCGATTGCACCGTTTATTGCGGTCATATACATATGGATTTTTCGTAAGTTGAAACGCTTGGCAATATGGCTATGGTCAGTCATTAAGGAGTCCTACCGATCCCGCCGCACCAGCAACGGGAAGCGTATTAGCAATTCTTGACGGAAGTTGTGGAATGAATCCAACCGGATATTTTTTTGGCGTTTGCAGTATCTTTGACAACGCCAAAGCCCTTGCCGGATGACCCAGTAAAGGAACCGTCGCAGCTAACAAACCAAGCGGGCTTCCGGTTGCAGCAGCGCCGCCAGCACCAAGAATTGTTCCAAGAATCGCCTCGGATTTGCTGACGCCAGCCGCCGGAGTGTTTGCACCTGCTCCGGTGAATTTAGGAAATGCGGAATTGAATTTCCCGACCGTTTCCATGCCACCTGATAGCGGCTTGTTTTTATCGTACAGGCGACCGAGAACCGGCGCAGATACGTCGCCAGTCGATTTGTTCAACGCCCGTTCAACGGTATAAGTCTGCGCAATCGTCTTGCGTGCCTCACGCAATGCAGGAATCAATTCATCCTTGCCAGCACTAGCCGCGTGTTGCTCCAACGACTGTTCCAGCATCTTGGAAATGTCGTCATACTCTTTTGCCTTGGCAAGCTGGCTTGGGTCAGCCGAACGGTTATAGGCGTTGAACCATGCTTTAGCATCGCTTCGCGCCTGCTTGAGTGCTTCCAGATCAGATGCAGCAACCGGCGACAGGTTGCCGACTTCCTGATAAACCTTTCCCTTATCCGCCCGGATTGCTTCGAGCGACTTCAAAGATATTGGCTGATCGTCGGCAATGCCGAGCGTTTCACGAACCAGCTTATTGGTTACATCCTGATTGCGGTGTGTCGCTTCCTGCTTGATCGCCGCTTTTCCGCCGATGCTTTCCAGTCGATTACTTAGGAATGCCGGATCATACTCGGAGCGCGGAATCACATAGCCCGCCTGACGCCCTTCGGCCAGCGTAGCGTCACGCATGGAATTACGGGAAGCTTCAGCCGCAGCCTTCTGCTGCGCTGCCGTCAGGAATCCGCCGGTTGCCTTGTTAAGCAGGCTTCCAAGACCATAACCAACGCCAGAACCCGCCAAACCGCTGGCCGTATTCAATCCGCGCTCTTTCCAGTTCTCTGCCGGATAGGTCAGGCCATACAATCCACCTAAGGCAATTTGAGCGCCCGGGCCTTGCATTCCTGGGATTGCCATCAATGGCGCAGTTACCGCGCCGCCGCCTATCACCTGACCGCCAAAACCGCCCGGCTTCTGCGAGTTGTCGCTGATTTCCTGCTTGAACTGCTTAACCCGTTCGTCAGGAACCGCACCGATCAGATTGCCGCCGCCGATGAACGGTGCAGACGCGGAAAGCTTGGCGCCTTCGTACAGGTTTCCAAGGCGCGAACCGATGTTTTCAGCGGGCGACATGGTTTGGTTATGGTGCTGATTTGCCCAATCCCATGCCGTCGCCTCATCAGGCGCATCTACTTCATACGTTTTCCCGCTTACGTCGACTTCATAGGTTGCCATATCAATTCCTTTTCAGGCGAACCGCGCCGGCAGGCGGTCCGCTTACTGGCTGCGGAACCGACTTTGCCAAATCATCAAACAGCGGATTTTTTTCAGACCACGCCGAAAGCTCCTCGGAGAAACCGTTCAGTGTTTTGTTCTTCTGCCGATATTCACGCGCAAGTTTAGATACTTCAATATCGCGCTTTGCCTTGCGGCGCATGGTTTCAAGAATCAACTGATTGCCACCCGGTGTATTGGCAAGGCTTGGCACCATTGACTCCAGGAATCTTCGGTCAGGGTCCGACATTGCACCCGGCATCAGGTTCTCGCCACCCTGATTTTTGGCCCTGAGCGCCAATTCGTTGGACAGCGCCCGCGCCGCCTGCTTCTGGTCCAGCTTTGGATCAATCTTGATTCCGAGAGAATCGGCAACAGCAGCAATTTCAGTTGTTGCTGGCGTCAGTTTTCCGGTTTCGACGCCTTTCAATAGGGATTCCATGCGATTGATGTTATTCAGCGAACCAGATGCCGTCAGGCCACCTTTCTGGATAGTTGAGTATTGCTCTGCCAAGTCTTTTCCGAGCGCCTTCTGTTCCTCGGATTCCATCGGTGGCAAATGAACTACGGAAGAATTACGGGATGCTCCGCGCTCCGCGAGTTTTGTTTTGAACGCATCGTAAGCAGGATCAACGGCCAATTGACCATCAGGGCCAACAATGAACCCTTCAGGAATCTTTGGCCCGCCATCAGCAACCACCTGGCCGCCGGAAAACCTCTTTTCGCCGGGCGACAGGTTGTAAGACTCGTTCCGCTGTTTCCATATTTCCTGAAACGGAACGCCAGCCTGCACTGCCTGCCGCACATCTTCAGGTTCATTGGCGAGTGCTGCCTGCATGGCCTGTTGCTGCCTGCGCTGCTGCATCATCTTTTCGAGCGATCCAGCCAGTTGCATTTGCCGCGCCTGCTGCTGCTGTGCGTCCTCAATCGAACTGTTATAGGTGTGCATACCTGCCATGCCACCAGCACCGAGCGCACGCCCTAGCGATTGATTGCGCGTTGCTCCGAGTCCGTTGGATGCCAGCATCGCAAACCCGGCATTCATCAGGGCGTTGTTCTTTGCCTGATTCTTGGCTTGTGGCGAAACGCCGTATTCACCCATTGCGGAAACAACTTCCGGGTCGTAATAATCGAGCAGTCCCATGATTTACTCCAACAGTCCGGATTTACGAACATTCGCCCCGTATTTGCGCGGATTGAATCCGCCTTGCAGTGAGGCATATGGTGAAAGCGACTGGAAAGACTGCGCCTGACGCTGCGGAGTACCGGCATCCGCTTGCATCATCGGTGCACGTCCGCGTTGTTGCGGTTGCTGATTCAGCATCTTCTGACCCTGATTAGCGAACCGCAATGCGTCATTGGTCGATAACAGACCGCCCGATGACGAAGCGCCGGGACCGACTGCGCTGGCTATGGTCGATTCCAGACCTGGACCAACACCACCAACACCCGCCGCAGAACTGAACTGCGAGGCTGGCAAGGTCATGAACTGCGCGCTGCCGGGCGCGCCGCTGATCGAACTCAGCCCTTGCAAGCCGAGTTCATTAGCGCCCATCGTTGCCGGTCCAAATCCACCAGCCCCAAGCAATCCGCCGGTCGCCGCGGTATCGGCGGCCATTCCCGAGGCAAGGCCAGCACCCGCTGCATCAGCACCGGCGAATAGTGCCGGTGTAAGCGCCGCTTCGGTTGCTGCGGTTCCGGCCAGGCCTGCGCCAGTTGCCGCTGCGGTTCCGGCTGCGGTGCCCGCGGTTGCCGCGGCTGCGGCTGGAATCGCGGCGGACGCGGCTTCTGTTACAAGGGGAGCCAGTACAGCAGCGGTTTCAACTCCGGTCATATCAAATCCTTTTCATAGATGGTCATTGCAGGATGGAAGCCGAGCCTTTCGGCCCGTTTGTCCCATGCCTTGCGCGGCGACCAGAAAGAGATACGGGAACATTGAAAGCGCCTCCCGAGGTCGTCAATCTGGCTCATGTTGTCGTCAATCAGCGGTCCGAACTCAGGTTCAACGTAGAGTGTCCAGATATGCAGGCAGTGACCGTAATTAGCTGGCTTCTTCTGCAGGATGATGTGACCGGCGATCCGTCCTTCCACCATCCACAGATAGAGCGATGCCTGATTGGATTTGATCGTGTGATAGGCATCTTCAGGAATCCACTGACCCTGTGAATAACTGGCGGATTTGAGCAAACCCTCCCTGACCGACTCCCATACGCAATGAAGATCGGCAGGGTTGATTAGTTCGAGATCAACCGCCAAAGTATCCAAGCAATCCACCCGTTGCAGCACCCAGTCCGCTGTACGTTGAATCCCCTCCGCCCAACGCATTACCGAGGCCATATCCAGCCAGCCCACCGCCGATTGCGTTTGCGTAGTGATTTGAGGTATAGGGAGAATATTGGTAGCCCTGACTTGCCACCGAACCCGACCCATTAACCGAAGAACTCAGCGCACTACCAAGCACGTCAAGCTGACGATAGGGCTGATTCTGCTGGCTTACCCAATCGCTGTACTGGTTGTTAAGCACATCCTGTTTTTCCTGGCGCTTGATGTCGCCGACGCCCATCAGTTTTTCAGCGTTGTTGTAGTCGATATTGCCGTACTGACCAACCAATAGCGAATCCTTCATCTGATTATTACGTTCATTGACGTAGTTCTGACCATAGGCTTGATTTGCCGCATCGGACAGATTGCGCGTCAAGGTTTCCTGATGAGCCGTAGTGCCGTAGTTGTTTCCGCCGAATTGCGAATTGACTTTAGATTGCACATCGCCAAGCGCCTGATTGACCGTGGCCTTGAGCCACGGATTCGAGTCTGGGCTGAGATATTTTCCGGACATGGTATCCGTGTAATTCTGCCGGGCTGAAAGTTCTTCCGGCGAGCCGTTGATTGCACGATTGGCAATCGCATCAAGCCCGGCAACCTGTTCTCCGGTCGCATTGGCAATACGTTGGTTTTGGTACGGAATGAACGGCTGATACGAAAGGTCAGTGCCGCGTTGCAGCAGGCTTTGCGCCGCCGGTTGTGCCCATGCTGGAATTTCTTTGGTTGTGGTCTGAGTCGTATTCTCAGGAACCGATGATCCGCCACCGCTCATTTCGTTCTCCCGCGCCTCACGGCGTTAAAGGCATTTCTACAATCCGGTAACGCTCGTTCATGCCAATGCGTTGCCTTAACATCCTTGCGACTGATTCACGACAGGCTGCTTGAATCTTGGTACAGCCTTGTGCTTTAGCCCAATCTGATAACTTTGAAAACATTTCTTTTCCAGTTACCATTTTCCCACCAATTGCAGTAATAAAACAAATTCTATCGTTAGGATATTGAATAAAAGATACTGTTCCCGCCCCGACGATTGAATTATCAGTTTCCGCTACCAATAAAACATGATCGCCACGAATCAATAATACTTTCAACTGGTCGGCGGTATATTCTCCGCCGCAGTATTGTATTGACGATTCGATCATTCCTGAAACCTGTGGCCACACTTGGCATATATATTGTGGCCCGACAATTTTCAGATTCATCAGTTACCCGTCAGCACACGCATCGGCAACCATGTTCCAGGCGTTCCGCTGGCCGTGCAAATCCAGCCAATCACCACGTATTTACTCGCCGCAGTTCCCGCTTCGACTGGTTCGGTATTCTTGCACTTATCACCTTGCGCCCATGTGCCGGTCGTCGGAATAGAGGTTCCTGACGTTTCCCACATGTACGAATCATTATGTGAAATGGAATACTGCCGGAAGAGCGTATATAGCCGATTAACCAGGTCACGGATATATTGCTTGTCATCCCTGACCGTAGGCAATCTAGGATCGGATTGTAGCTTGTTCATTCAACACCATCCGGCGATAGAATCGGATCGAAACCGGAAATTGCCATCGCCCCGTTATAGGTAAATTCCATCTTGTGCCAGCGTGCCGACCAAACGAGGTCATACCAGTTATTCGCATAGGTTGAACTCAGGTTTGTGACAAAAGAACTGGCATCCGTATTTGAATGTGAATAACTCAAACTTGAATTAGTAGGCGATTGAATAAAACGCGGCCTGATTCTATTAATCGTCGAGAATTGCATATTATCGCCATAATGCCCTGTCGTGATTTTCGACTCACCGGCAACGCCGCTCATTTGATAGGCTTTATGGTCCGTCTTGAAATAAGCAATAACAGAAGAACCGCTGGTCCAGAATGGCGAGTTATAACTGATTCCGGTCGGCAAATCGTTATAAGTCGCATAGGCAGAACCAATAGTCGTGTAAGTCAAACCGGACGAGACATAATCTGCGACGTATTCAATATCGCAATCCATGCGTCCCCATTGATTTGATTTGACGTTATAGACGATACATTTATCGAGTTTTCCGCCTGCCGAACTATTGGAAACAAACCACCAATAGATTCTCTGGTTTATATAATCGAATGTCCCGCAGGTCTTATACAGATAAGCCTGATTGACGTTATTGAAAAACCAGTTACGACACGGAGAATTCAAAGGCTCTGGCCTTGAGCCGTCAAAGACGTAGAAATCATCGGAGCCAATGAAGAAATGCGCTGTCCCGGTCTTGATGACAGCTTCGTTGCACGGCGCCCCAATATCACCAGGCACCCGGCGCACGTTCCAGACTTGCGGCGCTCCAACGTATTCGGCCACGTACATTGCCTTGGCCTTGTACATGACCATGATGTCGCCCAATCGCTTGCCGGCAGTGATCGGTCCAGGAGAATCAAGCAACTGTCCCGATGTGCATTGCGTTGAAACGGCAGGCGTCCAATCGGTATAGGAACCTAATGCAGAACACGCCCAGCGCGTTACGTCATCGCCGAAGCCCATGCCGTTAATGTCGCAGATGAAGACTTGGTTATTGATCGTTTCGACAATCGCCGCTTTCGGGGCCGATACAGAGCAATCAAGGAAGGTGGCGCCGCCGTCGATATATTGCAGCGTTGAACCCTTGGCAGCGGCCAGCGAGATATCGCCGAACTGCGCAAAGCGCCAGCGGTCATCTGGTCCGAGCGTGTAGTTACCGGCTTTAGACTTGTCCGACCACGAACCACCGGACTGTTCATAGAGCTTAGTGTCAGACCCGCAGAAGACCCGCGCCGAACTGTCCAGCTTGCGAGTAACCGCGAATCCACGAGCAGCCCCTGAAATCGCTCCTAGGCCGCAATCAATCGGCGTCGGGGCGGCGACGAACATCCCGAGCGATGGCAGGATATTCTTGCAGTCTGTGAAAATTCCCGGCGTTTCCGGCGGCGAATCAGGCGCGAAGCCGACGAAGGGAATCATGCCGGCACCACGAACAACGGACCGGCCAGCGCAACCTTGTTTTTCAGGTTGGCCGTGGCAAGGAAGTTATCGAGCGCCCCCTGGGCCAATTGAGCCTTTGGCGTGTCCCGAACATACGAGAACGCGAACTTGAGCGCCCCTTCGAGATAGGCGGTGTAGTAGTTGTCCAGAATGGTATTGGTCGCCGTTGTCGCCAATGGTTCCGGCTTGGCGTAATAGACCAGTTTCAGGTCATTGCTTACCCCAGTCGGCAGACGAATCTCGTTGCCGACGATGGTGAAATAGCCATAGGAAGATGGTTTCCACTTTTCCGGAGGAAAGTAATAGAGCGTGTCGCGTGTCGAGTTGTCCAGCTTGATATACCGCGCATCAAGATAATCCGCCGGCAGACTAGCGGCCAGATTGGCAACAGTCAGCGTCGCCTCGGTTTCCATCTCACGGACCCGCAACGGCGTTACATGCGCACGGAAGATTTCGTTTTCTGCCAGTGCGATGAATGACGGAATTAGGGCGGTCAAATCACTGCGCCGCGCCCACGTCGCAATGTCAGTCTGCAAACTCGTGTAAGTCGCCATTAGAGAATTCCTTCGATAATTAAATGTGCGCCCATTTCTTGGACTTGCCGATGTTAATTACATATCCACAAGTGATTTTAAATTCCCTAGATAGCTTCATTGGCCCTTCGCCAGATAGATACCTTTTGCGAATTTCACCGGCCTGCTCTTTGGTTAATCTTTGGTGCGCATGACGACCTTTTTTAGATGCGTCAATTTGATTTGCCTTGTTGTTTCCCTCTGACAAATGATACGGGCTTACACATGACGGGTTATCGCATGAGTGCATGATGCAAACATCCTTGCTAAGTGTTTTTCCGCTATACACTTCATAAGAAACCCTGTGCGCTCTACGGAGCTTTCCGGAGACTTGAACTAGTCCATATCCATCTTTGTCGTAAGCGCCAACCCAATTCCAGCAACCCGTGTTTGCCTCTGGAACAGACTTCTGCTCAATGCTTGATTGAATAGATTGTCCAGTGTTTGCTTTTGAATTAAAAACAAAGAATCTATTTCCCATTTAAATACCCTTTTGGCTCAACTAAAACCCAGAAACCATTATCGCCTTTTTCAAATGCCACTAATGAAAATCGAGATAATATTTTAGGCAACCACCAATCGGGTGATTCTTGTATTAAGTGTGCGTTTCTACCATCTGGAAGAATGGCAATTGCTTTTCCAGTGTGAATAGCAAAGAACCCAACTTTTCTAGTAACCCTTTGCAAGTCATCAAATACAGATTCAATGAATTCAGGCTCTACATGTTCCATTACATCAGTGCAAACAACCAAATCCTCTGGATTAGGAGTGTTTGAACATTCTGGAATTGCTGGATCATATCCAACATATAACCTGTCATTCAGTCCAAGAGCAGTTTTTAACGCTTGCTTTCCGCAACCCACATCAAGCAAGCGCGACGGCTTGTATCTTGAAATGATGCTCTTGACAATGGGCGCGTACATGACGCTGGATGTTCCGAAATCCTGGCGGTCGCTGTGGAGTTGCGAGAGTTGTGCGCGGTAGGCGTCGGAGATTAGAGTCATTTTCCGAGAAGCCCTTCCCACTCGCCTTTGGCCCACGGCTGCAATCCGGTCGGCTTGCCGTTGGTTTCAAGGATGCGCGGTAGCTTGTCATCGAACAGTACGTAGTTAGATGTGCCTGCGCCAGCGCCACGCGATCCGCCGTCTAGGTAGCGGATGCCTGGAATGCCTTGCGCAGAAAATTCCTTTTGAAAGAAATCTGACGGAATATCTAATTCTTTCATTGCCGAATTATGTACGGTTGAAAACAATGGGTCGGCATCAATAAACGGGTTTATGTCCCACCCTTCTTTGCTTTTCGGCAACTTTCCTCTGAATTTATCCAGTGCCGCCAAAACATCAGGATGTTGCTGACTTAGCGGCTTGTCCCAATCAAGGAACTTGGATACGGCTTCGTCGGGGATGTCGACTTTGTAGAGTGATCCAGAATCAACTTGCAATCTCTTTGCATTTTGCTCAAGCCAATCAGCAGCAGCCGAATATTGCTTTGCTAAATCTGCTTCGTATGCTGTTCCGCGCCCCCATAAGTTAGGGTCGGCAACGGCATCGCGTAAAGCTTTTGCTGCGCCTTCTGCGCTAGGCTCTGAAGTTAAAGCATTAAGCCCAAGCGATTGGGGATCAGTCGCATTAAAGTCATGCTTTACTTTTTTCCCATCTAGCAAAACTTCATTTTTAGCAAGTTTGTCTCTATAACCGCCGGCAACCTTTGGACTCTCAGCCATATACAACCCATGCCCATAAGCCTGCGCACCCTCCCCTGTTCCGATCTTGGACATGTCGAACTTGTCGAACTTGTGCGGCGATCCGTGCCATGCCGTTACCGCGCCTAGAGACTCGTTGATTGCTGCATTGCGCAAAGCATCATTCGCTGCGGTCAGTGCCTTTGGATCATAGGGCTGCTTGGTCAGGTATTGCTTCATGGCCTGCGCGTTCTCTGCACCGCCGTAGCGGTCCTCCTGAATTCGATTGGCCTGCATGCCTGCCCACTGTGACGGGTTGTCGAGCATATCCATCAGGCCGCGCTTAACTGACCGTTTCTTGGCGTCAATGGTCGATAGGACGTTATCAAGTAATCCCATGTTTCACCTCTTCCACAATCCCGGCAATCACATCTTTCCAGCTTCGTTCGCCCTGCATAACAAATTTTTGATTTTTCATTCTAGGAAACGCTTCTGAAAACCTGAAATTGTGTTTGTTTGGAACGAGTGTCCAAGTTGGAACGCCCAAAGCATCGGCGCAATGCAAGGCGGTCGTGCAGATTCCCACTACGGCGTCCAGTTCGCTAATCAGTGCGGCGGTATCATCGTAATCACTGGAACGGGTAGCGAATGGGAAGGACTTCAGTTCTTCCGGATCATCGTCTTTGTATTCCAGCGAGACATAGACGGCATCAATCGCACTCATCAATGGATAGAACTCGCCAATGTCGATCTCCCGGCCAACGGCGTTGTTCTTCTTCGTTCCCGACTTCAGCGCGATCCCGATAACCGGCTTTTGATACGAGTCAAACAATGCGCGCCACATGCGACGACGTTCAGGATCAGCCACAAGGTAAGGATGACGAGCAAAGTCAGCATCATCAGCACGGAATAGGTGGAAAAGACTGCCAGCCGCACAACGATAGTCAGGCTTAACCTGATTGAGCCAGTCAGGATGTTCTTCTCTCCGCGTTCCATAAACCTGTGCCAGCGGGAAAGAACGCCTAAACAGGTTTTGTAGCTTCGGGTCGCAATCGATAACAACATTTGCTCTAGCCGTTGCGTCAGTGATTGCCTGAGCGTAGAAAATTTCATCGCCTAGCCCCTGTTCGCCATAGATGACCACCGTACCCGGTTCGCCAGCCCAGCGGCCCTTGTCGTCATAGGTCCATTCGCGACGGAATTTCCCGCCTAGACCCAATTCGAAGTTACGGAATCCATCAACCCACTGGCCTTTGGCGAGTTGGGCATGACCGAGATTGACCATCGCATTGATGTTGCTCGGGTCGCACTCCAAAGCCATTTCCGCCATTGCCTTCGCATCGTCCCATCGGCTCATCTGAACCAATGTGGCGCTGGCATTGGCATATGGCATTGCGTGGTCAGGCTGGCACTCCGCCGCCTTCAGGAAGTACGGAATGGCTTCGGAGTGCTTGCCCATCTCGTCAATGACCTTGCCGAGATTGGTCAAATTGCCGCAATTGGGCGACAGATCAACAGAGCGTTTGAGAAACTGGTAGGCGGTCGCTTCGTCTTCCAATAGAAGATGCGCGTAACCCCGGAAATTCAACGCGACCGGATCATTCACGTTTTCTTCCATCATCTCGATAATCAGCGGTAAGGCTTCGTCAAGCCGTTCGGATTCAAGGAGGTCTTTAATGAGAACCTGAGTGTCATTCATACCAAATATATCCGATAGCCTTTGAGTATTCTGCAAATTGCTTGCGGAGTAACTCCAAAGAATGCGGCAATGTCTTTTCCTTTAACGCCTTGCTTTGCGTATGAGAAAACATCATTCAATTCTGAAGCCTTGATTTTTACTCGCTTGTTCAATACAGAAACGGCATGTTGTAGGTTATATTTTCTAGAACACCATTCAAGGTTTTCTATAGTGTTATTTTCTTTGTTTCCGTCTTTGTGATTTACATCCATTCCAATAGTTGAACCAAAGAATGACTCAGCCATAAGCCTATGAACGTAATGCTGAACCTGAATTCCGTCCTTAGTTAGAGTAACCATTGGATAGCCAATCTTTTTTACGTTTGGCTTAAGCTGACAACCTTGTCTTGCGCCTTTTCCACCTGTTACGCGCATAACTCTACCAACAGAAGATACGGCATAGTTATCGTTGCAAACTACTGGCTTCCAAATCTCATTCATGATTTTTGTGATCCACAGTTTTTAAGTATGGGAAATTCCGGTTTATCTCTGCGAGAAGTTTCTTTTCGTCTTCCGGGTTGAATACATCAATCCCTTTGTTTTTCAGTTCCATCACGACGACATTGGGAATAGAAGCATAGTGTAGCCAACTTTCCTTGACGCCCTTGTTCCATCGGTCAGAAGAATCACGGCGCATCTGTTTCATGCGCTCAAGAAAACCCGTCAAGTCCTGCTCTGTAACGATCTTGATTGTTCCGGTCAATTCATCCATACCGAAATAGGTTTTGGTATCGCCGCTTTGGTCTAGGAGTCGCATGATTTAAATGTGAGTTTGATTAAAGGCATTATATCTTTTTGCCGAGATAATAAAAAAGGGAATCCGAAGATTCCCCTTTTCTAATGCTTCATTAGAGATTGCTAATACTACAACCCAAGTCCACTGCACTTCGCATGAGCATCAAGGTTGTTAACAACCAGGCAGAATTCAGCAAGAATCTGACGTTTCTCGCTATCGCCCGTCTTCGCCAGTTCTTCCTGCTGAATCGGGCGCAGGGTAGCGACCGAGACATAATCCGGGTCGATACAGAGAACGGCGTTATCGCGCATGTAGCGATTCAACACAACCTTATGGTTGCCGAACGAGGAAACATACACGTCAGCCGCAGCGATGATATCCGCCTGAGTAGCCGACTTGACCTCGTTGTATTTGGTAGCGATACCAGCAAACGAGTCAAAACGTGCCTTGTTGGTAACGCTCATCATGATAACGGACGGGTCGCCGCCATCAGTCCATGCGGCAGCCAAGGCAAGTTTCAGGTCGGATTCGAGGAACGTGGTTGCGGTGCCATCGGTCGGCGCTGCGACGATACCGGACGAGAAGCCCGGCGTAGTCTGACCGGCATTCGACTTGATGTTGTTACCCTTGATCCACGATTCAAAACCAGCCGAAGCGCGGGCGGTGCCAGCCGAACCATCGTCAGATGCCTGATTGCGCACCAGTGCGTATTCCATATCACGGCGCAGTTCCTTACCGCGCTTGGTCAGTTGGTAGGCCAGTTCGGACTTGCGACCGTACTTCTTGACCGCATCGTAGGTGCCGGAGATTTGAACCGTCTTGCGGGCGATCTGGCAGTAGTTTCCGAGAACGGTCGTTGCGGCAGCCGTCGCAAAGGTGGCGTCGTCGCCTTCAAGCTGCTTGTTGGCAGCAGCAGCGGCCAGTGCGTCGGTTTGCCACTGGTGATACTTGCCGGTGGCCTTGACCTTCTTCGCCATCGAATACAGCGGCGTGTCGGACGGAGACACGTTGTTGATGATGTCTTCGAAGTCTTCGGCCAGACCAGCGCCGGTATAAGTGTTGGTTGCGGAAACAGCCATGATTGTTGCTCCTTAAAGCAGTCGTTCGATAGCGGATTGGGCATACTCAGCGCGGCCAGTCTTCTTGAGTTGGTCGCGGGTTTTCTGGTACGCATCACCCTTTGGATTGCGTTGCTGAGTCGCGCCAGGCTTGACCGGCTTCGGGGCTTCAGTAACGCGCTTTTGCACTTCCGGCTTCTTGCTCATAAGCTGGTCGTAAAGCATGGCCTTGCGGGCAATGACGACGGATCGGTGATCTGATAGACCACTGATTTCAGCTTCGGTAAATCCAGCCTTTTGCAGCGATGCCTTGATTTCAGTGCGCTCCGCAGTCGCTTTGGCCGTGTCGCGCCATTCAGGTAGTGCTTCGAGCAAAGATTGTTTCTCGCGGGCGAGAAGTTCCTGCGTGAAGACCTGCTGACGTTCCGTAACCTGCTGCTGCGTTGCGCCGATCTGGGCGACCTTCTGCGAGTATTCGTTTTGCAATTCACGATACTGACGGTCAAGCTTCATTGCCTGAATCGGGTCAGAATCGACCAACGCATTCCAGTCGATACCTTGATACTGCTTTAGCTGAGTTTCGATACTCTTGGCTTCAGCAACGGTTTCGATGACTGCTTCGCGCAGGCGAAATTCTTCAGACTTGGCATTGATTTCAGCCTGAGCCTGACGGCGCTGCTCTGCGAGTTGTTGGGTTTTCTGGGTGTAGTCAATACCCTTCTGCGCCAGTTCGAACACTTCGGCTTTCGTCTTCTTGACTTGCTCGCCATTTACAACGAGGTCAATGAACTCGGCTTCCGGCTCTTCCGGAGCGACTTCTTCGGATTCGGCTTCTGCCTCTTCCGGTTCTTCAATCGGCTGCTCTTCTTCCTCTTCACCGCCAAGGAATTCAAGCATGCGATCATTCGATTCGACTTCCGTTGCGGATTGGTCGATTTCTTCCATTTAGGAATACTCCAGTCTTAACTTTCCCCCACTCCGTCAGGGAGAGTTTCGGGATACCTTCACAGGCATTGCCCAATTAACCAGACGGCTGGTTATTTGAAACTATTTGAATCTTGAGAATAACCCTTGTTTCTCGATTTGCATTTTAACCATTTTCCCGGTTTCCGCAACTTCCTTGATATTCTTTTCTATTTTATTCAGTAACTGAAGTGCAATTACCAGACGATTATGGGTCGATTCATCTCCCAATGCCGATTGCTCCATGCTGGAAACAATGCCGTCCTTTACCTTTTGAATTGATTCCTTGAATATAGGATTATTCAAAATCATATTGGCATCTTCGCCGCGAATCATTTCTTCATGCTCAGTCATTTTTAAATATTTTCCCTGCGCAGCCAGTACAGGTTATTCGCCAGCAGCGCCGCGAACGGCACGACCAGCGCAATCATCGCCCACTCTTCCAGCCCTCCGGTCAAGGCGAAGTAGCTCACCATCGCAATGATCGGCAGGCGGATTGCCAATTGACCGACGTACAGCCCGAGCTTGCCGATCAGGAAGCGTAGGACGGGATTGGCTTCTTTCAGACCATTCTTGATGCCGTAGGTTGTGGTGTATGCGTCGGCGAACTGAATCATCAGGAATAGGATCAGGCAGAGGTTTGAGAGGGTCATGCGCTGATTGCGCCGAATGTCTTCCACGTTCCAGGCGTCCCGCCTTCGACACAAATCCATCCTGCGTTACCGCCAGCAACCGGCGATTCGTTCCACAACACATCACCTCGAAGCCATTCTCCATCAATAGGAATCGAAGACGCTTCCCCGCGATATTTCATGCCTTTTCCATAATAGCCTTTTGGCAGGCCAATGCCGCCACAGGATGACGACAAGTCGCGCTGATAGCCGTTTTCCTTTGTTGCAGAATGCGTGAAAAACGACAGGATTTCTCCAGCGTCAAGGTTTGCCCACAGCCAGCGCCAGCGACCAGCACCCCACTTGAGCACAATCGGCCAATAATCATGCACAGGATCTGACAGCGATAAAACAGACAGTTTATCGCCAGATATTGCTGCGCCCGTACCAATCCCTATCTGCGGATTTCCGGCGCCGTTATTACTTTTCAGTTTGTCAAACCCACCGTCAAGAGCAAACACTCCGGTTCCTTTGACACCGGCCCCATGAAGCCCGCCGATGACCATTGATGGGAACTGAATCTCAGATGGATTCTGACCGCCCTCGGAATAGCATCCGAGAAACAGGCTTCGGGCGTTCGGATCATCTGTTTTATACGGTCCTAGGCCATTGCCAGCGGCATGGCAGCCTATA